>Ga0207416_1001521_pt1 | contig 29984 bp, 28 predicted proteins | sample PaiPotPPM11metaG_FD_184107 | JGI IMG/M metagenome (GOLD analysis project Ga0207416, IMG submission 184107) | Iron sulfur acid spring bacterial and archeal communities from Banff, Canada, to study Microbial Dark Matter (Phase II) - Paint Pots PPM... ... | reverse complement strand
CATGCTCTGTTTGACGAGGCGGGAACTGGAAACGCGGCCACGGTGGAAATGTGACCCCACCACGCAATCGAAAGAGCGTGGCTGGAAACCCTCCACCTACCGTGCGCGCGCCAGTTCTCGACCCTACAATGAAGCCGAAAGCGAATGGGCGAACCCGCCTGCGGGTGGTCGAGGCACCGGATTCCTCGCTAAACCATCGGCCCTACCGTGCTGCTAAAGCAGCGAACCATCGCGCTGCGTAGTCCGAAACTTTGGATGAGCCGCTTAAACTCGCCTCCGGTGAACGCCGGATTCTTACCGCCTTAGCGCAGTATCCGGAGGGCAGGAGCAAGGTGCAGGTAGCGGTGTTGACCGGGTACGCTGCCAATGCGGAGGATTCAACAACTATCTAGGTGGCCTACGGTCGCGAGGGATGGTCCTAGGCGACGGGGATAGACTCACGATTACCGAATCGGGAATTCAAACGCTCGGTTCATGGGAGCCGCTGCCGGCACGTTTAGCACTGATCGAATACTGGCGCGGCCGGTTAGGAAAGGCGGAGCGACTGATTCTGGAAACACTGACCCAGGTATATCCCGATCCGCTGACTAAAGAGGAAGTTGCCGCCAAAGCCGGTTACGAAGCGAATGGCGGGGGTTTCAACAACGCCCTGGGCCGGCTGAGAACGCTGGAGCTGGTTCAAGGGCGCGGCCAGATCAAAGCCAGCGACAATCTGTTCGATGTCGGGTAGCGAACTGAGGCTGACGTCGCATAGGGTTCAGCTCAGCGGCGCAGCATTCGAATCGTGGTTACAGCGAGACGTTCGTTTACATTCTGAGCTGGCCAATGATTGGTCGGCTCGTTGGGCTTCGCACGCAATGGATAGATAAGGAATTGCAACCAGCGCGACGGCGGATTAACGGATCACCCTAATTAAGTAGCAGAACTCGCTGATATGCTCTCTCGACGATTTCTAACAGTTGACAGAGACCACGCGGTTGAGGCTAGCGGGGGAACTATACTGGGCAGCAAGCCGCCGTGCAGACGTGCCTGGCGTATGCATTTTCACCGCCGGGATGGGTGCTCGAATATTCCCGGAGTCGCCTGTCTGCCTCCTCGAGGTTGGCAGCTCGTTTTTGGCGCGGCCAAATCAAAGAAGGAGAATGCGACGATGAACTTCATAGATCAATTAGACCCTGAGCTGAGAGCCGTGATGGAGCGCTTGCCTGCCTATTTTGGTCTCGATGCCGGCGGCCTCGGTACGGTGCTCGATCATGCGGTAAGCGTCCGGTTGGGAGAGGGCAGTGCGCGTAAGCCGCTTGGTGCGGCGGCCGACGGTGCGGAACAGCGGCCCCTTGGGATCATCGCCGATCCCAGTCTTGTCGATATACGCGGTCAGGTAGCTTTCAAGATTGTGGTGGCAGGGCATGGTGTGGGCCTTGCCGCCTTTTTCGCGCAGACGGACCCAGAGCCGCCGGCGTTCCGTGTAGACGTCCTCGACCCGCATCGCGAGCGCGGCGCCGACGCGCGCGAACGAATACACCATCAACGCTAGCAACCCGCGATCGCGGAGCCCAATCGGAGTGCTGGTATCGATGCTGTCGAGCAGCTTCCGGGCTTCCTTGGGCTCCAGCAAGGGCGTCTGGCCCTTGCGTACAACGTGCGTTGGGCCGCGCACCGACGCCGCCGGATTAACCGGCACCACCTGGCCGTTGACCAGCCAGTCGAACAGGTGGCGGATGGCGGCGAGCCGGAGCTTGGCGGTGGGCGCCTTGTGCGTCTGGGTCTGCTGCTCGACCCAGGCGGCGACATGCAGCGGCCGGACATCACGAAACGAGGCGACGCCGGCATTCTCGCACCAGTCGAGAAAGTCCTGCACGGCCGTCCGGTAGGCGCGCGGGGTATGGCGGTTGCGAATATTGGAGGCGAAGAATTCAAGGAACCGCTCGCGGGCATTGGCCGTCGGCCGCGGCGACGATGGCCGGTAGTGCGCGCGAGGTGGTTCTTAGAGGTACCAGATTCGGCAATGCCCTACCCTCCGTTTCAGTGTATGAAAATGTCCTTTATCATACGCTGAACCAACCAACAGCAGGGGGCGGAATGGCCTATGATGCAGGACGGTTCGTGAGCAAAAATCATGGACGTGTCAAGGAAGCCCAGCCGATATGCCTTTCATTGCAGCAGCTCAAACAGCCATGAACTTGGCCGCTCGCTTCTTGGAGCATGGCAACTACGTCTTCGCTGAACCGCTGAGTGGGAGAACGCTAGCTGAAGTTATTCCCGCGGCGGTACATCCCGATAGAGTTGAGGCGTACTTTGAGGAACTGGGTTTCGAAGGCCTCGCTGTGCAATCAGTCGGTTACGAGGAGGGAAGATCGGATGGAGAGCCGCCCCGAGTCCACGTTTACGTGACTAAAGGCTCGCGCAAGGCTGAGCGCGAGGTCCAAGCGCCTGGCGGGGCCGTCAAGGTCGAAATTGATAGGGTTGGTCGCGTTTTGGTGCGACCCGAAATGGCGAGCGGCGTTTCTAATCGCGGAAATGTCTTCACGCATAAAAATCGGCTAGCTTGCGGCAGCTCTTGCGCGCCATCGAGTGAACGCTATGCGGGAACGTTAGGGGCCTTGGTTCGGAAGCGCAGCGGCGCGGCGATGTATGTTCTCTCGAACAACCATGTGCTGGCGGCCTGTAATCACGTGCCAGTGGGTATGCCTATCCTCTCACCAGCGAGTATGGATGCTCGCCCCGGGATAAGAGCCCCGGGAGAAATTTGTCGGCACTCTGAAATTTGTGAGTTGCGAAGCGGCGTCCCAGCTTTGGTTAATCCACTTAGAGAAGATGTCGCCCTGGCCGAAGTAACAGACCAGAAACTGCTTACCTCGTGGCAAGGCGGTTCTGATGGATTCGATACTCCGGGAACTGCTGCGCTACCCCGTTCAGGTTTGAAGGTGAAGAAAGTCGGTCGAACAACTGGTTTGACGACTGGAACTGTTGAGTCGCTACTCAACACCCCATTCGCGATTCCTTATAAGTCTAGATTTTTCACTGCTACCGTTTGGTTTCAGGACGTTTGGACCGTAAAGGCTGAAGGAGGCTCCGCTTTTGCCCTGCCGCGCGACTCTGGCAGCCTGGTGGTTGACGACACAGGCGGTACTGCGATCGGCCTAATTTTTGCCGCGAGCCCGCAGGGTGATTACGGCTTCATTATCCCAATGACGCGGATAGCTGGCCTGTTTGGTGGCCTAACTCTGGTGGCGCGTCATGGAACGTAAAAGCATGACGGTCGAAGAGGCTGCAAAACGCCTCCATGACCAATTGCAAGACGCTCCATGGTTGACGGCGGTTGGTGTAGGTGAAAGCGGGGGAGAAAAGCGCATATTCGTTTACGTGAAGTCGCTCGAAGCCGCTAAGAAGGCCTTTCCGGCGAACCGTTGGCATGGGTTTTCGGTGGAAATGAGAAAAATGTCCACACCCCGTCTTGTGCGGTCGATTAAATTTTACCAATAAGGACAATCGAGGTTAGGGACGAGGTATATGGGAACGCAGCAATGCTCTCCGCGCCTTGGTCTCGACGACTCCGCCGCCGAATCGATCTATCTAAAGCACGTCTCCAGAATCAAACACGAAATCTACACTCGATACCTTGGTGCTTGGCTGGCGATACTTAGCAGAAGGTTCGATCGCCTCAGAGTATTTGATTGCTTCGCGGGCGATGGCCGCTATGTGGATGAGCACAGACACCCATTGCCGGGCTCTCCGCAGCGCGCGATTTCAATCGCTCGCGACATCGTCGAGAAATCGAAGGGTCTTTCTGTAGCGTTCGGCTTTATCGAGCAAGATCAGATGAAGGCCAATCGCCTTCGCCAAGAACTCGGCGATATGAAGTGCCCCAGGAGCATCAGTCACACGGTCTTCGCGGGCGACGCGCATAATGTGACCCAAAACATTTTGAAGGTGTTGCTCCCCAAGCCGGGAATAGTACCAACTCTATTTTTTGTTGACCCGTATGGTCACCCGCTCTCGATTCCGGTGATGCGCAAGTTGCTTGCAATTCCGAAGGCTGAGCTCTTGGTTAACCTAATGTGGTTCCGCATCAGTATGGATCTGGGAAACCCCGATCGAATCGAACACCTCGACCGTCTGTTCGGTCATCGGCAATGGAATAAACAGACGTTCAATCAAATGACGGGTGTGGCGCGTGAGGAAGCTTTCGTGGACTACTTCGAACAAGAAGTGAGCGCGCCATTCTGCGTGCGGCGGGCAATGCCCTATAGCCCAGAGGATAGAGTTTCTTTTCCAGACAAACGAACGAAATACTACCTGCTTCATTTTTCAAGTCATCCTCGCGCCGCTAATGCTATGAAGCCGGTTATGCGTCGAGCAGAGAAATCTTTGACACAGCTTCGTGGTCCAACGCAGCAACTCCCGTTCGAGTTTGCCGATCCTCACAAAGCTGGGCTGGCCGACTTGAAAGGCGCCCTGTGTGGACGCTTTGATTCGGGTACGCAATTGACCTTTCGCGACATTCTAGATAGGACTGCCAACCTGCCAAACGTCGAGCCGGAGTATCGTCGGGCGCTCAAGGAACTCGAATTTGAAAGAAAAGTCGAAATCGACCGACGCGAATCTAAGCGGGATGGATTGAATTATGGTGATATAATCACCTTTCGTCAGCCGCTCAACGGGAATTCGTCGTAAGTCCTTCCGAGCAATTGTCGCCCTGTCTCATGTTTTCGGACACCACCCCATTGTTTGAAGAAGAACGGTACTTTTTGCGCGCGACACTGCTTGAGCAGGGACAAAACCCATTCCGATTTGAGCGGGCGTGATTTTGGGCCGCTTTCCCCTCCCACAATAACCCAATCGATAGCGTGCAAATCCAGATCGCCTAGGTCTTCGAGCAGTGGTTCTATCGAAAGAAAACGAACCTGAGCCGGCGTTGCGCGCAGTCGTTCTATCCGCGGAACCCCACATTGTCGGTCCTCCACGCTTACTCCAAACCACACCTGGCGCAGTTCGCTCATCCAACGGAGACTTCCGGAAAGCAATCGGTGCATTCGTATGTGCCGCTTTGTCAGCACCTGATAAACGTGCCAATCGGCCTGACTCATCACTCGGCCGACGCGTGCGATATATTCGACCGGTACGTCTTCGTGGAACAAGTCGCTCATCGAGTTAACGAAGATCTTCCGCGGAGCACGCCACAACAGAGGTGTGTTAAGTTTCTCCGGGATGAGGCGAAGCTCGAATCCCTGCTCGAAAGGGTGGCCGCGCACTCCGCGAAACCGTTCAGCGAAGGTCTCGGCATAGCAATGTTTACAACCGGGACTCACCTTGGTGCAGCCGCGTACCGGATTCCAAGTGGAATCGGTCCATTCGATTGAGCTCCCGGCACTCATTCTCGCTCTCCCTGTCAAGCGAAATAAAACCGAACGCCGCCGCGTAAGTCAATCAGAAGACGGAACTGTCGCTGTGTTCTTGGAGGATGTGCGAGCTCTTGGCAGATGCCGGCGGTGGTTTCGTCTTCATATTTATCCGCCGTGGGCGCTGCGGTACCTGTCTAGTTACCCTCCCCGCCCTGGCGGTCTTGTGCCCGATAGCAGAATTTATCAGTCACAAAAATAGGCAGAAAAAATTGGGGGCAGGGGCCTTAACGACGAGCCTGCGATTCGGCGCGAAGGCGTCGCTGCCAATAACCCGGCCGGCGCCGCAAATGCATGATGGCTATTTTTGCCCAACCCCTCAAAAAGGTAAAATTCGCGATTCGATCTTAATTAGTCGGTTGGGGCTTCCGCCAGGGTTCGGGAACGGCTGACGTGCCGAGGGTCGAAGCCGCCTGAATTGAATTTGAACCACTTCTAATCTTCCTGAATGTTCTCCTGTGTTATCCGGCTCCAGCATTCAGGTTCATCAAAGACCTTCACCAGTGCAACCAGGTCGACTTTCCCCCGCTTATTGAACTCGAAGCGGCCAAACAGATTGACATGCTGCCAGGCGACCGGCGATATACCTTTGAGAATCTCCACCGTCTCGTCGTCACCGGCGGCTTGCTTCTGTTCCAGCACGCGGGAGGAGATCGCCGCGTTATAATAGATCACCGCATTGGCGATAAGCCGCGAGCACTCGTTCCAGATCTGTTGTTCGGCTTCGGTGCGGACGCGCAGTTTTCCCGAGTTGACGTACGCGATGGCACGGCGGAATCGGTGATAAGCTTCACCGCGATTGAGCGCTCTTTGCACGCTCTGCCGCAGCGTGACGTCATCGATGAAGTTTAGGATGTATAGCGTTCGGCAGATATTGTCCAACTCCCACAGTGCTTTCTTGGTCTGGTTCTGGCGGTCGTAGGCGCTCAGCTTACGCACGATGGTCGCTTGCGTCACATCCTTTTGGGCGAGCGACGCCATAATCCGCTGAACGTTCGGCCACTCTTGGCAGATCGGCGGCTCGTTGATCTTCCGGCCGGCTTGATCAGGGCTTTCCCATACTGGCTCGGATGCTCGAATCCCACCAGGGTGTTCATTTTCTTGTGCAAGTCGCGATAGCGCGGCGCGAACTCGTAGCCGAACGCATGCAGAATCCAGAAATTGACCTGGTTAGTGCCGTGGGTATCGGTCGAATGGCGATCCGGTTTGATCTCCGTGGTGTTGTTGTAAAGCACGTCGAAGACGTAGTGGCTTTCATGTTCCTGAGCGCCGATGGTCTTCGCGTTGATGGGGACATGATTGGCTAGCAGCGTGTAGGCGCTGATGCCTTTCTTGAGGCCGAAATACTTGCTGGAAAACCGGGCATTGATGGTGTCGATCTGGGTTTCAATGCGCTGTCCGTCGCTGCTGGAGTGGATTGCCTCCTGGAATCGTAGTGATGGAACATCGGCAGCCTGGCGAGCGCATTGCTGATGAAGTCATTGCCCGCTCGCAGTGTTTCGAGCCGCACATAGTTCCTCGCGGTGGCCCTCAGGGTTGAATAATTGAGGTCGGAAACTGCCGCCATCTTCGACAGCCCCATGTTGGTGCCAAAAGCGATCAGGCAAGCGAGAACTTCGTGTCCGGCGGGATCGTGCTTGACGTAGCGGTCCAGCACATGCGTGAAAGCACTGAGAAAATTTGTCTCTCCATGAACAAACCAGAGCAAATCAGCGATCCCGATAGCCGGCAGCTCGCCGAAGAACGGACTGTTGATTGGCTCTTCCTCGCTCGGATAGACCAGGGTCCAGTGCTGTTTTTCACCGGCGCCGCGCACCTTGATGTGGCGGTTGGCCCCGCTCTCGATGCGTTGGTTGACAAGGGTGAACTTCTTCTCCAACTCCTCGCGCCACGCCGCCAACGTCTCTTCGATCGGCCGGAGCAGGATCGGCGCGCCGATTTCACGGAGCACGGCATCCTTATCCTTCCAGCGCTCATCACTGATCAAATCGTCTTCGAAACGGCGGAACTGAGTGCTATCCCCGACAAAAACATTGTCCGCCTCCAGCGCGTTGCACAGCCGCCGGTAGACGAGGAATTCGTAACGATCGACATCCAGGCGCCGGTCTGCGCCGTCCGACGGCGCGGCAGTGAACAGGTAGCGTCGCAAACCCTTGGGAATCACGGCGAGGGGGAACTCGGAGGCCTTGATCTGCCGGGGAGTTTTGCCCTGCCGGAGCGCCGCCTGCAGGAAATTCACTGCCTTCAATAGCGGCGTATCTTCCACCCGGCCGGCGAAGTCCAACTCTGAGAACAAATGCCGGAGATTCACCTTGAAAGCGTGAGACATGCGGACGTAGTAAGCCCACTCGAATCCGGCCTCATCGAACTCCGCGTCCGACATGTAGTGGGTAACCGAAGGAAATTGCTCGCGCGGCAGCAGGGTGAAAGCCTTTTCCTGGACTGAGCCGAACGGCGTGTGCGTGGGGATCGAGGGATCGACGAATAGATTCAATACTTGGCCGGCGGCTTTGAGGTTCGCCGATGCCGCCGTTTTGGCCTGATACACGGATTCTTTCGCTGACAGTTTGGCGTCCCGCTCATAGCCGTTCACAAGATGAATGAACGCCTCGATCAGATTGTCGTTGATCTCCCGGAGGCGGTTATACGCGAAGTACAGCAGGTACAGTCGCGTGGTCGGCGCCGCCATCCGTTGTAGTTTGTAGACGGTGGAAAACTCCACCAGCGAGGCGTAGTACCTCACGCTGTCGTTCGACAAGCCGGCCGCGGAGAGGAAGGTCCAGGCAAACTCGTAGAGCGGCTGGAAGAACCTCCGCCGCTCGCCCTCCTGTCGCAATTCCTTGTGGCTGAAATCCTTGGGCTCGTGTTTCAGTATGGTGAGCTGATAGAGACCCTGGTCGGATTCGAGCAAGGCTTGTAACTGCTGCTCGACTTCCGGGGTAACTGCTTGCCGTAGCAGATGGGTGATTCGCTGGCGTTCTCTGGTGACGACCCTGCTCACCAGGTCCTGGAGGACTGTGTACCCTGGCGCGACGATGCGGCGGGTAGCGAGGTATTGCAGAACCTCCCGCAGAATGTAGATCGGTTGCGTTGAACGCATGGCGATCCGTCGTGCTTTACGCTCCAAGTCCTGCTTCGCGGCCGCACCACAGCGCGTGTAGTTGAAAAGATTTAGGATGGCCTGCTGCTGTTCGAGACGGGTGGGCTTCGACAGTTCATTGATCGTCGCCGGAGCCCGGCCGAGGAAATGGCGTCCGAGGATGTGGCGCAGGTCCTCCTGCACCCCGTCGTAGGGATAAGCAAAGAATTGGCGCTTGGCTTTGAAGTAGCCAAGCTGGAGGATGAAATGCGTCTTGGCGGAGTCAGTGTGCATTGCGCGGACGCGCGCTTCTTCCTCCGCGCTCAGCTCAAAATAGAACTGTCGATCTTCTGCCGTAAACCGCGGCAACCCATAGAGGTCATCAATTTCTCGCTGGGTCAGGATCGATAAGCGGCGCGAGCTCGCCGGCCTCGCGACAGCTGCGACCGAGCGCCGCGCGAGTTCACGTTCAGACGTCGAGATCACGAACCGCCGCCTGATAAGCCCGCTCGACTTGCTCTAACGACAGATGCTGGTACACCTCCAGGCTTCGCTTGTTTTCGTGTCCCGAAATGAGCTGGATCTGAGAATCTGATAGCCCTCGGGCCGTCAGATAGCTGAGCATCTGATGACGAAACAGATGTGGATGGACGCGCTGATCGAGGCCGGGCCGCTGGCGGTATTCCTGCACCATTTGCTGCACGCGACGTGGTGTGAACGGTCCAGAATGGCGAGTCTCGAAAAGATAACGATTCTGCGGGCTGGCGCGCAGGTGACTCTTGAGCACGAGCCGGAAGCTTGCGGGAAATAAGATGTAGCGGTCTTTGCTGCCCTTGCCCTGGTCGATGAAGATTCTGCACCCTTCCAAATCGATATCGGTGACCCGAATTCGCACCAGCTCGCTCACCCGGACGGCGGTGTAGAAGAGCAGTTTCAGCATGATTTCATACTGAACGTCGCCGCAGTCCTGGATGACCTGAAAGAACCGCTTCAGGTCGCCCTCACTCAACAACTGCGGTAGCCTACGTTCTTTCTTCGGCTTGCGCAGGCCCAGTTTCCGCCGCGCCTGCTGGCAGACGTAGAGGAAGCCGTCGTAATCGAGCCGCTGCTTTCGTGCGATCCGGACGAATCGGGCCACGACGACTGATTTCGCTTTCTCGTCTGCCGATACGAAATTGAGCCGTTTCGACCGATAGTTTTTCAGCCGAGTCCCCCTCCCGGGCGGTCTTTATTTCGCCTTTCGGCCCTTCTGCGAAACCCTTATATCTTAGAGCCGCATGGGGGAGGGAACGCGCATTGTCAGACAAGCGGTTACTTTCGGACCCACGCCAGAGCACCGTGTGCCGTATTCTGGCAGCAAAGCAATGAGAAAGCTTAAGAAAGACCCGATTCGGGTGGCCCGGATCCACAACGAAGCCATTGTGGACGCGTACGGACCGGAAGAGCGGGCGCTGGGGTGGTATTACTACCTGGAAAACCAGCTGCGGTTTCCCTTTGAGGCCAGATGCATCGCTGCCAGAGTCGTTTCCCCGCTCAATAAAGGCGAAACTGTCCAAGTCCTCCGCATGGCACCGGGAAGATGCCTGCTCCGCCGACATGTTCGTCTTAATCCGCTGGCACGGCCGGACCATGGCTGTGCCTCTCTCCCAACTGGCCGGAGTCAACGTGGCCCAATCAACCGCCGAAGCCATCGGCGACTGGCATTATTGGGTAGCGCAGCGCTACTCCTTTTGATTTACGAGCCTGCCGAAAGCTCACAGCGCACCGACTGAAGCGCGATCAAGCACGAAGGGCGCAAAATGTGGGTGTTGCTGGAATGCAGAAAGCCAGCTTTGGTACCTGCTAGGCGGCCCCAATCTCCTCGACGGAGTACGAATTTTACCTTTTTGAGGGGTTGGGCAAAAATAGCCAGGCATACCCCGATCCGCTGACTAAAGAGGAAGTTGCCGCCAAAGCCGGTTACGAAGCGAATGGCGGGGGTTTCAACAACGCCCTGGGCCGGCTGAGAACGCTGGAGCTGGTTCAAGGGCGCGGCGAGATCAAAGCCAGCGACAATCTATTCGATCCAGGGTAAGGGAATTAAAGGGAGCGATGCCATCCTACCCGTTGTTCCTCCTGCACCAGGGCACGAGTTCGGCCAGCGCTCAGCAACGTCGGCAATAATCCGCGCAAAACCGGTGACTCTGCTCGCGCGGGTCACACGCTGGCAGGGAGGGATAATGATCCTGCGCTGGACCGCGGCCGGAGTGCTCGAAGCTGCACTAGCGTCACTTCCGCAAAGTCGCCGCCTAAGGAGCGATACTTCCGTTGATCGCAGCGCAGCGCGCTCCTGATGCCGCAATCAAATGGCTAGCGCCGAGTCGATAATCGCAAGGAGGCCGCCTAAAATGACTATCGAACGGCCACTCAAATTCCACAACGGAAGGGACATCACACATCCTGAGAGTACGGAGGCGATACATGTCTAATTCCAGCAACGAAATAGACGCAGACCGCTTGGTCGCGGATCCCCGCGCGATGGACGAGCTGAATCAGGCCGTCATTAGTGAATTCCGCGCGAATCAGGGCAGAGTCAGCGGCCCGATGGAGGGGATGCCCATCGTGCTGCTGACGATGACCGGCGCCAAAACCGGGCGCAGCTTGACTCGTCCGCTGTGCTATTCGCGCGACGTCGATCGCCTCGTAATCATCGCCTCTTACGGAGGTGCGCCCCGTAACCCTCCCTGGTACCACAATCACCTCGCGAATCCGGTGGTCACGGTTGAGGTCGGCACCGAGAAGTTTAAGGCGAGAGTCACTCAAACCTCAGGCGCGGAGCGGCAGCGCCTGTTCGACGCGCAGGCTCGCTTGATGCCGTTTTTTAATGACTATCAGAAGAAAACTGAGCGCCAGATCCCGGTACTGACCCTGACAAGGGTCGATTAGCCGGTGTTATCAATTGGATTGTTGACGCCAGGTGGTGCCGAACCGGGTCTTCGAGGAGGGTAGAATTCAAAGTGGTGGCGGACAGCTATGACGTCGTTGTCCTCGGGAGCGGGATGGCCGGGTTGGCCACCGTACTTGCTGCCAGTGAGCGAGGGTTGCGTCCTCTTTTGATCGAGAAGAGCGAAAAGCTTGGTGGTGGCACCACCAACCCTTACGGACTCATCTGGATCGGAGACAATCATCTGGCGCGCGCCGCTGGTTACGAGGACAACCGCGCGGACGTCGTTCGCTAGATGCGTTTTTTGGCGGGCGGCGAGGAACGCGATGCCAACCTGCTAGCGTTCGTGGACTGGTCGCCGCGAGCGCTGCAATTCTTCGAGTCCTGCGGCGTCAGCTTCCGTCTCACCCACGGCATCACCGACCATTATTACGGCGTCGCGCCGGGTGCACGGGGCGAGGGGCAAACCGTCGAGGCTGAACTGATCTCGGGCTACGATCTAGGCGCGTGGCACGACCGCGTGCGCGTGCCCATGCGAGACCCATTCTTCGTCACTGCGGAAGAGCAGATCGCCTGGGGCGGTATTAATCGCTTCTCAAATTGGGATCAAACCCTCGTTCGCGAACGCCGCGAGCGCGACATTCGAGGCAAAGGTGTAGGGCTAGTATACCAGTTCCTCAAAGCGATCCTGGCACGCGCCGTACCGATTCTCACAGCGGAGCGCATCGAGCGCCTCACGCTTGAGGCGACCGCGTGAGCGGCATCGAGCTAGCGGGCGGGCGCCAGATCGCGGCGCGTCGCGGCGTGGTCCTGGCCACCGGGGGTTATGAATCGAATCCGGATCTGGTACGCGACTTCGAAGGTTTGCCGAACTGGCTATCACTATACCCGGCGTCGATCACAGGCGACGGTTTGCTGCTCGCGACTGAAATCGGCGCCGCGGTGCGGACGATCCGCAACAACCTGCAACTCTTCCTCGCTTTTCCGCTGCCGCCAGATGCTTCCGGGTGTCTGGTCGCCGAGCCGGATAGGCGTCGCTTTGCGTGCAGTCCGCCGTAAGCTAAGATCGCCTCGGCAAGACGCCACCATTCATGAGGGAGAAGCTCTGATGGCCATATCGCTATATTCCGGCTTTGTGCCCGTGTGCCTCCAGCTGCTCGGCGGCCTCAAGACCGTGCTGCAGAAAGCCGAGGAACACGCCACCGCGCAGAAATGGGACACTGCCACGATACTCAATCTGCGGCTCTATCCCGACATGTTTACACTGGAGCGCCAGGTGCGCCAAGTCTGCAATCACGCCCTCGGCGCCGGCCGCGTCGCCGGCGTCGCCCTGCCGAGCCTGCCGGACCAGGACAACAGCTGGGCCGAGATGCAATCGCGCATCGACAAGACGGTCGATTTCCTGAAGGGGCTGCGGCCCAACCAGCTCGACGGTAAAGACGATTCGGACGTCACGGTTCCGATGGGTGGCCAGCCGCGCGCGATGAAGGCGCAGAGCTATCTGTATCACTTCGAAATGCCGCAAGTCGGCTTCCATACGACAACCGCGTACGACATCCTCCGCCAGGTCGGCGTAAACATCGGCAAGCGCGACTATCTGGGCTCGATGCCGTCATAATTGGTCGGATGCGGTCGTAATTTGTTAAGCATCGCGCACTACTTTGAGGGGGGAAGGCTTCCTTCGCCTTCCCCCCTCATGCAACAAACCTGCTATTCAAAAAATCGGAAGAAAGATTCTCATTACTAGGCGCCCGCTAAAGTTTCCTGAAAGAGTTTGAACAAAGCCGTCCAGTGGCGCTCCGCCGCGCCGTTATCAAAGACCGGCAAATCCGGAACCGCAAACCCGTGGCGTGCGCCGGAATAGGTCTCGACCACATGGTTCACTCCGGCGTCGGTCAAAGCCTTTTCGAGGCGTATTTTCTGCTCCTCCGGAAAACTCGCATCTTCGATCGCGCCGGCGACATACACACGCCCGGTTATATTTTTCACAAAGAGATGCGGACTGTCGGGTTTATCGGTTCCCAAATTGCCGCCGTGAAACGACGCGACCGCTGCGAACCGACCAGGAAACGCCCCCGCGGCGGTCAGGCTGGCGTTGCCACCCATACAATAGCCGGTAGCACCGAATCGCTTTCCTTTGACATCGGGCCTCGATGAAAGAAATTCGATGAATGCGCCCGAGTCCGAGACTTTGCGGTCGCGATCGAGGCTGTTAACCCATTTCATCAGTTCTTCCATCGATTTCGGATTGCTTAGAACCTCGGATGCTACCTTCGGCGGGTAGCTTCCAAAGCGATAATAAAGGTCGGGCTGCAGCACCAGATATCCGCCATCGGCCAGCCGCTGGCCCATCTCCCACATAACCGGACGGATGCCCAAACCGTCCATGTAGAAAATCACGGCGGGCCACGGTCCCTTTCCACTGGCAGGCGTGAAAACCGAGGCCGGGCAATTTCCATCGCGGGTCTTGATCGTGACATCAGCGCGGGGCATTGGCACGTTCCTCCTGGGTTTGTTGAGAACTAACACCAACTCATACAGGATTTTGAGCGTTTGCTAAAATCCGCGCAGCCGCGAGGAACTACCTTGCCTGACCGGACAAATATCGCAGCAGCCTTGCCCGCGAGCCATTTTGGAATTGGCAGGGATGTGGTTGACCCTGGGTGCGAGACCTTCAAGCACTGCTCCATACGGATGGAAAATCAGTCACATTCCTATCCCGTAGCCTTGAGCAGCTCCTCCCGTTTGGGCCGCAGGCTTGTGCCCGAGCCAACATCCAGGATTGGCGAGAGTCAGGCTCTCACAATCCCCCTGGCCAAAAACCTCACGGAAACGGTTTGTTGAAAACCCTGATTTTGTAGGGGTTCTGATGCTCGTCCGCCCCATGGCCATAAATTATAGTTTCGGGCCACCAGAAGTCTGTTGCGAAAGTCCCATTCTTTTGCAAGGACTTTTGCCACGGTCAGGAGCGCGTTACGCGCAACGGCTAAGGGCGCCGCCCTTGATCCGCCGCGCCACATGGCGCATACGACAGGGTGACAGCGCGGCAGCCGGGGCCGCCGCAAACAAGGTGCTGGGTAAATCAATCATGACCGTCTTCAAATACGACCACGTCCATCTCCGTAGTCCCGATCCGGAAGCAACCGCGCAGTTCTATGAAAATATGTTCGGCGCTGAGGTTTCCCGCAGTCTGTATCCGACTGGCACTGCGTTTGCCGGACAACCGCGTATCACGATGAAATTGGGCGGAACAAGTTTCTTTGTCGCGCCTACCGATCCGAGAGCACCCAACGGCGACCCGCCCAAGGCGCCTCACTTCGGTTTGGAACACATCGGCTTGACGGTGGACAACCTCGACGCCGCGGCCGCCGAGCTGAAAAGCAAAGGCGCCCACTTCACCGTGGAGCCAGTGACCTTCACCCCTGGCACCAAAATCGCCTTCGTCCAGGCGCCGCAGGGCGTGCTGGTGGAACTGATCCAGCGCGATCGATAGAGCAGCCGCAAGACTTAAAAACCAGCGTGGCGCCCCCCATGAGCAGACGGCACGGGCGATATCGAGGCGCTTTACGCGCCGCACCTCGACGACCACTCTTGTATTCGAGTAGCCGGCGGGCGAGTAAGGGTATCCGGCAAATTGATGTAGAAATATATGTTAAGGGAGGATGCCAACGGCACACGCGGCCGGTTTTCAAAGGGGTTCGCGCATTCGGTGCACCGGTGAAAAACGGCGCTCGACGTTCCCACAGGTGCCGCGTGAGACTGGTCATGGAGCTAGGCCGGGGAGCAACGCGAACGCCCTTGCCCCCCGACCGGTTCAACCGGGAAAAGAGGTTAGCGTGCAACACCATGGCGCAACAACTTGCCGGGATGGGCCCCGGTGCAGTTGCCGCCTTCAAACGTCACATCGCCGTTTACCATGATCCAACGATAACCCTCGGCCTGCTGGACTCGTCTCCAATCGTTAGGCGGAACGTCGTATACGATCTCCCGGGGCTTGATGTTAAGTTTTTCAAGATCGTAGACGAGAATGTCAGCAGCTAGCCCTTCACGCAGGCTGCCGCGGTCTTTGAAGCCAGCGGTGAATGCCGGCAGGTAGCTCAGGTGGTAGTGAGCGTCCTCAAGGGTTAGATAGCCTTTTTCCCTCACCATCCACATCAGCAGATCGGTGGGATAGGCGCCCAAAGTCTGGAATTTGGTATGCGCGCCACCGTCGGAAATGCCGGCTGTGATGTAGGGATAGTCCAGCATCCGTTTGCAATTCTCGGCACTTTGATTGCGCACCGGCGTGAGCCATTCCGTCCTGAGATTATCTTTCAATGACAGATCGAGCATCGCGTCCACGACATGCTTGCGTTCGTGCTCCGCGATCTGCGCCACCGACAGCCCTTCATAATTCGCCTTTAACTCCTCGCTGTTCACTTTGGCGGCGATAAACTCAGCCATATCACCCAGGACTTTGGGCTGCTTGGTACGGTCATATTCCTCACGCATCCCCTTACGCAGGGCTGGATCCGCCAGCTTCCGCTTGCGCTCGTCGAGGGTGCCAAGCGTGGCCTCGCGCCAGGCTGGGACGTTGTCGAACAGGTTCCACTCCTCGAAGGTGAAGCGGAAATCGGTACGCATCGTCACGCCCTGGCCAATCAACTGGACACCTTTGGAGTTCAGTTCTTGCAAGGTCGCGAGCTCGGCGGTAAGCAGGTGGATTTTTTTGTCGATAACCGCAATCGCGTTGTACATCACGGGCCGGTTGCTCAGCTCGGCTAGCCGGCCACAGAACTTCATGTCATCAATTACGCCCTTTTCAGGGTCCTCGAAGCCCTTGGTGAACTGCGTAATCTGCGTGCACCCTCGATCATACTGCCCCAGGGCTTTGGCCAAGGTCAGATAAAACTCGTCGGGCAGCATGTCAGAAACCATCAGACTGCCGTCGAAGTCGCGCTGCACCGAGGCTTCGTCGCTAATTAGGCGTTGCGTTGCCCAGCCACCGGCGCCCGCCTTCATCGCCTCATGGAACAGGCGCAGGATTTCATCCATCTCCTTCTGGTTGGGGAAGCGGCTCTTCGCCTCCGTCCAACCTCCCATCACATAGCTCACCAGTGGCGTGACCGGCACCAGATTGATGAAGTTGATGCCTTTGGGAATCCGGTCCAGATGGTCGAGCCACTGGGGGAAGCTCTCCCAGTCGAACGGCATCGACAACTTCATCGCTTCATAGGGGACCGCCTCAGTGCGCTGCATCGACAGCATAGAGCGGTCTCTATCCTTGGCATGCACCGGGGCAAAACCAAAGCCGCAGTTACCGATCGTGACGGAGGTTACACCGTGCCAGCTTCCTATCGAGCAGTAGGGGTCCCAGTGCAACTGGGCGTCATAATGCGTGTGCAGGTCGATCGCACCAGGAGCAACGATCAAACCCGACGCATCGAGCACCTTGGTTCCATCACTGCTGTTGAGCTTACCGATTTTAGCAATCTTGCCGTCTTTGACCCCGATATCGGCGCGATAACGCGGTAATCGGGTCCCGTCGACAACCATGCCGTCCTTGATAATCGTGTCGAACTCAGCCATTAACTCGTTCCTTTTCGTAACAGTTAGAAGAAAGTTTTGCTACTAACCACAACAAGCCAAACTAATCCAATATCTGCGCCTAGTTGTGATTTTTTGCAAGCTCCGAAGAGACTGCCCAGTCGGACTCTGAGGAAACTGGCCCAGACACGCGCTCATTTGTGAGCGCGTCTTTTACTTATCTGGCTCCGGGAGAGATTAAGGTCAGGGTCAATGCCGAATGTCTGCGCTCGTCTTTTCGAGCGCCTCCTTTAGTTCTCTCCTTCAGGTAAGAGGTTCCGGTGAGGGTTCAACCGCCAACCAACAACCACCCGCCGCGAAACCTCCGATTACCGCGCTCAGGAGTTGGCCTCGGTAGACTACTCTGAGCCCGATCACGAGCACGATGTAAAGCGCCGACCGTGCATCGCCACCGCGTAGCCGGTAAGTCCATAAGCGGCGGTGGCCGTGACCATGGCGAGGCTTGGGAACCCGTGGATGAGCTGGGAAGCGGGCACATCGGGGGAGAAAAGTGAAAATAGCGCCCTTAGCCCGAGACCAGCCGCCAGGGCTTGTCGCCGACATCGGCCAGGCCAGCCGCGGTAAGCGCCACCACTGCGACCATCGACTAGAGCGGGCGAAGCTACGCAACCGCCCGCTTTGCGGATATAAGTGCATCTATCCATGCGTCCGGGAGTAGCGACGATTGCGGCCGGATGACAGAATTTTGAAAAGAGATTAACGCGGCGAAGTGTCCGGCCTCGGGATGCTAGCTTGACGGCGGGAAAGCGAGGGTCTTCTGCATAGTGCCGCACCTGTGATCGAAAAAATCAGAGCCGGCATGGAGCGCGCCTGGGCACAGACGCTAGGCCGGTTCGCATTCAGCCGTTCACGATGGTTCCGCCGCACCTGCACGGCCATCCTGATTATCCTGGCCGTCTTCAGCCTTATCGGCTTTGTCGGCGTCCCGGTGGTCGCGCAGTATGTCGTCGTCGGCCGCCTCGCCACCGCGATCCATCGCCCGGTTACGGTCAAACACGTCCGCTTTAATCCGTACAGTCTCCGGCTCGATCTCCGCAAACTGCACATCGGCGGCCGCGATCCGTCCCATCGCTTCTTCGACGTCCGGCATATCCTGGTCAAACTCTCATGGAAATCGCTCTTCCGGATGGCGCCGATGGTCCGGGAGCTGGCTATCTATCGTCCCGACGTAAAGTTGGTGCGCCTGGGCGAGCAGCACTTCAATGTCTCCGATTTGGTGGAGAAGGGGCCGACTCCGACGCCCACCCCTTCCAAGCCCCAGCGCTTTGCCGTTTCGGACATCCAGATCCACGACGGCCAGATACTCTTCGATGACCACGTGCTGAAGCAACAGCACTCGGTGAAACATCTCGAATTGCGCGTTCCGTTCATCGCCAATCTGCCTGCGGACGTGGACATTTCCGTGCAGCCGCTCTTGCAGATGCTGGTCGATGGAAGCCGGGTGCGCATCGCCGGCCGGGCCAAGCCGTTCGCCATGCCGCCCGAATCGGTTATCGACCTCAACCTGCATCAGTTCGGCTTGCCGCTCTACGTCGGCTACGTTCCCGTCAAGCTGCCGGTCAAAATTCCGCAGGGAGCATTATCGTCGCGCTTGCAGGTGCATTTCATCAGCGCGCTCAGCGGCCCGGAGGTCCGCGTGAGCGGCGATCTCAAGGTCGATCAACTGGACGTGCGCGATTCCGAAGACACGCCGCTGGCGAGCTTCAATCGCCTGTCGGTCGGTCTCGACGATCTGCAACCGCTCAGGAACATCATGCATTTCGGCCAGATCGACCTCGACGGCCTGACCGTCGATATCGTCCGCAAGCCCGACGGCGCCACGAACCTGACCTCGCTTGCGATGAACAAGCCCGCCGCCGCGTCGGCGCGCGCCGCCGCCGCGCGCAGTACTCCCGCCCCGGCGGGCGCGCAGGCTACACCAGCCGCGCTGGGACAATCGATGGTCGCAGCTCAGCCCTCCGCAACGCTGAGCCCGAACGCGGCGGTTACGCCGGCGCAAACTCCTACCGCGCAACCGACAGCAGCACAGACGCCAGCCCCGGCCGCGAGTTCCTCCCCAGCGGACATATCGCTCAGGTCTCTGACGCTGACCAACGGCACGATAAGGGTAACCGACAAAAGCGTCGCGCCGCCCGCGGCACTCGTGCTGGGGAGCCTGAAGGCGGGGCTGGAAAATCTGCGGACCGCCGGGCAAAAAGCAGCGGCCACATTCAACCTGGGCACGACGCTGGGCGGCGGAGGCACGATCGGCGTCAAAGGAGCGCTCGACCTCGCGCACTCGCAGGTCACGACCGACCTCGCGCTCGATGCCGTCGATCTCGCGGCGCTGCAGCAATTCGCGCACTCGATACTCGCAGCGACGATCTCGTCCGGCAAGCTGAACGCGCACGCCAGCCTTCGAACGATTTACGCTATGGGCCGTTTCAACGTGCATGCGGCGCCGGCGACCATCGCGGTCGATAATTTCGAGCTTCGCGTGCCGCAGGAGAACCAGTCTCCGCTCGGATGGAACAAGTTCGGGGTTTCGATCCAACAGGCCGATCTCGCGGCTCATCAGGCTACTGTCAGCAGCATAAACTCCGACGGGCTGCACGCGTTCGTTCGGCGCGATCGCAACGGCCAGTTGAACCTGGCGTCGCTGATACGCGCGACCGCCTCGCCGCAAGCCACGCCCGCGATGGCGGTCTCGGTACCCCGCGGAGTTTCGGCAAAAACGGACAGGAAAAAACCGCCGGCCAGAGAGCGCCTGGCGCTCAGGAAGCACGGCCGCAGCGCCGTCGTAACCAGCGCCCCGGCCGCGCCATCGCCCTCGCCCACTTCCGAGTGGCGCTATCAGGTCGCGTCCGTTGCACTCGAGAAAAATGCGATCCGGATCGAGGACGACTCCGTGCCGGAGCATCTCGCGATGGAGGTCGCGCCGCTCAACCTGCATCTGAGGAACATCTCGAACGATCTCGCCAAGCCGATCTCGCTCGATCTCGACGGCTCGGTGAATCGCAAGGGCAGCTTCAAGGTTTCTGGAACCGCGGCGGCCGCGCCGCTCGGCGTAAATCTGCGGCTTACTACAAGGCGCCTCGATCTCGCCCAGTTCGACCCTTACATCACCAGCCGTTTGAATACGAAGATCACGCGGGCGGCGCTCACCATGAACGGAGCGCTCGAAGTGGCTAGGCGGCGCAACCAGATGAATGTCGTGTACCGCGGCGACGCGGCGCTCTATGGCGTGCGGATGCTCGACAAGATCACGGGCGACAGCTTCATGCGCTGGAGTTCATTCAGCGCCAACGGCGTCAGCGCACGGATGGGGGCCGGTGCGCCGCGCGTCCACATCGCAGCGCTGGGGCTGAACGACTTCTATGCGCGCATGATTCTGAACAGCGACGGGCGCCTCAACCTGAGTGACATCACGACCAGTCCCGAAGAAGCGCGAAGATCGCTGACGCGCGCGCACGGCGCGCCGGGCAGTGTCGCAAGCCCCGCCCCGTCGGGCTCGCCTTCCGCCATTCTCGCCACTCCCACGCCATTGCCCGCGCCAGGTAGCGCTGCGGCGACTCCCACGCCTGAGAGCGGAGCGGGCAGGCCCGCGCCCTCGGTCAGCCCCATGCCCTCGGTCAGCCCCTCGCCTATGCCGAGCGCTACTCCGATTCCAGCCGATCTTGAGGTGGGTCGAATCAATCTCAAGAACGGACAGGTGGACTACAACGACTATTTCATCCGTCCGAACTACTCGGCCAATCTCACGAGCATCATCGGCGATATCGGCACGTTTGGCACTCGGACATCCAATCCCGCCGACGTGCGCCTGCAAGGGCTGGTCAACGGCAATGCGCCGCTCGAGATCAGCGGCTCGGTCAATCCGCTCGCTCCGCTCGCCTACGTTGATTTGAAAGCGAACGCGAAAGGCGTCGAGTTAACTAATGTCTCGACGTACTCTGCGAAGTACAGCGGATATCCGATAACCGGCGGCACTTTGACCGTGGACGTTCACTATCTGCTCGATCATCAGAAGCTCACCGCTGAAAATCACATCGTCATCGATCAAATTACGTTCGGCGAGAAGATTCAGAGCCCGAGCGCGATGAACCTGCCTATCCGCCTCGCTGTGGCGATACTTAAGGACCCCCAGGGCAAGATCGATCTGCGGCTTCCGGTCTCCGGCTCGCTCTCCGATCCGGAGTTCAGTCTCGGCGGTCTCATCTGGCACGCTCTTGTCGGGCTGATCGTCAAGGCGGCGACTTCGCCGTTCAACCTGATCGCTTCCGCTATCGGAGCGGGCAATGGTGGGCAGAACCTTAACTACGTGGTGTTCAAGCCCGGATGGGCAAGCCTTACGCCGACAGCTCAGAAGAAGCTCGAGACGGTGGCGAAAGCGTTGCAGGCTCGGCCTTCGCTGCGGCTGGACATCACCGGACGGGTTGACCCGAAACTCGACCTGCAACACCTGCCGCAGGCCTTGCTCGAGCAGGCCGTGGCCAGCCAGAAGGTGCTCGATTCGGACCAGAATCCGGCCAACGTCGATCTGGCAACCGTCAAAATTACGCCCGACGAATACAACAAGTATCTGAAACGCGCTTACAAGGGGGCGAAGTTCGAGAAACCTCGCGATCTGCTCGGGCTCACCAAGTCATTGCCGCCCGACGAGATGAAAAAGCTGATGCTCGAGAACACGCACGTCAGCGACAAGGACTTGAAGCAGCTTGCCGAAGAGCGCGCCGAGGCGGTGCGCAAGTACCTGAGTGCCAAGATCAATTCGTCTCGATTGCACCTTACGGCGCCAAAGCTCACCACCGAAGGCATCAGCGGCGGCGGCGACACGACTCGCGCCGACTTATCGCTGCAATAGTGAAATAATTGCAGGGGGCACGTCCAATGTGGGGTTGGTTGATCGTGGTGTTGCTGGCTTGGGGACTCTTCCCTGCCTTCACTTTGCTCGCTGCCGTTCTCGGGGTCGATGTTGCGGGCGGCATGTCTGCGTTCGAGGATGCCAGCACATTAATAGAATACGAGAAGAGACTCAAAGCCCTCGAGGACCTCTTCGGCGTTTAGAGCTGCGTCGTGCTCGCCGAAGTCAGTCTTACCGATCTCATCCACGGCACCGTCGGGCCGCGCCAAATAGCGGTGAAAACTCGAGCCAATTAATTCTGAAAGTGACAGTCCAGAGATTGCTGGCCCCTGCCCCTTTTTATCTCTCATAACCTCCCTCATGAGAGGCATTATATTTCGCTTTTCGGATCGTGCCGGTGGCCATTCCAGCTCGGCAGAGACGTAAGCTCGCGGGATTCAATTTGATGTTGACCCGTTCGTGAACCAAAGTGAGCGAAGAAGAGGGCAGGGCGCTCCATAGAGCCGCCGAAACGAGCACGCGTGCGGTGGAGCCGCTCATGCCGATCCCAGATTTCCCGCCCTCTGTCCCCTCCGTGGCCTTCCGAAGAGTTGCAAAACTTCTAACTTCTGTGAGGTCGCCTACAGCTCGCGTTTTGCTGGGGGTTGTGGTTTGCAAAAGCCTGTTACGAAAGTCCCATTCCTTTGCAACGACTTTGCCACGGTCGCGAGCGCGTTACCCGGAACAGCTAAGGATGCCCTTGATCCACTGCGCCACATTGGCGCATATGACAAGGTGACAGCGCGGCAGCCGGACCGCTGCCAACAAGGTGCTGGGTAAATCAATCATGACCGTTTTCAAATACGACCACGTCCATCTCCGTAGTCCCGATTCGGAAGCCACCGCGCAGTTCTACGAAAATATGTTCGGCGCGGAGGTTTCCCGCAGTCTGTATCCGGCTGGCACTCCGTTTGCCGGACAACCGCGTATCACGATGAAATTGGGCGGAACAAGTTTCTTCGTCGCGCCTACCGGTCCGAGAGCACCCAACGGCGACCCGCCCAAGGCGCCTCACTTCGGTTTGGAACACATCGGCTTGACGGTGGACAACCTCGACGCCGCGGCGGCCAAACTGAAAAGCAAACGCGCCCACTTCACCGTGGAGCCGGTGACCTTCACCCCTGGCACTAAAATCGCCTTCGTTCAAGCGCCGCAGGGAGTGCTGGTGGAACTGATCCAGCGCGATCGATAGAGCAAGCCGCGCGGCTTCAAGACCAGCGTTGCGCCCCGCGCGAGGACGGAAGCCATCCCCGCAAATACATATTTTCCAGCACGCGCTGACGCAGGAGGTCGTCGCCTACAACTCGGAGCTTGGGCCGAGGCGACACAAAACCCGGTTACTCGTTGGCGTCCATAACCTGGTCGGACTTCTCGCGTTGTCCTGCAGACAAATGCGAGGGCTGTTTCGCACTTTGAGGAAGCTATCCGTCACATCGAGCGAATGAACCGCGAGTGTTTTATTGGACCGTTTCTGGGCTGGAGCGTCGTCCGATGCGCGCTGGCTCTAAGCACTGCAAGTTGCTGGGCCGGGGCGACTCGGTGTGTCAACCCCGTTGGTCATTCGCGTCACTGTGGAGGGCGGTGGCGGCCTCGCCGGTTAACGTGATCCGTTCTATCTCAGATACGGAATCGTTTGCGGGCCTTGCGGTAACACGCCCAGTGTTGCTTCAGGCCCGGCGGCATTTAGCGCCGCCGACACGCTTTTGCCGATATCATGCACTGGTTCAAAATGAGCGGCGCGGATCTCGTGGTCCGTCATGAAGCTATTCTTCACGAGCACCTTCGACTTCATCACAATCTGCGCCTGTACCTGCACCTGCCACGCGTCGGGGCGTGAGAAGCCCGGCGCGTTAATCATGTCGAGCAGCGCAGCCGCCGTCGGGCGCGACGCCAACAGCTCGCCGTACGAGCCGTGGTTCGGCAAGCCGTCGCGGCATTCGGCCGCGCACACGATCGTGCCACCCGGTTTTATGACCTTCGCTGCCGCCGACATACCTTTCACGGCCTGATAAAGATTCTGATCCAGTGGATAGCCCGAGTTCGTCGTCAGCACGACGTCGAATAGAGAGTCGACCGGATACATGACGCTCTTTTTCGAGAACAAGCAGGCCTGTCTGTGTTCGGCAAACAGTTCGCCAGCAAAGACTCCGGTGATTTCCTGATCGCGATTCAATGTTACGTCGATAGAAAAGGTGACGCCGGTCGTCCGTGCGATCTCGCGGATATCGTCCTGGACCGGATTGCCGTCAATCACGCCCCACGTCGCGTTTGGGCTGCCGATGCGTTTGGCGTCGTGCAGCACGAGCACGGTTTTCAGGCCAGCAAGTCCAGGCGCCACCATTTTGGCGCCACCGCTGAATCCGGCGAAGAAATGCGGCTCGACGAAGCCCGTCGTGATGCGAACGTCAGCCGCGAGCCAGTTTCTGTTCACATAAGTCGGCGCACCGGTCTTCGTGTCGCCGACATACGCGAGCGATGAGTCGTCGCGGCTGTCGTGATTGATGACGGTGTAGTTGGCTAAGATGTTGTGGCCGAGCATGTATTCGAGCTCGGCGCGGGTGTTGGTGCGATGCGTGCCCGTGGCAATCAGAATAGTGATGTCGTTGGGGTTGATGCCCGGCATCTCTTCGAAGAGCGCGCGGAGCATTGCCTCGCGCGGCTGTGCCCGCGTGATGTCGCAGACCGAGATCGCGATTTTCTGTCCGGGCCTGACGATGTCCCTGAGCGGTGGCCGTCCAATCGGCGCACGAAGCTCAGCTATGAGCGCCGCGTGTGGATTATCGATGGCGGGAACAAACGAGGGCTCGATGATCGTGACTCGCTCGTCAGGCAGATCGACCTCGAGCCCCTCGCTTCCATAGTCCAGTCTGATCCGCACTACTTAACTGTATCCAAACCTTCAGCAATCTCAATGTGAGTGCCGAAGTTCTTGATGAAGGCAAGGATAGACATACTGCAAAGCCCAGCTTAGCCCTTGGTGAACTGTTGCGTACTTATCTGTTTCTCTCCCTGCGCTGCCATATTGGCCTCGTTCTGAATCCTGGATGGCGGCAGATCGCGATCATCTTGGGGCATCGTGCAGGGCGCGCTTGAGGGCGTTATCGCGGTCCGCCTTGAATTGCTTCGATACCCTCGCAGACGGAGCAAAGAGATCAAACCCATGAAACGCCCCAGGATAAACGTGGAGCTCAGTTGGCACGCCCGCCTGGATGAGACGCTGTGCGTACTCGATATTCTCGTCTATGAACAAATCGAGTGTGCCGACTGAAATGTAAGTCGGCGGCAGGTTTGTCACATCGGTAGCCCGCGCCGCCGCTGCATAGGGCGATACGTCGTCCCCACCACCATCCCGGCCCAGGTAGGCTTTCCAGCCTAAGCGGTTGCTCTCGCGATTCCATACTCGCGGGTCGGTAATCGCATAGCTGGCAGGGGTAACATTACGATCATCGATCATGGGGTAGATGAGAAGTTGAAAAGCGACCTGCACTTCTCGGCGGTCGCGGGCCAGCAAGGCCAATCCCGCCGTCAGGCCGCCCCCGCCGCTGGGGCCGCCAATGGCGATGCGGGACGGCTCACGCCAAGTTCATCGGCATGGGCAAACAGCCACTTTAACCCGGCATAACAATCTTCGACTGGTGCGGGAAACGGCTGTTCCGGCGCCAAACGGTACTCGACCGATACCGCCACGCAACCGATTCTCTTGACGAATTGCTTCATGAGTCTGTCGTCTTGCTCGATGTCTCCCATCACGTAGCCGCCACCGTGAATCCAGAATAGAGCAGGAAGGCGGTCCGGCTGATCGTTCGGCCGATAAACGCGAACTCGCACAGCAGGCTCGCCTTGCGAACCGGGTACAAATTGGTCCAGGCTGTTTACTCCCTCGACCTGGGGCAGTGTCGCTAGCATTTCGGTCAACAGTTTTCCCATCTTCGTGCGGGCTGCTGGAATGTCATTGAGGGTCATAGTCCGGTCAGTCGGTAAGCCCGCCACCACGGCTCTCAGCTCAGGGTCTAATTGGTCCATGAAGTTCATCGTCCATCTCCCTCAGCAGTACTTCATCGATATAGCGAAGGTTATCCCACGATTCAGAGAAGATATAAAACGGCGATGACCAGGGCGGTTCGAAGTACGAGATCGAGACTTCCAGTGGTTTGCCCCAGTTGGCGTGAAATCGCGAGGCGTCCTCAGCGGACGAATATGCATAGCACTTCCCCGATTCATAAGGCTGGCCCAATGTATCAGCGAACGATATTGGCAGTCGTAACCTGTTCAGCAGGAATCGCTTTCCAATCATTTGAGTGCACTATTAATAGGAGGCTTGGTACGCAGCGAAGCCAAATGGCGCGCCAACCGCGAAAATGGCCGCAAGGGGGGCCTGGTCAAAAGCCGGAAGAAGAGAATTGCCGCTCGCCGCAACGCGCGCCGTCCGCGGCCCCGCCGTAAGAAGTCATTTAGCCTTGTCGTGCTCCCCGGCCGCCGCATAAAACGGCCACACCACACGCCCAGGACTGTCCACCCCGATCGGCATCGATTCGGGCGCGGTAGTAGTTGGCGCCGGCGCCGGCAGAGATACCGACGTCTTCGGCGAGACACCCAATAGGCGCTGGAACTGAACCACGCGGAAGCGGCCTAACGGGAGAAGGGCGTAGCCGAGCCATCGGCCACAAAGGAGAACTCGATGAAGCGCTCGTTGGTTCGCGCACTGGCAAGCCCTGAAGGAAGATTTGTTTTTGCCTCAGGCCGATGCTGGCCTGCTGATCCATCATTCGCTACCCTTCGTGGCGCGCGCTCTCGCGCCAGAGGAGAAAATCGTGCAAGTAAGCAAAGACTCTATCGATTTGGGAATCGTCGTTACCGACGAGAAGGCGGCCCTTGGCTTCTACCGTGATCAACTGGGTTTGGAGTGGGAGGGCGAGCTGCCGGTGCCCGGAGGCCGGATGTACCGTCTCAAATGCGGAACCACCGTCATTAAACTGCTGAAGCTCAACCGGACCCCGGAGGCAAAACCGGCGGCGGGCGGCATCGTCGGCGGACTCGGCTATCGCTACTTCACGATCTCGGTTCCCGATATCCGCGGGCTAATGGCGCAGCTCGAGGCAAAGGGCATCAAACCAACCGTGTCCGTCACGGAGGCTCGTCCGGGCGTCACGATTGCGATGGTAACTGATCCCGACGGCAACACGGTTGAGTTCTTGCAGAACACCGGCTCGAAATGAGCCAGCCTGAAAGCGATGCACGCTTTGCGGCAGGAGTCCGATTCAATCAGGGAAACTTCTTCGAGGCACACGACGAGTGAGAGCAAGTGTGGAAGAAGGCTGAAGGCGAAAAAAAACTTTCTACCAGGGATTGACCCAAGCAGCTGCCGCTCTGCTTCACGTTCAACGCGGCAACTCTGTGGGCGCTATTCCGTCTATCTCAAATCTCGTCCAAAACTGGATCCGGTTCTTGCGGTCTGGATGGGAGTCGAGCTGGGGCGGTTGCGCTCCGAGTTGGCACAGTACGTTGATGCGCTACGGACCCCTTCTGAGCCTCGTTCTGGAATTTCCTTGTCGGCGCGCCTGGGCAAATTGCTGGCCGCGGACACCCGCCCAAGGATTAGATGGGCGCCTCAGCGGGTTTAGAGCGAGATCAGGCGACTTTGGCCGAGTGCCGAAACAGAATCGTTGGGTCCCCTCTTTATAGACGATAAAGTACATTCTCGTCTACTAAAGGGAACTCGCAAGTAGGTAGGAATTCTATCTATAGCCGACCTCGTCCGCCAGCGCGCTACGAAGCAGCCGCCGCGCTTGAGGACCTTCAGGTTGGCGACGAAGATGCGGCATTACCTCGATGAGCTCCGTTTCGATGCAGTATAAGCGCGCGGCTAGTGAACCGGCCCACACAAGCATAGTGCTAAAGCGCTGTACCTAAGATTGATCACCGCGCTGCATTGCGGGGTTAAGCGTGAAATTGGAGAGCCATAATGGACGCGCCGCGTCAAACCTATCGGGTCGGCACGTGTCTGGCCGCTGCCTTTGCGGTGTCGTGGAGCTAGAGATCGACTTTCCCGCTTTTTGGGCCTGGCACGATCACTCCGCGGCGAGCCGTCGCGCGCACGGCGCCGCGTATGCGACCTATATCGGCTGTTGGCGCAAGCACGCCCGGGTGGTGAAGGGCCAAAGAAGCATCGCTCGCTTCGAGGATGCGAACACAGAGTCGACCCGAAGCTTCTGCTCCAGGTGCGGGACGCCGCTGCTTTACGAGCGCAAGCGCTCGCCGCACATGGTCAATATCCCGCGGGCACTCTTCAGCGGCCGTACCGGCCGCGAGCCCCGCTATCACGTGGCCATCGAGGAGCTTCAGGATTGGACCTACACAGGCAACCGGCTTGTCCCCCTCAAGGGCTACCCCGGTATCGTCTGGGAACGCCCGAAATCGCGTCGGCGCCCGCGTGACGTTGATGACGTTGAGTTCCTCTACCGGCGCGTCCCGTCCGCGCGTGCGCGTATCGTCCGGTGAAGGCATCTGCGTGCCCAAGATTTGACCCTAACACTGTGGTCTCATCGTCACCCGGCCACGCCGACAGAATACGCTAAATAGCACGGACAAATGACAGTGACAGCGCCCTTTTCTTTCGGCCGATCTCATGTCCTTTGCCATGGGTGAGATCGGCGGGAAGACCGGCCCGACTAGAGAGGTGATTTAAGCAACAACGCTGCTTCATGCAAAACATTCCTTGGTTGCGTCGATGGTCGTTGGCTTACTCCAATCAGCTTGGATCGGCTCCGATATATAGCGAAATTGAGGAGGTCTGCAGATCAATCGGGATCAATCGGGATCCTTACGCCGCCCTTTATATCGTGCGTGAACTCGGCAAGGCCTACTTTCTCAGTACCGGCGTTGCCGCCCGCACGATCGGCGGCACGACGGCGTTCCTGCGCAGCGGAAAGGTAACAGTCCCCGACATCCAGCTCTTGTTCGTCGTTGCACCTTTGACGGCGTCGTCTTATCTTCCCAGAATTTCCTCGCCACCGATGATGACTGAGCGACACTGCGGGCCGGCTTCCACATGCTGCGCGAAATTGGCAGGCACGCACCGCTCGCACCCCTTACCGCGGCCGAGATTGCACTCCGCGTCCCGCGGGCAGCTCGGATGCCGACATCGATGCGCATATTCGCGCCACCGCAATCGCAGTTCATGATCCGCTGGGCACCTACAAAATGGGCTCGGCCGCCGATGATATGGCGGGGGCGGATGCAGAGCTCCGTGTCTTCGGGCGCCGAGGGCCTGCGTGTGGTCGACGCCTCAGTGATGCCGGACCTCGCAGTCGGCAACATCAACGCGCCTTTCATATGATCGCCGAGAAGGCTGCGGACCTGATCCATGGGGGACGGGCCGCTCGCGCCGGTCAATGTCGAAGTGCTCACCTCAAACAATCGCCATTCTCAAGCATAACTTTAAGAACGGACGATAGAGTCGGGATCACGAAAACGACAGGGGAGAGCGCCTGTCTGGGGCCGTGGCGTTCCGCGCGAGCGCTAATTGATATGGACCCCCCGTCCGGGGCACCGCAGCTCTTGAGCGCGCGCTAGTCGCAATCGGGTAGGGTTGGTAAATGAGGTGCGCATTGCTTGGCCTACGGGTGAGCCGATGCGTTGTTCAATATGCGGGGGCGAAAACCCAGGCGGTAAGAAACTCTGCGGCAATTGTGTGTACCGCTCGCAAACCGTTGTTCCCAATGCGGCGCGGAGAATCCGCCTAGCAAACGTTTGTGTGGAGATTGCGGGGCCGTGCTCTCTGCCAAGAGAGCGGGTGCCAAACTTACCAGCGTCTCCCCGGAGCACTGTCTGAGACTCCGATTACGGCTGGAGTGGTTAGGCGCTTCGGTACTTCATTTGAAACGGGCCAGGCGGCGGTTCACGCAGTTCTCTGGCAAGGATGATTGAGCCATTCTCGTACGGCATCATCAAGGCTGCCTCTGACCCAAACGACGGCCATTAGGCCGTTCTGGGGACGGTGACGGGAATTTTGTTCTCGTTGGTAGTCAAGCTGCAAGCTTAAGGCCGACGGCGTTAAGGAGCTGGTCGATATCGTTGGCGAGGCGCTGATAAAGACGGTCGAGTTGAGTACGTTTG
>Ga0207416_1001520_pt1 | contig 30014 bp, 28 predicted proteins | sample PaiPotPPM11metaG_FD_184107 | JGI IMG/M metagenome (GOLD analysis project Ga0207416, IMG submission 184107) | Iron sulfur acid spring bacterial and archeal communities from Banff, Canada, to study Microbial Dark Matter (Phase II) - Paint Pots PPM... ... | reverse complement strand
TGGTCGACTCTGGTCCGCAATGCCATTTTGGGAGCAGTGGCAGCGGTCATCGTTGCGGGCGGACGCACCAACGCGGGAACGAGCGCGGTCGACTGGCTGAACAAGCTCGACACCGCCGAGCAGGTCGGACTCGGAATCGCCATTGCCCTCGCCGCTCTGCTGCTCGCACAGTGGGGTTTCCTCCTCAATTTGCTGCGCCAGAACGGGCGCCTGTTGGAGCGCATGGAAGCGCTTGAGAACTCGGTTGCCACGCTCGGGACCGGCTTCCCTGTTGGCCAGACCGCGGCAGCGCCCATGGCACCACCGCAGCCCGTTTTCGGACTACCGGTAGGCACGCCGGCCCCGCCCTTCGTGCTTTCCGGCTTGTACGGTGAGACGATGACGCTCGATTCGCTACGGGCGCAGGACAAACCCGTGCTCGTGATTTTCACCGATCCTGGATGTGGTCCCTGCGGCGAGCTCTTGCCCGAAATCGGCCGATGGCAGCGCGAATACGAGTCGCGGCTGACCGTGGCCCTTATTAGCCGCGGGGCGGCCGATGCCAACCGGGCGAAGACCGCTGAACACGGCATCCGAAACGTGCTGCTGCAGAGCGACGACGAAGTTGCCCAGGCCTATCAATCGCCGGGCACGCCGAGCGCAGTGATGATCCAGGCCGACGGAAACGTTGGCAGCCCCGCCTCCCCTGGTGTCGATGGCATCCGACAGCTCGTGACCGGCTTGATGGGAGCGCCCGCACCCGTGGGACAGCCGGTCCCACTCCTGGATGAAATGCCCACGCCACTCCCGGCCGCGGGTGGCGGCAATGGATCAGAACCGGTGGCACCGCCGGCTACCGTGAGAGTTGGTGAAATGCCTCCGGCTATCGTGCTCAAGGACGTTGATAACCGCGCGGTTGACCTCTCGCAGCTCCGAGGCGAGACCACCTTGTTACTCTTCTGGAACCTTGGCTGCGGTTTCTGCCAGCAGATGCTCCCGGATCTGAAGGAGTGGGAGAAGAACAAGCCCGAGGGGGCGCCCAGGGTCATTCTGGTCTCGAGCGGTTCGGTCGAAGACAACCGCGCTATGGCACTCAAGTCGACGGTTTTGCTCGATCAGAATTTTCAGGCGGGCCAGGCATTCGGTGCACAGGGTACGCCCATGGGCATTATGATCGACGCAAACGGCCATATCGCCTCGGAAGTGGCCGCCGGAGCCCCCGGCGTATGGGGTCTCGTCGGCAGCGGACCGTCCGGTGGCGAGGTTCCTGCCGTGCCCGCTGCACCCCCTGCGCCGGTGAAAGTGGGAGATTCTGCACCCACGGTCAAGCTACCCGACATCAACGGCAAGACGGTCAACCTGTCGGATTTCCGCGGGAGCAATACCCTCATGATTTTCTGGAGCAATGGCTGCGGCTTCTGCCAGCAGATGCTGCCCGATCTGAAGACCTGGGAGAAGTCCAGACCCAAGGACGCGCCCAAGCTGCTGATCGTCTCCAGCGGGACGCCGGACGAGAACCGCGCGCTCGATCTGAAGTCGACCATCGTTCTCGATCAGAATTTCCAGACAGGGTCGGCCTTCGGCGCCAATGGCACCCCGATGGGCGTGCTGATCGACCCCAACGGTAGTATCGCCTCTGAGGTAGCCGCCGGCGCCGAGGCAGTTTTTACCCTAGCCGGGCGTAGCCCTGCCGGAGCGCAACCTTTAAGCTAGAGCGGAAGGAGAAGCCAGATGTTTGGATTCGGCGGACATCTTCCCGAGCTGGTCATAATCCTGGTGGCGGCCCTGGTCATTTTTGGACCAAAACGTCTCCCGGACATTGGCTCCTCACTGGGGAAGACCATCAAGGAGTTCCGTAAGAGCACCACCCCGGACCCGGCCGACAAGAAATTGACGGAGGAGCGTCCTGGGGCGGACAAGGCCAACACCGGAGTATAGGAACTGATTGCCGGCCGGCATGGGTGACAGGTGCATCGTCTCGCCGGCCGGTAAACGTTACATCGTGATCAGCGATCGATCACAACGTGTTTGCGAAAAATCTAGGCGCACTTGCCGCCCGGCAGCCAACCCAGCCTGGTCTTATAGTTCAAGACGACCAGGACGTTCGCGGGTTTCGGTGGTGGACCTGGGCTGACGTCTACGAGGCGGTGACGGAGGCGAGGCGCGAGTCGCTCGGCCGCTTCTCGCCGGGTGAGCCCGTTGCGATCATTATGGCTCCAGAGGCCGAGGCTGTGTGCACCCTGTGTGCCGCCGCCTCCCTTGGGAGCCCGGCCATCCTCGTGCCCGCGTCGTTGCGCCGCGATGAGCTCGGGACGCTGTTGCGCGACAGTGCCGCTCGCTGGCTTTTCGTTCCACCGCGACTGAGCCGGGCAATCGACCTGCAGCTGGACCTGGGACAGGATTCCGGCTCGGGCTGGGTTCGCCTCAGCAGACACCCCTCGCGCACCGGAGCTCCGGCAGTTGAGACGCTTCCCCCGGACGCGTTCATTTGCCAGCTCACCTCGGGCTCGATGGGGTCGTCGCGTCTTGCCGTGCGGACCGTCGAGGGTGTCCTTCTCGAGCTGCACGCGGTGATCGATCGCCTCGACCTGGATGCAGCCGATCAGGTGCTCTGTGCCTCCTCGATTGCACATTCGTATGGCCTGATCGGAGGCGTGCTGGCCCCACTGCTGGTCGGAGCGCCCGTTGCCGTGGTCGGCGACGCCCGGCAGGCCTGTGCGGTTGTCGAGGTGGTCGATCCAACGGTTGTCTTTGGACTTGCTTCCACCTACCGGAGCATGGTGACGGAAAGGGTCGACAAGGCCTCCTTGTCGCGAACTCGATTTGCCTTGAGCGCAGGAGCTCCGTTAGACGCGGACCTCTTTCGGGCCTTCCACGAGCAATTTGGCCTTCCCATTCGCCAGGACTATGGGACGACCGAAGCGGGCACGCTTGCGATTGATACCTCCGAGGACGTCATCGAGGGTTGTGTGGGGAAGCCTTTGTCGCACCTCGAGCTGCGGTTGAAGGCGCCCGTCAGCGTTCCACTCGGGCCTCGAGAGGAGGGAGAGATCCAGATCCGCTCACCGAGCGTCGCCGTGGGCTATCTCACTCCGCAGCGGCTTCTGCCGGTGGTGGATGGGAACGGTTGGTATCACACAAAAGATGCCGGATGGCTAGATGCGAGCGGCCGGCTTTGGGTAGGTCGGCGCCTCCGCGAATCGGTTATGGTTCGTGGGACCGAGGTGCGTCTGGAGACAATCGAGGAGGCTATCCGGCAACTACCCGGTGTCGAAGAGGTGGTCGCCTATGCAGCAGATTTGGGCAACGGGCAGGCCGGTATCAAAGCAATCGTCGTAGCGCCTGATCTCGACGTGTCAGCGGTACGGCAATGGTGTCTAGACCATCTGCCGCCGCCGCACTGCCCCACCCACATTGAGCTACGTGCGGAGCTGCCACGCAGCCCCGCCGGCAAAATCCTGCAAAAGTATCTGGCCTAGCATTGTACGATTCTTACTCGATCTGGAAGCTCGAGCTGGTCACCGGCCTGCGAGTTGCTTCCTGATAGCTTGCCCGTACCCGGATCGTCCGCCCGGAAGTGAGTGGCCCGTTTCGAGAGATGGTGTACCTTCGATGCGCCCACCCTCGCGCACCGGCATGCGCGTGAAGGTCGGCCAGCGATTTTCCTCCATCCCACAGCTGGATGGACACAGCGGCAAATCTTGGCGCATGAACCCAGATGCCCACTGGCGCACCTGCATGGACGATGCGCGGCTCGGCGGACACGTCTATGGGGCCGAAGCCAATTCGGTATGATCTGGTGGCGCTTACCCCCGACCGATCAGGGACCGTGATCGTGACGCGCGCTATTTGGGAATCGTGCCTGATCTCGCTCGGCCGCTGAACGTAGGTGTACCGAGCAATCCCGTTCGGACCAGCCTTTTTATTTCCCACCTGATGGTTTCCGTTCGGGAAATCTACTCGGATGTGGACGGCCAGGTTGGGACCGGATTTGATACTGATTATCTGTCTGGAGCCCGGCTTCACGGCGGACTTCAGATGCACGACGAGCGGTGCTGCCGGAACGAGAGTGCTCGTCGCAGATTGGGCGGGCGAGGGGGTCGGCGTTGGGGATGGTGTTGGGCTCGGAGTGACCGGAAGCGGCGTCGGCGTGGGCAGAGGCGCCTGTCTCCCTTGCAGTGTGATGTAGGGGTCTCCCACGTATCCCAGGTGCGCCACCTGTCCCTTCACCGTGCTGGTGCCGAATCCGGCAGCGCGCACTGCTTGCAGGGCGGCAGTAACGGTCGCTCCCTGCGCCATCGTGTCGAAGAAGGTCTTGGCGGCCGGCGTATTGTCTGGAAAGTTCGACTCATTGTCCCAGCTCACCAGCACGCCCACCCCCTTCGCCGCGAGCGCATCCCAGAATGGCGGAGCCTCTAACAAATTGCAGGTGTCGATATAGATCATCGAATTGGCCGGGAACTGGCTTTCGTAGTTTTGAATGTACGGAATGAGAATGCCGTAGAAGAGCTCGCTCAGCCCGGTAACGCCGGTTACCATTACACTGCCGTTTTGAATCAGTGGTTCGACCGAAGGGTCGCCGTTCGCCTGCTGTCCGGTTGCCACCACCGCGTATCCCCATTTGTTGACTCCCCCGTGCGTGTGGATGTAAATCACCTTGTACTTCCACAGCGACGCCATGGAGGCAACGGTGACCGCTTGATCTGTGAGCTGGTCCACATGGAATCCGCTAGCCTCGAGGTCGGAAATGATAGCGTCTGCGTCATGCGTGCCGATCTGCTCCGTGGCAAAGGGTTCGAGGACAAGCGCCTGCTGAGACGAATCGGGGCTCGTCGACACCTGCACCGTACGTGCTGCCAGCGTCGCCGGCGCCCGTTTGGACTCCGTGAAAGTCGATGGCAAAATCGACGAGCTGAGTCCGTCTGTGAACTCAATCTCGATTGTCTTGCCGTCCGGTCCCAGCTCTGCCGAACGGATGACCCTGTGCCGCTCTAGCCAGCGGACCGTCTGCCTTAGACCGTCACGAGGTTCTTGAGTCGCTGCCACCCGGAGTACTTTCAGGTCGGCGGGGCTGTAAGTCGCATGAGATCGGCGCGCGTGCCGCTGCGCGCCGGCAAGCTCCGGTGCTGCGAGGATCAGGAATAGGAGGGTTCGAAGTACCATTGACGATCAATCGATACACGTCGGTTTCTTCTACGCAAGTGTACTTGACGAGAGCGAGACAGGTGGACAAGGCCGTCTTCATTCCCTAACTATGGGTAGGTCGGGCGCTCCTTCACCGGCCAGGTGGGCAAAGAATGCGGGCATTATCATTGGAAGGTAGTTGAAGCCACGGAAGTGAAGGGAGACAGCACACATGGCCGCCGCTACAGTCACGGGCAAACAGATTATCCGCTCGCCGCGCGGGACGCAGCTGCGCTGCAAAGGGTGGCAGCAGGAGGCCGCGCTGCGCATGCTCATGAACAATCTGGACCCAGAGGTCGCGGAAAAACCAGATGAGTTGATTGTTTACGGAGGGAGCGGAAAGGCGGCCCGCAATTGGGAGTGCTTCCATGCCATCGTGCGCTCCCTCGAGACTCTGGAGGACGACGAAACCCTCCTCGTCCAGTCGGGGAAACCCGTTGCTATTTTTCGTACCGGACGTCAGGCTCCTCGGGTGCTCATCTCGAACACGATGTTGGTGCCGGCATGGGCTACCTGGGAAAAATTTTGGGAGCTCGACGCCAAGGGCCTCACCATGTATGGACAGATGACTGCGGGATCCTGGACCTACATTGGAACGCAGGGAATCCTGCAGGGCACTTTCGAAACCTTTGCGGCTCTGGCCGGCATGCACTTTGGGGGCAGCCTGCGTGGGAAGCTGGTTCTATCCGGCGGGATGGGAGGCATGGGAGGCGCCCAGCCCCTGGCGGTCACCATGAACGATGGCGTAATACTCGACGTCGAAGCGGACCGTTCGCGGATCGAGCGTCGCCTCAAAACGCGATATTGCGATCGCTTGGCCGTCTCCCTGGATGAGGCTCTGCGCTGGGCGGATGATGCCGTCGCTGAGGGCGAGCCATTGTCGATCGGGCTCGTCGCCAATGCGGCCGACGTCTTTCCCGAGCTGATACGCCGCGGCCGCATTCCCGACGTGGTGACCGACCAGACTTCCGCTCACGATCTCTTGAACGGATACATTCCGCGGGGGTACTCGGTGCAGGAGGCCACCGAGCTGCGCACAGCCGACCGGACGCGCTATTTGGACGAGGTTAGGCGAAGTATCGTGGCACAGGTCGACGCTATGCTCGAAATGCAGCGCAAAGGAGCGATTGTCTTTGACTATGGGAACAATATCCGGCAGCAGGCGTTCGACGCCGGGGTGGCAGATGCCTTCGACTTTCCCGGCTTCACGCCTGCCTACATTCGGCCGCTCTTTTGTGAAGGCAAGGGTCCGTTTCGCTGGGTAGCGTTGTCGGGCGATCCCGAAGACATCTACCGTACCGATCAGCTAGTCCTTGACCTGTTCCCGGAGGACGAACACCTGCGCCGATGGATCACGCTCGCTCGTGATCGCGTAGCGTTCCAGGGTCTTCCCGCGCGTATTTGCTGGCTAGGCTATGGCGAGCGTGCGAGATTCGGCCTTGCGCTCAACGACCTGGTGCGTAATGGAGAGCTGAAGGCCCCCGTCGTCATCGGGCGTGACCATCTCGACAGCGGCTCGGTCGCTTCACCCAACCGTGAAACCGAGCGCATGCGGGATGGCAGCGATGCGATAGCCGATTGGCCGATCCTCAATGCTCTGGTCAATGCAGTCGCGGGGGCGAGCTGGGTATCGGTCCATCACGGCGGTGGGGTGGGCATAGGTTACTCCATCCACGCCGGACAGGTGTTAGTCGCCGATGGCACCGATGAGATGGATGAACGAATCGAACGAGTCCTGACGACCGATCCAGGGCTGGGCGTTGTACGCCATGCCGACGCCGGCTATGAGCAGGCGGTTGAAATGGCAGCTCGGGCCGACATAAGGATGCCGATGCGCCCTTCAGGCTGAGTGCGCGCCGCCGCTCGCGCTTGCTACCCTCCGCTTTTCGGTCCTGGCAAGCGGCAGGTGAATCGTGAGCGTCGTCCCCTTGCCTTCGACCGAGCTCACATCGATGTCTCCGTCATGCGCTCTGACCAGCTCTCGGGCGATGAAGAGGCCGAGTCCTAGTCCCGTCTTCATACCGTCGACTTGCTGCGCTACGGTGTAAAAACGCGTGAACAGAAGCGGCAGATCGGCCGCGGGGATGCCTGGACCGTAATCCTGGACTTGGATCTCGGCCCTGTCTCGCACCCGCCGCAAGCGCACGTCGATGCGCTCACTGTCCGGTGCGTGCGCTAGTGCGTTGGTCAGCAAGTTGGAGAGTACCTGGTCAAGCCGCATCCGATCGACATTGACTTGCAAGCCCTTACTACGGGTTTCGAGGTGGAAGTGTTGGCCCTCCGCCAGGTTTTGGGCACCTTCTACTGCTTGCGCTACCAGCGGAGTGAGCTCAACGACTTCTGGCGATAGTGACAGCCTCCCGGATTGCAGCCGAGTGACGTCGGTCAGGTCACGCACCAGGGCCTCTAGCCTCGCCACCTGGTCCAGCGCCAGACCAGCGTATCGTTGGGCGCTCTGCTCGGCGCCGTCTGGTGCCTGGCGGCGAATCATGCTCACATAACCCTTGAGTACGGTAAGCGGTGTGCGCAGCTCGTGGCTAGCCAAGGCAAGAAATTCGTCCTGCAGTCGCCGGATGCTCCGTTCGGTGATATCGCGGATGACGAGCACGCTCGCCTTGCGACCATCCTGGCGAATTGGCTGGCCGTTGGCCTCGAACCAGCGTCGTGTCCCGTCCTGGTTTGAGGTGGTGAACTGCATGCTGAAGGACTCGCCGCGCATTGCTCGCCGCTGTGGCGTTTCCTCGGCAGGAAGAGGACGCCCGCCCTCGTCTTCCGCCACAAAGTCGGCATCCGGGCCGCCAAATATGTCGACGTAGGCGCGATTAGTCAGCGTATGGGTGCCCGATTCGTCGACGACCAGCACGGCGTCGGCCATCGACACAAGGATCGCGGCCAGGTGCACCCGCTCGGTGTCGCTCGTCTCGCGCTGGTGTTCCACGGTGATGGCCAGCTCCTGAAGCTCGGTGGTGCGCGCCTGCAGGTCGTCGTTCGTGGTGTTGAGCTCTTCCACCGTTGCCTGCAGCTCCTCGTTGAGCGTTTCCAGCTCTTCATTGGTAGCTTGCAGCTCCTCGTTGAGCGTCTCTACTTCCTCGGTTGCCGCTTGCAGCTCCTCGTTCCCGACAAGGAACTCTTCGTTGGCGCCGCGTAGCTCCATGTTTGCCGTTGCCAGCTCCTGATTCGCTGCTTGCAGCTCACAATCGGCCTCGACCAGCCCCTCCAATCGCTCTTGCAGGCGTTCGACCTCCTCGCCACGGCTGCGATTGACGTCTTCACTGGCGCGATGGCGCTGCACGGTTTCCGTGATATCGGTTACGAGCACGACGACTGAGTCGCCGGTAGTCTCACTGCCGTCCCCCCGCTCTAGCTGGCAGTCGATGCGGACGCAGCGGGCTTGCTCAGTAGGCCTCTGAGCGATATCGATCTCCTCGAGGGTCACCGCGGGCTCGCCACGAAAAGCTTTATCGATCGCAGTGCGCAATTGCCGGGAAGGAAGGGTCTGGACAAGGTGAATGAAGTCTTCGCCGATGGCGGAGCCGTGGATTCCGAGCATGCGACGAGCCGCGTTGTTGATAATTTGAACGTCGTAGCGCCGGTCCACGACGACCACACCAGCGGACAACTGAAGGAGCGTGTTGTCCGACCTCCCGCGAGGTGAGTGCGATCGTTGCTGCCGGCGCCGCGCCCCTGTTAATTCCGGACTGCCGCTGCCATATCGACTTGGCAACGAGGGCCGGGGCAACACACGCGTACTTTCGTTGAGGCGCCCCGGCGCGGTCAAAATCCGATCGCCGCGGCGGCGGTAGACCTTGAGCGATGGTTCGTCGGGCACGAACATCGCACTCAGCGGGCTGGACGTTTCGGCCTTCCCCAGGACCAGGTAGCCGGCGTCCCTCAGCGAAAAGGCGAAGAGCTGCAGCACGTGACGTTGCAGCTCCGGGCTAAAGTAGATCAGGACATTGCGACACATGATGAGGTCGGTGCGCGGAAACGGCGCCCGCTCGGCCAGGTCATGCTGTCCGAAAATGATCAGTCCACGGACCTGGTTGCCGATCTGGTACTCGCCCTGGGATTCGGTGAAGTGCTTGGCGACGAGCTCGCGCGGCACGTTGTCGAGTGCCGAGGCCGGATAGAGCCCACGGCGCGCGAACTCGATAGCGTCATTGTCGAGGTCTGTGCCGAAGATCCGCACGTTGAATTGGTCGAGCTCGTCGCCAAGAGCCTCGGCCACCAGGATGGCCAGCGAGTAGGTCTCTTCTCCCGTAGCGCAGCCGGCGGACCAGATACGCAGCTGCTTGTCACGCCGGCGCGCTTCCTCGACGACCTCCGGAAGTACCCGCGCCTGCAGATAGCTGAAGGTCTCTGTATCCCGAAAGAACTCCGTTACCTTGATCAAGAAACTGCTGATGAGATGGTGATACTCATCGGGGTGAGCCTCCGAGTACTGAATATAGTCCAGAATGGTCGGGTTGCCGGTTGCGGCCATGCGGCGCTGTAACCGGCGCAGGATTGTTGGACGCTTGTAGCTCTGGAAATCGATGCCATGGTGCGCCTCCAGCTGCCGCAGCAGATTGCGCAACGCCGTCTCCTCGTGCATGTCCTGCGGCGTATACTCGCCGGCCAGTAGATCGCGGAGAATCGGCCCCATCTCGTCCAGGCCGGCGATGACGTCCACGATTGTCGGAGGCAGCGAGAGCGGCAATGCCGGATAGCTGGCGGTCCGCGGGTCCTGAATGATTACCGTCCCTCCAGATTTCTTCACCTCGACAGCACCGGCGGCGCCATCGGACCCCGTGCCGGTCAGGATAATCGCAATCGTGCCCTCGCCGAACAGGTGCGCGGCGCTGCTGAGCAGGAGGTCGATCGAAGGCTTGGAGTAGACGGCGACTTCCGGCACTCCTTCTGGACGGACCAAGAGACGCAAATCGTGGTCCGAAATCTGGACGTGTCGGTTGGCCGGCACGACATAGACGGTTCCCGGCCGAAGCTGTTCATGGTCGGCAACGGTCCGGACCGGCAGCGTGCTGTGTCGACCGAGGATGTCGCCGAGATGGCTCAGCCTGCTCGGATCAAGATGCTGCGCGATGACGAGCGGAGCGCAGAGGTCGCTAGGAAGTTTGGCTACAAGCCTGGACAGCGCCTCGATTCCGCCCGCAGACGAGCCGACGACGACGAGCTGGGAGAACGTGCCTTCATCCGCCATACAGAGATGCCTGCAACCACGCCACACTTCCCAGGAGTGAGGTGCCGGCTTCCCACTTGTTGTCGCCGCAAGCGGGGTGAAGAAGCCGGGCGCACTCAATCCACAGGGTATAATAACACTGAACTGAGGTAACTGTCAGCCGCGGTGCTCTATCGATGAGCCACCTCGGATGCCCGCAGAAAGATGCTGTGGAGACACCGATGGCTATGCGCGACATCATCGTCGTGGGAGCTTCCGCGGGTGGTGTCGAAGCGCTCAGCCAACTCGCAGGCGGCCTGCCACCAGACCTCTCAGCTGCGGTCTTTGTCGTGCTTCATCTGCCTGCAGGTGGGGTGAGCGCGCTCGCGCGCATCCTGGACCGCGCCGGACCGCTGTCCTCCAGCCAGGCGCGAGATAGTGAGCCGATCAGCCCCGGGCACATCTATGTGGCGCCCCCCGATTACCACCTTCTCGTCAGACGGGGACATGTCACTCTGGTGCGTGGACCTCGTGAAAATAACCACCGACCGGCAGTCGATCCTCTATTCCGTTCGGCGGCACGAGCCTACGGACTGCGCGTCGTGCCCTCCAAGAATACGGCGAGTGGGATTCAGATCAGCCAAGTTCCGTGAGCGCCGCATCGCACGCAGTCGGCGAATCGTAGCGCACCTCCACCGCGTTGCCTCCCGCTCTTAACGCGACACGTCCTGTAGCGTTGTCGTAAGCAACTCCATACGTTGACGCGTTGCCATGAGTGTGGTCCGCAGCTGGTCAACACGCTCCATACGCTCGTACGCCACGGCTAAGCTGCCCTGAAGGTCCACTAACTGCGAAGCTAGCCGGTTGCTCTCGTGGGCCAGGCTGCGTATTCCCTGAAGTTGCGTCTGTGCACTAACCGGATGGCCCGCGGCCGGAATGTCCGCCGCTGCCACTTGCGCAGTCTCAGTGTCAATCTCCGCGCGCTCGTCCGCATAGCCCGCTGCCGCGAGGACGTCGTACAGATGTACCTGGAGTCCTTTGGCCAGTGATGCGAGGGCAGGCAGCGCCGGCATGCCGTATTTCCCGCATTCGAGCGCAGAGATCTTTTCCTGCACCCATCCAAGTCGTGTAGCGAGCTCACTCTGGGTGAGCTTCAGATCACGACGTCGCTCGCGAATAAATCGCCCCAACCCGGCAAGGTCCACTGCATCCTTTGCGATCGCCATACCCATGTCCTCCACCTAACTTGACCTTCAGCCACATGACGTCCGCCGGTCCTTTTCCGTTGCATAGCGCGGTGAGTCATTGCCACTGCTCGGTCACGCCGTCACGCCAAGCTTAAGTGTACCGCTGTGCTAGCCCACTTGTCATTACTTCGCCCCAAATGGGTTAGTCGCTCCTGTTGCGTATACAGCATATTATATGTTTTCGCGCCAATAGTGTTCATACTATACAAAAGAGCACATTATCGAGATCCACCTCAGTGGCCATGATCGCAGTGCTTTGACGTTGTACACTGTGCTTCCGGCGCCCAAGTAGTGGGTTACTTGAGGAATTTATGTTCAAGTGATAGAGTTAGTAGTAGAGGCTAATGCTTACTTGCTCGTGAAAAGTTTCACATCTCGTGCGGATCGTTCCTCAACGGTCACAGTCGGTCAATCGCCACCACACGCCACCGTCCGGCGTCGCAGAGTAATCCCTCTAGACACTATCGCGACTCCTCCGCCTGCGACGCTGGACGCCTTGACAACTGAATACCCTCGGGCCACGAGCCTCTCCCTCTGTTCCCCACTGGCTTGTGTCCCGGGGTTCTTTTTCGCCTCTCGCCGAAGCAGCGTATACTAGCGGAAGCGGGAAGGCGTTATGAGCAAGTGCGTTATCTTACTTGAGGACGACCCCGACGTTGCCCAGCTCGTGTCCGAGCTTCTCGATGAAGCGGGCTACACGGTTGTGCACATGACAACCCCGGACGAAATGTTCGTCGAGGCGGCCCGCCGCGCGCCGTGTGTGGCGCTTCTCGATAGCACCGATTCCAAGTCTTTTGATCTGTGGTCGCTGGGGCCGAAGCTTGCCGAGATGGGAGTGCCGTCGATCGCCTTCACGGCGCACGCTTCCGCCTTGGAGCAGTTCGAAGCCGATCCACACGGTTTCGTCGGTATCGTACCAAAGCCATTTGACGCCGACGAGTTCATCGCTATCGTCGACTCGATCTGCTGGGAAGAGCATGAGGCCGCAGTCTCCTGACCGACTTCACCGCAGCGCTTTGCGAATGGCCCTCTCCGTTATTGGCGCCTGGAGCTCGATACGTCCGTCTACCACGATAACGGGAATGCGTAAGCCGTACTTTCTCTTGAGCGCCGGATCGCCCGATATATCTATCTCGTGTATTTGTAGCATCCACTGACGCTGAAGCCCGTGAAGCAGGACAAGCGCATCGTCACACAGGTGACAGCCGGGCCTGCTGTACACAGTAACGCGGCGTGGAATCGTCGGATCACGTGACCGCCTCCGCAAGAAGGGCAATGGCATGGCAGCTGCTCCGCATGGACGTGGCTAGTGGCGAAACTATTATGGTCGCCGCCAGCGCGTCGACACCAGGCACGATTTCGCGATCCGCACGAGCGCAGGAACCTGCTCACCCGCGCTAATCGACATGTGCGCCCCTGCGCGCTAACCTTGCACCGCGCAGCAGTCACCCGACGGAGTAGGCTGAGTCGTAGATAGGCGTGTCTGGATTTACGGACGCTGGGAAAGGAACGGTTATGAAGCTGGAGGGAAAGGTTGCAATTGTCACCGGATCGGCCACAGGAATCGGCAAGAGCATCGCCTGTCGCTTTGCGCGAGAAGGTGCCGCAGTCTCGGTCGACTATGTGGCGCGCGACGAGCGGAGCGCGTCGGCAATTGTCCAAGAGATCAAGAGCGGGGGAGGCAAGGCGCTTACTGTCAGCGCCGACATATCCGACCAAAGCCAGGTACGTGATCTGGTGACGCAGACCGTGAGCGCGTTCGGACGCCTGGACATCATGGTGAACAACGCCGGGATTGAAAAGAAGGTTCCATTCCTGGAAGTGCCGCTGGATTTGTGGTCCAAAGTCCTCGCGGTCGATCTCACCGGAGCGTTTCTCTGCTCGCAGGAGGCCGCTCGCCAGATGGTCAAGCAAGGCACATCGGGGCGGATCATCAACATCTCCTCGGTGCACGAAGACCTTCCCATGCCGACCAATGTGCCCTACTGTGCTGCCAAGGGAGGTCTGCGGATGATGATGCGCACCATGTGCGTCGAGCTTGCGCCCCACAACATCACGGTCAACAACATTGGGCCCGGTGCGATCGACACACCGATGGACGCGGACCTCAAGGCGCAGCCCGCCTTATACCAGGAGCTTCTGGACGAGATCCCGCTTCATCGTATGGGGCAGCCGGACGAGGTCGCGGGGCTGGCAGTCTATCTGGCTTCCGACGAGAGTGCTTATGTTACGGGCAGTACGTTTTTCATCGACGGGGGTATGATGCGCCAGTCGAAGAGTTTGTGATGGCTACGGTCTATCACGGCGATGATGCGACGATGGAACTTATCCAGGGCAGGCGCGTTGCCGTCATCGGGTACGGAAACCAGGGACATGCACACGCCCTGAATCTTCGTGATAGCGGATGCGAGGTGCGGATTGGGCTCCGTCCAAGAGGCCCCAGTTGGTCGAGCGCAGAAGGTGATGGCTTTCCCGTTCTGACGGTGGCGGACGCCGCCGCGTGGGCCGATGTCATCGGCATTCTTCTGCCGGATCAGTATCACAAGCAGGTCTTCGAGGAGTCGATCCGCCGGCAGCTCGAGCCGGGCAACATGCTTCTTGTGGCGCACGGATTCTCAATTCACTTCGGGCAGATCCAGTCCCCGCCGGATGTCGACGTCGCTATGGTAGCGCCGGTGGGTCCGGGACACATGATGCGGCGACTGTTCAAACAGGGCTCTGGTATTCCTGCTCTCATCGCCGTTCATCAGGACGTTACTGGAGACGCGCACCCGCTTTCGCTGTCTTACGCCCGAGCGCTCGGAAGTACCAGAGTAGGCGTCTTGCGCACAACGTTTCAGGAGGAGACCGAGACCGATCTTTTTGGCGAGCAGGCCGTTCTGTGCGGTGGTATGTCGGCCCTCATCAAGACTGGATTTGAAACGCTCGTCAAGGCGGGCTATCAGCCCGAACTGGCCTACTTCGAATGTGTTCACCAGGTAAAGCTGATTGTCGATCTTCTGTATGAGGGCGGCTTTTCTTACATGCACAGCCGCATCAGCGACACGGCCGAATTTGGTGACTACATCTCAGAATCGCGGGTGATCGACCAGCATGTCAGCCGGTCGATGGACGCGATCCTCGAGGACATCCAGGACGGCAGCTTCGCGCGGCGGTGGATCTCCGAATACGAGCATGGCATGACCACGCTACACCGCAAGCGTGAAGAGGAGCGTGGCCTGCAGATCGAAGTAGTCGGCGCCCGTCTCCGATCTATGATGGCTCCTGACTCACCCTGAGCCAATCCTCGGCACGGGCGAGATCCTCTGGATTAGTAGGGAAGGCATTGTCTTCTGTCGGAAACAGGTGGTTCCTTACCTCATCGCTGTAGCGACGGATCGCCTCGAGCGTCAGGCCTTGATACTCCTGGTACCGCTTGGCAATCTTGCGAGTGAAGGGGGAGATACCCAAGACGTCGGTGATTACCAGGACTTGCCCATCGCAGAACCTCCCTGAGCCAATACCGATGGTGGGAATGCGCAAACGCTCCGAGATCAAACGGCTGAGATCCTCAGTCACCAGCTCGAGCACCAGCATCAGAGCGCCCGCATCCTGCAACGTGAGGGCGCTCTGGAGGAGCACCTTCGCTTGCTCGAAGGATTTGCCCTGGACCCTTCCTTTGGAGCCGAGCGTTTGAGGCGTGAAGCCGATGTGTCCGCAGACGTCGATTCCTGTATCGGTTAGGGCTCGCACAACCGCCGCTCGCTCCTGACCACCTTCGAGCTTGACGCCGTCGGCACCCTCATCGAGCAGCCTTCGCGCATTGCGCAGGGCAAGGTCCGCCGTCTCGAACGATTCGAACGGCATGTCCACGAGCAGGTATGCGTCCGACACCGCGCGCCTGACTGCGCGTAGATGGTGAACCATATCGTCGACCGTCACCTCTCGCTCGGAGGTGTAACCAAGAAGGTTGGTACCGACGCTATCGCCGACAAAGATCACGTCAACGCCGGCCTGCTCCTGCAGCACGGCGGTTGGGAAATCGTAGCAGGTCAGCATCACGATCGGTTCGTGCGCGACTTTCAGCGTTTGGAGATAGGAGCGGTCTTTCTTCGTCATGACCTTTTGTACCGTACTACTAAACACTCGACCAATTGTCACGAGAAGCGCAGGCCATCCTCGAGTCGGCGGACCATCAAGTTGTCGATCAGGCGGGTAGAACCGAAGAATACCGCCAAGGCGACGAGGGCATCGCCGACGATGTCTCCATCGATCGGCTGCAGGCTGTCCAAATCCGCCACCGTGACATAATCGATGCGCGCTGATGGCGCGGTCTCCGTGATGAACGCTCGCATCATGGTCTCGAGATGATGTGCGTCTCGCTCTCCAACGCTCATCGCCTCCCGCGTAAGCTGCAATGAGCGCGAAAGTACCACGGCCTCCGCGCGCTCGTCAGGCGAAAGAAAGACGTTGCGAGAGGACAGGGCGAGACCGTCGGGCTCGCGTACGGTGGGGGCGATCCGCACGTCGACCGGAAATGACAGATCACGCGCCATGCGGGTGATGATCAACGCCTGCTGGCCGTCCTTCTGTCCGAAGTAGGCTCGATCAGGCTGCACCATGTGAAAAAGCTTGGACACGACGGTTACCACTCCACGGAAGTGTCCGGGCCGAGAGGCGCCACACATATGCGCCGCCAAGGGACCCGGATCGACCCAAACCTGCTGTGATTCGGCTCCGCCGGGGTACATGGTTTCAACCGTGGGCGCGAACAGGATGTCCACGCCGCTTTGTTCCGCCAGCCTACGATCTCGCTCGAGGTCTCTCGGGTAGCGCTCCAGGTCTTCGGCAGGTCCGAACTGCGTCGGGTTGACGAAAATACTCATGACTACCCGATCATTCTCGCTACGGGCTCGCTCGACCAGGCTGAGGTGCCCGGCATGCAAGTACCCCATGGTCGCCACAAAACCAATCGATTGGCTCTCGCATCGCCAGCGCTGTACCGTGTCACGCAGAGCGGATACCCGGTCGACTTCTCGCATTGCCCATCCATCAATGTCAGGTGTTTGATCTTCGCATCCACCGTCGAGTCACAGCGAATGCACGGGACGCAATCCCTTGGCCGTCCGGTCGCCTCGAACTAGCGGCTCACAGCCAGTGGCTAACGGCTTATGGATGCGGCAGACTGGTCTAGAGGCATCCCGTATGTATGATGCGATAACCGATGTCGCCGGGATTGAGATCGGCCATGCCGAGGATCTGGATACGCTTACCGGCTGTACCGTTGTTCTTTGCCGGGAGGGAGCCGTCGTCGGCGTGGATGTGCGTGGCCTGGCGCCCGGGACGCGTGAAACCGATCTGTGCCGGCCGGGATCACTGGTGGAGCGTGCCCACGCAATTTTCCTGACCGGCGGTAGCGCCTTCGGACTCGATGCTGTGGCCGGCGTGATGCGCTTTTTATACGAAGGTGACATCGGCTTCGACACCGGCATCGTGAAGGTACCGATAGTCCCGGCCGCGGTGATCTTCGATCTCGCGTTGGGCGCTATAGCATGGCCCGATCCTGATATGGCCCACGATGCCTGCTCACGTGCCGAGGCCGGCGACTTCAGGCAGGGCTGTGTCGGCGCCGGAACCGGCGCCACGGTGGGAAAAGTGCTCGGACCGGCCCGAGCCACTAAGTCTGGACTCGGCTCGGCCAGCGTGCGCGTGGCCGGAATCACCGTCGCTGCCCTGATGGTCGTGAACGCCTTTGGCAATGTCGTTGTGCCCGATTCAGATTCGATCCTGGCAGGAGCCAGAGACCCGCGTACGGGGTCGTTTGTCGACGCTGAAGAGGTGTTGCGGCAGAGGGAGGAATTTCCCACAGTCGGTACGAACACTACCATCGGTGTGGTAGCGACCGATGCGGCCCTTCGGAGCGACCAGGTACATCGCCTCGCGTCGGTCGCTCACGACGGAATCGCGCGTACGATTCGTCCCAGCCACACGCTTGTCGACGGCGATACCATCTTCGCGCTCGCCACCGGACACATGCCCGGCGAAGCGTTCGGGCGATTGCTCGGCTTGCACAGTGCGGCCGTCGAGGCGACGCAGCGTGCTATCGTCAAAGCAGTTGAGCTGGCAACTCCGGCAGGTGGTCTCCCCGCGGCCACAGAGGTCCGATGAAGTGCATCAGGAGTTCTTGCTCAGTGAGGAGAGCAGGCCAGGCTGACATTTGAGCAGGCTGTCGAGGACCAGGTCTGCCTTTCCCGACCTCGTCCGCGGAAACCACAACCGAAAAGCAGCGGTGTATGCCCGCTTCTTTCAAGACGTGCTTGATGATTTCCGGGGGTGAGGACGAGGCGACAGCCAGCGGGAAGCGCGCTCCCAATTCTGCTCCGAATCAACCAGCAGCCCATCCAGGTCAAAAATGATGGCTTCGATCATGCTCGCCGCCCGGCCGTCATCGACCTTAGCGTTTCGACAGACTTCGCTAGCCCTCGTACCGGACGCGCATGCCACATCTCACACCTCTCCTCCTGCTCAGAATTACAAGATAAAATTGCCAAAATAGAAAGTCAACTTTACAAACTGGTAACAGTATGTAATAATCCAAGTATGGAAGGACAAAGAACCCCGGCACCGAGCCGCTGCCCGGTGTGTCAGGGCGGATTGCTCATCAGCAAGTTGTACTGTCCATTCTGCGATACGCAGGTGACCGGCAGCTTCGGCCTCAGTCGCCTGGCGGGTCTCCCTGAGCCGCACGCATCGTTGATCGAGCTCTTTCTTCGCGTGCGGGGAAACACCAAAGAAATGGAGCGCGAGCTCGGACTGTCCTATCCCACCGTGCGAGCAAGACTCGAGGAGGCGATGACCGCGGCGGGCTTCGGACGCGACGTGCAAGCGGAATCGGACACAGAGGCCGCGGAGATGCGTCGGCGCATCCTGGACGAGCTGGAGCGTGGTGAACTGTCAGCATCGGAAGCGGCCGAGCGATTACGCCAACTGAGAGCAAGGAGAACGACATGACCAGTGAAGAGCGCGCCCGTATTTTGCGGATGGTGGCCGACGGAAAGTTGAGCGCTGAGGAGGCGGCTGATCTGCTGGAAGCGCTCGAGCCTGCTCCTCACAATGAAGCTCGCACTGCATTGCCCGCTGAGCGTTTGCCCGTTTCCTCTCCCACGGGCGCACGCACGCTGGTCATCAACATTACCGAAGGCGGCGATTCCAAGGTCAACGTGCGGATTCCGCTCGGACTGGCCCGAGCCGCGGGCCGATTCATCCCCCGCCAGGCACAGGAATATCTCGAGGACCATGGAATCGATCTCAAGCAAATTCTATCTGAGCAAACCGCCGTCTGGACCAAAGGTCCACTGATCGAGATTCAGGAGGACGAAGACCGTGTACTCATTGCCGTGGAGTAGAGAAATGCATGTTGCACTTGGTCGTCTGCACCTGACTGTGGCGCTGGAGAAGCGCCGGCCCGACTACAGAGCGGCGCGTGAAATCTCTCGCCGAGACACCGATCTGGAAGGCTCATACCGTCGCGTCCAGCTGCGCCGGGAGGCAGCGTCGAATCGCGAGCGCTGGCGTACCGAGAGCTTGCCCCCGGGATGGCTTCGCTGACCGTGGAGGTTCAAGAAAAGGAGAATCGCACTGTGTATAGGGCCGAAATCAGCCGCGGAAGTCCATCATGCTTCCTGTTCCTGATCGATCAGTCCGGGTCGATGGACGATCCCTTTGGGGGCGGCGAGGAAGGAAGAAAGAAATCCGACGGCGTGGCCGACGCCATCAATCGGCTGCTACAGAATCTTGTTATCAAGTGCGCCAAGTCCGAGGGCGTCCGTGATTACTTCCACGTCGGCGTTCTAGGCTATGGCTCGACGGTGGGACCTGCCTTCGGTGGATCGCTTGCCGGACGAGAGCTTGTTCCGATTAGCCTTATCGCGGATCATCCTGCTCGGGTAGAGGAACGGACCAAGAAAGTAGACGATGGAGCGGGTGGATTGGTAGATCAGACGGTCAAGTTTCCGGTCTGGTTCGATCCGGCTGCCAGAGGTGCGACGCCGATGTGCCAGGTTCTGAAGCAGGCGACCGCAATCCTGGAAAGCTGGCTTGCGCAACATCCCTCCTGCTTTCCGCCGATCGTCATCAACATCACGGACGGTGAGTCGACGGATGGCAATCCCACTCAAGTGGCGTCGGAACTACGCGGACTCTCTAGTCAGGATGGAAACAGCCTGTTCTTCAATGTCCATCTCTCGTCCTCACGCTCGGATCCAATCGAATTCCCCGATGGAGGGTCGGCTCTTCCCGACGAGTACGCTCAGCTGCTGTTTCATCTTTCCAGTGCATTACCGGAATACATGAGAAAAGTCGCCCAGCAGGAGGGATATCAAGTGACCGACGGGGCGCGAGGTTTCGTCTTCAACGCCGACATGGTTTCGGTGATACGATTCCTCGACATCGGTACACGTCCAAGCAATCTCCGGTAGGGATATCATGGCCTGATGCACGTTCGTGCGCGACCGTACTGGCTGCCCAAGGGGGGCAACCCTAGCGAAGACTACGAAGACGCTTATTGGCCTGAGGGCCAGGTCGACCGCGAAGTCGGCCGGTTTCGCTGCGCGGTGGCGGACGGCGCCGCCGAGACTTCGTTCTCTCGCCTGTGGGCGCAGATGCTCGTCTGTGCCTGGGGGCGTGGGCATCTTGGCCGGCGGCACTTCCACACCAAGATTCCAGAACTGCAGAGGCAGTGGCTCGCGGAAGTCACTGCCAGACCACTCCCGTGGTACGCAGAGGAGAAGCTACGAAGCGGAGCCTTCGCAGCCCTGGTGGGGCTTCACATCGCAGATGGTCGGCAAGCAAATGGCAATGCCTGGCATGCACTCGCGGTGGGCGATGCCTGCCTCTTCCAGTTCCGGGAAGGCGAGCTCATTACCTCGTGTCCGCTGACCCAGGCCGATCAGTTCGGAATCCGCCCGTGGCTGCTGTCGAGTAATGGCGGGCAGGACGATGAGGTAGTGGACTATTACCACATGCCGAGCGGCAGATGGCGAACGGGTGACACGTTTTACCTCATGACGGACGCGCTCGCTTGCTGGTATCTGACCGCGCCTGCTGATGGGACAGACCTCGACATCGTGACAGCGCGCGATGATCCGCGCGCTGCCGCCACCTTCTCCGCGTGGATCTGCAGTCTCCGGGATTCCGGCGGCTTGCGCAACGACGACATAACACTACTCAGGGTTGACGTGGGGTAGCAAGCGCTCGATGCCCTGGCCGACTCCTCAGGACTACAACGAGGCCGTCCAGAATCCTAGTTTGAGCTTCCGTGACTTAGAGCTCAAGACTGGGCAACTCGAACTGAGCGCGCTGGGTCTGCCGCGGCCTGTGACCGGCAATTTTGCCAGCGTCTATCGTGTCTCCTGCGGGCAGCGTGATTGGGCCGTTCGCTGCTTCTGGCGAGAGTTCGCCGACATGCAGACGCGGTATGCCGCCATCAGTGCGCATTTGCGACAATCCCGGCTGCCCTACACAGTCGGATTTGAGTATCTTCCCCAGGGAATCAAGGTGCGTGACCGCTGGTTCCCGATCCTCAAGATGGAATGGGTGGAGGGTCAGCTGCTGAACGAGTATGTCGAGCAGCATCTTCAGGACGGGGCTGTGCTGGCTGCTCTGGCGTGCCGGTGGAGTGAGATGGTGGTGCGACTGGAGAAGGCTCAAATCGTGCACGGCGATCTGCAGCACGGCAACGTGTTGATCGTCAATGGCGAGATCAGGCTTGTCGACTATGACGGTATGCACGTGCCTGCCCTTGTCGGCGCCCTCAGCCACGAGCTTGGACACCACAATTATCAGCATCCGCATCGCAGTTTCGAGAGCTTCGGGCCCTGCCTCGATCGCTTCTCCGCCTGGGTTATTTACCTGTCCCTCGTCGCGTTGTCCGAGCAGCCCGACTTATGGACTGAGCTTCGGGGCGGCGATGAGTGTCTGCTACTCCGCAAAGAGGACTTCGAGCGTCCCGCGACGTCTCACGCTCTCGCGCTGCTCAAGGGGTGCGCCAATCCTCAGATTCGGGTGCTTGCAGGCCACTTTCAGACCACTCTCAATGCCGGGCCGGAGTTGATTCCATCGTTCGGCGAGCATATTTTCCAGCCCGCTGCACTCTCGCTACCCGACTGGGTTCTCTCCTACGTCCATGACGGGCTCGCACGGACCACGGAGGGATTCTCCAATGACACCCGAATGTCGCGCGTCGGGCTTGTCCTTTCGGCTGGCCTGTGTCTGGCACTTTGGTGCGTGCACCTCGTGGATCGCGCTGTGCCTCCCGGACTTCTCGGCGCCGCAGCCGCCGTCCTTGCGGCTTTGACCATCGTGCCTATGGTGCACTCCTACGGGAGCGACCCTATCGTCATAGAGAAGCGGCAGCTCAGGAGGCGGCGGCGTGAACCTCTTCGTAAGCTCGCGTCCATCGAGAGAGCGCGTCGACGGAGCGCAGGTGCTCTGACTCGGCTCACCCTCAGGTACGACAGAGACGTTCGTAGGATAGGCCGGACGAGAGCGCGGCTGCAGAAAGTCGAACAGCGCAAGCAGCACGCGGCGCTGGTCGTATACGCCGAGATGACACGGTGTCTCAACCACGCTCAGGCAAACATCGCTGAGCGCGAAGCGCGGGCCCTGGCCAGAGAGCTTCGGATGATTCAGGAGCAGCATATTGAAAGGCAGCTGCGTGTGCCGATCAGGTCGGCGCGCATCGACGGAGTGAGCTGGTCACTCAAGCTACGTCTGGGGCTGCTTGGATTCCGGACTGCTGCCGACCTCTCGCAGGAAAGAGCCGAAGCCTTGCGGCGATTCGATCGTGCCCACATTGCATCCCTGCTTGTTTGGTCCGCGACCATCCGTAGGCAAGCGCGGCGCTCCGCTCCCACATCGGTGCCGGCGCCGCTGCATGAGCGCGTGACGCGGCCCTACCGAAAGCATCAAACCTGGGTGGAAGGTGCGCGACGCACCGCCGAAGAGCGCACGCAGGACATCTGTGAGGCAGTCACCCACCACTACGCTGCAAGGTACGCGGAGATCGATGCCGCCATGCAGACCCTGGATACACGACGGCTACAGCGGCACCGCGACATCGAGCTGCGCCTGGCGGACGCTTCTCGTGACGAGCCGTTCCACCACCGAGAGTTTGTGGGGATTCAACGTGATCTCGAGCCTTTGAACCGCATCACCTTCGTTCGATACGTGCTCTTCGTGCTTACCGGCACTCAGCCCTATTAAGCTTTGCGCGAGATGCCGCCGAGAGACACATACTTGACTTCCAGAAATTCCTCGATGCCCCACTTTCCCCCCTCGCGGCCCATGCCCGACTCTTTCACGCCGCCGAATGGGGCCTGCGCCGTGGAGGGCATGCCATCGTTGGCTCCGATGATGCCGTACTCGAGCTGCTCCGCCAACCGCCACACTCGTCCCACGTCCCGGGTGAAGAAGTAGCTAGCCAGACCGTAACGGGTATCGTTGGCGCGGCTCACGACCTCCTCCTCGGTATCGAAGCTGAAGATCGCAGCCACCGGTCCGAACGTTTCGTCATGGGCAACTAGCATCGAATCATTGGCGTCGACCAAGACCGTCGGCTCAAAGAAGTACCCTCCGCCGTTCTCGACCCGACTGCCGCCGAGCGCAAGCTTCGCGCCTTTCCCGGTGGCATCCCGCACGTGATTCTCCACCTTCTCGATGGTCGGCTGGTCGATGAGCGGACCAACGGTTACGCCGTCGTTCAGCCCGTTGCCCACTGTCATCTGCTTCAGCCTGTCGACGAGCTTCCGCGCGAAGAGGTCGCGGATGCTTCGCTGCACGAAGATTCGGTTCGCCGCGACGCAGGTCTCACCCATGTTGCGCATCTTTGACGCCACACAGTGAGTCACCGCTTCGTCGAGATCGGCATCCTCGAAGATGATGAATGGGGCGTGCCCCCCGAGCTCCAGCGACAGATTCTTCACGCTGTCCGCCGCCTGTTTCATCAGGATCTTGCCAACTTCAGTGGAGCCGGTGAAAGAGACCTTCCGGACGCGGGGATCTTCCATAATTGCGGAGGCGATATCGGCAGGATCACTTCCGGTCACCACCGAAAGTACGCCTTTGGGAAGTCCAACCTCTTCAAATATCTTGGCGATCTCCAGCGCGGAGAGCGGCGTCAGCTCAGCCGGTTTGACGACCATGGTGCAGCCTGCAGCCAACGCCGGACCGACTTTGCGCGTGATCATTGCAGCCGGGAAGTTCCATGGCGTAATGGCGGCCGTGATGCCAACGGGCCGCTTGATGACGAGGATACGCTTGTCGGTGGAGCTCGCCGGCACTGTCGCGCCGTAGACGCGCTTTCCCTCTTCCGAGAACCATTCCAGAAACGACGCAGCATACCGAATTTCGGTCCTCGACTCGGCAAGCGGTTTGCCCTCTTCCAATGTCATGATGCGGGCAAGCTGCTCGACGTCTTCGTGCATCCGCCGCGCGGCGTCTGCCAGAAACTTGGATCGCTCCGCCGCCGTGATCTCCGCCCAGGATGGTTGTGCCGCCGCAGCTGCGTCGATGGCGAGCTGCGCGTCCGCCTTCCCTCCATCAGGAACTGTTGCAAGGACCTCGTTGGTGGCCGGATTGATCACCTCGAAGGACTTGCCGGAAAGCGCCTCGCGCCATTCACCTCCGAGAAACAGCTTGTAGGTGGTTTCAGCTGCAGTTGTTACCATAGCTCCTCACTCTCCTCATGGGGGCCCGAGCGGTCGCTTGCGTGTACGGCTGAGCCGATACCCATCGGCGCCGCAGAGCCTAACGCTTGCCTCTGTCTGCACTCATGATACCTACTGTGCTGCCTTTCCAAGAATGTCTCCAAGGTCGCCGATGGGCTGGAAGGTAGCTTTACTCCTGGTGAAGCGCCTCTATCTCGGGTCTCCTTCATGCGGCACAACGAACAGAATCTTTACACTGTCAACGCGGGCACTGGCCAACTTTTCCCCATTGCTGTATACTTAGAGCAGCAATGCCCTCGGGAAGCGCTGGTGCCTTGATCGTTTGTGGTCTTCTTCCAGCTCTGACCAGACGTTGACTAAGAGAGAGATGGAAGACATGACCTACGAAGAAAGATCTTTGACCTGCGTGCAGTGCGGCTCGGAATTCACGTTTAGCGCTGACGACCAGCAGTTCCACGCTAGTCGTGGTTACCAGGACCCGAAGCGCTGCCCGACCTGTCGGGCCGAGCGACGAAGCAGCCAGGGCGGCGGTGGTGGCGGTGGTTACCGTTCGTCGTCTTACGGCGGCGGTGGTGGTGGTGGTGGATATGACCGCCCGCCCCGCGAGATGCACACGGCGACGTGCGCACGCTGTGGCAACGAGGCGCGCGTACCGTTCGTGCCGCGTGGCGACAAACCGGTGTACTGCTCGGACTGCTACCAGCCGGCATCGCGCTGGTAGATATCAGCGCCAAAAGCGCATCACGGCCTCTCCGAGGAGAGGCCGTTTTCTTATTCCGGAATCCGCCGCGCCGCCAACAGTAACCGTAGCTCGCCCACGTTCAGGTGGACGTGATGCTGCGCGGCGATCTCCTGGATGATCTCCTGGGGCGTGAGTCCGCGTTGGACGCCCTCGTGCGCGGCAAACTTGATTTTGTCGCCGACTCGCGCGTACACAGCGTTCGATGGGATTCCCTTCGGTTCCGGTGCCGATCCCTCGCCAGTCATCCTCGGTCAGCTCTGTACCAGTCAGCCGGCATTAGCGGTGCCGGAAGGTGATTCTGCCGCGCTCCAAATCGTACGGCGAAAGCTCCACCGTGACGCGGTCACCCTGCGTGATGCGAATGTAGTTCTTCCGCATCTTCCCTGAGATGTGCCCCAAGAGGGTATGTCCGTTCTCCAGCTCAACGCGGAACTGGCAGTTGGGGAGGGTCTCCTTGATCACGCCTTCCACGGCAAGACCTTCCGATTCGCGCGGCTCAAAGTTTCGCTTATTCTTGCCGGCATCGCTTTTCTTTGGACCTGGGCGATATGGTCGTTTCTTCTGCATGCAATCTCCTTGTGTGGTGTGAGACGGCCGCGAGCATCTTCATGCCGGCCGCCGCGAGCCATTCTAAGTCAGTATCGTGTCGCGGAGTGGCGTGGAATTCCGGAGTGCCTCAGGCTTACCCTGTCCCCGGATAGGATCGCTGCTCCGTGAGCAAGACAGGCCGCGCTGGTCAAGTCGAAACGCCAGGATCGCCGACTCCTCACCTTTAGTATACTCCCTTTTCGACATCCTGTCACGTTATTGCCGTCACTCCCATCGGAAGGACAATGTCGCCGCCAGAGGGCTCGCCACCGCCCAGGCTAGCAAAATCAGCGTGCTACTCACGGGCAGACTCGTCTTCGTGCGGAGGACCGACCGCAGCACGTCCGCCAGCGCCGCGGCCGGCAGAATTCGGGCAAGCGGAACCAGCAAGCCCGGAAGATGGCTGAGTGGAACATAGAGGCCGCCGAGAAGCAGGAAGAACAGGAAAAGGCCATTTGCGATTGCAAGCGTCGCCTCCGCACGCAGGGAGCCGGCGATCGCCAGTCCGAGTCCGGCGAAGGCAGCAGTTCCAAGTAACAGCGTGAGGAGAGCTAGAGCGAGCGAGCCATGCGGCCTCCAACCGTAGCCAATGACGCCGATGACGACTAACAGCGCCACCTGCATCACTTCCAGCCCTAGAACGGCGAGAAGCTTCGCCGCTACCAGACCCGCGCGCGGGAAGGGAGTAATCCCCAGGCGTTTGAGGACGCCATAATAGCGCTCGTAGGCCGTGGCAATGCCCAAACTCACCAACCCGCTCGAAATGACCGCCAGAGCGACGGTGCCCGGCAGCAAGAAGTCGATGGTACGCCCCTCCGCCGGCAGGATCTGGGCCGAGGCGAAAAAGACCAGCAGTACAACCGGGATGATAACAGTGACCAGGACGCTCTCCCCGCGCCGTAGCGTCAGTCGCACCTCGACAGCCGTTTGCGCCACTATCGCGCGCAGCAGATCGAGTCCCGTCACGGTTCGAGGTCCTTGCCGGTGAGACGCAGGAACGCATCCTCGAGCGAGCCCTCGCCCACGCGTAGCTCGGTGAGGAGGATGCCCTCGCTGCGCGACCAGGACGTCAGCTCCACCAGCAACGATGCTGCATCCTCCGTCTCAATGGCATAGGTGGTGGGTCCGTCACGACGGACACTGACTGCTGACGGCAGTGTACCCATCGCCGCCAGCTCGATCTCCTGCGCGGCTCGCACCCGCACGACGGACCCATCCCGCTCTAGTAGCGAGGCCGGTCGATCGAGCGCAGCCAACTTGCCGGCGTCGACGATCGCGACGCGGTCCGCAAGCGCCTCGACTTCTTCCAGATAATGGGTCGTCAACACGACCGTGACGCCTTGCTTGCGCAGCCTCACGATCAAATCCCAGGTCGCCCTGCGTCCCTGGGGATCGAGTCCGGCAGTGGGTTCGTCGAGAAAGAGCAGCTCGGGCTGTCCGATCAGCGCAAGCGCCAATGAGAGTCGCTGCTTTTGTCCTCCGGACAGCCGGCGATATGGTGTCGTGTGAGATTCTTCGAGTCCAACCTCGTGGAGTAACATCAGGGGATCGGCGCTGTGGGGGTAAAAACGGGCAAAGAGCTTGAGCGCCTCGATCGGTCTGATATTGGGGTAGAGTCCACCCTCTTGCGGCATGGCTCCGATCCTCGGCCGCAAGTTCGCTGCTTGCCGTATCGGATCGCAGCCGAGGACCGAGACAACTCCATGATCCGCTCGCCGATAGCCCTCCAGTATTTCGATGGTTGTGGTCTTACCTGCGCCATTTGGACCCAGAAGAGCAAAGATCTCCCCCGCGCTCACCGTAAAGCTAACACCATCAACAGCGTGCTTTCTGCCATAGATCTTGACCAGATCCTCCACCCGGATAACTTGGTCTGCGTCGGACATCCGGATAACACGTTACTAGCGCGGTATGCCGGCAGGGTCCACGGCAGCCTGCGGGACAAGGCCTCTTGGCACCATCTCGAGCTGCCTGGCGCTTCGCGGCAGTACATGCATGCAGAGATACGCCAGGCTTCCGAAGAGCAGTCCGGCAGTCGCTGCATGGGCAAGGGCGCTGAAGAGATCGAGCCGCGTAAACACCACGACTGCCCCACTCAGTGCCTGAAGCGCGACCATGGCCAGGGCGACAAGACTGGCTCGATAGAGATCGGGCCGAGTTGCTTGTAAGCGGCGGCTGGCCAGAACAAGTCCGACAATTGCCAGCGCCAGAACGCCGGCGGCCAGCCGGTGAACGAAATTGGTGGCGACGCTCCCGCTGGCCAGCGGGAGAATGGAACCATTACAGAGAGGCCATCCTGAGCAGGCCAGATCCGCGTGGCTGTGGCGCACATAGGCGCCCAAATACACCACCACGTAAGAGAAAGCCGTTACGCCCCACACAGACCTGCTGAAGGAGGTGGGAATTGGCCGGTCGCGCACTTCCTCACCTTCTTCCGCCTCGAAAAGGAATATGGTGGTCAGCAGCACGCTGGCGAAGGCGATCAAGGAGACACCAAAGTGGAGGGCTATCGCCACCGCCATTTGTGGATACACCACGGCCCAGGCGCCCAGACCCGCCTGAATGAAGAGAAAGCCTACCATGAGCGGCACCAATATCCGTACTTCGCGGTGTTGCCGGTATAGGTACAGTGCCCCCATGGCGAGCGCCAGGATGAGGATCGTTTCAACCGCTGCGTCCGCTCGATGCGCGTACTCGATGGCGGTCGCAACGGCGAATTGCGGAACGAACTGACCCCGGCAGAGTGGCCAGGTATGCCCGCATCCTTGTTCTGATTCGGTGTTCGTAACCGTTGCACCCATGATCAGGACAAGGAACATGCCCACGGTTGCAAGGATGGCCAGAGTTTTGATTGAGGTCTTCATGGAGTGCTCACTCCATGATGAAACATCACGACGAGAGGAAGCGACCGTCCCGGGCCCGCTCACCACTCTTCTCCCGGCACGTCGTGCGTGACGATTGCCATGCCGTGGCGAAGCTGGAAGTAGACCGTTTCTTCGGGAGTCTGTTTCGCGTGCTTGGTTATGCCTATCAAGTAGAGGCTGGCGGCCAGAGATCCCGGTTTCAGAGCGTCAAGAGTAAGACTCGGCCTGACATGCAGATTGAGGATCGTCTCGGCTCGGAGAGCTGCGCCGTAAGCAATGATTCTCTTACGCGTACCGGAATCCTGTACCAGACTCCCTATGCTGCGATTGTCTCCTCTTGCCTCAGCCTGCACGATAGTCTTTAACGTCTGGAACACCTGGGTGCACAGTGCGTCGGAGTTGTCGGGGGGCTGGTTCGCCCATGAACATGACGGATGCTGTTGGGTGGGCATCCCCTGCAGCGAACATCCGCAGATATACAGTAGCAAGGCCACGGCCGCTGAGATTGAACGAACGCTGCCGGTCATTGTTTGGACGAGATTAAGCCGGGCGTTTAGGTCTCCGCCGCCGGCGGAGACAGCGCCTTGGAATCAACGTCCTGCTTGATGAGTCTCTCAAACTGCTCAAGCGGCATGCCTCCAATATCTCCCCCGCCGCGGACCCTGACCGCAACCGCGCCGGCCTCCGCCTCCTTGTCGCCAACCACCAGCATGTACGGCGTCTTCTGTAGCTGGCCCTCGCGGATCTTGAGATTGAGCCGCTCACTTCGATCATCCACCTGGGCGCGCATTCCGAGGTCTGCGAGGCGCCGCTCAACGCCGCGCGCATACTCAACATGTCTGTCGGCGATGGGCAACACGAGGACCTGCACCGGTGAAAGCCACGTCGGGAAGGCGCCTCCGAAGTGCTCGATGAGAACCGCGAGAAAGCGCTCTGTCGATCCTGTGACGGCGCGGTGAATCACCACCGGCGTATGTGCCTGCCCGTCCTCGCCAATGTATTCACAGCCCAGGCGCTCCGGCTGAATGAAGTCGATCTGGATGGTGGATAACTGCCATTCGCGTCCGAGTACGTCTCGCGCGTTGAAATCCGCCTTCGGGCCGTAAAATGCCGCTTCGCCCAACGCCGGCTTATACGCAACGCCGAGCGCATCCAGAGCATCACGGAGCGCCTTCTCGGCACTGGCCCATTTGGCATCGTCTGCCACGAATTTCTCGGAATCTTTCGGGTCATGCAGAGAAAGCTGCACCCAGTAGTCGACGAAACCATACGTTCCCATGACCTCGCGAATCAGCTCGATAGCACGGCTGAACTCCGACTGGATCTGCTCAGGCGTGCAAAAGATGTGGCAGTCGTCCTGAGTCAGTGCCCGCACGCGCGTCAAGCCGGTCAGCTCGCCCGATTTTTCGTAGCGGTACAGTGTGGCAAATTCGGCGTACCGCAGCGGCAGATCACGGTAGCTGTGGTACTGGCCGTTGAACAGTGTCATATGACTGGGACAGTTCATGGGCTTGAGCATGAAGATGTCGTTCTCGTCCACCATGGGCG
>Ga0207416_1001519_pt1 | contig 30029 bp, 28 predicted proteins | sample PaiPotPPM11metaG_FD_184107 | JGI IMG/M metagenome (GOLD analysis project Ga0207416, IMG submission 184107) | Iron sulfur acid spring bacterial and archeal communities from Banff, Canada, to study Microbial Dark Matter (Phase II) - Paint Pots PPM... ... | reverse complement strand
TCTTCGGAGGTTCGCTGGCGAGCTATCCCTACCTGCGCGGCGTCGCCGACCCCTGGGACGTCGTCGCCCCGCGGCACACCTGGTACACCGGCATCTACTCCTACGCCACCCTGGAGCGGATCTACTTCAGTGCCGCCGACATCGCGGCCTACGGACACCTTCGCGGACTCGACCTTGGCGACCGCGACTCATCGGATCGCCTCAACACCGTTGGCCTCATTGGCTCTCGTGGCGTCAAGCGAATCGCCGTTCAGGCCTTCCTGCATGGCTTCAACCGCTCGCCCTTGACCGGAAACGACGTCCTCTGGAACGAAATGTTCGGAACGACCCCGTCTAACACCTGGCGGTACTGGTAGGGGAGGGAAGGCCGCCGGGGAGACGGCCTTCCTGGGACGGGAGTTAGCGGCTGGCGTGCTGTTCGGCCTGGCGGCGGGTCTGGTCGGCGGTGCCTTCGACCTTGTTGGAGACGGCCTGGAGCTGCGGATTGGTCAGGCCCTTGTTCGACTCCTCGGTGTGCAACTGGCTACCGATGATCATGAAAGTCGGTGCCCAGAGACCAACGAAGATGCCGAGCCGTTCGGCGTGCGCCTGGTCGTCCTTGCTGCGCATCGCCCAGAGGGCAATACTTCCGAGGATTGAGGCTCCGGCCATCGCGTGAAAGGCGTCGCTGGGGATGCCGAGACGATGCAGAGTTCTGATGATCATGCTGGATTCTCCTTGGTATGCGGACCGCCGCTGGTGGTTCTTCTGCATTGGGTACGGGCGGAAGCCATTAACGGATCACGCGCCCCGACCCTACGTACCGTTACAATCGCCGAGTCTGAACGCCCTGCACCGGATCCCGCTGTTACTTCTGATCTTCATACTCGCGGCGTGCTCCACGCCGTTGAGCGCAAGCCAGAGTCCCTCCAGCAGCGCGACTGCCGCGCCCAGCTCAACCGCGACGCCGGCGCCGGGTTTCAGGGTTCTCTTCACAGCCTCGAGTGCCAGCTCCAGTGACATCTATCTGTACGACTCGGCGAGCAGCGCCCCTCAGCACCTGGTAACCCTGGGAACGGGTTTCGCGCCTGAGCCGCGCTTCATTTCGGCGCAGAAGATCGCCTACGTCGACACGACGAACCAGGGCAGCAGCAGGATCATGGAGTTCGACCTCAGCTCGCATGCGGCTACTGCGGACGTTTCCGCGACGGGGCAGATACTGGCCTTCGCTGTCAGCCACGATGGCTCGAAGCTCGCCTACCTCGAGCACGACGCGACGAGCGGCAAGGCGACGCTTCACGTTCGCAGCAATGGGCAGGATTCACCGCTTGCCCTTAACGCGATCCCCGGGCGTGGCATCTCCCGGGATGACGAGGTGCGCCTCGAGTACGCGCCCGATGACCACTTCCTGCTGATGGTGGATACCTTTGTTGGCAACCAGGCGCTAGCTCCTGAAACCGGCCAGTTCCTGGTGCTGCGCAGCGGGGATAACACGGTCGCGTTCCTGCCGCCCTCCGGGAACAGCACCAACGCCACCATGGCGGTCTGGGCCAGGGGGAGCGATCGTCTTTATTACCGAGACCAATCTGGAGTTCGGTCCTGGGAAGCAAATGCGACCGCGGTGGGGACTCTGGTCGCCGGTCTCCGCTGGTATGACCCGGCGGTGTCACCGGACGGTGACTTGATCGCGTTCACCGAATTCGACCCACGCGGGGTGCCTCACGTCCGCACCTACGACATCGCACGCCACCAGGTCGCCTCGACCTCGAGCCAGCCTCGTTCGCATCCAATCCTCGTCACCAGCGACACGATGTGGAATCTCGAGGAACAGGCCTGCACCGGGGAGTGCCTCGGCGGCCCGACCACGACCACTGGAAAGGTGTTCTCCTACAACCTCAAGACGAGCGGCGAGAACGGGCTGCCATTTACCGATGTCAACACGCTCTCGGAGCTGGCTGTTTCTTCTCGCTAGCGCTTCATCAGATCGCGAAGCACCATCGGCAGCACGCCACCGTGGCGCAGGTAGTCGACGTCGGTCTGGTTGTCGAGCCGGCAGGTGACCGTAAACCGCTTCACGGCTCCATCCTGCGAGGCTGCTTCGACCTCGATGCGCTGGCCAGGGCTCAACCCGGCGGCGAGGCCCTTGATGCTGAACTTCTCCTCTCCGCTGAGCCCCAGTGAGCGAAGTGACTCGCCAGGCTGGAACTGCAGCGGCAGCACACCCATTCCGACCAGGTTGCTGCGATGGATCCGTTCGAAGCTCTCCGCGATTACCGCCCTCACTCCCAGCAACAGTGGGCCTTTCGCCGCCCAGTCGCGCGAGCTTCCCGAACCGTACTCCTTGCCTGCGATCGCGACCAGGGGCACGCCTTCGGCCCGATAACGCTCGGCGGCATCGAAGATCGTCATCTCGGTCTTCTCCGGCAGGTGCGCCGTCCAGTAGCCCTCTTTTACGGTCAACTGGTTGCGCAGCCTGATGTTCGCGAAGGTACCCCGAACCATCACCTGGTGGTTCCCTCGGCGCGCGCCGTAGCTGTTGAACTCCGCACGCTCGACGCCGTGCTCGACCAGGTAGCGGCCCGCTGGGCTGTCCTGCGGGATGCTGCCGGCGGGGGAGATGTGGTCGGTCGTCACCGAGTCGCCGACGATCACCAGCACCCGGGCGTCCTCGATATCGGTCAGTGGCGCCGGCTCCGCCTTCAGGCCCTCGAAGTAGGGCGGCTCCTGCACGTAGGTTGACGCCTCATCCCATTTGTAGAGAGGCCCGGTCGGCGCACCCATGCGTTGCCAGTTCTCATCGCCGTCGAAGATCCGCTCGTACTCCCGCTTGTACATCTCCACCTTGAGCGAGCCACGGATCGCCTCGTTGACCTCCTCGGCGGAGGGCCAGAGCTCCCGGAGGAAGACGTCCTTACCGGCGCGGTCCTTGCCGATCGGCGCGGTCGAGAGGTCTCGCCTGATATCTCCGGCGAGCGCATAGGCCACCACCAGTGGCGGTGAGGCCAGGTAGCTGGCCTTGACCAGCGGATGGATTCGGCCTTCGAAGTTGCGGTTGCCGCTGAGGACCGCGACCACGTTGAGTTTCTCTTTCTCGACCGCCGCCTCCACCTCGGCGCTGGCCAGAGGACCGCTGTTACCGATACAGGTGGTGCATCCGTAGCCGACCAGGTAGAAGCCCAGCTGCTCCAGGTAGGTCATCAAGCCGGCGGCCTTGAGGTAGTCGGTGACCACCCTGGATCCGGGCGCGAGGCTGGTCTTCACTGTGGGGGCGACGCTGAGTCCGCGCTCGATGGCACGCTTCGCGAGCAGTCCGGCGGCGATCATCACCGAAGGGTTCGACGTATTGGTGCAGCTGGTGATCGCCGCGATCACGACCGACCCGTTGCGCACATGTTGGGCCGGCCTGGCCATGACCGCGGTGGAGTGTTCATGGTGTCCGAGGCGGTCCGCCTCTCCGCCCTCCGAATCGAAGCGTGCCATGTCGTGGTTCTTTACCTTCTCGTCGAGGGCGAAAGCCGTGGTGAAGCTCTTCCAGACCGCGGGTAGCGCCACCCGATCCTGCGGCCGCTTGGGGCCGGCCAGGCTGGGCTCCACCACGCTCAGATCGAGATCGAGCAGCTCGCTGAACGACGGTGTCTCCGTGTCATCGCTGCGGAAGAGTCCCTGGGCGCGCGTGTACCGCTCCACCAGGTCGATCAGCTCCGGCTCGCGACCGGTCGTTTCCAGGTAGCGCAGCGTCTGCTGGTCGACGGGGAAGAGGGAAGAGGTGGCCCCATACTCCGGGCACATGTTGGAAAGCGTGGCGCGGTCCGGCACCGAGAGGCTGGAGAGGCCGGCACCGCAGAACTCGACAAACTTGTTGACCACGCCATGCTTGCGCAACATCTCGGTAAGGGTCAGGACCAGGTCGGTCGCGGTGGCGCCGGGACGCAACGCTCCCGTCATCCGGATGCCGACCACCACCGGCGTTGGCAGGAACATCGGCTGTCCCAGCAGGGCTGCCTCGGCCTCGATACCGCCCACGCCCCAGCCGAGCACACCAAGTCCGTTGACCATGGTCGTATGTGAGTCCGTTCCGACCAGTGTGTCCGGGATCGCGTAGCGCCCCTGCCCGTCCTCGCGCACCTGGACGACGCGGCTGAGGCGCTCGAGGTTCACCTGGTGACAGATCCCCATTCCGGGGGGCACGACGCTGAAGTTGTGGAACGCCTGCTGAGCCCAGCGGAGCAGCGCGTAGCGCTCGCTGTTGCGGGCGTACTCGCGCTCGATGTTTCGGGCGTAGGCGCCGTTGTTACCGAAGGCATCCACCTGCACCGAGTGGTCGATCACGAGGTCGGCCGGCACCAGCGGGTCGATGCGGCCGGCGTCCCTGCCGGCCCGCTGCATCGCGGAGCGCATCGCCGCAAGGTCGACGACCGCGGGCACGCCGGTGAAGTCCTGGAGCAGCACCCGGGACGGCTTGAAGGGGACTTCGGCGTCGCCGGGGGGAGGCTGAGGCCAGCGTGCGAGCGCCTCGAGGCTCGCCTCTGAGGCCCGCTTCGACTCGGCGTCACGGAGCAGTCCCTCCAGCAGGATCTTGAGCGTGATCGGCAGCCGCTTCGGATCAACTCCGAGCTGGGCGAGATCCTCCAGAGGGTAATAGTCGAGGTCGGTTGATGGCAGGCGTCGACGTGCGCTCTTCATTGATCTGATGCTAGCAGTGGTTCAGTCGCGATTGCCGCTGTGGAACTTGCGATGCACGGCGCGTAATTGAGGGTTGGTGACGTGGGTGTAGATCTGGGTGGTATTGAGGTTGGCATGCCCGAGCATCTCCTGCACGGCGCGCAGGTCGGCGCCGTTGGAGAGCAGATCGGTGGCAAACGAATGCCGCAATGTGTGCGGTGTTGCGGCGACTGGTAGTCCCGCCAGCTTTACGTATTTCTCGACCGCGCGCTCGATCGACCGAGGCGACATGCGCATGCGCAGGCCGTCCGGGTTGGGGTCGCGCTCCCCCCGGGTGCGGGTAAAGAGCGGCTTCCAGCGATCGCTACGTGCCGACAGGTAGCGCTCCAGCCAGGTGGCTGCCGCCTCGGTGAGAAAGACGATCCTCGATTTCCTTCCCTTGCCGACGACGCTGAACTCGCGGGTGCGCAGGTTGATGTCGTCGCGGTCGAGCCGGGCAAGCTCGGAGACGCGCAGCCCGGTGCTGAAGAAGGTCTCCAGCAGGGCTCGATCGCGCAAACCCCGGTCTTCCGTTAGATCTGGTGCGGCAAGCAGGCGCTGCATCTCCGACGGGTCGAGGAATTTCAGCGACCTCGACTGCGCCTTACCCAGCTCGACTCGGTCGGGCGCCATCACCGCTAGCCCCTGCAGCGCCCAGTAGCGGAGCAAGGAGCGAAGCGCGATCAGGAAGTAGGTCTGGGTGGCGCGGGCAAGCGGGCGGCCGGTGCGGGCATTGAGGTGGCGGGCGAGGGTGAGCTTGTAGGCGCGCACGATCTCCGGGTCGAGATCGGTCAGATCCTCGACCTGCGGGAACCGCTGGCTCAGCCAGCTCAGCAGGTGATCGAGGTAAAGGTCGTACTGGCGGATGGTCAGCGGGCTCAGGTTTCTGTCGATCTCGCAGGCCTCGAGAAAGGTGCGCCGCCGGCCATCGAGGGCGGCGGGAATCGCTGGTGCCTGCGGCGGGGACGTGGTGGAGGCGGTGGGCACGCTGCTTTTGCGATTGTACGGCGCTCTAAGATACCGCGCAGATGGAGCGGCGCTCCGGCCTGGACACTGATCGAGTCGAGACGCTCGCGGACGGCGTCTTTGCGATCGCCATGACGCTCCTCGTCTTCGCCATCAGCGTCCCCGAGCTGAGCGGCTCCGCGCTCGATCGTCTGCCGATGTCACTGCTCAACCTCTGGCCAAAGCTGTTGGCCTACGTGCTCAGCTTCGTGGTCCTTGGAGTCTTCTGGATCGGCCATCACAACCAGTTCTTCTACATCCGCCGCGCCAGCCGAACCTTCCTCTGGATCAACATCCTGTTTCTCATGTTCGTAGCCTTCATCCCCTTTTCCGCCCAGCTGCTCGGTCGCTACCCCGGTCAGCGGGTCGCCGTGATCCTCTACGGCCTCAACATGATCGTCGTGGGGCTCAGCCTTTACCTGGTCTGGTGGTACGCGACCTCGAGCCACCGCCTGGTCGACCCCGACCTCAACCGGGCAACTATTGGGATCGCGACCCGGCGCATCCTGAGCGGCCCGGTTGCTTACGCCTTCGCGATCGTCGTCTCGCTTCTCAGCGTGCCGGCCGCGCTCGTCATCATCGCCCTGGTGCCGCTGCTCTATATCCTCCCGGCCCGGATCGACCGGGTGCTCTCCGGAGTACGTCGCTCCTAGAGTTCGCCCCTGACGATGCGGCGCCCGATCCACTCCTCGAAGAAGCGTTCCTTGATCAGGTAGACGCCGGTGGTCTCCAGGTCGACCAGCTCGCGCTCGAGCAGCGTCTGCACCGCACGTTGCACCGTGGTCGCCGGGCCAAGGTTGGCATGGCGTCGATATTCCTCGCTGTAGATATTGCGGCCGCCCCATTCCACCAGGGCTGTCAGCAGGTTGCGCTGCGCCGGGGCGGAGTCGTGCCAGAGCACCGTCATCTGGGCCGCCTCCGCGTCGAGCACGCGGTCGATCGCGGTCGCGACCAGCTCCTGCGCTGAGAGCGGCAGCAACGCCACCTCCCAGAGGAAATGCGCGGCCTCCTGGGTGTCATTGGGATGCCCGCGGGTGAAGTCGATCAGCGCCTCCACCGCCTTGCGCGGGATCGGTCGCCCGCTGCTCTTAAAACGTGCCAGCAGAAAGGTGCTGAACTCGTCGCGCGGAAGCGGCCCGAGCGGATAGGGACGCGCGATCTTGAGCAACGGTGCGCTGCGCTCGTGCACCGCCTTTCGCAGGAGCGCCTGTCTCGAACCGAGGAAGGCGTAGCTGACGTGCTGCTGCTGCTGGATGACGGCCCGCAGCAGCCGCAGCAGGCTCGGGCCCAGCTCCATCAGGTCCTGGAACTCGTCGAGGACGACCACCAGCCGCTGCTTGCGTTCCCGTGCGATTGCCTCCGGCTCGCTGAATAGCTGCTCGAGGAGGGCATCGAGGTTGGGTGCCCCGGCGCTGGCCGCCTCAAAGGTGAGCTGGGTGTGCCCCCCAGCGTCGAAGCTGAGTGAAGGCCGGACCCGGAAGGCGCGCAGGTGCTGCAGCACCCAGTCTTCGGCCCGCTGCGCCGGGCTCTTGAAGGCCTGCAGGTAAGCCGAAGCAAGCCGGTCGGCGAGCCGGGCGCGCGAGGGGACCAGCATGCAATCCAGATACGCGACCGGGATTCCCTCCGCCTCCAGCCGCCTCTTGACCTCCAGGATCAGGGAGGTCTTGCCGATGCGCCGGGGAGCCTCGATCAGCACGTTCTGGCCGTCGCGCAGCTCTCGCTGCAGCACCATCAGGTCGGCCTCTCGGTCGGTGAATGCCTCCCCGGAGACGATCCGCCCGAAGCGAAACGGGTTGGTGGCCTTCTTTACGCGAGCTGGCATAACGCGGACAAGTATAACTCCAGCGCTGGGCAGCTGCTCAGGCAGAGCGGCTGAGCGGTCGGGGCCGGCCGAGCCGGTAGCCGGGCAGGAGGGAAGTCCAGTCCGTGTCGTTGTGGCGCCGCCGGAAGTGCTCCAAAGCGAAGCGGTCGCAAGCGGTCTCTGCCGCCGCCTTACGCCCGCGCACCTCCCGCAGGTACCAGTGATAGAACTCGTGGCAGTAAAGGAAGCGCAGCACCTCACGCCGAGTTCGGAAGGTGATCGTCGTGCTCTCCCATCGAAAGGCCAGTTTGGGCCCGGCTTTGCGGTGAGCGTGGTGATAGACAGGCTCGCTCCAGGGCTTGAACGGCTCCGGCAGCTGCAGCTCGATCAGCCGATCGTCGTACCAGCAAAAAGCGCCCAGGTGCGGCGCGCGACGGTAACGGAGCGGGCGAGCGCTGACGCTGTAACCGGCCGGCGGGGGGAGGTCCTCCAGCCACCGCCGCAGCGTCTGCGGGTCGAGGCGGTCGACCTGGGAGCGGAGTGGAACGGTGAGCCAGGCGCGGCGGGTGGGGGAGGAGGGCATGAATTGAGCTTAGGCAACCACGCGGCTCACCGCCTGGATCGGTATTCCCGAGGGCCGTTACACCGTTCGTAAGGGAACGTGAGCCGGGGCGCGGCTTCGACCGTATGGTTGCGTTGCCAAACTGGTCCGTGGTGGACGGTCAACCTCTTAGCGTTAGCGCGGCCGACCTCCTGAGATTGAAGTCCCGTCGCACCCAATCTGCGACGGTCGCGCCCGTACCGCCTCGCCGGGATAGGGGCGGCCGCGACCCACTGCAGACCATTCGTTGGGCCTGGATCGGCCTCCACACCGAGGCGAGCCGCTGGCAGGTCGCCCTCCCCATCATCGTCCGGGGCGAGTTCGTTTTCGGCCTGGCCCTCTGGGCGGCAGTTTTCAGCGTCACGGCGGGGATCGCGGGCACGGGGAGCATTCCGGTGACGGTCCGCTACGGTTGCGGGCTTGCCGCCGTCGCATACCTCCATCTGTATGTCGCGCTTGCCCGCAGGTCGCGTCCAGTGCCGGGCCAGCGGGTGCTCCTCACCGTGGCCGACGCCGCCATCGTTCTCTAGCCGAGTCCGGATTGGGCTTCCCTGCGGCTACGTCGCAAAATCAACAATTACTGACGTAGCGTGAATGACTGCGCCCGGGTCGGGTCAGGCCTCCCCGACCACCTCACGCCGGCCTGTCATCGATCGGCCGGGGTCCAGGTGTCGCCGAGTACTCGTACCGGGCCACCAAACTCCTCGCCGATCATCTCCGAGAGTACCTGGGCCAGCGGCGGGCGGAAATCAATACGGCGCAACTCTTCAACCTCCATCCAGCGCCAGCTCGAGAGCACCTCGTCTGAGCTGTCGATCTTTGGCGCTGCCGAGCCCACCTCCACACGGAAAGCAAGGTTGACGGTCTGGCGATCAGGCGCCAGCGTTTCGTAAACGGCCAGCAGGGGGCCGACCTCTGCCGGGAGCCCCAGCTCTTCCCTGAGCTCGCGTTTCAGTGCCGCCCTGAGCGTTTCACCGGCCTCCAGGCGGCCACCGGGCAGGACCCAGTAGCGTTGCTCCCGCTTGCGGTGTTCCACGACCAGGATCTGTCGGCGGCGAGCGATCACGGCCGCGACCCGGACCTGTGGGGTCATCGACTCATAATGGTCGACAAGGGACGCAAGGCTGACCAGTGATGCGTTCATGGTAGGCAGGCTGGCTCAGTCCTGGGGCAGCAGCAGCGACTGTCCCGGGGTCAGGTTGGGCGAGCTCAGGTGGTTGACGGCCATGATGGCGTCAACGCGCGACCTCGGGTCCCCCGTGTAATGACTCTCGGCGATCGTCCACAGGCTGTCGCCGGCGCCCACCACGACCCGGTCCTGATGCCCACCACCGCTGCCGTAGGCCAGGCGGACCGAGGCCAGTAGCAGTGCGAGCGTCAACAGCAAGACCCGCCCGTATCCGCCACGGCGTCGCGGCCGGGGTCGGGCATACGCCAGAACGACTTGATCCTGTGCGAACATGTGTTCGCGCACCACGCTAGCACGAACAGGCGTTCGCGTCAAGGAGGTGCACGAACAAGTGTTTGCAGGGTGCGAACGGATGTGCTAGGATAGGCCCGTTTTGCAGCCGGAAAAGACTCGCTGGCAGCTGGCGGGATCGCCCTTGAAAGCCTCTGTGATCCCCCAAATGCCTGTGCTACCATGCTTTGATCGCGGCCTGAGAACCCCTCCCCTCCCCCGTCTGGCGCGGCTTCGCCGGCCGAGTTCGGGAGCGAGATGATCGGCTCCTGGCCGTCGACATCGGCGTACAAGGGAGGGGACGACATGCCTGAGCCGTTGACCAGTCGGCAGCGGGAGATCCTGGAATACCTTAAGTTCCGCCAGAAGATCCGCAGCTACCCACCGACAGTCCGAGAGATCGGTGAAGCAGTCGGTCTCTCCTCCAGCTCCACGGTTCAGAACCATCTGAACACCCTCGAGCGAAAGGGATACATCCGCCGCGACCCGACCAAGTCGCGCACCATCGAGGTGGTCGACTTCGACGAGGTCCAGGCCAAGTTGAGCAAGGTGATAGCGGTGCCGCTGATCGGCCGGGTCGCAGCCGGTATGCCGATGCTGGCGGAAGAAAACATCGAGGACCACCTGGTCCTCAGCCAGGAGCTGGTCGGTTCAGAGAACGCCTTCGCGCTCGAGGTTCACGGCGATAGCATGAAGGACGCCGGCATCCTGCAGGGCGATTTCGTGGTTGTGCGGCCGGGCAAGGACGCACCCAACGGCAGCATCGTGGTTGCCCGCCTGGAGGATGACCAGACCAACGAGTCGACCGCCACCGTCAAGCGCCTCTTCCGGGAGGCGAACCGGGTCAGGCTGCAACCCGAGAACGACGCCTACGAGCCCATCTACACCACGAGCGCCCAGCTAGAAGGCCAGGTCGTGGCGCTGGTTCGCCTGCTGCGCTAGCCTTCCGCCGGGCGGCGCAGGTAGGGTTCGAATCTAGGCAGAAGACGCCGGGGTAGTTGCCCCCGGATGGCGACTCCATCACCGCGATACTCGACGTTGCTCACGTTCCCCTGGGCGTGGAACTCGGCCTGGCGCGCGTTCTCAGAGTAGGGCAGCAGCACGTCGATCTCGACCAGGTCGCCGGGCAGATGCTCGATCACGGCTTCGCCCAGCTTCTTCAGCCCCTCCTTGCGCAGCGCCGAGATTGGAACCACCGACACGTAAGGAGACCAGTCCTCGGACAACAGGGCACTCAGCGCATCCGGCTTGAGCTGGTCGACCTTGTTGAGCGCGAGCACCTTCGGCTTATCCATCGCCTGAAGGTCCTCCAGAATTTCATGAACCGCTTCCATCTGGTCGCGCCCGTTGTAGCGCGTCGCATCCAGAACGTGCAGCAATAAGTCGGCCTGCTGGACCTCTTCCAGCGTCGCCTTGAAGGCCGCGACCAGGTCTGTGGGTAGTTTCTGGATGAAACCGACCGTGTCGGTGAAGAGAACTTCGCGACGATTGGGGAGCTTGACCAGCCTTGTGGTCGGGTCGAGGGTGACGAAGAGCGCATCCTCCATGCGAATCTGCGACTGCGTCAGTGCGTTGAGCAGTGTCGACTTACCGCTGTTGGTGTAACCGACGATGGCTACCACCGGGTAGGCCACCCTTCGCCTGCCGGCTCGCCGCAGCTCGCGCTGTTTGCGGATCTCCTTGATCTCCCGGTCGAGCTCCCTGATCCGGTGACGGATGCGCCGTCGATCACTCTCCAATTTCTGCTCGCCGGGACCTCGGGTGCCCACTCCCGCGCCCAGGCGTGAGAGGTCGCGTCCTCCCTGCAGCCGTGGCAGCAGGTGATGGAGCTGGGCCGACTCGACCTGCAGTCGCCCCTCCTTGGTCCTTGCTCGCTGGGCAAAGATGTCGAGAATGAGTTCGGTTCGATCGATCACCTTGAGGTCCAGCTTCTTTTCCAGGTTGCGCTGCTGGCGCGGCGAGAGCTCCTCGTTGAAGACGAGCAGGTTGAAGTCGGCTTCGTGCTTGAGCGCGTGGATCTCTTCGGCCTTACCCTTGCCGATGAACAGGGCAGGGTCCGGATGTTGGCGCCGCTGGGTTTCCGTGCCCACGACGGTCACGCCCGCGGTCCGCGCCAACTCACCCAGCTCGAGCATCTGCTCTTCTACCTGGGCCAGCCCCTGTCCTTCATGGTCCAGGGAGATCAAGTAGGCACGCTCATGCGCGCCGATGGAATTCCGGATCAACTCGCCTCTCCGCCCATCATAGCGGCCGTCAGAAGCTGAGTTGCCAGTCGGAGATCGGGTGGAATCCAGCGCACCCGCGGGTCGGCGCGAAACCAGGTCAGCTGCCGTCGCGCGTACTGGCGCACCTGCAGCACCGTGGACTCGATCGCGGCCGGCAGGCTGAGTTTCCCATCGAGGTGAGCCGCCATCTCCGGGTAGCCGTGACCGAGGCGGCGGAAATCGGCCCGCGGATAATCGCGGCGCACAGCTGCCACCTCCTCGATGAAGCCGGCCTCGACCATGCGCAGCACGCGTTGCTCGATCCGCTTGTCGAGATCCGCAAGCGGTACGTCGAGGCCGATCATGGTCAGGGTCCAGCCCGGTGGATTGGCGCGTCGCGCCAGGCTTGGAAGCTGGCCGGTGACGGCGTGGATCTCCAGCGCCCGGATCATCCGCCGGGGGTTGCGCTGGGCCCGGTCGGCAGCGATCGGATCGATGGCGCGTAGCTCGCTGTCGATGGCATCAGGGCCTTCGGCCGCGAGCCTCCGTTCCAGCTCGGCGCGTAACCCGGCGTCAGGTGGCGCGTCGGCCAGGTTCCAGCCATCCAGCAGGGCCCGAATGTAGAGGCCCGTGCCACCCTGCAAAACTGGGAGGCGTCCGCGAGCCCAGACGGATTCCAGCGCCGCATTCGCGAGTGGCACGTAGTCGGCAACGGTGAAGCTTACGTCGGGCTCGATGATAGATACGAGGTGACAGGCGAGGCCCCGCAACTCCTCAGCACTCGGCTTGTTGGTCCCGATGTCGCAATGTCGATAGACCTGACGAGAGTCCGCCGAGACGAGCTCGCCTTCGAGCTTTTCCCCGAGTCCCACCGCGAAGGCGGTCTTTCCGCTGGCCGTCGGGCCGACGACGACCAGCAAGCGAGGGCTCAGGGGCGTTTGAACAGGTGCCTCAACTGGGTCTCCGGCAGGATCAGGGTGGTCGGCCGGCCGTGCGGGCAGCTGATCGGATTGGCGGTGGCTGCCAGCGAGCTCAACAATTGGGCCGCGGCCTCAGGCTGGATTGGATCGCCAAAGCGGATGGCGCTGTGACATGCGATCAGGGCAGCCGTCTCCCGCAGCCGGCGGTCGGGAGTGCGCTCGGCGCCGAGGTCATCCAGCACCTGGGTCAACACGGTATCGATTCGGCTCTCCGGCAGCTCGGCCGGCGCCGCGCTCAGCCGGACGCGCTCCGGCCCAAAACCCGCGCCCTCGAAGCCAAGCGTGCGCAACCAGGCCTCGTGCTGCTCGAAGGCGGCTGCCTGCGGGGCCGTCACCTCGACCACGTGCGGAATCAGGAACATCTGGCTCGACGCCCGGCGCTCCGCCAGCCGCTCCATGATCCGGTCGAAGAGCACCCGCTCGTGGGCTGCGTGCTGGTCGATCAGCACGGCCGCCTCGGGCGCCTCGGCCACCAGGTAGCCGTTCAGCAGCTGTCCCACATAGTGCAGCGGCGGCAATTGCTGCGGTCGCTCCTCGGCGCCACCCGGTTGCGCGCCGGTCTGACTCGTTGACGAGAAGCTGCTGTTCACCCAGACGGTGGCCGAGTCGCGGAGAGAAAGACCGGCGCCGCCGGCATCCTGCCGCAGCTCGTAGGCCGGACTGGAGCGGAGTGCGTGATAACAGGCGCGCTCGATGGCCGCGAAGACCGTCCCCTCGTTGCGGAAGCGAACCTCGCGCTTGGTCGGGTGCACGTTGACGTCTACCTCCGCCGGGTCGACTCGAAGATCCAGAACCGCCAGCGGAAAGCGGTCCGGCTCGCGCAGACCACGGTAGGCCTGCTCCAGCGCGAAAGCGAGGTTTCGATGCTGGATGCGACGGCCGTTGACCAGGATGATCAGATGGTCGCGGGTCGGTCGATGCATCGCCGGAGGGCTGATCAGGCCGTGTACCGGCGGCGCGTCGACGTCGAGCATGGCCGCCGCCATCGCCGGGTCATGGATGGTTGCAAAGGTCGTGCGCAGGTCACCTTCGCCATGCGTCTCGAGCACACGGCGCCCGTCGAGTTCCAGGCTGAAAGCAACCGCGGGGCGCGCCAGCGCCATCTCGGTTAGGAGCCGGATGATGACGGCGTTCTCGGTCGCAGGCTGTTTGAGAAACTTCAGGCGGGCGGGCGTGTTGAAGAAGAGCCGCGTGACCGACAGGCGGCTTCCGGCCGGGCCGCCATGGGCGCCCGCATGCAGCAGGCTGCCCGCCTCGACCACCACCCGCTGCCCCTCTTCTCCCCCATCACGCGGACGGCTGACAGCCTCCACTTTGGAAACTGCCGCGATGCTGGCGAGCGCCTCGCCCCGAAAGCCGAGGGTACGGACCGCGCGCATGTCGTCCAGCGAGCGGATTTTGCTGGTTGCATGGCGGCGAAAGGCGACCGGAAGCTCAGTCGCCCGGATGCCGCGCCCATCGTCGACAACCTCGATCAGCCCCTGGCCCGCCTCGCGGACGCGCACATCAATGTGCTGAGCTGCGGCGTCGATCGAGTTCTCGACCAATTCCTTGACGACCGCGGCCGGTCGGTCAATCACCTCGCCGGCGGCTATCCCATCGGCCACGGCGGCCGGCAGCACCACGATGCGGTCTACCTGGAGTTCAGCTTCTGCCACGCTGAGCCTGCCAGGTGAAGAGCTTGTCGAGGGCTTCCCGGGGCGAGACCCGCTCGAGATCCAGCTGCTCCAGCTCCTGGACGATTGGGTCCTCGATGGGAAGCTGCAGCTGGGCTTCGCTGGGCGCGCGCTCCAGTGGCCGATGGCCCTCGAGCTCCTCGAGGATCTGCCGTGCTCGCACCACCACCTGCCGGGGGATGCCGGCGAGGGTGGCGACGTGAATGCCATAGCTCCGATCCGCCCCGCCCTCGACCACCTGATGAAGGAAGACGATGCGTTCACCCTCCTCGCGCACTTCCATGCGGTAGTTCTTGAGACCGGGCAGACGCTGGCTCAGCGCGGTCAGCTCGTGGTAGTGGGTGGCGAAGATGGTGAGCGCTTGCAGCTTCGGGGCATCGTGAAGATACTCGAGGATCGCCTGGGCGATGCTGAGCCCGTCGTAAGTGCTGGTGCCGCGCCCCACCTCGTCGAAGATCAGCAGGCTCTGGGGCGTGGCATGGGCCAGGATGTGGGCAGTCTCCACCATCTCGACCATGAAGGTCGAAAGACCGCGAGCCAGCTCGTCGTGGGCGCCAACCCGGGTGAAGATGCGGTCGCAGAGGCCGATCACGGCACTCTCCGCCGGGACGAAGCTGCCGATCTGAGCCAGCAGCACGATGATGCCCGCCTGTCGCAGGTAGGTCGATTTGCCCGCCATGTTGGGCCCGGTCAGCAGGGCGATGCGCGAATCGGATGGTTCCAGACGCAGGTCATTGGGGTTGAAGCGGCCCGGGCCGAGGGCGAGCTCGACCAGTGGATGCCTCCCTCCGCGGATTCGGATCCCAGGCTCCTCGCGCAGTACCGGCCGAACCCAGCGATGTCGGACCGCCAGCTGCGCCAGCGCGGCCAGCGCGTCGAGCTCACCTAGCCATGCGGCGATGTCGAGTAGCACCGGGGCGGCGGCCGCGATCCGGCCGCAGAGTTCCTGGAACAACACCTGCTCGCGACCGTTCGAGGCGCTGCGGGCGTTGAGAACCAGGCTCTCTTTCTCTTTAAGCTCCGGAGTGACGTAACGCTCGCCGTTGACGAGCGTTTGCTTGCGGGTGTAGTCCTCCGGCACGAGCTGACGATTGGCGTGACTTATTTCTATGTAATAGCCGAAGACCTGGTTGAAACCAACTCGCAGCGACCGGATCCCGGTCCGCTCACGCTCGCCGGCCTCCAACCCGGCGATCCATTCCCGTGCCTCGTGCGAGCCGTCCCGAATTGCGTCCAGGGCCGGGTCGAAGCCGGCGCGAAAGACGCCTCCCTCGCGCACGGTGGCGGGAACCTCATCGACCAGCGCCGCCGTCAGGTTTCGCTGCAGCTCGTCGACAACCGGCGGTAGCGGCGGAGTCGCAAGGTCCTCCCAGCCGGCGGTGATCCGCTGTACGCCGGGCAGAACCTCGAGCGCGCGGGCCAGCTGGCGCAGCTCTCGCGGGCTCGCCAGCGATTGAGCGACCCTGGAGACGATCCGTTCGAGGTCGGGCAGCTTGCTGAGCGCCGCACGCAGCTCGCCGCGACTCAAGGCCTCGCCGCCCAGCTGTTCGACTCGCTCCAGGCGGCTCTCCAGCCGCTCGCGCGCCCGCAGTGGCTGGCTCACCCAGCGCTGTAGCGTTCGGGCCCCCATGGCGGTGACACTCTCGACCTGGAGCAGGCCGAGCAGGCTTTCCTCGGCCGGAAGACGGCGGCCCGCCTCGAGCCCCAGGCTGCTGCGAGTTGCCAGGTCGAGGTGCATGAAAGCCTGGGGGTGCTCGGCATGGAGGCGAACCATCCCCGGCTCCAGCCGCAGGTGCGTCCGCTCCGCGTAGCTGAGGACGGCGTGCCCGGCTGCCAGCGCCTCGGGCCATTCCTCGCAGCCGAAGGCAGCCAGCGTCTCGACCCCGAGCAGGGCCCGGAGCCGGTCACTGGCCGCGCGCGGATCGAAATCGGCCGCCTCCATCCAGGTCACCGGCGTCGACCCGAGCAGCGCTGAGAGCACGGATCGATCGGCCTCCGCGGCGATGACCTCGGCCGGCCGCAACCTTGCCAGCTCATCCTGGAGGGCGGCCTGCGTCGGGTCGGTGCGGATCATCGCCAGCTCTCCCGTGGAGCAATCGAGCGCGGCCAGGCCGTGATGATGCGAGCGAAGGCAGATGGCGAGCACGTAGTTGCTGCCGGAACCATTGAGGTAGGCCTCTTCCAGGACCGTGCCTGGCGTCAATACCCGGGTGACCTCTCGCCGTACGAGGCCCCGGCTGGCGTCGGCCTCCTCGACCTGGTCGCAGAGGGCAACTCGAAGGCCGGCCCGGAGAAGCTTGCCGACGTATGCCTCCATGGCGTGGTAAGGGATGCCGGCCATCGGCATGCGCTGGCCCTTGCCCAGCTCGCGAGAGGTGAGGGTTATGCCGAGGATGGGGGCGGCGCGCTCGGCGTCCTCCCCGAAGGTCTCGTAAAAATCACCCAGCCTGAAGAGAAGGATGGCATCGGGATGGTCCTTTTTTATCCGCTGGTACTGCTCGAGTACCGGGACGGCTTTCAGGGCAGTGGTCAGACCACCTGGCCGCGCAGCTGCCAGGCGGTGGCGTCTTCAACCTCGATGAGACGAACGGTTCCGACCTCGGCTCCGAACGGGGCCCGGCCGATCACGACCTTGTTCTGACGGCTACGCCCGCTCACCTCGTCGCCCTCGGCGCGCTCCACCAGGACCTCGACGGTGCGCCCCAGCCAGCGCCGGTTAGCCTCCTCGGCGATTCGTCGCTGGGCCGCCAGCAAAACGTTGATCCGCCGCTTCTTTTCCACCTGGTCCACGTCGTCGGGCTGCCGGGCGGCGGTCGTTCGCGGCCGCGGCGAGAAGCCCTGGATGTGAACCACGTCGAAGCGGATCTCCTCGAGCAGTGAGAGGGTGCGCAGGAACTGTTCCTCTGTCTCCCCCGGGTAGCCGACGATCACGTCGGTCGAAACCGAGATCTCGGGCACCAGGGAGCGGGCACGTTCGATGCAGGCCCGGTACTCGTCGCGCGTGTAGCGGCGGCGCATCTGCTTGAGGATGACGTCGTCACCGGACTGGAAGGGCAGGTGTAGGTGCTCGCAAACCCGGGGCAGGTCGCGGATCGCCAGCAGCAGGTCGTCATGGACATGCCGGGGGTGCGAGGTGAGGAAGCGCACCCGCCAGATGCCGGGGACGCGGCCCACCGCCTCGAGCAGCCCGGCCAGGCGGGTGCCGGCGACCGGATCCAGGTAGGAATTGACGGTCTGGCCGAGGAGCGTCACCTCGCGCACCCCCTGGGCGGCGAAGCGGGAAACATCGTCGACGATGTCCGCGAGCGGCCGGCTGCGCTCCGTCCCGCGCACGAAGGGGACGATGCAGAAGCTGCAGACCTCATTGCAACCGAAGATAACCGGGACGTAGGCAGTCAGCCCATGCTGGAGGACGGCCCCGCCGGTCTGGGCCGGGTCGGTCTCGTACTCACCCTGCAGGTCATCGATGAACGCCTCGTACTGGCGCATATCGAAGCGGTAGTCGAGATCCGGAAGGCGCTCGAAGAGGCTGTCCTTCTCCTTGTTGGCCATGCAGCCGGTCATGGCGATCGCTCGCCCCGGCCTCGACTGCTTCCACCCCTTCAGCTCTCGGAAGCGGCCGTAGGCTTTTTGCTCGGCGTTCTGGCGGACGCAGCAGGTGACCAGGATCGCCAGGTCGGCGTCGTCCAGGCTCTCGACCGCCTCGAAGCCTGCCGCCCCCAGTCCCTGGGACAGGTAGTCAGCATCCGATTCGTTCATCTGGCACCCGCTCACCCAGAGGTGGAAGCGCTTGCCCGAGGGAGCACGCCGGCGTCCGTGGCTGCGCGGCCTGGAGAAGGCGTGGGGCTCGAATACGAGCGGCGCCCCGGGAATACGTAGACGGGGAGGCGCCTTGAGGTCAGGCATCGGACGAGTTTACTAGCGCGACTCGACCAGCAGGCGAATGCCTGTTCGTTCCTCGCCGTCGATCGAGATGTCGATGAATGAAGGAATGCAGACCAGATCGATGCCGCCGGCAGCGACGTAGCCGCGGGAAATGGCGATCGCCTTGACCGCCTGGTTGATGGCGCCTGCCCCGATTGCCTGGACTTCGACCCGGGTCTGGCTGCGGACCACGCCGGCGATCGCCCCGGCGACCGCGACCGGCTTGGAAGTGGCTGAGACCTTGAGGATCTCGATCGCGGGCCGGGCGCTGCGCGGAATCCCGGGAGCCGGGCTGGCCGACAACGTCCTCTCCCCCGTGGAGCCGTTCGACGGCGGTGTTGTGTTCAGGATGTCCATCTTAGCTAGGCGAGGTTGGCGAACGTCTGCTTGCCCCACGACACCTTAACCCCCCGGTCACACCGAGTCAAGGGACTAAGCGATGGACACCTCCCGGTCCACCCGCTCGATTGAGCTCGCCTTCCCCGATAGCGCGTCGATCCGGGCCAGTACGGAGTTGAACTGGACCGGCCCCTCCGCGACCTTGAAGCGGTGCGGAACCCCGGTCAGGAAGCGTGCCAGGCTGGCCTCCTTGTCCATTCCGATCACTGAGTCACGCGGCCCGACCATGCCCAGGTCGGCAACGAAGGCGGTCCCGCCGGGAAAGATCTTCTGGTCGGCGGTGGGAACATGCGTGTGGGTGCCGAAAACGAAGCTGGCCCGGCCGTCGAGGTACCAGCCCAGGGCTATCTTTTCCGAGGTCGCCTCGGCGTGAATGTCTATCAGACGCACCCTGGCGGCCTCCCCTTCCCTGAGGATCAGGTCGGCCGCCCCGAAGGCGGAGTCGATCGGCGGCATGAAGAGCTGGCCCTGCACGTTGCCGATCAGAACCAGCCCCTTCTCGCCCAGGTCGTAGCAGAACCAGCCGCGGCCCGGTGCGCCCCCGGGATAGTTATGTGGTCGCAGGATGGGGCGGTGATCCTCGAAGCCGGTCATCATCTCGCGCTGATCCCAGATATGGTTGCCGCTGGTGAGCACATCGATGCCCAGGCTGAAAAGGTCGTCCGCGATCTTGGGCGTCAGGCCGAAACCCCCGGCCGCATTCTCGCCGTTGGCTACCACCAGGTCGATCGAGTACTCGCGGCGCAGTTGCGGCAGCAGGCGGGAAATCGCCTCGCGTCCGGGACGCCCGATGATGTCACCGATCGCGAGGACGGTGATTTCCACTGCCGCATCCTAACAAGGCCGCCGCGGTCGACGGCCTCCTGAACGACCTGACCACGACCCGGATCGGCGCTACCTTCAATCCCTTTGCTGAATCGGGTCCAGACGATCTGCCGGATGCGCCGGCCATCCGCCTCGCGAACCTGCGTCACTACCTTCTGGCCCGCGAGGGTGCCGATCTCCTGGCGGTGGGAGAAGCCGCGGGCTACCAGGGGATGCGCTGGTCCGGGATCGCCTTCACCAGTGAGCGCGACCTGGCCCGCTGGGGCGCACCCTACCGCCGGACCAGCCGGAGTCGATTGAACGGCTGGAGCGAACCGTCCGGCACCATAGTCCACCACCTGCTCGAAGAGCTGGGCGCCGAGCAGCGGGTGATCCTCTGGAACACCGTGCCCGCCCATCCCCACCTCCCCGGCCAGGCGATGTCCAACCGCCGTCCGACCCGGGGCGAGGTCGAGCAGGGTGTCGTGTTCCTTGACCGGCTCATCAGCTTGCTGCAGCCCAAGAAGATCGTGGCTGTGGGACGGATCGCGGAGGCGATCCTGGGCGAACGCGGCGCCCTGTACGTCCGGCACCCGGCCCAATCCGGCGCAACCGCGTTCCGCCAGGGAATGCGCCAGATCCTCAGGGAGCCGGGCGGATAAAAAGAAAGGCGGCCCCGTCGGGGGTCGCCTCTCAGCTTATTTCGCGAATTCGATGATCCGGGTCTCGCGGATCAGGGTCACCTTGATCTGACCCGGGTAGCTCAGCTCACTCTCGATGCGTTTGGCTATGTCCCTGGCCAGGATCTGCGCCCGGTTGTCGTCGATCTGTTCCGGCTTGACGATGATTCGGATCTCGCGACCGGCCTGGATGGCGAACGATTTCTCCACGCCTTCGAACTCGTTGGCGATACTTTCCAGCTTCTCCAGCCGCTTGATGTAGGTGGTGAGGGTCTCCCGGCGTGCGCCCGGCCGTGCCGCGGAAACGGCATCGCAGGCAACCGTCAGGATGGCCTCGAGGCTGGTGGGTTCCACGTCCATGTGATGGGCGGCGACGGCGTTGACCAGCGCCTCCGGCCGTCCCAGTCGCTTGAGTAACTCGCCACCGATGATAGCGTGCGATCCCTCGACCTCGTGGTCGACAGCCTTTCCGATGTCGTGCAGCAGGCCCGCCTCCCGGGCGAGCGCCACATCCCCGCCGATCTCGGCGGCGGCCATGGCACAGAGGAACGAGACTTCCTTGCTGTGGGTCAGAACGTTCTGCCCGTAGCTGGTACGGAATGCCAGCGTCCCCAGCAGCTTGATCAACTCGGGGTGGAGACCGGTGACGCCGGTCTCGAACATCGCCTGCTCACCCTCCTCCCGGATCCTGTTCTGTACGTCGTTACGCGCCTTGGTGACCATCTCCTCGATCCGCGCCGGATGGATCCGGCCGTCCACCAGGAGATGGTTGAGGGCGACCCGCGCCACCTCGCGGCGTACGGGGTCGAAGCCGCTCAGGATCACGGCCTCAGGGGTATCGTCAATGATCAGGTCGACACCCGTCGCGTGTTCGAGCGCTCGGATGTTGCGGCCCTCGCGACCGATGATGCGTCCTTTCATCTCGTCGCTGGGGATGGCTACCACCGACACCGAGGTCTCGGCGGTCTGATCGGCGGCGATGCGCTGCATCGCGGTGACCAGGATATTGCGAGCTCTCTTCTCGCTCTCCTCCTTGACGACGGCCTCGCTCTCCCGGATCTTCTCCGCGATCTCCTGGTTCAATTCCTTTTCCAGGTTGGTCAGGATGCTGGTCCTCGCTTCGGCCCGGGTCATTCCCGAGATGCGTTCCAGCTCTTTGATCTGCTCGGCGAGAACGTCGTTGACCCGTTCCCTGGTTCGGCCGATCTCCAGCTCTTTGGCGGTGACGGCCTGGTCTTTACGTTCGAGGTCTTCGAGCTTGCGGTCGATCGACTCTTCCTTCTGTTGCACGCGGCGTTCCGAACGTTGGATCTCCGCGCGAGCGTCGCGAACTTCCTGCTCCAGGCTCATGCGAATGCGATGGGCTTCCTCTTTGGCTTCGAGGATCATCTCCTTGACCTGGGTATCGGCATCGGCCCTCAGCTTGTCGCGCTCTGCCGACGAGGCAACCGCGCTTTGCTGGTTGGCGTTTCCGATCCAGAAGTAGGCGATGACAGCACCCACGACCGCACCCACAACGATCCCGACGAGCAGGAGTAATACGTTGGACATTGATTACACCTCGCTCTATGGACTTGTGAAGGTTCTTCTCACCGCGCGTGAGCGCGGCGGGACTAGTCGTTACAGGGCGACAAAATCTTGACCATCTTAGTCGCGTTCTTAAGGACTGTCAAACCTGCGGGCGGCCTCCGATTCATCCGCCAGCTGCCTGCAAACGCGGTATATGAGGCGGGTGTCGAAGCCCCTCCGGCTGAGCCGGGGGCCGACCAGCGCCTGGAGTGCCTTGAGGTCTGCCGGGGCACCTGGCCGCAGCATATGCCGGCCCAGCTCGAGCGCCTGGGCGGCCTCAGCCTCGCGATCTACCGTCTCCAGCGCGGGCGCCGCGCTACTGTCCTCGATCCCCTTGGCACGCAGTTCCCGTGCGATCAGGCCGTAGCCGCGGGTCGCGGTGCGCCGACGCACCAGTGAGCGCGCAAACTCCTGATCGTCCAGGTAACCGTCCGCCTGGGCACGATCGAGTGCGGTTCCAACCGCCTCTTCATCGAATCCCTGGCGCACCAGTTTCTGGGCCAGCGTGGCCCGCGACTGCGGCTGCCGGGCCAGCTTCTTGATCGCCGCGGCATAGGCGGCCTCCGGGCTCGAGGGGTCAGCGACGGCGCTCGGGCGCGCCGCTCGCCTCACGCCGGCTGGAGGACCCCTTTCTCGACCTTTTCGAGCTTCTCGACCGCCTTCTCCTTGAGCCGGACGATCAAGTCCTCGCCTATCTTCGGATTGGCCTTCAAGAAACCGACCGTTTGCTCGCGGCCCTGGCCCAGGCGCTGCCCGTTACAGGAGAACCATGACCCGCTCTTTTCCACCAGGGCGGCCTCTACGCCCGCATCGAGCACGCTTCCCCAGTAAGAGATGCCTTCGTTGTAGAGGATGTCGAACTCGGCGGACTTGAAGGGCGGAGCTACCTTGTTCTTCACCACCTTGACCTTGACCCGGTTGCCGGTGACATCGAGCCCGCTCTTGATCGAGTCGACCTTGCGAATGTCGAGCCGGATCGACGCATAGAACTTCAGCGCCCGCCCGCCGGTGGTGACCTCGGGGTTGCCGAACATGATCCCGACCTTCTCGCGCAGCTGGTTGATGAATATGACCGAGGTGCTGGACTTGGAGATGGCGCCGGTCAGTTTGCGCAGGGCCTGCGACATCAGGCGCGCCTGCAGCGCGACATGGCTATCGCCCATCTCGCCGTCGATCTCGGCCTTGGGCACGAGCGCCGCCACCGAGTCGATCACTATGACGTCGACGGCACCGGAGCGGACCAGCACGTCGACGATCTCCAACGCCTGCTCGCCGGTATCAGGCTGGGAGATCAGGAGGTCCTCGGTCCTGACGCCGATATGACCCGCATAGACCGGGTCGAGCGCGTGCTCGGCATCGATGAAGGCGGCCACGCCGCCCTGCTTCTGCGATTGGGCGATGACGTGCAACGCCAGGGTCGTCTTACCGGAAGATTCAGGACCGTAGATCTCCACCACCCGTCCGCGGGGAATGCCCCCGACACCGAGCGCCAGGTCGAGCGTCATGGCGCCAGTCGGGATGGCGTCGATGTTGCGCTGGGCGGCGGCGTCGTTCAGCTTCATGATGGCGCCCTTGCCGTAGGAGCGTTCGATCTGGCTCAGGGCGGCGGTCAACGCGCGTTCTTTCTCTGACATCTACTGTTCCCCTTGTTGGTGGCCGGCCCGGCCGGTGCGGACTACACTACTACTAATTTGTATATCTGTCAAGACATGGTTCTGGCGGCTTGGATCGCCAGCTGGAGCGCCGCGAGCACCGAGGCTTTCCTGTTTTCCCAGCGGTCCCCCGACCACTGGTAGTGATGGGCGCTGAGCTGTCCGTTCTCCGCGATCCCGATGTAAGTGAGCCCGGCCGGTTTGGAACCTTCCGCCCCCGGACCGGCGACTCCAGTAATCGAGATCCCGAGATCGGCGTGCAATAGCCCCCGGACGCCGCTCGCCATCGCGCTGGCAGTCTCGGCACTGACCGCCCCGTGCCTTGAGAGCGTCTCTGCTGTCACCCCGAGCTGCTCCAGCTTGACCTGGTCCGCATAGCTGATCACGCCGCCCAGGAAGTACCCCGAGCTGCCCGGCACATCCGTGATCGCGGCTCCCAGCATCCCGCCGGTGCAGGACTCGGCTACCGCCAGCGACCAGTTGCGGTCCTTGAGGGCTTCGCCCAGACGAGTGGCCAGCTCCAGGGTGGACGAACTCTTGTCCATCGCTCACCGGTAGTTGATGAACTGGAGGGGCACCGAGGTCTCCTCAGCCTTGAGCGCCTGGATCACCTGTTGCAGCATGTCCTTGTCACGACTCGACACCCGGATCAGGTCGCCCTGGATGCGCGGCTGGACCTTGGGCGAGATCTGCTTGATCTGCTTCACCAGGCTGCGGGCCAGCTCGTCGTCGATACCTTCCTGAAGTTCCAGCTTCTGGCGCACCGAGCTCTTGGCGGCGGGCTCGATCGGGCCCGGTTTGAGGATCTTCAGTGAGAGGTTGCGCTTGACGAATTTGCTCTGGAGCACGTCCAGCATCGCCTTCAGCTTGAAATCGCTCGGACCCTGGAGCGTGATCTCGCCGTCGCCCAGCTCGATGCTGGCGCCCGTGTCCTTGAAGTCGTAGCGGGTGGTGATCTCGCGCTGGGCCTGGTTGACGGCGTTGACCAGTTCCTGGCGGTCGAACTGCGAGACTACGTCGAAGGAATAGTCCTGAGCCACGCCGCTATGCTAACCCGCCGTTTTGACAGCTGTGTGTCGTAGTTTTTGGCGTCAGTTGGATTCGTCCAGGTCTTTGACCAGCTCGTCGACCTCGAGCAGGTTCATCAGCACGTCGCGTGACTTGCTGCCCTCGTAGGGGCCGATCACCCGCTGCTCCGCGAGTTGGTCGACGATCCGGGCCGCCCGCGTGTAGCCGACGTTCAGCTTGCGCTGCAGGAGGGAAACCGAGGCCCGCCCTTCGGTTGCGACCACGTGAGCGCCCTTGCCGAAGAGGGGATCGCGCTTCATCCCCTCCTTTACCCAGGAAACGGTCGCCTCGACGTTGAAGATCTCCTCCTGGTACTGCGGCTTGCCCTGCCCCTTCCAGAAGTCGATCAGCGCCTTCATCTCGCGGTCGGAAACGAAGACGCCCTGCAGCCTGGTCGCCTTCCCCGCCTCGACCGGCAGGTAGAGCATGTCGCCCCGGCCGAGCAGCTTCTCCGCCCCGGTCTCGTCCAGGATGACCCGGGAATCAATGCTCGAGCTGACCGCAAAGGCGATCCGCGACGGTATGTTGGCCTTGATCAGGCCGGTGATGATGTCGGCGGAGGGGCGCTGGGTCGCTACCATCAGGTGGATTCCGACGGCTCGGGCGAGCTGGGCAACGCGGCAGATCAGCTCCTCGATCTCGCCGGCGGCCACCATCATCAGGTCGGCCAGCTCATCGATGACCAGCACGATGTAGGGCAGGCGGTCGAGGCCCATGTCGGGAGCCCGCTCGTTGAAGTCGGCGATGTTGCGTACCGTGTGGCTGGCGAAGAGCTTGTAGCGGTTCTCCATCTCGGCCACTGCCCAGCGCAGGGCGGAGGTCGCCTGCTCCGACTCGGTTACGACCGGCACCAGCAGATGCGGCATGTCCTGGAACATGGCGAACTCGACTCGCTTGGGGTCGATCAGGATCAGCTTCAACTCGTCGGGCGTCGCCTGGAACATCAATCCGGCAAGCAGCGCGTTGATGCAGACGCTCTTGCCCGAACCGGTCGCCCCGGCGATCAGCATGTGCGGCATCCGCGTCAGGTCGCCGACCACCGAATTGCCTGAGACGTCGGTGCCGATCGCCAGCGACAGCAGAGTCTTATCGTTCTGGAAGGCAGCCGTCTGGAGGATCTCGCGCAGCGTCACCAGGCTGGTCGACTTGTTGGGAACCTCGATACCCAGCGCGGGTTTGCCCGGGATGGGTGCCTGGATCCGGATCGCCGCCGATAGCGCGAGCGCGAGATCGTTCTGCAGGGCCGTGATCTTTCGAACCGGCACGCCAACCCCGGGCTGCAGCTCGTACTGCGTAACGGACGGACCGGAGTTGACGCCGATAACGGTCGCCTGCACGTCGAAGCTCGCAAGCGTCTGCTCGATCAGCTTGATGTTGGCTTTGATCTCGTCGTGCAGCCGGTCCTTACGCACCGCCACGGTATCGAGCAGGTGCAATTCCGGCTTTACCCAGGCATGGTGAATCTCGTCGTCGCCCACGACGCCCAGGGGAACTTCCGGGTCGGGGACCACGGCCAGTACGGGATCTGCCGGGGCAGGGTTTTTGCGTTTCGATACAGCCGGCTCGCGTTCAATCCTCTCCAGCCCCGGAAGGACCGGCTCGGGGGCAGCCGTAGGTGCCGCCACTCCTTGAATCGGTACAAGCACCGGCTCCTCGGTCTCGGTCCGCATCACCTGGTTCTGCGCATGCCACGCCTCGGCCGGTTTGACCTTCGTCTTATTGACCCGCTTCTCCTCAGGTCGGGAATCGAGATAGCGCTCTCGCAGCGCACCCACCGTTTCGCGCACGGAGACGTCGAAGGCGAGCACCAGCGAGCCCAGCAGGATGGCAACCAGGATCAGGATGCTGCCCGCCGTGCCCGCCAGGCTGCGGAGTAGGTTGCCTTCGAGCCAGCCGACGGCACCGCCGTTGTGGCCCGCCGAGACATCGAGCAACCCGAGCAGACTGATCACCAGCAGGCCGATTCCAAGCCCCCGCCCCCACGTCATGGTCTCGATCCAGGGCGCCAGCAGCTCGATACCGGCCGCCAGCAGCGCCAGGATGACGAAGACGACTCCCCACCCGAAGAGGAATTCGAGGCCGCCGTTCAGGACGTGCATCGCCGAACCGCTCGACTGGAGGACGACCGCCAGGACGATCAGGCCGGCGAGAAGGATGCACGCGATCCCGGCCAGCTCCCGCTGCTGGCGCGATGGAACCTCGAGCTTCGGCAGCCGCGGCGGCTTGATACGAAAGCGCTGACGTGAAGCCGAGCGCTTGGGACGCGCGATGCGCTTATGCCGCGTTTTCACCGTTGAGGAGTGGCTGCGACGTTTGCTGGGACGAATGGGGCCATTCTAGCGGCTCTTACCGGCTTCCACCAGAGGCACCTTCGGCCGTGTAACTTAGAGCTATGGCAAACGCAAAAGAGATTCCAGGCGACTACCGGCACCATGACACCCTCGACGAGCGGCTCCGTGAGGAGCGGCCGGATAACCAGGCGTCCGAGGAGCCGAGAGGAAAGTTCGATGAGCCAGAAACTGAGGCGGTTGGGGATACCCATGCCGGAGTACTGGACGACGAGAACAATTCCACCGCTGAGGAGGAGGCAGTCCATACGTCCGACGAAGCTGAAGGTGCCGTTGACTCCGACGTCGACAGCTATACGGGAGAAAAGATTTAGAAGGGTCCGGCGCTGCGCCATGATGTCCCTGTGAGCGAGGCCGCTGATCGCCTCTCAAATGATCAGCGGTTTCCGCGTGACGCAAATGGTCCGGACTGCGGCGCTGCTGGGAATTTCTGATGCGCTGGCCAACGGCCCCGGCCGAGCGCCAGTGTCGCCACCGATCTCGGCGCTGATCCGGGTCTGCTTCACCGCCTGATGCGGGCCCTGGCGGGCATTGGGGTGCTGACCGAGGAGCGGGATGGACAGTTCGCTAACACGCAGATTGGCGAGCTACTTCGAACCGACGCCCCCGGCAGCCTGCGTAACGTCGCCACGAGCCTGCCCGGTGAGGCCGGGGATGCATGGGCTCAGCTACCACGTGGGATTAGAGAGGGAAGAATTCCGTTCGAGCTCGCCAACGGCCGGTCGCTCTGCGAGGTGCTGGCGGCCGACCCGACAAAAGCTGCCAGCTTCAACGCCTTCATGGCTTCCCAGACCACCATCTTCGTTCCCCAGTTACTCGAGGCCTTCGACTTCTCCCGCTGCACCCACGTCGTCGACGTCGGTGGCGGCAGCGGCGCTCTGATCGCCGGCGTGCTTTCGGCCCACGTAAAACCATTCGCGAGCAAACCTTCGCACGCGAACAGGGCCGAGATGCCATAGGCGAGACCGATCTCGATCGTGTTAGCAGCGCCTTCCCGCCTCACCCGATCTCCAAGCGCTTCGCCCTCCTCCGCCCCGATACCGACTGGGAAGATTTGATGTGTCGTGCCGTCCTTACGCGAGAGAATGGCGCCTTCCCTGAAGAGGCGCTCGATGACCTCCCTGATGCGCGCCGGCCGGCTCAACCCGAGGGTCCCAGACGGCGCACCTCCTGAAGCTCGGTCCGATCGAGGATTCTGACGGGCACGGGATCAACACCGAACAATTGCGATTTCAGCAATCGATGCACACCGTCGAGGATTGTCCACCGTCGTCTCCAGCGCATTACCAACAGCGGAAACCTGAGATCGGCGGTCAGCGTGCGCTCATATTGGTCCGGGTATCGATCCGGGCTGAGCAGCACCTGGTTCGGAGTCAATTGAAAAGGCATCCCATCACAAGCCCAGAACGGGACATCCAGGTGCCAACCAAGCTCTGTGGTTGGCAGCCTTGAAACCGGCTTGTCCAATCTCCACAACCGATCCCGATCCCATTCGAAAGGCAGCGCAGCCATCTGCATCTCGATCGGGATTCGTTCGACAGCAATTCCGTTCAAGCGAGCCAGGCGTCGTGCTCCGGGTGTCGCCACGACACGATCAGAAACCCCTCGCTTCATTGAGACACACCCCGATGTCCGACGTCAGTGTTGTTTGGCTAGACCTCGACGACGATCGGCATGATCATCGGCCGGCGGCGCATCTGGTCGTAGAGGAACCGGCTGAGCGAATCGCGGATAGAGTTCTTTACGACTGACCATTCCGGGTTGCCGGGGCCGATCTTGTTGATGGTGGTGAGCACCTGCTGGCGCGCCGCTTCGATCAGTGCGTCGGATGTCTGCTGATGGACGAAGCCGCGCGAGATGAGGTCCGGACCAGAGACAACGCGGCCCGTATCCTTGTCGACCGTCACGATCACGATGAAGATGCCGTCGGTTGAGAGCACGCGCCGGTCGCGAAGGACGACTGATCCCACGTCCCCCACACTGAGTCCGTCGACGAAGACGTAGCCGGCCGGCACCTTGTTGCCGAGGTGCGGCAGCATCCCCTCGCCGAGCTCGACAACGTTGCCGTCATCGGTGACGATGACGTGATCTTTCGCGATTCCGACCTCCTGGGCGATCTCGGAGTGCAGCGCGAGGTGGCGGAACTCACCGTGGACCGGCATGAAGAACTTCGGCCGCACCAGGTTGAGCATCAGCTTCAGTTCCTCGCGACTGGCGTGTCCTGAGGCGTGAACCCGGTTGCGTGCGGAGTAGAAGACGCGCGCCCCATGCTTGTAACAGTTGTTGATGGTGCGCGAGACCAGCTCCTCGTTGCCCGGGATCGGGGTCGCCGAGAGGATCACCGTGTCGTTTGCCTTGAGCCGGACTTGCGGATGCTCCTGGGCGGCGATCCGCGTCAGCGCCGAGAGCGGCTCCCCCTGGCTGCCGCTGGACAGGATCACCAGGTGCTCGTCCTGCTCCTTGTTGATGTCCTGGACCTTGATCAGGATGTCCTGGGGCACCTGCAGGTAGCCGAGCTCCTGGGCGATCGTCAGGTTGTTGACCATCGAGCGGCCGATCACCGCCACCTTCCGCTTGTAGCGAGCCGCCGTGTTGAGCGCCTGCTGGATGCGGTAGATGTTGGAGGCGAAGGTCGAGATGATGATGCGGCCGGGGCATTGCCCGAAGAGATCGTCGAAGGCGTCCCCGATGGTGCGTTCCGAGGGCGTAAAGCCATCGCGTTCGGCATTGGTGCTGTCCGACATCAGGAGGAGCACGCCACGATTTCCGAAGTGTGAGAGCCGGGCCATGTCCGTGGGGTGACCGTCGACCGGGGTCTGGTCCATCTTGAAATCGGCGGAGTGAATGACCACGCCAACCGGAGTTTCGATCGCCAGCGCGGTGGTGTCAGGGATGCTGTGAGCTACGTGGATGAACTCCACCTTGAACGGACCGAGTTCGATTACATCGCCGGCCTTGATCTCTCTCAGGTCGGCGTGTTCGATCAGCTTGTGCTCGCGGAGCTTGTTCTTGATGAAGCCCAGTGTCAGCCTGCTGCCGTAGATGGGCGCCGAAACCTTGGGCAGGATGTAGGGCAGCGATCCGACGTGGTCCTCGTGGCCATGAGTGAGAAGAAAGGCGAGCACCTTCTCCTTCCGTTCGGCGAGGTAAGTCACGTCCGGAAGGACGAGGTCGACACC
>Ga0207416_1001518_pt1 | contig 30054 bp, 32 predicted proteins | sample PaiPotPPM11metaG_FD_184107 | JGI IMG/M metagenome (GOLD analysis project Ga0207416, IMG submission 184107) | Iron sulfur acid spring bacterial and archeal communities from Banff, Canada, to study Microbial Dark Matter (Phase II) - Paint Pots PPM... ... | reverse complement strand
CGGCGCGACGGGGAAGTCGCGTTCGAATTCGATGGTGCTCGTCATAACGGCATTCAGCTACGCCGGCCCGTCGCCCGCTTCACCCCGCCTGGGTGAACCCTGGCCCGCGTCGTCCCCGAGTGCCGTTGGGCCGGCCGGCCCGCGTCCCGGCTGGGGTCTGACGCGGTGGCGTTTGCCCACGGCCACCCGGAGTGGACCACCCCGGCTAGCCGGTTATGGCTTCCTGGCGACGCCCGCATAGCAGTTGACCTCGGACGGCAGCGGTCGCGGGCCAACGCCGTCCGGCCGCCACTCGGACACGAGCACCACGCCGGGTGGCACCAGGTCGAGTCCGGAGAACACCAGGTCGGCGAAGACGTCAGAGTCCCGCTTCTGCATGACCAGGCCGGCCTCGCGCATCGTCTGCTGCCCGGCGGACGTCGCGACCGGGTCGTGTTCCGTCGTCAGGTGCGAGGCCACGACGTAACTGCCGGAGGGCAGGGCGTCGACTAGGGTCCCGATGATCTCCGCCGGCTTGAATTCGTCGGGCGTGAAGTGCAGGATCGCCACCAGCATCAGCGCGATCGGCTTGCCGAAGTCGAGCAGGGCGCGGGTTTCCTGGTGGGACAGGATCGCGGCCGGGTCGCGCAGGTCCGCGTGGATGTAGGCGGTGCGGCCCTCGGGGGCGGAGGTCAGCAGGGCGCGTGCGTGGGTGAGGACGAGCGGGTCGTTGTCGACGTAGACGACGTGCGCCGACGGGTTGATCGCCTGGGCCACCTCGTGGACGTTGTCTGTGGTGGGCAAGCCGGTGCCGATGTCGAGGAACTGGCTGATGCCCGCTTCCGCCGTCAGGTACCTGACTGCCCGGCCGAGAAACGACCGGTTCTCGCGCGCCGCGATGTGCGCGGCGGGGGAGCGCCGTATGACCTGCGCCGCCGTCTCGCGGTCGGCCGCGAAATGGTTCTTCCCGCCGATGAAGTAGTCGTATATCCGCGCGGGATGCGGCTTCGAGGTGTCGATCTCCAGGGCCATGTCAAGGATTGTAGGCATATAGCAGGTCGCGCTCCCGTTGCGACTGCCCGAGTCGACCGCGATCCCTAGCTCAGCCGAGTCCGGCGTCCCTGACGACGATGGCGATCTGCACCCTGCCAGCGGATGCCGGTTGGTGCCCGCAGCCCTGCGGCCGGCCCGGTGCGTCTCAGGGTTGTGATTTCCTGGCTCGGATTCCGAGGATGGTCGGAACTGCCCGGTCGCCCGTCTCGACTACGTGCTCAATAGCCAGCTTGGCGCCGATGAATGCGTTAAGCACCTCAGCCAGCGGATGGTGGCGCATCCCCACTCGCTTGCGGACGAATTCCCCCCACCACGGCGCTTCCTCCTGCCATCCGGCATCCCGGTAAGTGGGGTGCGCACGCACCCCGCCATCGTCCATCCACTCCACGTGCGGCCCGTTGAAGCACGGATGGACACCGTAGAAAACCAGCAAGCCTCCCGGCATCAGGACCCGGGTCGCCTCCGCCACCACGGCGCCGAAGTCATCGACATCGGTTGAGGTCCACATTGTGGCCACCGTCGGAAAAGAGCAGTCGGCGAACGGCAGGGCGGCCGCGTCGCCCTGCACGATCCGGCGAGACCGGCTCTGGGCGATGCGCAGCTGGTCGGCCGAGCGATCTAGGCCGATCGAGGTCCTCCCAGTGGAGGCGATCACGTCGAAGTAGAGGCCGCTGCCGCAACCCAGGTCGAGGCATAGGCCATCGCCGGGACCGAGCAGCTCCCTGATCGCGGCCGCGTTGCGTTCGGCATGCGGCTTGTTCCAGTTGTCGTACCAGTCTGCGTGCCCGTCGTAGCGCGCTGTGAGTGTCATGGCGGCTCCGCTGTCGCTTCGTCCCTTCCTCCGACGCTAGCTGTAGAGCGGAGCGCATATGCGCCCGATTCGTTCTCGGCAGAACGGCCTAGTCAGGCTGGTCGTTGGCCTCGATCCGTTGTCGCACGGAAAATGCGATAGGCCAGCACGCTATTGGCCACGGCGCCCGCGAGGGTCACCAGTGCCCAGCCCCAGTAGCCGTCGGCCAGCAGGATGCCGGTCAGGGCGAGCAACCAGGCCGTGACCAGCACACGGATGAATATCGCGCCGCGCGGATGCCTGCGGTCGAAGCCCATTGCCATGCTCATGATCGTCCCCCGCCAGGCCAGCAGCACGCAAGTTAGTAAGACGCATCATCACCCACAAACTAATCGCCGTGGGTGGCCGATAGGGCCTGCTCGCCACTCCAGCCGGGCTCCGGGCACGCTGGCCGGTCCGCCGTTGCCATTGGGGCGAGTGATGTCGGCATGGCCGCGAGGACAGGCGATGCTCGGCACCCGCGCGCCGACCACGTCGTGGTCGCGAGAATTCTCATGATCGCGAAGGATTTTCATCGAATAAGCTGAAAAATCTTCGCGATCATGAAACGGCCCGTGACTTTTCCGGCGAAAACGGACGCGGCGCGGAACTGTGGAGGCTTGACCAGAATCATTGTCCGCTGACACGACAAAATACGCGCGTGTCTGGACTCTGGGTGCAGCTAGCACGGTCTCAAGGGGGGTTCCCATTGCTTTGTTCGGCCCCGGAATCACCCGTCGCGAAACTGGCTGATCCATTCTGCCGTGGCCGGGACGCCGCCAAACGTACTGAAATGCAGCTTTATCTCGCCGTGCAACTGCCCTTCGTAACCGGCTGCAAGCGCGCCGATGAACAGGTCGGGCGCGGCCCTGCCCGTGCGGTCATCAAGGGAGAACCCGAACTCCTTGGCAACGGGCGCGCTTACGCTGACGTCGCACTTGGCAGCGGCCGCTACCAGCGTCCGCACGGTAGCCGGCCCTGGCACACCGACCCGCACGGGCACGGTGAGACCTCGCGCCCGCAGGTCGGCAAGCCACGCCAGTACCTGCGCGGCGTCGAACCCGAACTGCGTGATCACGCCCGCTGTAAGCCCACGTTGCTCGAGCGTCGCGATCTTGGCCGCGATCGCCTGCCACAGCACGGCGTCCAAGACGGCCGGGTGACCCCCGGGGTGGCCCGCCACGCTGACCTCTCGGACACCGAACTGTTCTAGCGCTCCGGAGGAAATCACGCTTGCCGCGTCCGGGTACGGACCGCGGGGTTGCGGCGGATCGCCGCCCACGATTACGACCCGCTCGCTAGCGCCCACTGTTTGCAATTCGGTCAGGTACTGACCAAGCATTCCCTTCGACTCAAGTCGGCGGGCCGAGATAACCGGCACGGGCACGAACCCGGATTGGATGATGGCCCGCGTCGTCCTCATCCGGTTCGCCAGATTCTCGCTGTCCACGAACGCCATGTGGAATCGGGTAGCGGGTGGGAGGAGCCCCTGGGCTTTCTCTAGCCCGCCGATATCCTTCCCCGCCACCTCAAGCGAGCAATCCGCGAGCAGATCGCCTTTATCCACGGCCATGCCCGCCCTCCGCAACGCTTCGTCGATACCATCGCTTGCCAAGCCGGCCGAAGAACCTACTGATCCTCACCGAGCGCGGCGATGATGCGAGTGCTTGAGTCGGCTTTCTCCTCGCCGCCGACGCCGAAGCGCAGTTCCACACCGAGTTCCTCGCACACGTCGGCCTCGGCGATGCGCGCCGCGCTGCTGCGGTCCCCGCCGTTGGCGAAGACAAGCGCGGTGTGCGGGTACTTTTCGCGGACCGCGCGCAGCGTCTGCCTGACGGTGGCGTCGTCATCGATGGCGGGAAAGCACTCGTCCGTCACCCGTAGCGCCCGCACGATCTCCAGCCGGTCATCGAGCGGGAGGATGATCCGGCCCTTTTTCAGCATCTGCTGCGCGTCGTTGTTCACGATGACGATCAGGTGCCCGGTCAGGGCGCGGGCCGCCTCCATCATGCGCAGGTGACCGACGTGAAGCGGGTTGAAGTAGCCGCTGACGATGCTCGCCCGGCGCATGGGTCCAACTCCCCTCAGGCTGAAAGGCGGGACCTGGAGTCAAGCTCGGCCGCGCGCTCCCGCAGGTCGTTCAGGGCCGCGGCGGCGATGGGGGCGAACGGTTCGTCGGTGCCCGATTTCATCCAGCGTTCGGTGGCGACGCTGAAGGCGAGCATTCCCACCTCCGCCCCGAGCCGCGCGGTCAGCCCGTCTACGCCCCGCTCGCGCAGGGCGGCGTTGATCGACCGGGCGATCCGAGCGTGCTTGAGCAGTCCCCGCTCCTGCAGTTCGCTGTTCGCCGCGGCCACCAGCACGCGCTGGGCGGCCTTAGCCCGCTGCCGCGGGGTCATCGCGGCCCCGGCCGCCGCGAGCGCCGCCTGCAGGCACTCGGTGAGCGTCGCATCCAGGGCAGCAGCGCGGATGGCGTCGGCGAACAGTCCGGCCAGCACGTCCTCACCGCCGAACAAGACCTCGCGCTTATCGGCGAAGTGCCGGAAGAACGTGGCGCGGTTCAGTCCCGCGCGGTCCGCGATCTGCGCGACGGTCGTCTCCTCGTACCCGTTCTCCACGAACAGGTCCAGGGCGGCGGTCTCCAGCCGCTCGCGCGCGTTCGGTGCCCATCTGCTCACCTGCACATCATAAACGACGCGACCGAATCGCATCAGTGGCAAAAATGCGACTCAGTCGCATCGTCGGTGCTATCGTTAATGCGACTGGATCGCATCAGCGCTCTGGCGACACAACCAAGGAGACCTTCCATGCGCATCTTCGTTACCGGCGCCTCGGGCTGGATCGGCTCGTCCGTCGTACCCGAACTCATCGGTGCCGGCCACCAGGTCCTCGGGCTGGCCCGCGCGGACGCCTCCGCCGAGGCGGTCGCCGGCATGGGCGCCGAGGTGCTCCGCGGCGACCTGAACGACACCGACATGCTGCGCGCCGGCGTCCTCGACAGCGACGGCGTCATCCACCTGGCCTTCGTCGTGCCGAGCGTGACCTCGGCGGCGACCCAGGCCGATGCCAAGGCCATCGAGACGTTCGTCGCCAGCCTCGCCGGCACCGGCAAGCCCCTGCTGGTCTCCGGCGCGACGATCGCCACGCCCGGCCCGCCGTCCACGTGAAAGACGCTGCCGTCCTCTACCGGCTGGCCGTCGAGCACGCGGCGGCCGGCGCAGTGCTCAACGCCGTCGGCGACGAAGGCGTCCCTGTCCGCGAGATCGCCGAGGCCATCGGCCGGAACCTGAACCTGCCCGCCCGGTCCCTGCCCGCCGAAGAATTCGCCGGCCTGCTCGTGCCCCCGCTCACCAGGGACATGCCGGCCTCCAGCGCCATCACCCAGGAACTCCTCGGCTGGAAGGTCACCCACCCCGGCCTCATCGAAGACATCGAACAAGGCCACTACTTCAGCTGACCAACCCCCCGACGGCTAATGAGGGGACCGCAGGAACCACCATCCGTTATGGATAATCCGAATTTTCTTCCGAACGGATGGGGGTGACTGCCCAGTGCCCCCGCTAACCAGTGCCTCCGCTAATACGTGACGGTCGGCGACGGCCGGCCGGTGGACTGATAGCCGCCATTGGCCCGCCACTGCGGAATGACCCACCACGATCCCGGACCAGGATTCACCGGGACCTGGTAGGTGCAGGTCGACGCGGTACACACGGGCGAGACGAGTTTTTCGTAGGTCGGCTGCCTGGGATGCTTGAGTATCAGCGTGATCTGCTCCTTCCACGCGTCAACGGAACCCTGCAGGACGCCCTTGACGTCGAGGTGACCGTCGTCGGACACGATGCACGCCTGCAGGTTCTGGTTGACCGCGCCGCCGCTCTGCAGCGTGACGTGGATGAACGGCCCGCACTGCCAGGAGCCGCCGGCCGCCGGGCTGGTCCCGGCGCCGGATACCGCGTAGGTGATGACCGCCGTGCTGGCCACGACGGCGAGGGCCGCCACGGTTCGGGCGGCGCGCGACCGCAGCCACCGTCGCGGTCCCCGGCCATCACGCTGGCGCCCGGCGGCCTCCCCGCGTAGCGCCGCCGCGGGCGGGCCGGGTACCGTCGGCTGACTGTTTCCTGGCCCGGGCGTGGATCCCGGCGGCCCCGGAAGGTCCAGGGACCGGTCGCCGGTGAGGATGCGCTGATGGAGGTCGCTCAGTTCCTTTCCCGGGTCGGCGCCGAGTGCCTCGGCGAGCACCTGGCGGGCGCTCTGGTAGGTGGCAAGGGCCTCGGCCTGACGGCCGCACCGGTACTGCGCCAGCATGAGCTGGGCATAAAAGCGCTCCCGAAGCGGATGAGCCGCGGTCAGGGGTAGCAGTTCGGCCGCCAGTTCGGCGTGACGGCCAAGCCCGAGCCCGGCATCGGCGCGCCACTCTCGGGCCTGCAACCGAAGTTCCTCAAGGCCAGGCAGTTCGTCGCGCTGCAGCAGCTCACACGGGACATCGGTCAGCGGCGCTCCCCGCCATAGCCCGAGCGCCTCGTCCAGCGACTCCCACGCCTGCGCCCATTCCCCGTTCTGGGCCGCGGCGCCGCCCTCCCGGCACAGCCGGCGGAAGCGCAGCAGATCGACCTCTTCCTCGCTGGCCTGGATCAGGTACCCGCGGTACCGCGTCACCACCCGTTCCCGCGCGTCCGGCCCGAGAACCTGGCGCAGCCGGGACACGTGCGACCGCAGTGTCACTTCCGCACCCGGCGGCGGGGCCCCGTCCCACACGATCTCGGCCAGCGTGTCGGCGGAGACGGTCGTTCCCGCCCGCAGCAGCAGGGCCGCGAGAAGCACCCGTTGGCGCGCCGCGGGAACCTGCACGACCGCATCCCCATTGCGGACCAGCAGCGGCCCAAGTACCCCGAACCACATCCGTTGTCCCCTTTGTGGTCAGTTCAGCCAGACGGTACCGCATGGCCGCCACGCAGACGCAACGCTCGCTCAACATGCCGCGGCAAGGCTGATCGCATGCAAAGCCTCCTTGTCAGGATGTCAGCGTTCACCGCGATTGTGGTCCTCGGCCTCTTGCCGGGCGCGGCGTCCGCGTCCGCGTCGGCAGCACCCGCACGACCCGCACCACCCAGGTGGATCGTCAGCCCGACGGCGGTGAGCCTCCTTGGCCAGGCCGGCCTGGCGAAGGCCCAGTTGCAGACCCTGTTCGGCAGCGACCGGGCCTACCTGACGGGCGCCACGACGGCTCCGCCGGTGCGCGGGGCGCTGAGGACAGTGACGTTCACCAGCTACCAGGCGATGGAGAAGCAGTTCGCGGGGCGCGGCCTGCCCGGTGGCACCACCGCCGTGCTCTACGACAACGAAGACTGGAGCCTGACCCCCGCGGCGGAACAGCGCGATCCGGCTAAGTACGAGGAACTGGCCGCGAAGCTGGCGCACGCCCATCACCTGCTGTTTATCAGCACCCCGGCCACCGACCTGACGGACGTGCTCGCACCGACCGAGTCCGACCACTTCGCCGCCTACCTGCGGCTCGGCCTGGCCGCGAGCGCCGCCAAGTATGCCGACGTGATCGACATCCAGGCGCAAGGTTCGGAAGCCAGTCTGAGCAGGTTCACCGCGTTCGTGAAAGCGGCGGCCGCCCAGGCCCGCCACGCCAACCCGCACGTCATCGTCCTCGCCGGGCTCAGCACCAATCCCAGCGGACAACACGTGACGAGCGCGCAGTTCACCAGCGCGTACATGGCGGTGCGGCCGGACGTCAACGGCTACTGGCTGAACATTCCCGCCCAGGGGACCGCGTGCCCGCGCTGCGGCACCCCGCAGCCCAAGGTGGCGGTCCCCCTGCTGCGGACGCTAGCCCGTTCCGCCGGGTAGCCGTCCACGCGGGCACCTGCGACAACGGACCACGGAGATGGAGGGCAAATGCTCGCAAGTAACCCAAATGGCTCCAGAATCGGCCATGCGGTCGAACACCGCAAAAATGTCCTTGGCACTGGCCTTACGACCGAGTCAGTTGTTCTCGGAGCCAGTCCGCGGCGAAAGCCTTCGACTCGTATGACATGTTATTGACGACGTGGTTGCCTCCCTCATAGAGCTTCCAGGTCGAGTTCGGCGCCTCGTCTGCAGTCCGCTTCGACTCACGCCACGGCACCAGCCGGTCGAGGTCTCCGGTGATGATCAGCAGAGGCTGCGAAATCTTGTCCGCCACGCCCTCGAGTGACAGCGTCGCGGCGATCTCCTTCGCCTCAGCATCCGTGGAGGCCCCCGAGTGCTGCTGAAAGGCGCCGCGGGTCATGACGGGGCGCTCGTCCCAGTAGTCACTCAGCCGGTACGCCCCGCTCATTCCGACCGCGGCCTTCACCCGCGGCTCAAATGCCGCCACCCTGGGCGCGTAGTAGCCGCCGAGGCTGAATCCGATAGTGCCAATCCGGTCGAGGTCGAGATCGTCGCGGTCGGCTATGTAGTCGAGGGCGGCCGCGAACGGGACGTCAAAGTCGGGGCGGATGTTCAGGTGCCGCCCCGTGTCGCCCTGTCCCGGGCCTTCCAGGGTCAGAGTGGCCATTCCCCGGTCATGGAAGATCGCCTCGGCGCCGAAGAACTCTTCCTTGGTGGAATCAAGTCCCGGGATCAGCACCACCAGCGGAGGACGTTGCGCGCCTGCTGGACGCCGGAGAACAGCGGTCATCGGGGCGCCGTCGAATGGGATCTGGAGCCACTCCGCCTCTGGGGCTAGAAGCCGGTGCGTGGACCGCAGAGCGTGTGCGGCCTTGTCCGCCACCCGGTCGTGGAGTTCCATGTCGAGTGTCCACACGAACTTCCCGAAGTGGTAGGAAAGCATCGCGCGGCGCCACATATCGCCGGCTGTTTCAGGATGACCCGCCTCCTCCAGTTCCCGGGCCTGGGTAGCGCGCTGGTCTCCGTGGGCTTCCCACACGGTCAGCCACTTGGCCCATGTCTGGACGTCGGCGGCGACCTGACGATACTCGTAGATATCGACACCGGCGCCGACGATTCGAGGCTCCCAGTTTGCGGTTACCGTCTCGATCAGGGCGTCTGTCATTTAGCTTCTCCGTTCGGTGTGAACCGGCTAATAAAGGAGGCAGGATTCCTGCTATCCGGTGATCAGGTTCGCCAGCGGCGGAGCCGACTTAATCGATCCCAGTTGCGCCGCGACACCGAGGAATGTTGTGAACCACGTCTTCTGCGTGTCGCTGAACGGGCCGGCCTGCAGGCCGAACAGTCCGGCCTCCCACTTAAGCAGCGCGCTGGACACATCTTGATCTTTGGCGACCTGGGCGATGACAGTGCTCTCGTTTTGCTTGAAGTAAGCGTAGGAGGCTGCGATCATATGCCGGATCTCAGCAACGTCACCTGCCTTGACGCTGTCCGGTGACGTATACATGTTGAAGGTCGAAGAGATCGACGGTCCGGCGGCGATAGCACTGAAGTCGGACGTGACCGGATAGAGCACCCGGAAGTCAGAATTCGGCTGTGCGTACAGAGCTGTGTACGTCTGAGAACCGTTGGTTACGGCCGCCGACAAGCCGCCGCTTTGAAGTGTGGCCAGCATCGCCGTCGGTGAGGTGATCGGAGACCACTGGACGTCGCCGCCGGTCAGCGACGTGTTCAGCCCGAAGTTCCTGGTCAGCAGGTCGCGAGTCTCGAGCATGTAGCTCGTGGCGAGCGACACCGTCCCAACTTTCTTGCCTTTCAGCTGACTGGGTGAGGTTATCGGCGAATTTTTCGGCACGATAATCACGGTTGTGCCGACGTCGGTCAGTCCGGGCGAGAAGATCTTGGTGCCGAGGCCGGCCGCCTGTTGCTGGGCCGTTGTTACGAGGTTGGATTCGACTATCGGGTACTGCTTGCTCTGCGCGGCTGCGATCGCGGCGGCGAACGGCAGGTAAGCCACCTTCAGGTTGACGCTCCCGGAGGAGACGAGTCCGTGCTGCAGCGCGTAGTAGAACATGTACCGGCTCGGGTCGTTGGAGGTCGCGATCGTATAGGTGTCTGTGGTCCCACGGCCGGCACCGGTCGATGAGTTCGTGCTCCCGGAGCTTGAGCATGCCACTGCCGCCAAAAGCGCAGCGAGCAGTAGCATAATTCTTATTTTGCGCATGTGCTTTTCCCTCTTCTGCTGCGAGGTTGAATGATCTTAACTGAGTGGGGCGCCGAGCGCTATACGGGCGCGTTTGCCTTACCCGGGGTGCTGATGGCGTCGCGCTGCTTGAACAGAAGCTTTTCGATCTGGTCGAAGACCAGCCGTTGGACCAGGAAGACGATCCCGATGATAATGATGATTGCGGCGAACACGGTCACCGAATCGGTATTCTGCTGCGCGAGGTTGATGAGGTATCCGAGACCTGATGGTGCCCCGAAGAGTTCCGCGAACAATGCGATTTTCCAGGCCGTACCGAAGGAAATTCTCAAGGACGCGAAGAAGTAGGGCAGTAGGAGCGGTAGCACTACCTTGATGAGGGTGCGAGGCCGGTTCCTAGTGAAGCTCATGGTCATTTCGAGTAGGTCGTTGTCGAGCTCTTTCATGCCCTCCCACATGTTGATCATGACGAAGGGCAACAGGATGACGACCTCGACGAAGACAACGCCCGAGTTGCTGACGTGGAACCAGAAGAGCCCGACGATCGCCCAGCCAAGTGCGGGCATAGCGTTCATGAAGGGCATAAAGCGGTTCACGATAAAGCGCCGGAGTACTGGTACGTACCTGGCCACCATGACCAGTGCCGACCCCAGCACGAGGGCGAGCACGACGGAGACCACTACCCGCTCGGCGGACACGAGCGTGTTCTCAGCCAGGGCCGGGTCGCGGCCCAGCAGGTCGAGCACTTTGCTGCCGACTGATAGGGGGCTGGGCAGCAGGTAAGGCTGCACGTGCTTTGCGCCGAAGTACCAGGCGATGAGCAGTCCGACCACCAGGCCATCGGTTAGGAATGCACTGGAGGCGCGGGCCAAGGCTGACTCTCTCATGCCGGCTTCCCCTCCGCGGCCGCGTCCGTCGCCGGCCCGGCGGCGCCGGGCGGCGCGCCGAGGCTGGTGAGGATCGTTCGCTTGAGATCGCGAAGTGCCTGGTCGTTGTCGGGATCCCGGGGCCGGTCGGATCGCAGGGCGTAGTTGCCGATCACCCGGGTGGGCTTGGCCGACAGCACGATGATGCGGTCCGCAAGGTAGACCGCCTCGTCCACGTCGTGGGTCACGAACAAGATGGTCTTGCCGGTTTCGCCCCAGATCCGCATGATCTCGTCCCGCAGCTTGAGCTTGGTGTACGCGTCGACTGCGGATAGGGGCTCGTCCATCAAGATCACGTCCGGGTCCACGGCTAGAGCCCGGGCGATCGAAACCCTCTGCCGTTCACCGCCGCTCATAATGGACGGGAACTTCTCCATGTCGTTGCCGAGCCCGACCAGTTCGAGTGCGGCCTTCGCCCTCCGGTCAAGTTCGGCCCTGGGGACTGATCTCCCCAGGCGGAGTTCCATGCCCAACCTGACGTTGCGCCACGCCACGCGCCAGGGGACCAGCCGCGGGGACTGAAATACGTACCCCAGGCGGCGCCAGGCATCGGCCGGCTTGGCATTTCCGACCGTGACCTCGCCGGTGTACTCCGGCAGCAGGTTCCCGATGATCCTCAAGATGGTCGACTTGCCGCAACCGCTCGGGCCGACCACGCACGCGAACTCTCCTGCGGCTATTGAGAAGTCGATATTCGACAGAACTCTCTCCCGGCCGAAGCTGGTGGAGACTCGGTTGAAGACCACCATCGGATTCCCGCTGGAGTTGACCAGTTCAGCCGCCTTCTTCACGGTCTGGGACGAGGTTCCCGCCACTTCAGTCACTCGTCACCCCGACCCTTCCCGGTCGGCCCGACATCGCTCGCTCCGGCTCGTACCCGGCGTACTCGTGCACGCCGAAAAGGCGGTCGCGGGTCCGCTCGAGAGCCTGTCGGACCTCTGGCAACGAGAACCCGCTGAACCCGGTGGCGTCCCTGATCACCTGGCCGGCGATGATGACTGTCTCGACGTTTCCGCCGTTGGCCGACCCGATCAGCGTTTGCACCACCCGGTTCGCTGGCCAGAGGTTGGGATCCTCGCCGCGGAGGGTGATGAGGTCTGCCTGCTTGCCCGGTGTCAGTGATCCGATCTCGCGGTCCAGTCCGCAGGCCGCCGCCGCGTCGATGGTGATTGCCCGCAGGGCGTCCATCGAGGTCATGCCCAGTTGGCCCGAGGAGGTCAGTGGAGTGCCGCTGCGGAGGATTCCCTCTAGGCCCCTCAGCCGTGCCGAGGCGAGCCCCATCCGGGCCTCTTCGAACATGTCCGAGCTGCTGGCGATGACGGCGTCGGTGCCGAACGCAGGCCGGATGCCCGCAGCCCGCACTCGGGCGGTTGGCGGAAGGCCGATCCCCATCATGAGTTCGCAGCTTGGGCAGACCACGATCTGTGCACCGGCGTCGGCAACCAGCCGCAGCTCCTCATCGGTGGTGTTACAGCAGTGCACGAACTGCATGTCGGCGCCTAGGAGCCCGGCGTCGGCGAGCGCGCGGATGCTGAACTTCGCGACCCCGCCGGTGCCGATGTGCATGCTAACGGGAACCCCCAGTGCCCTCGCCACGCCGACATCCGCGGCGACCACTTCGATCGGCGAAACGTCCGGGCCCTGGATCGCCAAGGCCATCGTGGTGCGGCCGTGATCGTCGGACAACGTCGTCTGCCGGAGTGCTCGCGCGGGCGACCAGGAGTCGTCGTGACCTGGGCCGTCTCTCAGCTCTGAGAGCTTGCGGCTCATAGACGCGCCGTAGCCGAAGATCGCGCGGGCAGGCATGTCGAGGTGGGCTTGTACCGCCGCGACGGCGTGTTCCGCACTATTCAGCACGTGACACCAGTCGAAGACAGTCGTAACGCCGGTGCTGAGCGCAACGGCGATTCCCGCCCGGTTGGCGTTGTACAGGTCCTCGGCCGTGAACTCGGCCGCGACCATCGGATACAGGCCGGTTACCAGGTCCTTGAAGACGGCATCCATCGCGTCACCGCGGAGGGGCGCGTACCACAGATGCCGGTGCGCATCGATCAAGCCTGGAAGGACGATCTGGCCCGTCGCGTCGATGACGTCGCAGTCGCTGGCATCGATCTCGGCCGCCACTTTGACGATGCGATCGCCCTCGATGAGGACCGCACCCGTGCGCAATGTGCCCACGGCCGGGTCCATGCTGACGACAGTGCCGTTATTGACGAGGGTTCGGCTTGACTTCATGAGTGAATCCCGTCGCTTGCAATCGTTTGCAGGTCTGGCGAACCTCTCCAGTCCCGTCTCTCGCTCTGGAGCACCTTGTCCGGGAGTCTGATACTCGGGTAGTCAGATACTCAGACAATGTATGGACATTTCCGGGAGATTACTTCCGTCCTGAGCGGCCGTCAAGGCCCTGACCAGCACCTTGACGGCGTTGCGGATGCGCCATATAGTTCAGCCGTTATGTCAGACACACAGAGTGCTCCATGGCCCTCAGATGCCGCGCCCGTGTCCTTGCCGCGGCTAACTATTGGCCAGGCGGCCCCCCTCATTCGACGCAAGACCTATGAGCTCGTGGCCGAGCGGCTACTCAATGACATCGCCAACGGCGCGCTAGTACCCGGCGCGCTGGTACCCGGCGAAGTCGAGCTCGCGGAAACACTGCAGGTAGGGCGCTCGTCGGTCCGTGAGGCGCTACGGGTGCTCGAGTCCCGCGGATTGATCGCGCGTGCGGGCAGCGGCCGGTTTAAGGTCGCCGACCACGCAAATCCGGTCGCTGAGGCGCTGAGCGTCATGTACGACCTTCGGCGGATCGAAGTGCGGGAACTGCTCGACCTCAGGGCATTGATCGAAGTGGAGTCGGCGGGCATCGCGGCGGCACGCCGTACGCGTGAAGACTTGACGACGATCGCGGAGCCGATCGCCGCTATGCGATGGGGCAGCTCTACGCTGGTCGAGCTTCACCAGGCAGATATCCGGTTCCACGTCGCCGTCGCCGCGGCGACGCAGAACCGAGCCACTGCGTGCCTGGTAGAGGGGCTACGGTTGGTCGTCTATTCGGCCCTGCACGGTCCGCTGTTCACCCGGACTGATTCTGGCGACTGGTCAAGCGAGACCGTTGGCGAGCATGTAAGCATCCTCGATGCGATCGACGCGGGCGACGCTGACGCCGCGCGCACAGCGATGCGTGCGCATCTCGATCGGGTCAGCACCCAAGCGCTGGCTGTTCTTGAGCGTGTCACGCACGACGGAGCCCCCGCAAAGAGGTGATGGCCAGAACCTGAACGCCTGCCCTGAATCTCAGGCAGTTGCCGGGCTCAAGGACGCATGCATTTCCCAGATCAGCACCTCACTAGGCTCGGTCGCGGCTAGGCGGCGCCCGCCTGCCGTCACCAGGCGGGCAGCGTCACCGGCACCGAGTGGGCCCGCCGCCTCGAGAGTCATCCCGCCGCGGGCAAGGTAGACGTGAACGAACGGCGCATCCGGGACGCTGACGCTTTCGCCGGGCTCGAGTCGCGCGACGTGGAGGGCGGCGTACCGGTTCCTGATCCGGATCGCCGTCTGGTCCCGGTCCCGTGCCATCCCGGATGCTACGACCGCCAGCCGGCCCTGGATGTCAGCCGGGTCCAGTTCTAGTTGCTCGTATCCGGGCGCGACTTCGGGCTCGTCCGGGACGACCCACATTTGTATCAAGTCCAGCGGCTGGTCGGCCTCGGAGTTAACCGCCGAGCGGTCGTTCTTCTCCGAGTGCCGGATCCCGGTTCCCGCGGTCATGCGCTGAGCGAGGTTGGGATAGATGACGCCGTTGTGACCCTCTGAGTCTTGATGAACCAGAGCACCGCTCAGCACCCAGGTGACGATCTCCATGTTCCGGTGCGGATGGGTCTCGAACCCTGAGCGCGGCGCGATGGTGTCGTGGTTGTTGACGACGAGCACGCCATGGTGCGTATCAGCCCCGGACGGGTCGATCCCGGTGTCGAACGAATGACGCCCGTGCAGCCACCCGATCCGGGTCTGATGGCGGTCCGCGGCCGGGCGAAGGTCCACGCCCGGATGTAGGTCCAATGGCTTGCTCATGACCATCTCCTCGCAACGTCACTTGAGCAGTCAAGTCAAATCATGCAAGCATGGGTCGGCTACCTTGTCAAGAAGTGTGTTTGGGTCAAGGAACATTGCAAGATGACTTGACGTTTCAAGTTCATGTCAGGTACCGTTCACTTGAACGATCAAGAGATAGAAGATTTCGGGAGCAGTGACATGTCTCTGTACAGGCTGGACGCCAGCATCCGGGTCGAAGGGTCAAACAGCCGCGCGATCGCCGACATCGTCGAGCAGGAATGGCGCAGCGCCCGTCCGGACGAGCCCGTCACCCGCCGGCACATCGGGGTCGAGCCGATCCCGTCGACGGCGTGGGCCACCGCCGTTTTCGCCTCCCGCACGCCCGAGGAGGCGCGGACCGAGGAGCAGCGGGCGGCGCTGAGGCTGGCCGCGACGCTGACCGACGAGCTCATCGCCGCCGACGCGCTGCTGTTCGCCGTGCCGCTGTACAACTTCGGGGTATCGCAGCACTTCAAGACGTACGTCGACATGATCGTCAGCGACCCGCGGATGGCCGCGGGAGCCGAGCCGGCCCTGGCCGGCAAGCCGGCCGTGCTGGTGACCGTGCGTGGCGGCAACTACCAGCCCGGAACCCCCCGCGAAGGATGGGACCACGCCACCCCCTGGATGCGCCGCATCCTCGCCGACGTCTGGCAACTCGACCTGAACGTCGTCGAGACCGAATTCACCAACGTCGGCGTCAACCCCGCCCTCGACCGGTTCAAGGACCTCGCCCGCCAGCTCCGCCAGGAAGCCGAAGCGCAGGCGCGCCACCGCGGCCGCGAACTAGCCGCAGCCTCGCTGCAGGCCGCGTAGACGTAGCCGGCCAGAACTGGGCAAGCTGCCTGTAGCGGGCCGGTTGGCTCACCGCAGGGAGGCAAGCCAGTGGAGCTCATCGTCGAGGGTGCCGAGTTCGTCACGATGGCGCCGGACAGTGGTACCGGGAACAGCGGCGCCGAGAGCATGCTGGTGCGCGACGGCCGGATCGCCGCGATCGGTGCGGCCGCCGCCGTGCGCGCGGCGGCGGGGACCGGCGCCGCCGTGCTGCGGCTGGACGGCGCCACGGTGCTGCCTGGCCTGATCGATGCCCACTGCCATGTGATGAACATCGGCTACCTGGCCGCGGGCGCCGACTGCAGCCAGCCGGCCGCCCCGGACATCGCGGCGATCCAGGCCCGGCTGCGGGCATCCGCGGACCGGACGCCGGCCGGGTCGTGGGTCACGGGCAGCGGGTACGTCGAGTACAAGCTCACCGAGCAGCGGCACCCGACGCGTGCCGAGCTGGACGCGGCCGTGCCCGGCCGCCCGGCGGTGGTCTACCACACCTCGCTGCACGCGTGCGTGCTCAACTCGGCGGCGTTGCGCGCGGCCGGGTTCTCCGACGGCCAGCCGGACCCGCCGGACGGTGCCTTCGGCCGCGACGACCAGGGGCGGCTCACCGGCCTGCTGTTCGAAGGGCCGATATTCAAGCTGCTCGGGGACAGGCTCCGGGAGGACCTCGGGCGCATGGACGCGGCAGGCCGGACGCGAGTGGTGCGGCGCGCTGGTGAGCGGCTGGCGGCCCTGGGCATCACCGCGGCCTGCGACGCGGACGTGCGCTGCCAGACGTTCGCCGCCTACGCCGAGGCCGATGACGCTGGCGTCCTGAGCCAGCGCGTCTACGGGCTGATCGTCCACGACGAGGTGGACGAGCTGATCGAGTCGGGCCTGCAAGCCCGCCGGTCCGCGCGCCTGACGGCGCAGGCGGTGAAGATCTGGGCCGACGGCGGGATGAGCAGCCGCACCGCGGCCATCCACGGAACCTACCCGGTGCCGCCCTTCGGCTCGGGGATCTTGTACTTCGCGCCCGAGGAGCTGACCGCGATGGTGCGCGACTTCGCGGCGCGCGGCTTCCAGGTCTGCGTTCACGCCCAGGGCGACCGGGCGATCGAAATCGTGCTTGACGCGTACGCGCGGGCGCTGGCCGGGACGCCGGGAAACCCGCGTCGGCACCGCATCGAGCACGGCGGCGCGATGTACCCGGCGCTGACCGCGCGGGCGGCGGAGCTGGGGATCACGGTGGTCAGCCAGCCGGGGTTCCTCTCTGGCCTCGGCGACGGGTTCGCCGACGCGTTCGGCGGCCGGGCGGACCAGCTTTACCCGTTCCGGTCCTGGCAGCGGGCCGGGATCACGGTCGCCGGGTCGTCCGACGCCCCGGTCATCCCGCCCGACCCGCGCACCGGGATCCGCGACGCCATCGTCCGCCGCACCGCGGCCGGGCGCCTCATCGGCCCGGACGAGCGGCTGCCCGCCCGCGCCGCGCTCGCCTTGTACACCACGGGCGGCGCGTATGCCATGCACCGCGAGACCGAGATCGGTTCGCTGGAGCCGGGCAAGCTCGCCGACTTCACCGTCTTCGACCGCAATCCGCTTCGCGTCGCTCCGGAGCAGATCACCGGCATCCAGGTGCTGGCCACGGTCGTGGACGGAACGCCCACCTATCAGTCGGGCGGTGTCAGCTTCCCGGCGACCTGAACGCGAGGAGGGGCGCGGCAGACATCACGCCCCCCGTTCGGGAGATGGCTTTTATCGTGAAGGCCCGGGGGTGTGGTCGTCGGCCCGCCAGGAGGCCTAGCGTTGGGCAAGGGCCGTTTGCGGTCACTTTCCCCGGGCAGAGATTTGTCCATTAGGCTCGGTTTTGGAGGCGACGTGAAGATACTGGTGGAACTCCTGCTTTGTTTTCTCCACCCGGTGGCGGTGGTGCTCATGTGGATCAACCTGGTATCACGGTCCGACCTGTCTACAGTCGGCAAGCTTGCCTGGGGCATCTTCGGGCTGATCCCGTTCGTGCCGTTCTTGTACGTGCTGACAGGGGGAGAGCTCTTCTGAGTCAGCGCTAGGTGGCTCGCGGTACCGTCCGCCCGAGCGGAGCTTCGGCCGCCGGCGACGGCGGTGTTATGCCGGGAGGTCTGCGGCTGGCCCCATGCGGAGTTTCTCATGCGTATGCCAGACACGGAATTCCTCCTCTTCTCGCGTCTTCCTCGCAGGTGGAGTGCTGTTTCGGATAGCTTGAATCGGCGCTTCGGTGAGGCGGCCGGAGAACAGAGCCGACGATCGTGTTGTGAGCCGTAGGGGTTGACCGGTGAAAACCATCCTCTTGTCCAGCACGATCTCGATGATCATCGCACTGATCGGGACGAAGCCCGTGATCGTCGTCCTGCGCAAGCGGAAGCTTGGCTCGCAGGTCAGGACGGGCGAGCATGCGCCCGCCCACGAGGGTAAGAGCGGCACCCCCATCATGGGCGGCATCGTCATCATCATCGCGTCGCTGATCGGCTACGTGCTCGGGCACCTCTTCACTGGCGACCCGATGACCATTTCCGGAATGCTGGTGCTGTTCCTGATGACGGGGCTCGGCTTCGTCGGGTTCATCGACGACTACCTGAAGCTGTTCATGCGCCGCAGCCTCGGCCTGCGCAGCGGGGCCAAGCTGCTCGGGCAGCTCATCGTGGGGGCGGTCTTCGCCTTGCTCGCGATCCACTTTCCCGACAGCTACGATCTCACCCCGGCCTCGGAGCACCTGTCATTCAATACGGACTTCGGCGTGTCCATCGGCGCGGTGCTGTTCGTCATCTGGGTGCTGCTCATGGTCACCGCTACCTCCAACGGGGTGAACCTGACCGACGGCCTCGACGGCCTCGCCGCTGGCGCGTCGATCCTCGTGCTGGCGGCTTATGTCCTGATCGGGAACTGGCAGTGGCGCAACGACTGCACCACCGACCTGGTGAGCAACTGCTATTCGGTGCGCGACCCGCTCGACGCGGCCGTGGTGGCCTCTGTGGTCATGGGTGCCTGCTTCGGGTTCCTGTGGTGGAACGCGCCGCCGGCCAAGATCTGGATGGGCGACACCGGCTCGCTTGCCCTTGGGGGGACGCTGGCGGGCCTGGCCATCGTCACTCGCACCGACCTGCTGCTGCTGGTTCTGTGCGGACTGTTCGTGATCGTCACGATGTCCGTGGTCATTCAGGTCACCTCGTACAAGACGCGCCGCAAGCGGGTGTTCAAGATGGCGCCGCTGCATCACCATTTCGAGATGGTCGGCTGGGCCGAGTCCACGATCGTGGTGCGCTTCTGGCTCATCGCCGCCATGTTCGTCGGGCTCGGACTTGGGATCTTCTACATCGGCTGGTTCCCCAGCTAGCCCCCACCTCCGTGCGAGCTAGCCCGGTGCCTGCTGGCTGGAGTCGATCGCGCGCTGATAGCGACCTGCCAGCTTCGCCCGCAACGTCACACCCGACCAGCTTGGACACGAAGGGAATCGGAAACTTGGCATCTGGACCTGCTCTTCTGGGGGAGCTTCGCGACGCCTTGTTTGATCAGGTCCTTGGACTGCTGGAAGCTGATCCCGCCGTCGAGGGAGTGGCCCTGATCGGCTCCCTCGGCCGTGGCGAGGCGGACAACTGGAGTGACATCGACCTGCTGGTTCTCATGGGCGATCAGGCCCTTGCGCGGTTCGCGGATGAACCCGCGGTAAGCCTGTGGGCGCGAGGTGACCTGCTGGTAAACGGCCGTCATAACTCCCCGGTCGGCGCGGCCTCGATAGGGGTGACGCATATCCGGTCAGGACTGCCGGTCCGTGTTGACCTTCACGTTCATCCGGGAGCCCGGACGCGGTGGCCGACCGACAGCCGGGTCGTCTTCGAGCGTCGGCCCGTTGAGTTGGGAGGTCAGTCCTTCGGTGAACTGCGATGCCTGTACAGCACGCGGAGGGAGGCGGCTCCTGCCCCGCGGCAGGCCCGGCTTCCCTTCTTGCGTGCGGGCGAGACTTCTCTCGGGCCCGGTGTCGGCCGCAACCCAGAGTAACGGGGCGAACGCCCTCAAGCGAGCGGTCCTCGGTAGAGCGAGCCGGGTGTTATGCGACCTGTCCGTTCATGTGGGGAACTATCCGGCAGGGCTGTGACATTTCAGAGTCTTCCATAAGCTGCCGAACCTGTTCTCGTGCGGGACAGGTGGGCGGGTGACCGGGACGACACGGATGAGTTTCGACAGTCCCGCGTAGTCGCCAGGGTTCGTGGTGTACAGGGGGAGGTCTTCCGCGATGGCGGTAGCTGCGATCATCAGGTCGGCGGTCCGTCTGCGGGGCTTGCGGCCCGCCGCGACCACGGCAGCGGTCACCCGCCCGTAGACCCGGGCCGCCTCGGCGTCGAACGGGACGGGGTCGAACTCGCTCTCGGCGCGCTGCAGCGCCTCGGTGCGGCGGGCGCGTTCCTCGTGCTCGTCGTACAACCCCTGCTCGCTGTTGGAGCGGACCTGGTGCGGCCCGGCTGACAGCTCGGCGAGGGTGATGGCGCTGATCGCCATCTCGTCTGGGAGTTCCGCGGGGTCAATCCAGCGGCGCAGGATCAGGATGTTGGTGTCGAGCAGGCCCTTCCGGAGAAGTTCGCCTGTCTGCTGCGGTGCCTCATCTGTCATAGGGGTCGCTGTCCTCGTGGTCGGCGGCCGCGTCCTGGTCGGCGCGGAACGCGTCCAGAGTGCCTGCGGGCGCGTTGCGGGACATCGCCGCGAACTCCTGCCGGGAGACGAACCGGCGTCGCCGCCGGATGGGGACCAGTTCCCCGATCTGGTGGCCGTCACGCGTGACGGTGAACGACTGCCCGTGCTCGACGGCGTCCATGATTTCCCGGGACCGTGACCTCAGGTCCCGCTGCGTGATCTCGGGCATGCTCATATTCACAGCGTAGCACCCGGTGCTACACCCTCCACGGCGACACCTGGTGTGCCCTTCCGCCGTGCCGTGATCTCTGTCCTCGGATGATCGCATCGAACTTGCGTGACCAACTTGGAAGTTCGGTCGCTAGGGGTGACTCAACGCTCACTGTCATCCTCGCAGGCTTCGCATCCACCCGTCTCGTGCTGCCATTCCACCACGAACTGTTCAGTCGTAGCATCAGCCTGTCGGCTTAGCGCCGGTATCGCGGGCACGTTGGTGTCGGGAAGCCCGACACCAACAAAGTCAGCAATACGCCGCACGCTCTCGGGAAGCCTCATGGTGACGTCGTCATAGTGCAACATCAGGTAGTCCACGTTGATGCTGTTGAGCAGATGCGGCCAGCCAATCTCACCAGCGTGCATCAATGCATGCAGTAGTGTCACTCGCCATAGGTCAAGGGCGCGGGGAGGCGGTGGTGGCTTCTCTCCAGGAGGGAGCCACCATACACCGGATACCTCCGCCCGCCACAGAGAAACGGCGGCCCGCAAGCAATTCCGCCTCAGGAAGACGGCCCGGAGGTCGTCGGCAAAGACGCGCCGGAACCGTTGATGCCCAGGCAGGCCCGTCAGGTGCGGGATGTCTGCTGTCCGGTGGATGAGATCTTCCGCGTGCGCCCAGAATACCTTGGCAGCGAATACCCCATTCGAAGTGGTGCCGTATTGGAGAGCTGCCCGCACATATGCGGCGTAGTTAGACTCGTCCGGAGCTGGCAAGCCGAAGCGCGATGCCCACTGCATTTCCTGCCATCGCCAGAAATACTCCTCGGGACGACCCATGCATCCGGTTCCGTGAGCGCGCGGGCAAGAACGCTGCTGCCTGTCCTCGGATTGCCCACGATGAGGTAGGCACGCTGAGGATCTGTCACTTCCGAAACGCTACTTCAGCAGGCCGAGAGGCGCTAAGTCCCGACGCCTCGATAGAAGTACATAGAAGTACCAAGGCCAATTCGGCAACATAACCGCTCGGGTCAGGCGACACGAGCGTCAGAGTGCCGTCGACACTTTCCAGATCGCGCTCCAGATCACGCCGCTCTGTCGAGTCGCCGCGGGCGAACTGACGCAGCAGCGTGCTTTTCCCGCTCTGGCGGGCGCCATTGACCAAGACGACGCGGGTGTCATCCAGGGCTTCTCGGATCGCTCGCTCGGCATGCCTGGAGAGTACACGTCCGATCGGCGAGCTAACCATGTCTCCCTCTTATATATTGCCAGTTCAACGAGCTAGATGAGGGGTCAGTCGCCATCTAGCTGATGGGTTAGACGGTAGTATGCTGATTGATCAGACGCTAGTAACCTGATAGTTCAGACGACTAGCTACTGAACAGATAGACGCTTCTAGCATACCCGCGTGGCCAGTCGTAAGGTATCGGATGCTCTCGACTATGCCTTGGTGCTGATTTCATAGTTTTCGACGCGCTCGGCTACTAACAGTCGGGCATGATGGCGTGCATGACGCGGGACTCAGGGGCCGCTTCCCGCCGCGGTGACGGTAGCCCGTCTCGGTGAGGACGACTGGCGTAGCCGGATGCTCGTGGCCGCGGTGCTGGGTCGGGCCCTAGGCCGGACAGAGGAGCATGGGCTCAGCGCGCCGTCATGGCACGTGCGTGGCACGCGCCGGACGACTGCTCCGGGCTCTTCCGGAGCAGTCGCCTTAGACGCCAGGTTGCATGCCGACACCGTGGTACAGCGTGGTACGGAAGGTTATGATGGGAGCATGACACTCCCAAACGAACGGGCGACTGATGTGAGCGTTCGGCAGTTCGTGGCGGACTCCGGGGCGGTCACGCGTGGCCTCCGGCAAGGACGCGCGTACACGCTAACGCTGAACGGCGAGCCGCTGGCGAAGATGATTCCGATTCGTCGGCGCCGGGCGGTTCCGAAAGAAGAAGTTTTCGCCATCTTCGCCACGGCACCGGTCATTGATACGGGCGAACTGCGTGCTGACCTCGAGGAAGGCGTTAGCGAAGACCTTCGCGATCCGTATGAAGGGACCGGCCTGTGACGGTCCACGGTGCTGCCGTCGTCGACACCAGCATCATCGCCGCACTCAGGCTCTTTGATCCTTCCGAACTGCCCGACGCGATCTTGATCACGGCAGTGACGCTAGGGGAGTTGTCGTTCGGCCCGCACGCGACCGACGATCCGGCAAAGCGCGCGGGACGAGTGGCCGTGCTTCAGCATGTGGAGGCGACCTTCGACCCGCTGCCGTACGACCAAGGCGCGGCCAGGCTCTACGGACAGATCTGCGCAGCCGTCCGCGCTGCCGGACGACAGCCGCGCAAGCGGTCCTCTGACTTGCAGATCGCAGCGACGGCGGCTAGCAACCAGCTCCCGCTGTACACAGCCAACCCGGACGACTTTCAAGGCATCGAGCGGCTTGTCGAGGTAGTCGGCATCCAGGCGCGACCAAACAACTTCTGAGAGCGGATGATGGCCGCCTGGCCGACTGCAGATTCGTCGGGTCGACCGGTGCCACCGATCATGCAGAGCACAGTCCCGCCGCCAGCGACTGCACGGCCGGCTGCCAGACGCGCCCGGCAGCCGACCCTTACTCCTTGACCGCGACCCCGCCTACGAAGCGGTGGAAGGAGCCCGGTATCTCGCCCTCCCACGGCGTGTCTGGCCGCCAGAGTGCCAGCGGAACCAGCCGTGGCGAGACCAGCCGGAAGTCGCCGAAGAACGCGGTGATCTCCTCCGGCGTCCGCCACCGCCCGGTCCCGAAGTTCTGCGTGAACAGCCGCTCGCTCTCCACGGCGATCTCAGATTCCCTCGGGTTGGCCGCGCCCGGATCGCAGAAGTGCGACAGCGCCAGATAGCTGCCAGGTGCCACCGCGTTCCGGAATGCCCGCGCGGTTGCGCCCGGGTCTTCGTCGTCGGCGAAGTGGTGAAGGACGCTCAGCATCAGCAGGCCGACCGGCTGCGAGAAGTCGATGAAATTCCGCACGAGCGGGTCGCCGAGTATAGCCGCGGGCTTGCGAGCGTCACCCTCGATGATGCGGGTGGTCTTGGTCTCGCCGATCAGCGCTCTTGCGTGCACGATGACCACGGGGTCGTTGTCCACATAGACCACCCGCACCGCCGGATCGATCAACTGCGCGACCTCATGCGTGTTCTCCGCCGCGGGAAGCCCTGAACCCACGTCGATGAACTGCCGGATCCCGGCCTCGCTGACCATGTACCGCACCACCCGCCCCAGGAAGGCGCGGTGCGCCCGCACCTCCGCCGACGCGTTCGGTTCCACCTGGAGGATCGCCTCGGCCATCGCACGATCGACGGCGAAGTGATCCTTACCGCCAATCGCGAAGTTGTAGACACGCGCCACATTCGGCTTGGTGATGTCGATCCCTGGTGGGGCAACCTCGTCGTCCGTCACCGGTTGATCCTCCGTATTTGTGCCTCAGTCGCGGCTAATCGTATGCTTTCGCCGCTAGTGCTGGACGGTTTCTGTCCTAACCCCTGCCCAGAGCAAGGTCGTTCCTTGCCGCACAGGTCTTGTTGCGCCCCGATCAGCGGCGTCACCTGGGGGGACGGCTTGAGCCCGAGTCCCCGTGCGTTCTCTTGCATATGATCGAACGCAGACTCGAAGAACTGCGTTCACTAGCGAAAACTTGGAGCGGATGACGGGAATCGAACCCGCATGACCAGCTTGGAAGTTCGGTCGCCCGGCCTAGCGGCTGACCTGCGCGAACGCCGGTCCTGGTCATCGGGGCCGGCCCTATGATCCGGCGCTGCGTTTCGCAGTGCCCGTCGAGCCGGCGGTGGAGCCCAAACGGCTCGACTTCAATTTCCTGTACCACCCATCGTGCCGGTACGACCTGCGCTGGGTGTGTCCGCTGGCGCCTGCCGAGAATACGATCGACGTTCCAAGCAACCCGGGGGGGCGGCTAACCCCGCCCTAACCGACCGTCACTGTTGCGTTGCACCGCCGCGTGTTCTCAATCGATCTGGCAGCCGCTGTCCGGTGAGCGGCGACTGCGATCTTGCCAGCCGATGCAAAAGAATCGGCGTGACCATCCACGGTCACGCCGATTCCGTTCGGGATCAGCTATTTTGTTTTGACTTTTCTTAGGCCGTCATCCCTCACGTGCCCGTTGTGCCCTGGCAGGTCGCTGACTTGGACTGTCCAAGCGCGTATGGATTGATCGACGTGCCGCTCGCGGAGGCGGACGGCTCTGCCTCCCTGTTACTCGGCCAATCGGGGTGTACGAAACCGTCCTTGTTCCCGCACGAGTTGCCCGACACGCCGTCGTCGCCGTGGGTGGAAAACGATGGCTCAAACGACGTGGCAGCCCCCTGCCAGTCCCCGAAGGACACGATCCACGCCGCCTCGCTGACAAGGCGCATCCAGTCCTCCGGGTGGTGCGGCGGTTCGGCCGCGTAGGTGAAGAGGTAGTCCACGTAAACGGCGAGCACGGGGGAGCCGTCGTCGGTGGCGGCCTGCGCGTGGATGGTGCCGTGCACCTTGATCACGCTGCCGATCAGCTGCGTGCTTCCCGGCGCGAAGGACACGACATACGTCCGGGTACTCAGCGGAGCGCCCGACTTGTCCGTGCCCTTCAGGTTCAGGCCGTCAAGAAACCAGGTGCGATCGGAGTTGGTCAGCAGGTCAGCGAAGGCGGTCGGCGCCCCGCCGAACAGCGTCTGCTTGTCGAGGTCGGCGGCGATCAGCATCTTGCGCGTCGTCTGGTAGGCGGACTCCACCTGCGACGTCGTGAACGGGCCGACCGGCCGTGCCGCCGGGAGGACGATGCCGGCCGCGCCGTCGGCCCAGTGGTCCGCCGGGGTGCCGCTGAACGGATCCGCGGGCGGCCCGAGCGGGTCGGGTGATGCGACCGTGGCCAAGGGAGACGCGCTAGAAGTCCCGTTGGACGGGGTCCCTGCCACGTGGTGGTTCCCCTGCTGGGAACCCGACGAGGCGGCCGAGCATCCGGCGGCCCCCAGACAGGCCGCGACGGCGGCCGCTATCGTGCCCGCCGTCAGCCGGGAGCGGCGTCCCGGGCCGGGCGTCTCTCTGAGATCAGACATGGACGATACGATAACTAACAACACGCACATATTGATCCGGATTCCGACAGCTAACGACATATTGATTGGGATTCAGCGCGCTAACGAATCCGCAATTCCGCACAGCCATGTCGGGTCAGCCCCAGGATCCTATACCGCTTCAAATCAATCGATATACGCCTGACCTGGGCTCAGCTGTCCGTTGAAGTACGGAGAGCCGGGAAGTCGTTCATCTGTGTAGCTCCCAGCGTGGCACCCCAGCGGGCGCCCGTTGCCGGTCAATTACCCGGGCGACCCTTGGGAAGGGAACTTCGCATGCGGTTAAGCTACGCATTCTCGGTCTCTGGCCAGTAGGAGGCCGACCGGCTGGCGGCGGCCACGATGGCTGTGCCGTCGAGTTCGGTGATGGTCAGGCTGATGCCGCCGAACGGCCATTCCACCGCGAACTCCAAGGCCTCGGTCGGGGGAAGGGCCACAGCCACAGCCCGAACCCGCTGAAGCCCAGTTCCCGGCCATGCAGGCCGCTGTTGCCCGGCCAGTAGGACAGCAGTGGCCCGGCCGGTGGATCATCGCGTGCCTGTGTCCTGCGCATCCCCTGCTCGATGGTTGTGGCCTTGCGGCCATCGGTATTGAGTTCTAGCCGACTTGACCAGTCTGCCTGCTCGTCCCCCGTTTCCTTCTAGACGCGGTGCCTGCGAGCTGGACAATGGGAGCCGAGGAAGATGGCCCCGCCCGACTGGTCGGCGCCGATGAGTTAGCCGACTGCGCATCGTCTCTTCCTACAGACGAAACGACCGGAGGGTGAACCATGAGCGATACCGCGCTACCGCCCATTGTCGATGCGGAGACCTGGCAGCGCGAGCTGGACGAGCTGCGCGTCCGGGAGAAGGCCGCGACCCGGGAACTGGACGCGATCGCCGCGCAGCGCCGCCGGCTCCCGGCGGTTCTCATGCCCGACTACACCCTGGAGGGCGAGGAGGGGAAGGTCCGGCTGGCTGACGTCTTCGACGGCAAGTCACAGCTCATCGTGTACAACCACATGTGGTTCGACGGCGAGGAGTGGCAGTGCCCGGGCTGCACCGGGTTCACCTCGCAGTTCACCCGGCTGGAGTTCCTGAACGGCTACGACGCCAGGTTCGTGATCGTCACCCAGGGGCCGATCGACGAGGCGCTCGCCTACAAGGAGCGGGTCGGCAACAAGATGACCTGGTACTCCACCGCGAACAGCCCGTTCGGCGCGGATGTCGGCGCGCCGCCCGGCGGAGGCTTCGGGGTCAACGTGTTCCTGCGCGACGGCGACACCGTATACCGCACCTGGCACACGAACGGCCGCGGCTGCGAACAGCTCAGTCACATCGGGCTGATCGACGTGCTGCCGTACGGCCGGCAGGAACAGTGGCAAGACTCGCCGGACGGCTGGCCGCGGTCACCCACCTACAGCGGCTCCCAAGACATCGCCGCGGCCTACGGCCCGGACGCCTGAGGGTCCTCGCGCTCGTCCTGGGCGACGAGTGCGGCGGGCTCGAAGCCGCCTGACGCGGACGCTGCCGCCAGCTCGTCACCCGGTGACCCGGGCGCGGCGGTTAGTTGCTTGCGCTTGCCGGTCAGTGCCGAGGCGATGGCGGCGATGACGCTGGCCGCGATCGCGAAGCCGAAGGCCACGCCGGGACCGCTGTGGAACGGTGCAGTGATCAGGTGCGGGAAGAACTCCCGCCCGGCCACGTAAGACGCGTGCGCCGGGGTCAGGTGATGCAGCGGCGGGCCGAGCAGCTGCTGCATCGGGTTATAGCCGCTCTTTGCCATGGGACACGGGACAGAGAATTAGAGAGTGGGGACACCGGGCACAAGAACTGCGCGAACTGCCTCCGCTACGCCACCAGCTGGCGGGCCGGGATGCTGGGCCGCCTGGCCGCACGCGGACGGCAGGACGCGCTGTTCGACGACTGGTCGGCAGCCTAATGGCACGCTAATGGCACGATGGCCCGTTCGGGCCATAGACAGACGAAAGGCCAGGTCTCGGAAACAGCTTCCGACCTGGCCTTTTGTGTGAGAGCGGATGACGGGAATCGAACCCGCATGACCAGCTTGGAAGGCTGGGGCTCTACCATTGAGCTACATCCGCCGGGCCCGTCCCTCGACGGGCGCCACCAGTAGCGTACCGGCTCCCGTCGACAACTAAAGAATTATCCCGAACGGATGTCTGCTTCCACCTCCAGGCCCACCCGTCTTCCCGGTCGGCGCCCCCTGGCCGGACCGGTCGGACGGTGGTCGGAAACGGCCTCATGGAACACAAGTCACTTTCCGGGTCAATAGCTAGCAAAAGGTGCGTCTTGTCACTCGCGCGTAACAAATAGACGTTGACGGCGTAACCTCGAGCGTTTCTGCTGTGAGCATGGCTTTTCTTGTTGACGCCCAGGACGCGGCCGACGGGACTCACGCCTCGGCCCCACACCCGCTCGCCCCGCTGACCGCCGCGGAGATCGAGGCCGCCGCAAGCGCCGTCAAGGCGGCCAAGGGACTCGGCGAGACCGCGCGGTTCGTGTACGTCTCGCTTTACGAGCCGTCCAAGCACGAGGTGGTCGCCTTCGAGGCGGGCGGTGACGCCCCCAAGAGGCTGGTCAAGGTCGTCATCAGGGAGCGCGAAGAGCACGCGACCTACGAGGGCATCGTCAGCCTTCCCGACGGCGCGATCGCCGACTATAAGCGGGTGGCCGGGGTGCAGCCGAGCGTCATGTTCGAAGAGTTCATGGCCGCCGAGGACATCGTCCGCAAGGATCCGCGCTGGCAGGAGGCGATGCGCAAGCGCGGCATCGCCAACTTCGATCTGTGCATGATCGACCCGTGGTCCACCCCGAACGTCGAGCCGGGCGTCGGCCCCGACGACGGCCGCTTCGTCTCGCCGCTTACCTGGGTGCGTGACGACCCGGACGACAACGGCTACGCCCACCCGGTCGACGGCGTCGTCACCAAGGTCGACCTAGACACGCTGACCGTTGTCAGCGTCGAAGACTACGGCGTCGTCCCGGTGCCGAAGAAGAAGGCCAACTACTCCACCGCCAAGATCTCCGACCCGGAGAACGTCCCGCACTTCCCGGAAGGGCCAAGGCAGGACGTCAAGCCGCTGGACATCACCCAGCACGAGGGCCCGGGCTTCCACGTCGACGGCTACCACCTCACCTGGCAGAAGTGGGACCTGCGGATCGGCTTCACGGCTAGAGAAGGCCTGGTCCTGCACCGGATCAGCTACGACAAACGCAGCATCGTCCACCGCGTGAGCCTCAGCGAGATGTTCGTTCCCTACGGCGACCCGGGGCCGACGCACTACCGCAAGCTGGTGCTCGACGAGGGGGAGTACGGCATCGGCCTGCTCACGAACTCGCTGGAACTCGGCTGCGACTGCCTCGGCGAGATCGCCTACCTGGACGGCGTGGTCAACGACAACGACGGCAAGGCCGTCACGCTGCCGAACGCCATCTGCCTGCACGAGGAAGACCACGGCATCGCCTGGAAGCACACCGACTTCCGCACCGGCTACGTGGAAGTGCGCAGGATGCGCCGCATGGTCATCTCGAGCATCGTCACCGTCGGCAACTACGAGTACGCCTACTACTGGTACCTGTACCAGGACGGCACGATCGAGTACGAGGTCAAGCTCACCGGCGTGATCTCCAACGGCGCCGTCAAACCGGGCCAGCAGCCCGAACACGGCGTCGTCGTCGCCCCGGGCGTCTACGGCCCGCACCACCAGCACTTCTTCAACGTCCGGCTGGACATGGCGGTCGACGGCACCTCCAACCGCGTCTACGAGGTCACCCCCACCGCCGACCCGGCGGGCCCGGAGAACCCGGTCGGCAACGCCTGGCGGGCGAAAGAGGTACTGATCGCGGACGAGACCATGGCGAGGCGCGAGGCCGACCCGCTCGCCGGCCGCTTCTGGAAGATCACCAACGACAACGTCAAGAACGAACTCGGCCAGCCCGTCGGCTACAAGCTCATGCCGCAGCACGTGATCAGGCCCTTCGCGCACCCGGGCTCCGCCGTCGCCAGGCGCGCGCCGTTCATGTTCAGCCCGCTCTGGGTCACCGCGTACGACCGGGACGAACTGTTCGCGACGGGCGACTACCCGAACCAGGCGGCCGGCGGCGCCGGCCTGCCCGCCTTCGCCGCGCGGGAACGCAACCTCACCGACACCGACGTGGTGCTCTGGTTCACCTTCGGCACCAACCACGTCGCCCGCCCAGAAGACTGGCCGGTCATGCCGGTCCACCCGATCGGCTTCAAGCTGCTTCCCTCCGGCTTCTTCGTCGGCAACCCGTCGCTCGACAACCCGCAGCCGGGCGGCGACCACT
>Ga0207416_1001516_pt1 | contig 30097 bp, 29 predicted proteins | sample PaiPotPPM11metaG_FD_184107 | JGI IMG/M metagenome (GOLD analysis project Ga0207416, IMG submission 184107) | Iron sulfur acid spring bacterial and archeal communities from Banff, Canada, to study Microbial Dark Matter (Phase II) - Paint Pots PPM... ... | reverse complement strand
ACAACGTCGCCTTCACCGCGCGCGGTGGGACAGCCTACACGCTGCGTTTCCGCGCCGTCGGGCCGATGCTCATGGCAAAGGTGTGGCCGGCGGGTCAGGCCGAACCCGCCACCTGGATGGTCACAGCGAGCGACGCGGCGCTGACGACCGGTTTCGGCGGCATACGCGTCGTCATTCTGGACGGGGCTGTGGCCCACGTCAGCATGTTCCAGGAAACGGCACTGGCGAACCAGCAATGAGCAATGGCGAACCAATGATGATCAATGGCGAACCAATGATGATCAATGGCAAACCAGCAATGATCAATGGCGAACCAACGATGAGCAATGGCGAACCAGCAATGAGCAATGGCGAACCGACGAGGAGCAATGGCGAACCGACGAGGAGCAATGGCGAACCGACGAGGAGCAATGGCGAACCGACGAGGAGCAATGGCGAACCGACGATGATCAATGACGAACCAATGATGATCAATGACGAACCAGCAATGAGCAATGGCGAACCAACGATGAGCAGGGTGTGTGGCCTGACCCCCACAAGGGGGGTCACTACATTTCACATACCTCGACCCACAACAACATGTAGTGACCTCCCTTGTGGGGGTCAGGTACAACGCGTCCCAAGGACTCACAATGGAAATATTTGGCGAAAACGAACAGCAACATAGATTCAGGGGGATGTGCATGTATCTCTTAGAGCGGTTTCTGGCGGCCTATAACGAGCATACAAGGCTGAGACACGTTATCTGGGGGCTGCTGCCCATTATTGCTGTCATACTGGCCGTGCTGGGCGGGCTGCCGCCGCGTGCATGGCGCTTGCTGGCCCAGGTGCTGCCGGGGCTATCGCTGCTGTGGCATCTGCACGGGGCCACCATCATCGCGCCGCTGGTCTTGCTGGCGATCCAGTCGCTCACCTGGGCGTTAGCATGGCTGTTGCTGCTCGGCGCGTGCATCCTGGTCGTCCGCCACTGGTGGAAACAGCGCTACGGCTTCGAGTTTGAGTTTGTGGACGAACCCACAGAACCTGAGCTGGCTCTCCAGCCGGAGAGCCAGCGCGGGCCGACGACACCGGCGCGACCAGAGCGCAGAGAGGATCGCAAGAATGATCGAAAAGAGGCACAGTCATTGATGGAGGATTACACAGCAACAGGGCAGGTGATCCGCCCGTCCTACTGGCATCCTGAGTTGGCTTTCGCCTTTGATGTCGGCACGGGCTGGGACGTCGGCAAGACGCGCAAAGATCGCCCCAACGAAGATAGTGTCGTCGCGCTGCAAGGCACGTGCATCTACAACGGCCAGCTCTGTCCCTTCGGCCTCTTCGCCGTCGCTGATGGCATGGGCGGCCACGCCAACGGGCAGGATGCCAGCTACCTGGCAATCCAGTCCATGCTGGCCTCTGTGCTGCCGGGCGTAGTGGGCAGCGACGCCATGAGCGACGAGCTGTTGATCGAGATACTGGCGAGCAGCGTGCAGCAGGCCAACCGCGTCGTCTTTCAGCGCGGCCTGGAAGCCCGCTCCGACATGGGTACGACTATCACCGCCGCGCTGGTGGTGAACACCCGCGCCTTCGTCGCGAACGTCGGCGACAGCCGCACCTACCTGTATCGCCAGTGCGACGGGCTGCTACAGGTCACGCGCGATCACTCGCACGTCGCGCGTCTCGTCGCGGCGGGCCAGATCGCCCAGGACGACGTTTACACGCACCCGGAGCGCAACCAGATCTACCGCGCCCTGGGCAGCGGAAAAGAGCTTGAAGTCGATTGGTTCACGCTCGCTTTGCAAGGCGAAGATTGCCTGCTGCTGTGTTCGGATGGCCTCTGGGAAATGGTGCGCGACCAGGAGATCGAGCGCATTCTTGATCAGCACCGCGCGGCCCCGCCGCTCGCCAGCAAAGCTCTTGTGCGCGCGGCCCTGAAAGGCGGCGGCCTCGACAACATCAGCGCCGTCGTCGTCCGCCTGGCCCCGGCATGATCGGAAGGAACTGTGGCGGCGCAATTTGTGTGATGCATTGAACGATACGACTGATTTGGAGGAATACCATGATCGCGTTTCCTGTACAAGAAGCTTCCCTGTGTGAGAGCAAATATATCTACAAACATGAAATAGGGCAGGTCCAACAACTAACGGCGGAGGAAGTGGTGAGTTTGGCGCGGCGTATCGAGCGCGGCCTGGCGGAAGAACAGCAGCCACGACCTGACCAGCGCCTCGTCGAAAGCGGCAAAGAGGCCAAATGCATGCTGATCGAAGCGAATTTGCGGCTCGTCGTCAGCATCGCCCGCAAATATGTCGGCCTCGGCATGGACCTGATGGATCTGGTGCAGGAAGGCAATATCGGGCTGATCCATGCCGTCGAGAAGTTCGATTACCGCAAAGGCTACCGCTTCAGCACCTACGCCACCTGGTGGATTCGCCGCGCCATCTCGCACGCCCTGGCAACGCAGGCGCGCACGATCCGCGTTCCCCTCTATAAAAAGGAGGAGATGAAGCGGCTCGATCAGACGCAGCGGCGCTTGCAGCAGGCGCTGGAACGCGATCCGACGCTGGAAGACCTGGCGCAAGAGCTGGACATCAACGTCAAGCAGGTCATGGCGCTGATGGCCGCCAGCGAAGGCACGATCAGCCTGGACATTGCCGCGCACCCGGAGGACGATTCGTCCATCGGCAGCAGTCTCGAAGACGACGCGGCCTACGCGCCGGAGCAGATCGTCTTCAACGAAATGCTCACGACACACATCCACGAGCTACTCGACACGCTTAATCCGAACGAGCGCAAGATATTACGCCTGCGCTTTGGCCTCGACGGCTGCCGCGAGCATTCCCTGAAAGAAGTCGGCAAGCAATTGGGCCTGACCCACGAGACCGTGCGCCAGGCGGAAGTCAGAGCCTTGCGCAAGCTCGTGCAGCCCAGCGAACACAAAATGTTGCACGAATTCTTACAATGAATGACCCCGAACCGCTGTGAAGGTGGGCCAGGAATGTAGCCGCAGGCCCAACGCGAGAGGAGAACATGACATGGATACCAAACTCGTCATGATCATCGATGACTCGATCGTCGTGCGCAAAATCCTTGAAGTCGCTATGAAACGCGCGGGCATCCCCTACATCAGCTACCCGGACGGCACGGACGCCGTGCGCGCGCTGGCTGCCCGGCAAGACCTGGTGCCGTCTCTCGTCTTTCTCGATATCGGGATGCCCAACATGAGCGGCTTCAAGGTTGCCCAACTCCTGCGCGGCAGGAAGCGTTTCAGCAAAACCGTCATCGTCATCCTCTCCGGACACACCGGCGTGCTGGATCGTCTCAAGGGCCGCCTCGCCGGCGCGCAAACCTACCTGACCAAACCCTTCACCACGCAAGATATCGAGACCATTGTACGAACGTACCTGCCCGCCACGCCGACGCTGTAGGATAATCAAGATAGGGGATAAAAAGTTTGTCGCGGCGCAACATTGCGCCGTGACAAACTTTTTATCCCCTATCTTGATGCTTTCGTTTTCGTCACGGGCCGCAGGACACAGCCGGTTTCCATGATCGACGAGATGTTGATGCCGAAGACGCGCAGCTTGATGCGCGCGCGCGAAAGCACATTGCGCACAGGACGCATTTCCGTTTCCCACGCGCCGGTTTCTTGCGCTTTGAAGAGGCGGCGGCGGCTCTGCTCGATGATCCTGTCCGTGACTTCGCCATTGTAGAAGTTGGCATAAAGCGTCTCGTAAGGGCAATAGTAGGGGAAAGACTCCAGCAGCGGCAGCAGCACGCTGAGTTCGCTGGGGCTGAACTGGCGCTGCAAGACCAGGCGCGCCTCCGTGCCGTTGTCGGTGAAGCAGGACAACGTGCCTAACTGCGTGTTCAGAGCCAGCAGGTATTGCGCCTGCAAGAGGCCATCGAACCTGTAGTGCCGGATCGCGTTTTCTGCTGGAGTGCGGGGCTGCTTGTCCGCTTCGACCCGGCTGATAAGGGCTGTTTCTTCCCGGTAGGCTATCACCATGATTAGACTCCTTTGCCCTGGCGCGCTGATCCGCGTTCGTGTTCCGTTCTTTACTAAACAGGCTAATACAGGTTCTTGATACGGATGTTAACGATAGCAAATGGTTTATAATGGTTGATAAGGTACGTACAAGTTTTGTATAACTTAATTATGACCGGAAACCATGTACACAAGGAAGAACTTGTGTTATCATCTTCCTATACAGGTTTATCAAATTTCGTCCTTTTCAATTTGTTGATAGGGGTACGCGGACGCGCTAAATCGGCCCCTATGCACACCTCGTTCATACGATAGACAATGGAGAGATGATGCAGGCAGCAGGGACGGCTCCCCAGCCGCAGCCTCGATGGCGCTTGATCGAGGCGCGCAACCAGCGGGGGTGGTCGCAGCAAGAACTGGCCGACCTCATCGGCACGACGCACGTCAACGTCAGTCGTTGGGAGCGCGGCATCACTCGACCAACCCCCTATTTTCGCCGCAAGCTCTGCGCGCTTTTTAGCAAGAGCGAGCAGGAGCTTGACCTTGTCGTCCTGCCCGTTGATGCGCCGGCCGTTTCCACCTCGCCTGCCTCGATACCGAACACGACCGCCAGCAGTCCCATCTACGATCCGGCCATTCCTACGCTGCCGCCAATGCCGCTGGTGGGACGCGAGTACGCGCTGGGCCGCGTCAAACAGCGCCTCTTCGCCGGGGGAAGCGTCGCCCTCACCGCGCTCAACGGCCTGCCCGGCATCGGCAAAACGGCTCTCTCGATCACCCTCGCGCACGACCCGGACGTGTGGGCGTGTTTCCGCGACGGCGTCTTGTGGGCCGCGCTGGGGCCGCAGCCGGATATCGCCAGCCAGTTGAGCCACTGGGGGATGCTGCTGGGAATGCCCGCCCTCGAAATGGCGGCTCTGAGCAATAGCGACGCCTGGGCTAAAGCTTTGCGCCTGGCGATTGGCCCGCGCTCGATGCTGCTGGTGATCGACGACGCCTGGCATCTGGAGGACGCTCTGGCCTGCAAAGTCGGCGGCCCCAACTGCGCGCACCTCGTCACCACGCGCTTCCCCGGCATCGCCTCGCACATGGCCCTTGGCGGCGCTATGACCCTGCAAGAACTGAGCGAGGATGAAGGCTACGAACTGCTGCGCCTGCTCGCTCCTGACGTGATCGATCGTGAGGCGCAGATGGCTCATGAACTCGTACATGCCGTCGGCGGGCTGCCGCTCGCCCTCACCCTGCTCGGCAATTACTTGCGCAAGCAGGCATATAGCGGGCAGTCTCGCCGCGTCTATGCCGCCCTGGAACGTCTGAACAACGCCGAGGCGCGCCTCACGCTCAGCGAGCCACAGACGCCCGCCGAGGGACATGCCAGCCTCCCGCCCGAAGAGTCCCTCTCGCTGGAATCTGTCGTCGCCGTCAGCGACCAGCAGTTGAGCCAGGACGCGCACGCTGCCCTCTGCGCTCTCTCCGTCTTCCCGCCTAAGCCCAACAGCTTCTCCGAAGATGCCGCGCTGTTCGTGGCAAATTGCTCTCTGGACACGCTCGATGCCCTGCTCGACACCGGCCTCCTGGAGAGCCACATCTCCGATCGCTACACCCTGCACCAGGTCATCGCCGATTACGCGCACCTGCGCCTGCTGGATCACGCGCGCGCCGCCGCCTCTGCCCGCCTGATAACTTATATGGCCGACTATGTCGAGGCGCACCGCAAAGATTACGATCTGCTGGAAATCGAGAACAGCGCCGTGCTGGCCGCGCTGGAAGCTGCTTACAGCCTCGGCAAGCAGGCTGAACTGGTGCGCATCGCCACCGCCTTCGCGCCCTTCCTGCTCTCGCGCGGCATCTACCAGTCGGCGGAACAGCACATGCGGCGCGCGCGCGAAGCCGCGGGCGCACTGCACGATCACCATGGCATGGCAACCACGCTGCTCTACCTGGGCGAGATCGCGCAGAAGCAGGGCCACTACGCCCAGGCGGAGGCCGCGCTGCAAGAGGGGCTATCAATCGCGCGCGGCGTCAGCGATCCCGAACGCACCAGCGCCCTGCTCACCAACCTCGGCTGGGTCGCGTTGAAGCGCGGCGAATACACGCGGGCCGAGGGGTACTTACAAGAAGGATTGGAGATCGCCCGCCGGCTCGACAATCGCGAGCGCATCGCCGCCCTGCTGGAAATGCTCGGCTCCGTCTCCGGCAGCCGCGGCGACTACGCCCGCTCGGAATCCCATCTGCAAGAAGGTCTCACCCTCGCCCGCGAACTCAATGATCGCGAGCGCATGTGTACGATATTGATCAACCTGGGTGTGACGGAAGGAATGCAAGGGAAGCACTCGAAGGCAGAAATATATTTTAAAGAGGGTTTAGTGCTTGCGCATCAGATTGGGCATAGTGAGTGGATAACTCTTTTGCTTGTGAATCTTGGCAGCGCAGCGGATGAGCAAGGAAACTATGCCCAGGCAGAAGCCTATTTTCAAGAAGGGCTTGCGCTGGCTCGTCGTATCGAGCATCGTGAATGGATTAGTGTGTTGTTAATCAACTTAGGATCAACCACTAAGAAGCAGAAAAATTATATACAGGCAAAAGCGTATATACAGGAAAGCCTCTCTATGGCCCGCCAACTTGGCAGACCGGAAATTATCTCGACGGCATTGTATGATTATGGCGATATATATCTCAATCAAGGGCAATTAGTAGAGGCGGAAACTGCTTTTCAAGAAGTGCTTATCACCATTTCAAAGGAAGATCAAGATTTTTTTGCGCTGGCGAATTATGGTCTGGCAAGGATAGCGCATCTGCGCGGTAATGTTGTCGATGCGCGGAAACTTGGTGAGCATAGCATGGCAATTTTGGAAGCTATGGGGAATCATAAGGTAGCGGAAGTAAAGCGATGGTTAGAATCAATAGCAATGGATTGAAGAATCGCCGTAGAGGCGCAATTTACTTGGTCTCTACGGCCATGATCGTATGTAATGCATCATGGTTGCATTTCAATCCATGACGGCCTATCAGCATAAGCTGACATCAGGGACGCCAATACCATTTCGGTGGTATGCCCTTTGTCCTGGCGCCTTGTGAGGCGGCGACGTGGTGCAGCACGGCGTGATGTATGACGGGCGCGGCGTGCGTCGCCAGGACGGGCGACAGCACCAGGCATAGCGCCACCACCGCGATCACCACCAACGGCAGCGCCCAACGGATTGTATGCTTCAACATGATTGTTCCCCTTTCTGTGCGTTTTCATCATTAACCGGCGCGGTGATATCTGGTGCAATCAGCGAGTATGGGCCAGGATGCGTGAACATCGGCCAGGATGCGTGAACATCGGCCAGGATGCGTGAACATCGGCCAGGATGCGTGAACATCGGCCAGGATGCGTGAACATCGGCCAGGGCTGGGGCAAGCCCAGCCCCTACCATACACGGACAGGACATCGCTTCGCTCGTCCAATCATGGCCCGTGCGTCGGTATCAGGACGAGCGAAGCGATGTCCTGTCCGTGTATGGTAGGGGTATCCCTTGCGGATACCCTGGATGGATACCTTGCGATTGGCGGATACCCTGGACGGATACCTTGCGATTGGCGGATACCCTGGACGGATACCTTGCGATTGGCGGATACCCTGGACGGATACTCTGCGATTGGCGTATGCTCCGTGACGTTGCGGATTACTCTATCCGCGCCGTTTCATTTACACCAGCGGCTGATCGTCGTCAACCGCGAAGACGTGTTCGCCTTCCAGGCAGTAGTACAGGACATTGCCATCTTCGTCCGTGATGGGCAAGGTTTCGCTATCGGCATCGACCAACAATACGGCCTCTTCCCCGTCCATGGGGCATTCGTAGTATTTGATGTCGTCCAGTCTCATGCGATTCCTCGTTTATTCTCGATACCCGCGAGGGGCATCAATACATCTACAATTTTCAATATTTGCGAGCGCGCCGCGAGCAACAAGCCGGCCCGCGCGATGGCCGCAAAGCAGCGCAGCGCTCGCGCGTTCCCCCAAAGGCAACAATTATCTTTCCCGGTGACGTGACATGTGCGATGGTAAGACCAGATCGTTCGGCTTGTTTGCTCTGCCCGCGCTGAACGCAGCGCTATGTCCGCGCATCCTTGCGCCTTGACATGTTGCAACGTCTCTTGTGGGCGTCAATGCAGAGGCTCCTGGCTGGTAGGGAAGATACGTTGTCGCGCTGCGTTATGGCTCCAGGAGCCTTACCCCTGCATCCCATAGAGCAATCTACCGGATGTTTGAAGGAATTTCTAAAATGTGAGGGGAATCAGTACCAGGGTACTATATCCGCTGTGTGAAGTTGTCCGCGCATCGAAATCATAAGGTCGGTATAAGATCGGTATAAGACGAGGTATAAGATCGGTATGGGAACGGAGTGGCTCGGAGGCACGGCACATGGAAAGGCCGCCGCGTGGAGGGCGATGCTTGCCGCAGGCAAGCATCGCCCTCCACGCAGCGGCCTTAACCTGACGTTTATTGGGCCAATTCCTCGCGGTTGCTCTGGGAGATGGCGTAAAGTTTTGCCGGGTATACTCCCTAAAGCAATGCGTTTTGGCCGCTTTTTGTAGGGACAGTGTGTTTAAGACATTGAGCATTGGAGGTTTTGTTATGTATTCGCACGCGCGCATGCTGATGAAGTGGGTAGCCTGGATAGGGGCGGCGATGATTATTATCGTGGTGTTTCATCTTGGAGGGTCAATTGCCCATGTCATAGGGCAGTTTTCTCCGCTCACAGGCGCGTTGATAGGGGGTACGCTCGTCCTGACCAGCGTGCTTATACCAATGCGGAGGAGAGAAAATGTCGAGCGCTGGATTGGCTACGAGCAACTTTCCTGGACGCTGATCGGCCTCGGTGTGGTGATGTGGGCGTTGGGCGAGATGTGCTGGCGCTATTTTGTCGCCACAGGGCAGGCTCCTTTCCCCTCGATAGCGGATATTGGCTATTCCAGCTTTCCCTTGCTGATCTTTACCGGCTTGCTGTTACAGCCGCCTTCTGAAGCGGGGAGCAGGCGTATGATCTTGCTCCTGGATAGCCTGATATCGATGGGGTCCGTCCTGGCGATTGCCTGGTATCTCCTGCTAGGCTCGCTGGCGCAGGCTCCCGGCGAGGCCAACCTGGCGAAATTCCTGGGCCTCTATTATCCTGTCAGCGACACAGCCCTGCTCAGTTGCGTGATCTTCTTGCTCCTGCGCGGCCAGGGACGCGCCTACCAGGCAAACGCGCGCCGCATTGGCTTGCTGGTGGTCGGGCTGGGACTCTGCTTCTTCGTCAGCTCCGATTTCCTGTTCAACATCCAGCAGAACGCGGGAACTTACGTCGAGGCTACCTGGGTTGACCTGGGCTGGCCCCTGGGCATGATGACAATTGGGGTTGCCGCCCTCCTGCGCCGTTTCTCGCCCGCGACCGCGCCAGAGGTGATCGAGGAGCGTTTAACGCTATATGCGGAGCAGAACACCTTTGGTCCCACGCGCTTCATTCCCTACATCCTGGTGGGTTTGCTCTTCCTGGTTCTCAGTCTCGATGTTATGTCTTCAGACAAGGGCTCGCTCGCCATTCGTCCCATCCTGCTTTTCGCTACGATGGGCGTGGTGGCGCTGGTGGTTGTGCGCCAGATCTATACCCTCTGGGAAAATGTCAACCTGGCGCGCGAACAGGCGGAGGCGCTCGACGACCTCGCAACGGCCAACCAGCGCATCGAAGAGCAGTCGCACCTGATCGCTCTGCATAACGCCGAACTGGAGAGCGGCATCGCTCACCTCACGCGCGTGCAGGCGCAGATCGCCAACGGCAATTTGCAGGCGCGCGCCACGCTCAGCAGCGGCGCGCTTTTGCCGCTCGCGGGCAGCCTGAATATCATGGCCGAACGCCTGATGCGCCTGGGACAGATGAATGCCTACGGGCAGCGCCTGGCGCGCGCCCTCGGCGATCTGTACCTGGCCCTGGAACGCAAGATGGGAGGGGCTCCGTTTGTAATTCCCGCATCCTGCAAAGATTTTCCAGAGATCGACCGCCTCCTGTTTTCCCTGCGTCTCAAAGGAAATTCTATGGCCCCTGTCACCGATCCGCTGCCGCCGCGCGCGCCGGGGCCGTATGCGACGACAGGTTCGCTGCCGCACCGGGGTCCTAGTACCCCTCTACCAGCGGCGCGGCCTGAACAGCCGCAACTGGCCCCAGAGCCAGAAGTACGGCGCAGTTTCCCGCGTCTGGCGACAGGCGCGCGCCAACCGCCGGCTCCTGCCCCAGCGCGCCAGGATCGGTGATCTTGTAGAGGTCGGGCTTGTGCCTGATCCCTACATTGTCATAGCGCGGACGATTGTCATGGTGCGGACGATTGTCATGACCCCCACAAGGGGGGTCACTACATTTTGCCGACGGGCCGCTACGTGTAGTGACCCCCCTTGTGGGGGTCATGACAATCGTCCGCGCGTGGCGACGCAAGCGTCCTACCCCTACGGGATAACCGTCATAAGGGTGGGAAAGGATGTTGATCGGAAGATATACCCGGCGACCCCAGGGGGACCAGTGATGTTTTGCCGGGCGACCGCTGGCGAACGGGCAAAGGCTCCGTCTGCCTGCGCGCATACCCCGCGCCGCTTTCGCCCTCGTAATTGACCGGGTACTTCCTATATGGATCGGCCTGCCAAACCGCGCCGTATAGGACGAGCTTGCCGGGGGCAAGATCAAGGGCAATCCCTTGCGGTTGCCCTGGCTGGAGGTTTTGCGGAAACGATTGCCCTGGTTGGGGTTGTTGAGTGCGCTGGGGAAACGGTTGCCCTGGCGCGTTCCTCTTGATGGCTGGGAGCGGAGCCGTGGTGTCGTGCGGATTGTGTTGCAGTCGCTTTTTCGGGTTGTCGCGCGACGCGGCCTGTCCCCACGTGTGAATGACGGCTCCTCCGACGACCAGGAGGCCGCCGAGGTAGCCCAGTGGCGGCAGCAGTTCGTGCAGGTAGAGCGCGGCCATGACGGCAGCCAGGAGCGGCTCAAGAATGTAGATAAAGGAGACGGTGACGGCGGAAATGTACTTTTGCATGAGTACCGCGATCAGCGTGGGCAGGAAGGTACACGCGCCCGCCACGTAGAGCAGCACAAAGACATCTTTTGGCAGCGCGGGGTGGATGGTTTGCCAGTTGCCGAAGAGCAGGACAACCAGGCTTGCCCACACGGCCATCGTGAGCAGTTCTACGCCAAAAACCGCCCAGGGTGCGTATTCACGCTGCTGCTCATGCTCCGACAGAAACACGTACACGGTGAAGAAGATGCCGCCGAGGAAGGCGATACAGATTCCGCGTGAGTCATCCATTGCCGCGGTCGCGATCAGCAGAGCTGCACCCGCGACGGATAACACGCCGGCCAACCAGGTGGCTTTTCTGATGGGCTGCCGCAGCACAAACCAGGCGATGAGCGCCGCCACGAAGCCATTCAGGGATGGGAAAAAGGCCGTGCTGGTCGCGGTGGTATATTTCAGAGCGATGGCAATGGTAAACAGGGCCAGGCACAGACTGCTGCCGAGCAGGAAGCCGCGTTTGACAACCGCCCGCGTCATGTCTTGCCACGCGAGCGCGATGATACAAAGCGCCGCCGGAACCAGGATTTGCATCTCAAGATACGTGAAAATGATCGGATCGATGCGACCAAGCGCCTCCTTTGCCACCGCGTAGTAGGTTGCAAAGAGGATGGTGTTCAGCAAAAAGAGAAGTCCCGCCAGCAATTTCATAGTTCTGACCTCAACAATCAATGGAAAAGATACAGAACGCGCTATCAGGCAGCGGCCCGGAGCCGCGTTGAAACGCGCGGGGAGCGGGTTGCTCGCTCTACCACGTGTACCTCGATATCGCGTGTCTGGAACTTCTCGGCGGCGAACGCTACGGCATCATCTACGGAAAAATCCTCGCAGGAAAAAATGTCGAGGTTGATCATGCCATACGGCGGCCAGGCGTGCAGGCTGACGTGGCTGGTCGCGATGATCACGAAGCCCGAAAGCCCGTCATCGAGCGGATTGCTCGTCTTGATGTAGCGCAGCTCGACAGGACTGACTTTCTCCATGCCGATGCGCGTGGGATACTCGTCAAGCGCCCGCCGCAAATAAGCCTCGTCCGCCAGCAGGCCGGGATCGCACTGATACAGGTCTAGCATCACGTGTTGCATAGATCTTTCCACCTCCTGGATAGTAACCTTCATCCTATTGCAAGTGTAGCCGCATAGCCATTGCGCCTGCCGGATTTTGTTTCCCTGTTTGATGTGCGGATGGGCAGTTTTCGGGAGGGTAAACGTCGCATACTGTATGGATGAGTTTGGTTGATACAAAAAATGTGAGGGCGCAATGCATTGCGCCCTCACATTTTTTGTATCACCTTATTGCAAGGCACAAAGAGATCACTACATGTTGTGGTTCGTCGAGACGTGCAAAATGTAGTGACCCCCACGAGGGGGGGTCATGGCAATCGCGGGCGACATGGCAATTTATCGAGGACTTGTTTCTTTCACCGTGCTATCTGCCGGGACAGGAGGTTTTTTCTGCTTGTGAGTAACTGCCGCCTGCTCTTGTCGCTCTGTTTCGCTGGCTGGACTATGGCTTGTCACCCGGTGGACCATGGTTGCCAGGTCATACGGAGTCGAAATTATGCCTTCGGCAAAGAATGCGTTGACTTCGGCGCCCAGGAACAGGATCAGCGCAAAATAGTAAAAAAAGATCAGCAGGATAAGCAGGCCAAGCGTTCCAGCGAAGACTCCCAGAAAGTGCGCAACATAGAGCGGAAAGAGAACCAGGTACAATTCCAGCAGCACCGCGGCGACAACAGCGCCGCGCCAACTGTGACGGTAGCTGATCTTCTGGTTTGGAACCACGATGTAAATGACCTGAAACAAGATATAGCCGGCGATAAGACCTCCAAGAATAGCGCCCAGGCTAAAAAAGAGGCTGCTTCCCGGAACCTGGCTCAGAGGCGTTTTTTGCAGGAGCGAGAATATGAAAGCAGGCGTAGCTGACGCGAAGAAGATGATCGGTATGAGGATGACGAACAACAGCAGCATGAGGACAGCCATGACATTTTGTGAGATGACGCCTCTTGGTTTGACATGGTAGATGATATCGAGACAGCCTTCCATAAAGAGAAAGAGACGCGAACCATTAAAGATAGCGAGGACAACGGCAATTATTCCCAATATCCCGGCATTGCGTTGCAGGTCTCGCAGAGCAGCGACGGCGAGTGGTTTGACTTCGGCTAATGACGAAGAGGCGCCTGTCAAGGTATTGATCTCTTGCTGGTATGCCGTGGGATCAAGGGTTCTCAGGAAGAAGCCAAGAATGGAAATCAGAGCAATGACGAGGGGAAACATGGCTAAGAGGAGGTTGTATGCCAGCCCTGCCGCGTTGTTCCACGACCAATCATTGTTGAATTTCACATAAAATTTCAACAATGGATCAGCTTTCTCTATGAAGGCGCGAAGCGCCTCCGAGAACCACTGTTTCTTGCCACGAGCCTGTAGCTTTTCCGTCTGAGGATTGGTCCCCATCATGACCTCTTCCGGGCAATGTGTAAACAATCAGTACGTTTTTCCGCTGACTATTGTGAATACCCGCCGCTGTTCCCTACTATGTTCACGTGCGACAGCATGTTTGCGTTTCGGAAACTCCTCTCTTTCGCGTGCAGTCTCCGGTCAGGGCAACCGCCTCCCCAGGGCCAGGACCCGTCCCTTCGATGATTACGGCAGCCAGCGTCACCAGCGCGGCCACGCCATCCAGCCAGGTCAGGTGGGTATTGCGGTCGCTCAGGGTAGGCCAGAGCGCCAGGCTTCCCAGAAAGACCAGGATGGTGGGCATCAGGTGAATCCCCAGAAAGCTGACAGGCCAGTACCAGGAACCGGTCTGTTTATGGATATCCTGATAGCGCCAATCTTCGTGGCCCAACCCGCGCCACCGATCAGCCCAGTTTGCCGTCAGGCGGATCGCCCACAGGCAGAGGAGTACGAAGATGAGGACATGGTGCGGATTGGCGAACCCGTCAGAGCCGGGCTGCAACAGCCAGAAAAGCGCGATGGGGACTGGCGCCACGCTCCAATAGGGGTCATACACGCTGGAATTATTGGCGATCACGCTGAAGATGAAGACCACTACGGTTGCCGCCAGGTCGGCCAATCCCACTATGATGATGGGCTGCTGGGCTTGAAACAAGATGCCCGTGCCGACCGCCGCCGCGCCCGCCAGCACATACGCCGCGATCACGAGCAGAAACGCTCTGGTTATGCTCATGCTCTCACTCCCGCCTCGCTCGCTTGCGCGCTGGCGACCGGTCTGGTGAAGGGATGCTCATTTGATGAACGGAGTAGTATGTACTTCCTCAGCGAGCACCCCGATTACGATTTCCTCTTGCGGGGCTTCTTTCGACTGCTGCCTGCCTTCCTGGGCTTTAAGCGGTTGTGGAACTGGCGGGCGCTCGCGCTCCGTTCGCCGGGCAAGGGGATACGCGGTCCGGCGCCCGCGGAGATTTCAGTGTTGTACGCTGCCATCCACGTGTTGATGCCCTCTTCACTGCTCATATCGAAACCCCGCTCTACCCCCATCATCATGAATGACTTGGCGATCCCAAAGTTAGCCGGGTCGCTCATTTCTTTCTTCAACTGGCGGGCCGCTTTGTCATCCAACACCTTGAGACATGCAGCGGCGTTCTCCAACTGGAACTCCCGCCGCATGAATTGCCAGAAAGCCTGCAACTCGCGGATGATCTCTTCTGCCTCATCAGCCGAAGCCGACACCTTGCGCGGGAAGATATCGAACAGGATTTCACGCAACTGGTCTGGAGACATCTGCGGTGGGGTGACGCTGAGATAGCTCATCCCAAATTCAAGCATCATATCGGGCCAACCGGCTTCAATGCCCTCGTTCTGGAGCGCCTGCCCCTCGGGCGACTGCTCAAATAACTGGATCAGTTGGTCCTGATACGACCTGGCCTTTTTCTCAAGCGGCATACCATCCCTATCGAACACCTGCTGGTAAATATCGAATGTCATAGAGTACCTCCCTCTATCGCATACTGCGTGAATTCGATTGGCGCGTGTCTCCGGCTTTTGCAACCGAGAGCCGCCTGCGCTTCCCATAATACTATGGCCCTATCTTACATAGTCGGCTAGAGATGGCAGCTAGCGTCCAGGGCAGGTTCTCCGTCCTTGAGGGGGAAATCCGTAGGGGCGTGGGCTTGCCCCGCCCAACAACCGTACATGGGTTGTATTGTCCACACAGGGCGGGGCAAGCCCACGCCCCTACGGATTTCGATCCCGTTTCCCCCACAAGGATGGAGACCCCCAGGGCAAGCGCAAGGCATCGCCCCCATTGGCGCGGACATAAGCGTTTTTCGGGGCCAGGGCAATCCCTCGCGGTTGCCCTGGCCGTAGTTGCCCCTTGATCTTACCCCGGCAAGCTCGCCCTCGACGACGTGGCTGTCTGTGGTTGCTCAGGGGAGCCGTTTCGTCGTTCGCAGCGTCTCCACAAACCTTGAAAAGCCCATAGTATCCGCAAGCGCACGCACGCGCCGGAATCCCTCGCCATATACTTTATCCGGGTTCTTCTCGATGTTGGCAGCATGGTAGCGGCTCTCAACCGTATTCTCCTCGGTATAGAAGCGATAGGAAAGTAATTCGCAGAAACCTTCTTCTGCCCACGAGGGCAGGTTCTTTATCCCCTGAATAGTCAACCAGGCGTGACCTGATTCGTGCATCATCACGCCCTGGAATAGAATAGCAGGCAAGCCGTGGAGGACCGCAATTTTGGTAACATCCGTACTCACCACGCGCCCATTGATGGTTTGCGTCGTACTCACCGTGATACCGAGCATGTCCGTTCCCACACGTCCTTGTGTTAAGCTTGCTATGGTAGCTCGATCACACAGCTCAAGACCAAAGCTGGCATTGCCAAATATGAGTCCTTGAGCAGTGAGGCGCTGTTTCAGATGAGTGAAGATCGCTTGAGCCTGGGCGGTTGATTCGATGGCGGTTGATCGGCAGAGCGGGCAGCGTATGTACTCATTACGCCTGGCACCTTGTTCTAGCTGCTGTGACGGCACGAGGCGACCGCAGAAGGCACAGGTTGGATAGTCTGCCTGGTGTTCTTTGCAATAGTGTTCGCCCCAATGGTTGACCATGTATTCACCGGTGAGCGGTTTGTTACAATAGACACAGCGCGTGGCCACATGTTCGCGAAAACACGCGGGATGATACGATTTTCCCTGGGAGACTTGATAGCGGTCGAGCAGGGGCTTACCGCAATAGGCGCAGCGCGGAGCCACCTGATTCTGGTAGCACTCGGCATGGTAGGGCGCTTCCTGATGGACATAATATTGTTCGCTGCCAATAGGCTTGCCACAACCGGCGCAGAGAAAATGGTCTGGATGCCAGGAGGCGCCCAGCGCGGTAATATATTCTCCCCAGATGGGTTGTCTGCATTGCTTGCAGATGGGTGGTGACGATCTGGTCATACTCATTGTGAACAATATTGTATCACGAACGCTGATTTATGCTATAGTTGGTGCAGAGGAAGACCACAGATGAAGGTGAAAAGGCCAATGGAAGCACAGAACAAGCAAGAGACCGGCATGGGTGAGCGTGTAGATTACGAGAACATCTTTACTCCGCAGGGGATGCTGGGCCAGGTCTCGAAACATCCCAACCTGGATTTCCTCATGAATATTTTCAATATCCCGCGCGTGTACAGCGTCTCGGGATTTGGGACGTGGAATGTGGGGCAGCATACCGTGGCGGTGGCGTTCCTGGTACTCTACTGGTCGGCCTATAACGCCTATCCGCCAGAGAAGCGAGATCGGCTGGTGACGCTGGCGTTAATGCATGATGTGCATGAAGCGGTCATTGGAGATATCCTGCCCTATTTCAAAACGGCTGCCGTCAAAGAGGCTATCGAGGCTATCCAGAGTGATATCCTGCACGCCTTTGCGATTGAAGAGGACCAGACGCTGCATGACGAACTGAAACTGCTGGATATGATCGGCTTTCTGTACGAGATCGGTCAATCCTCACCCAGGGGGATTGATCCCGCTCAGCGCAAGCTGATCAAGCAGATGTATGCCCGGCAGAAAGACGAGATTCTGGCATATGCCGATAAGGTCGGACTCGACCGGAAGAACGTCAACGCGTTTCTCGCGTCTATGAAGTTGTGAAAAGGGGCAGTGATCGATGAAACAGAAACATATCTCGGCAAAAGATCTGGACATTGATCTTTCTTCTAAACAAGAAAGCGCCTATTTCAACTGGTTTCTCGCCTGCTTGCTTTTTGGCAAACCGATTCAGCAAGAGGTAGCGAAGAGAAATCTTACCTGATTGAGGGAAACCGATAATTCTGCTATACTTCTCTATAGAGGCAAACGATCCTGAACCTGGAAAGTGCAGGAAGGAAAACGACGTTTATGATACCTGTACGCGCGTTCTGTCACTATCATTTTTATGAAAGAGGGGCATGATGCCACAACAACGGAAACGTATGCAAATGGCCCTGGTTGGCGCGATCCTTCTTGGCTTGCTTGTTGGCGTCTACCTGTTTGTAGGGAAGCGTCCTGCAAAACCGGATCCTGCTATTAGTAAGCACCCGGTGGATACTTCTCCCGATGATGCCCTCAAGTATTGGACGGCGGAGAGAATGCGCAAGGCCAAAGCCGCCGATCTGCCGAACGTCGATGCTATCGCGCGGAGGAAACGGCATTCGCGGCGTCCTCCACGCACGCCTGATTCGCGCCATTCTTAAAGGAAAGAGAGAGGCATGATGTCACGACGGCAGAGACTCATCCAACTCCCCCTGGTTGGCAGGCTCCTGCTTGGCCTGCTTGCCATTGTGTACCTGGGGTACCTCGTTACGCTTGGGCATTTTGTGTACACGGCAGTGTTAGCTCCCGCGACAGCCATCGTTGAGTACCCGGTTGGTACGAACTCCAGCGTCGCCATCCAGCATTGGACAGCGGCCAGTATGCGCGATGCCAGCGACGCCGATCAACTGAACAGCAATACTCCCGCTCTGACACAAGGAAGCCTCGCTAGCAGCGCGGGTAAGGCAGCCCAGCAGCAGGGACAACCTCCGCGCAATGGGGAAGCTTCTTACCCTCTCTCGACCGTCGGGAAAGTCTTTTTTACCAACGCCACCGGTCAAGACATGGTCTGCTCTGGTACTGCCGTCGTCAGCAGTAACCATAGCGTTGTTGATACGGCTGGTCACTGCCTCTACTGGAATGGTGATTGGGTGCGGAACGTGATCTTCTGCCCTCTGTACAATAACGGCAATTCACCGTATGGCTGCTGGGCCGCTCGCGAGCTGGAAGTTCCTTCCGGCTGGATAGATGCCAAACCAAACAACTTTCACCAGGACTTTGGCATGGCTATCGTTTCTGCCAATAGCGAGGGTGACTTGACCGACGTGGTTGGCGGCGCCGGTTGGGCCTATAATCAGCCTGTCAAGCAATCCTTCTCAGCCTATGGCTACCCCGCCACAGGCTCCTTCGATGGTCAAACCAGGCAATCCTGCGAGGCTTCTTCCGGCACGCTCTGGCAGCTTGGAGGGGGCAGCGTGGTCTCCATCCCCTGTAATATGACCGGCGGCTCCAGTGGCGGCCCCTGGTTCATCCGGAGCAACGGCAACCTGTATCTCGACGGCCATAACGACTTCACCAGCAGTCTCCAGCCCGGACACATGTTCTCTCCTTACTATAATGATACCTGGTACGCCCTTTACGACAAGGCTCAGCAGACGTAAAGATTACTGCCTGACCCTACAAGCCCTGCGGCGCAGGTGGCTCTTGCTTTCTGTTGCCCATAGAGTATAGTATCCTATAGTTGAAAACCGGTGGAGCGTGAGGAAACAAGAGAGGAGAAAATAGACATGCCACGAGATCCGCGAAAACACCAGAAGGCGCTCATGAAAAAACGTAGCAAGCAAAAAGCTGCTGCACAACAGCGAGCGCATCAACAAGCAACCGCATCATTGTCGCCGTCAGCCATTATTCGCCGCGCTCGCGACTATCCTATTACAGAATGTTTGATCAGTGCCAGATGGCAGGAGGATGATCCGGGACTGGCACAAATCATTGTGGCCCGGCAACAGCCTGACGGCGATATTTGCTTTGGTACCTACCTCGTTGATAAGCTCTGCCTGGGACTCAAAGATACGTATGCCGACGCGGGCTTTTCCTCTTCTCGTTATGAGAAAGAAGTCCGTGCGAGAATTTCCCGCACCACAAAGATGAAGGAATGCCCGGTTGAACTGGCACACCAGATGATTTACCAATCGATTGATTTTGCCGCGCGCTTTGGCTTCCAGCCGCAGAAGGATTTTGCGCTTTCGCAATACCTGCTGATCCCGCGCGGCGAACTGGAGGAACCATATCAATTGACATTTGGCAGAGATGGCAAGCCCTTTTTTGTGGCAGGACCATTCGATAATGCCGAACGTATCCTCAGGCAACTCGAGAAGACGGCGGGTCCAGGCAATTATGACTATCTGATGACAATATGATAGTGTCAATAGGCATGCTATACTGCTCAGGAAATATGGGAGACGGGGAGCAGCGCATGATGCCAAAGCCAATCATTGAGAACACCCCGTTTTCATGCATATGACAGACATTACTTCTGAATAAAGTGCGCTATTATTATTATTATTTGGAGAAGGAACACATGAATAAAACCTTATCACAATCCCAACCGATGCATCTTGCAGTGCGAGCCATGAGAAAAGTTCCGGAAGTCACCATCTCCTTCTGGATCGTGAAATTGCTGACGACCGCTATGGGCGAGTCAACATCTGACTACCTGGTGTATCACATCAACCCCTATATTGCGGTCGTTCTGGGAAGCATTGGCCTTCTTGTCTCGCTGATCCTCCAGCTTTCCGCCCGCCGCTATGTGGCCTGGATCTACTGGTTAGCTGTCGTCATGGTCGCTGTCTTTGGAACGATGGCCGCCGATGTCATGCACGTGGTCATGGGGATTCCGTATCTCGTCTCAACTACGTTCTTTGCGGTCGCGCTTGCCGTCATCTTCGTCGTCTGGTATGTGAGTGAGAAAACCCTCTCTATCCATAGTATCTACACTCCTCGCCGCGAGTTGTTTTACTGGGCCACAGTTATGGCGACGTTTGCGCTCGGCACAGCCGCCGGTGACATGACAGCAGCAACCCTTAGGTTGGGGTACTTCTCCTCCGCGGTGCTGTTTGCCGTCTTGTTTGCTATCCCGGCCCTGGCGTACCGGCTGTTTGGTTTCAACGAGATTGCTGCCTTCTGGTTGGCCTACATCATGACGCGGCCACTCGGCGCTTCGGTTGCTGACTGGTTGGGGAAGCCGTATCTGGGTGGTCTTGGGTTGGGTGATGCACCGGTCGCCCTGGTCTTGACGATCGTGATCATCGGCTGTGTCGGCTATTTGACCGTCACCTACAAGGAGAGGAAGGGCGAACCAGGGTAGCTTCCTTTATCCAGGCTTACCTGGCAGTAAACACATTGCGTCTGTCCAGTTAGCTTCTGAAGTTCGAGGTCATATCCATAGCGGCAATTGCCTGAATTTCTTGCTTTCCGAGAAGAACCTGGCCTTGATTCGGATATATATCAAATGGATTCATCAATGGTCTGGTCGCTCAGTACTTGCTCTGGAGTCATCGTTTGACCCAGTTTCCACTCCTTAGCAAAGGTCTCCTGCCCAAGCCGGGTACGCGCGGCGGCCACAGCTTGCTGAAATTCGAGGCGATAGATAGGCGGTATAGGCGTGCCAATCGTCTCACGCCACGCTTCGGCAGTCCCCCACAGGCGCGCCGCCCATACCAGATCGCCTGATTCGGCTTTCACGATCGCCAATCCCTCCAGACAGGAAGGGATGAACTCTTTATCGTGGATATCATGGAGAAGCGCCAGGCTTTCCTGATAAAGATGACCTGCCGCCGCAAAGTCGCCCTGGAACCTGAGTACTCGCGCGAGGCCGATCTGCGCTTCGACGGTTCCCCCGCGATCGCCGAACTCCCGAAAGAGCGCCACGCTCTCCTCGATCATTTGACGAGCCACGCCCGGCTCTCCTTGCTCCAGGTGAATCAGTCCCAGGAGGCTCAGTCCGTAGGCCATAGCTGGCTTGAATCCAACCTCTTTCAAGAGCGCCAGGCTCTGTCTGGTCAGGGCGTGAGTTCGCTCCAGATCCCCTTTTGAGGCAAAGAGTACCTGGGCCAACAGATAGAGCGCCCAGCCGATACGCTCCCGATCATCCAGCGTATGATAGAGTTCCAGACTCTGCTCCAACAGGCCGCGTGCCTGCTCGTACTCACCTTGCACAGCCAGGATACGAGCTAATTGCGTCAGGCAGCGGCATCTCCTCCAGATGTCGCCGGCCGCTTTAAAGGACGCCTCGGCCTCCTCCACCCTGGTACGTGCGACCCCATAGTCGCTCGTGGCCCAGGCGATATTACCCAGCACATCGAGGGCCGCAGCGATGCCGTTGGTGTCCGCCAGTTCCCGGTAGATCGCCAGGCTTTCTCCGGCCAGCGCCTCGACTCGCTGATAATCATCGAGAAAGAACGCCAACTCACCAGCAGACAGGAGCGCTTCGGCCTGTATGGCCGGAGCCACACCCTGACGGACCTCCAGAGCCTGCTCCATGAAGTACTGTCCCTCTCGAAAATATCCACGAATGTTCCAGAACCAGTAGAGTGCGGCACACATGCGCAAGGCCAGTTCGGCTTGCTGCTTTCCCTTCTCTTCTGCCCTCTTTGCTTGTTCCAAGAGCCAGGAGTGGGCTGCTCGCAAGTTTTCATGTTCCTGCTCCAACCGATCAAACCACCTGACCTGCTCGGTCTTTCGCAGATAGCGTGCGGCTTCCTCCGCGATCCCCAGGTAGTATTGCGCGTGTGCCTGGCGCGTTACCTCGAGTTCTCCGGCGCCGCTCAGGCGCTCCAGCCCAAACTCGCGTAGGGTCTGCAACATCCAGAAGCGCGTCTCACCCTCTGCCTGTTCCTCTTGCCGCAGCAGGCTTTTGTCCACCAGAGAGGCCAGCCCTTCCAGAACATCTCCCTCCAGTTTACCCGCGGCCATGCACACCACTTCCGCCGCCTGCCAGTTCCAGCCATCAACAAAGACGGCCAGGCGGCGGAAGAGATATTGCTCCTCTGGCGAGAGCAATTCATAGCTCCAGGCAATAGCTCCGCGCAGGGTCTGCTGGCGACCGGGTAAATCGCGCGCGCCTCCTGAGAGAATTGAAAGTCCTTGTTCCAGGCGCGAAAGCAGGGTCTGCGGCGAGAAATGCTTGACGCGGGCGGCTGCCAGTTCAATAGCCAGGGGCAAGCCATCCAGGCGCGCGCAGACGGCCGCCACGGCAGGCGCGTTGGCGTTGGTCACCTGGAAATCCGGCCTGGTTGCCAGCGCCCGCTCGATAAAGAGCGCCACCGCCGCGTATTGCGAGAGGGCGCTCAGATCAGGCAGGTGTTTGAGACTGGGTAAGGACAGCGGCGGGACGGCGAACTCGTGTTCGGCCCGCACATGCAGTCCTCCGCGGCTCGTGACCAGCACCTTGAGCCTGGAGCAACTGGCAAGCAACTCGGCCACAACTACGGCGGCCTCGGCGACCTGCTCAAAATTGTCCAGCAGCAACAACAATTGTTTCTCTTTCAGCGCTGCTTGCAGGAGCGGGAACAGCGGTTGATCGCTGGCTTCACCGATGGCGAGCGTTTGGGCGATGGTGGATAGCACTTGAGTGGGCTGGCTCACGGGAGCCAGCGCTACGACGAAGACTCCATCCGTGAAGTCATCTGAGAGTTCAGCAGCCGCGTGCAAGCCCAGGCGGGTTTTACCTACCCCACCTGGACCAGTCAGCGTCACCAGGCGTACTTCGGGGCGGCGCAGCAAGCGCGTGACCACTGCCACTTCCTTCTCACGCCCGATGAAAGGAGTTGGCTGAATCGGCAGGTTGTTGGGGCGGGTATCGAGCGTTTTGAGCGGCGGGAAGCCGTCGGGCCAGCCAGCTATGCTCAGTTGAAAAAGGTGACTGGGTCGTTGTAAGTCCTTGAGACGATGCTCCCCCAGGTCCTGGAGAAATGTACCCTCTGGTAGATGCTGCTCCACCAGTTGGCGCGTAGTTTGTGAGAGCAATATCTGCCCGCCGTGTCCGGCGCTCATAATGCGGGCGGCGTGATGCACATCCACACCGATATACCCATGTGAAGTTAGCAGCGGCTCTCCTGTATGCAAGCCGATGCGTACCCGTACCAACCCATCTGCGGGCCAGGGATGGTCGGTCAGGGTTTGCTGGATCATTACAGCCGTCGCTATGGCATCGCTGGCGCGCGCAAACGCGACGAAGAACGCATCTCCCTGGGTGTCGATCTCGTGGCCGTTGTACTGCGCAAAAGCTGCACGCACCAGGTTCTGACAGTCAGCAAGGACGTTGGCGTAGCGCTCACCCAACTGTTGTAAGAGGCGCGTCGAGCCTTCCATGTCAGTGAAGAGCAGCGTGACGGTTCCAGAGGGTAGATCGGGCATGAATAGCTCCTCGTCTAGTATCATCCCATGTGTTCTAATAAGAGTAATTTCTTTCCGGTACTTGCACCCGCTCAGGCTGAGAAGTGCCGACTGATGCTGTCTTGCCTATTATACAGCATAGTTTGAACGGGCGTTAAATAAAGATTGGGAACAGCAGGCGTCTTAGAAAGTGGATATATTTCACCCTCGCCTGGTTATGTGGTGGGCAGGGATCCGCCACATCGCCGGGGTTCGAACCAGGTATATCGCGCCCATTAAAAGACAAAGGGGGGAATAAGCGAGGTAACTAACGAAATACGGGTATGAGCGGTACGTTTTTAATGACATTAAGTTAGCGCCAAACGGCTGTACAGAACCGTATATTTATATATTAGCAATGCCCTTGCTAGTAACCGAAAGTTTCAAAGATAACTGTAACCTCTCTCTTTGAGAAGATTTGATAGTGATAATTTCAACTGCCTACCGAGTTTTTTCAGGTTCGCTTTTGAACATTCCTCTTCGGGAGGAAACTTACCGAATTTGATAGCCTCTACAAGATTATCTACGCTAAACTGATATTTGCTGAATATATCATGGAGGGGCGTTAAATAAAGATTGACAAATAAGTCTATTTTTCCCAGAGTGTCTTCAATATTACCTACCTCTTTCGCGATACTCCGCTCAAAGGCTATTTGATCATTTTGGGCGGAATAGGCATCATAGCTTTCGTATAACGGACCACTTTTCTCTTGGCTATACTCATCTTGAATATCTTTGATATTTTGAAACGAATACTCTATTGTTTGCATATGCTCATATGCTTGCTCTAACATATTTCTTATCCCCTTTTGTTTATCATTCCTTTTGGAGGCTGATTGAATGTAGTAATTAGCAAGGAAACCGCTTCCAGCAGGTATAAACGTGCCGCCGATGCTTTTGCAATGCCTGATGAAATCTGGTATGATGTCCGCGTATACTGGTCTATTATGTGATCGGATACAGGACTCTCTGAAGGTAGGAAAGAATACAGATGCTTGCAGATGCCCATCGTCAGGCCGCGGAGGATATTGAAAAGACCATCATGCCGCTGCAAGCGACAACCTATGCGGCGCGTGTAGTCATTGAGGGAGCATGGGGAGCAGCATTTCATTGGATTGCCTTTGGCTGCGAAATAAAACATCAGAACCACCAGGAAAGCCATGCACGCCTGGGCTCGTATCTCCGACGGCAAGGCGAAGAAGCAGTTGCAGAATGGTGGGAGGAACTGGAGCGTATTCGACAAGGAGGATGGTATGGTGGAAATCCTGATCCTGCACGTGTCCAACGAGCCATAAATGTATTAGAAAGAGTTCACCTCTGGGCTAGTCAGTGAGGAAAGGCTTGCTTCATATGAAGCCATTACAGAAAACAACAAACATTCCTTTATGGCTAGATACGGCAACTCGCGCCCTTATCGAAGATATTATCAGGCTCCTCTCTGAACGGCATCCAGACCTTCTCGCGGTGATCTTGTATGGCTCGATGGCCCGCCACGAGGAACGTCCAATAGATGCTTCCAATACCAGTGATGTCGATCTGCTTGCAGTGTTTACTAATGATGATCCATTATTGGATGTTCATCAGGGCGATAGCCTTTCACATACCCTGGGCCTTGCATATATGCGTCATCTTGATGCGCCACGCGAGGTGCAAGTGATGTTTGCTTCCCATACATTGCAGGAATGGGACCCTACCTTCATTGCCAACGTCAGACGCGATGGCATCGTTCTCTATGCTCGCGGGGCGCTTCCCACCCCTTTAGCAGCGTGAACTTCTAAGAATTGCGTGGCAAGCATATCAGAAAAGCAAAATGCCCTAGATTATTGACTTTCTACGGCGTTTTGCTGTGTGGCAACTACGGAACTGACGGGCGACACATAATCCGCAACTATCTCAGCGTGACAGTGTGGCAAGTGGGAAAAGTGTTATGTCCTGCTTATGAGAAAACAATTCATCCACGTGATTTACCTTCGCCCGCTATTGACAATGGAATCGACCAGGGTCATGAACACGTTGACATTGGGAATGAGGTAAGCCCGGACAGTCTTCCACCGAAGCCGATCGTTGCCCTCCTTCTGGATGGAAAGGAAGCCTCTTTTGAACGTGATCTCTTTGACCTGTTGCCACGGAAGCAACTCTTTCCCGTTGCTCACTCCCCGTTGGTTCAGGCTGATCGGACCAAAGGTCACGGTTTGACCTGCCTGATAGGCGGCGATGAAGCGAGGATACAGCAGGCGTGTGGTTTCCCTTGCGATGGTGTTTCCGAGCGCTTCGACGTTGTAGAGCTGGTCATTGAATTTGAACATTGTGCCATCGTTTCGTCGGATTGTGTAGAGGTGTGATGTTCCTGCTTGGATGCCATACGAGGAGCGCCGGACGACGCGCTGCCAGAATGCTTCCACCTGATCCCAGCGAATCGCGTCGGTTTTCCCATGATGTTGGTAGAGCAGGCCGGCGGGGCAGATGTAGACGCGCTTATCGCGAGACAGAAACGTGTCCAGCAGTCCCATCACTATCAGAGCGAACGCAAGCACGGCAATGATCAGGAACGCGATAAGTTGGGAGGAGATGATGCCGAGAACAATAGAGCCAAGCACAAGGACAAACAGAAATGCTATTGAGATGGCCTTCCTCGTTGTGAACCTGGGTTTGTACTCGGCAGTTGGTATCCCCAGTTGATAGGTAGCTACTACCTGGTACGCCTCTGGAGTGAGCGGAGTTGGTTGTTGCGCCGGTTGCTGCTGAAGCATACTGCCTCCTTCTGTAAGAAACAAAAGACAACGGTTGTGATGTGTTTTTGTATCCCAAGATGTGATGGAGCCGTTGATGAGTAGGAAAGGCGAAACCGTTTCTCATTCCTCAACAAGCTGCTTTCTTATCTAAAGAAGGGACGCTTTTTTATTATTGTACAGTTTGTATAGGCTGATGTCAACGACACGTATTGGGGAGGAAGGGTAGCGTATCCTTCGCGAGGTTTAATTCATAGATTGCATGACGCCTTTTCGACTCAAAATTGTGCATAATCGGCGTTTCAGGAATGGGTGTGCTGTCCTGCTATTGTATAGCATATTTTATGCTGACCTGTCGATGTTCTTGCACAGGCACGCCAGACATGGGCAAGCCTACCTGAAACACAAAAAACGCGATTTCGTCATCCGAGTATATAGTTGTTTTCTGATAGGTATGGTACACTTAGTAAATGGAAGGAGGGAACACATGGCTCTGCAAGGCATACGGAGAATCTCCGCTGGAATTGTGCAAGACCCATCGGTCAACAGTGGGCGACCGATCATCGAGGGAACACGTGTCTTTGTCGATCGTATCATTGGACATCTTGAGAATGGTATGTCAATTGCGGAGATCTGCCATGAGTATGATCTGACACCGGAACAGGTGATGGCGGTCAAACAACTGAGCCAGGAGCAAATCCAGTACATAAAGGGTTATGCTGACGCGCTAGAAAATGTAGTGATGAGGTAAGAGAAGAATGATAGGCCGTCCACGAACGTTTCTGTTGGACGAAAACATGCCTCGCAAGATACTCACCTCCTTGCGAAGAGAAGGGTTCAATGCTATTCGAGTATATGATGCGGGGCTGCGTTCTCAGCCTGACACTGCTATCTTTGCCTACGCTCGTCGCCGTCAAATGGCTATTGTCACCTTCGACACCGATTACCTGAATCAGACAGCGTTCCCGCCACCACACGCAGGTATCATCGTCCTACACTCTTTTCCGAGAGACACCACGGTTAATGAACTTGCCGTTGCTGTGCTAGAGGCAGTGGCGCAATTAGATCACCTCGATATCTCCAATCGCGTCTACAGGCTTGATCCGGACGGATTAGAGGAAGAGCTTTGAGCTGATTTGAGATTTCGAAACTTCTTTATCGATCTTGTGCTTTTGCGTTACCCGCTTTACGTGAGCAGGGTTGATAGAGAGGTGCGGCATGCTTGCAATTGCTCCCTGATCTTGTCTGCCTTTTGTTGTGTTGCTCATTTGGCTAGAGACCCTCGCGGGCCTCTTTCATTTGCATAGCAGGGTCTAGTCCGGGGAGCTTATCACTTCCCCTGGAAGCGTGGCCGTCGTTTTTCCTTAAAGGCCTGCACCCCTTCGTGGAAATCCTCCGTTGTACGCAAGAAGCCATACATTCTTCCCTCCATGGTCAGGCCAGCACTCAGCGGAACTTCCATCGACGTATGGAGCGCCTGCTTCCCCACACGGTATGCCAGCGGTGAAAGTACTAATAGCTCATCGACCAGGGCCTCGACACGTGCATCAAGTTCACTCATCGGCACTACCTCCGTAAGCAGACCCCAGGACCTGGCCTCCTCTGCAGAGAGGCGCCGCGCCCGCAAAATCATGTCCATTGCTCGACCAAGTCCAGCCATACGTGCAATGCGTTGTGTCCCACCGCTCCCCGGAATCATGCCCAGGCGCATTTCCGGGAGCCCGATCTGCGTAGTCTCAGATGCGATACGAAAATCGCAAGCCAGTGCAATCTCCAATCCCACGCCAAGAGCATACCCTGAGAGACGGGCTATTACTGGTTTGGAGCAGCGCTCTGGGGCTGCGACGTTCTCTGCAAAGTGGCTGATATATTCAGGAGTGACCTTGAGAAACCCGACAACATCTCCCCCCGAAGAGAAATGTTCGCCTGCGCCCCGCACAATGACGACGCGCACTGCATCATTGGCCTCAATTTCCCGGAACACTGCCCCAAATTGTTCGCGCGTCGGCACAGTAATGATGTTGAGTGGAGGCGCATCGAACGTCAGCACTGCTACCGGCTTATCGCTGCGATACTCCACACGCAAAATAGACTCTGGATACTCTGTCATACCTGTTTGCCTTCCTGATCGCATTTATTGCTGAACCGGCATATCATACACTTCGTACTCGCCCGCCTGCAATTTGCGCCGTAGAATCTTCCCCACCGCAGATTTGGGGACTTCTTTGATGAACACGTAGCGTCTCGGACGTTTGAACCTCGCCAACTGTGGGTTCGCAAGAGCAAACTGGTCGAGTTCCTCGGCAGTCAGAGACGTATCTGCTGGAACAACAAATGCCGCCACGATCTGTCCCCAGCGCTCATCTGGCAACCCAGCCACAGCAACCTCGGACACCCTGGGGTGCTGTGCAAGTACATCTTCAACTTCCAGCGGGTGGATATTCTCTCCACCGGAAATGAGCATGTCATCCACTCTCCCCTGCACCCACAGGTCTCCATCCTCGTCCCATACACCGACATCTCCTGTAAAGTACCAACCCTGGCGAAGTGCCTTCTCATTCGCATCTGGTCGATGCCAATATCCCTTGAAGGCTTCCGGTGAAGAGAGACTGACAATCACTTCACCTGGCGTGCCTGGGCCAACTACCTCATCAGGGAGGACATAGCGCGTAGGATCAGCCGTTACGATGCGTATCTCCTCATGAAAGCCTGGTCGGCCAGCACAGGTCGGTTTCCGATCCAACCACGAGCAGATTGTGAAAGTATACACCTCAGAACTGCCAAAGTGGTTCACAAAGACTTTGGGACGAAAACGCTCAAAGCAAGCCTGCGTAAGCGTCGAGGTCATTGCGGCCCCTGCATATCCTATTTTGGTGAGCGCTCGCAGATCGTATTGATCGAGTTGAGGGCAGCTCACGAGATCATAGTATAAGGTGGGTACCAGGTACAGGCTTGTAATTTCTTCCTGGGCAAGAAGCTCTAAAGCCGCCTGTGACTCATAGTTGGGCAGCAGAACGAGTTTTCCATTCAGGAAAGTAGTTACCAGCAGCGTGCGCATGCCCATGGTATGATAGAACGGCATCGCACCAATGGTACTCTCAAAGAGCGTATACTGGTTCTGAATAATGTGAGCCTCAGCAGCACTTGCTTCATTGAGGTGAGAACGTGGCACACCTTTAGGACGCCCCGTCGTTCCCGAAGTGTAGAGCATGATGGCGATGGCATCGTCAGAAATAGTTGGCACTGCTTGCAGGGCTACTCCACGCCGTCGCAATTGCTCAAAGGTATCCGGGCCAGGACTTGTACCAACAACATAGGCCCTGGCCGAGCTTTGCGCTTGTTTGAGCGCAGCTTCAATGGTTGCGCGGTTTTCTTCCTCATAAAAGACAAGGACTGGCTCTGCATCACCAATGCAGTAGACAAGCTCTGCAAGCGACATGCGGAAATTGATGGGTGTATAGATAAGCCCTAACAACTGACATGTCCAGTAGATGACCAGATTTTCACGGCGATTTTTCAAGGCCACCAGCACATGGTCGCCCTGCTTCACACCTGATTGCTGCACATTGGCAGCGGTCGTCGAGACCTCTTCATACAGATCCCGGTACGACCAGCGAACCTGGTCATCTACTACAGCGGTTGCTTCTGGGAATCGCTTGACAGCTTGAACAAAATATTGGGCGAGATGCATCCGAATTCATCCTTCCCTGGGGGTCTTCATTGTCCCCTCATGATGAGGCGCGCATTGGACTGAACCCCTGAGACCGGACAGTGAACGAAGTCAACTTCTCCGAAATATCGTAAACTGAGACCAAGACAAGGAGAAGAGATGATGCAAAAACGGATGCATACCCGAGAGTTTAAACTGGAGGT
>Ga0207416_1001515_pt1 | contig 30117 bp, 29 predicted proteins | sample PaiPotPPM11metaG_FD_184107 | JGI IMG/M metagenome (GOLD analysis project Ga0207416, IMG submission 184107) | Iron sulfur acid spring bacterial and archeal communities from Banff, Canada, to study Microbial Dark Matter (Phase II) - Paint Pots PPM... ... | reverse complement strand
GGATCAAACATGGAGAAATTCCTTTGATGATAGACTTTCTGTGCGCTCATAACACAGTTCCATGACTGATTATAGCACAGGGGGTAGAGAGGGACAAGATGAGAGCGCCAGCATAGCGATGGCCGCACACCCGCCGGGTGTGCGGCCATCGCTATGCTGGCGCTCTCATCTTCCTGAGTGATTACGGTCCGGAGAGGACGCAGCCTGACACGTGGTTGTCCCACTCCTTTTGCACATAGTAGGCGTGACCATTCCAGCTTACGTCGCCGCCCTGGCTGTTCAGCGGGCCGAAGTTCCAGGCGCATTTATCGCCATTTTCATTGCCGGAGCTGTCGTACCAGGCCGTTCCCAATGGGTCGGTGGCTGCCTCGTTCTGCTCGTGAGAGGTGACGTTGATGGTGCTGTCGGCGTCTACATCATGATTCGGGCTGTGAGATACACCGCACGCCGCCAGGTTGGTACCCGTATAGGGCATGGCAGCATAGAGGGTATTGCCGAAATTGGAGTGATAGGCACAGAAGTAGGAGAAACTACACACGCCAGATGTGCAGATGTTCTCGTTCTTAGCAGTGAAAACGAAGAAGATGTTGTTGAGGCTCGTCTTCCAGCCATTGACCTGCTGAGCGTGCGCTACCTCCTGCTGAATGTTGGAGTCCTGTAAGGTTCCTGATGGATAAGCGGCTGTATCCACCCAGGAGCCTGCAAATACGGCGTTACCCGGGAAGCCGCCACCGCTCTGTGTATACTGCGTGTTGGTGTGATACAATGGCGATCCACCGATGTCGCCAAAGTAACGGATAATCAGACTGTTATACGTTGGACTGACATACGAACCCGTTGGCTCCCAGAAAATGGCGTAGGCATTGGCGGTGCCTGCCATAACTGGCCCTCCATGATAGGAGAGGTTGTTGCCCCTACGACGCGGCGCTTGTAGTTTCGTTCTCATTACGTGGTGCTGAGAACCGCTGGCCGCTGCGGCACTGGCGTTTAATGGCCCCAGCAATGCCAGGGCAAGCGCGACAAATGACAGCAGGGGCAGCAAAAAGAGAGGTCTGACAGTTCGCTTCAAAGATTCTTCCCCCTTTGAATGCCAGGAGCGCGGAGATGCTCCTGAAAGGAACGACCGTCGAGACGAGTGAAATCCTATGATAACCGCAGTGCTGCGGTCATCATTGCTCATCCCATGAGACAAATATAGCATAGACCGATTACATGGCGCTTCAGTGCATTTTCCTGTAAATGATAGAAGAGTGGAAAATAAAGCCCATGCTTTTCTACTCGCTTTTATTACAATCTCTTCTATAAAAGAGATATTTTGTCTTCTCATATAAATGGTTGTCTTATGTAACGATTCTCTCATACCTCTTCTCTATGGAGGCGCGAGGTGTTTAGCGGAATGTCTGGCCAGTGGTAGCGATTAGCCCTGCAAGCAAGGCGGCGCGTGGGGCGACGCTATCCAGTTCGAGGTATTCATAGGGGCTGTGATCGCGACCGCCGATCGGGCCGAGGCCGTCCAGCGATGGCACTCCATATTCAGAGGTATAGCTGGCATCGGACGCGCCGCCCGTCAGCACATGATCTATAGAAAAGCCCAGCAGTCCCGCGATCTCCTGGGCCTGTTTCGCCAGTTTCAGGCTCTCCGGCGTGCGCATCATGGGTCCTTTGATATCGGGCGCGTGTTCAATGGTCAATTCCACGTCCTCGATGAATTTGCGTTTTAGCGATTCACGGAACAGCTCTTCCGTTGCCAGCCGGTCGGCCTGTTTGAGGAAACGCAGGTCAAACTGCGCCTGGGCGAAATCGGGTACGACGTTAGGAACGGTTCCGCCTGCAATGACGCCCGCGCTGATGGTCAGTCCTTCCCGCCAACCGTTCAGGGCTTGCAATTCGAGTATCTGGTGCGCCAGTTCTACAACCGCGTTACGTCCCTTCTCCGGCTCGACCCCCGCGTGCGCGGAACGCCCACGAGCGGTGAGCGTGTAGGCAGTATTGCCCTTGCGCGCGCTGACAATATCTCCGTTGGAACGCGCGGCTTCCAGGATGAACGCGCCCTGGCAATCTTCGCACGCCTGCTCCATAATATCCTGGCAGTGACGCGTGTTGATCTCTTCATCTGAGACGCACAGGAAGCGCAATTCGTCATAATCGTGAAAGCCCGCTGCCTGCAACGCTTCAACTGCGTAGATGGCGGCCAGAATACAGCCTTTCATGTCACACACGCCGGGGCCGTAGACGGTATTGCCCTCCACGCGCAAAGGACGAGTGGCTGCGGTACCCACCGGATAAACGGTATCGATATGGCCGAGCAGCAGCACGTTGCCCTGTCCTGTACCAGCGAGGACGCCGAGGACATCATTGCCCCACGTTTCTCGCTCAATGATCGTCACGTCCATGCCCAGACCACGCATCCGTTCGCCGAGGCGCTGCGCCATCACATCCAGTCCTGCTTTATTGTAACTATCCGAATCGATGGCGCATAATTGGCGCAACTCCTCTATATACTGCGGTAAACGCTGCTGTGTATATTTCTCAACCTCGCGCACGAGGGATGATAGATTCATGAAAAAGAAGGCCTCCTTTATTGCTATGCAAGAGAGCATAGGAGTCTTGCAGATTTTTGTCAATAATCACAAGATAAGACATGGCGGCAAGATGGAAGGCATGGCGACCGCGAGGGTCGCCACTACTATATAACGATTTTCCGTGTACTTTACGTATATAGTAGTGGCGACCCTCGCGGTCGCCATGCCATTTTGTTACCCCTGCTCGCGGAAGAGCAAACGTGCCATTGCCCCCATTGAGGCTCCCCAGACGATGTGAGCGGCGATCATCATGAGGTTCCGCCGCAGCGGTTCTCTATCGCCCGAGGCCGAGATACCGAGAAGTGGCAGCAGGCCGAGATAGCTCGCGGCCCATACGACCAGGCCAAAGAGGACGCCCTGCGCAATGGTTGGCAGGGGTACTCTTTTGTGCAGAGGGCCATAGGCGGCTCCCATCGCTGCCCCATAACCGAAATGGGAAACCGTAGTCGCCCCCAGGATCAATTGCTTGTTGAGATGGTGCCTGACATGCGCGCGGTGCGCTAATTCCGATGTAATCATTTCGGGCGGCAGGCGATACTGCTGTCTTTTGGGCAGGAAGCGCTGCGTCGCCAGCATGAAGATGGTCATGGGTAGCGTGGCAACGAAGCCAGCCAGCGTGCCTTTTAGCAATGCCCGATCGGGTTGAACTGCTCTATTGTTTTGATATTGTGCCATATGTTTTTCCCTTGTGTTGAGAGGTGACAACTATATTCTTTACACGTTGTTTGAGCGGGAAAAGCTACCGATTCACACTTTGAGATAGAGAAGAGAATAATGAGAAAAGTAATTTAGAGGCAAAAGTAGCATGTCAGAAGAAATAACAGTCCAGAAGTGCGAAGGATGTATCATTGGAGTACCCAGATGTTAGATAAGGAATGGAATTCTACTATTAGCCGCACCGATGACCAGAGCAAAAAAACGACCGCGAAAGGCAAACGATACATGGGTAAAGAAATTTTCATTACTAACTACGACGCGGTAGCCGGGACTTTGCCCTTACAATTGCCTCTAGCGCAGGCTGGATTTGGCTTAGCGGCTGTCAATTAGCATCATTAACGAGCAGAACAGAAGGAGTGCGGGGTATAACACTGAAACCTTCTACATCTTCTGCAATAGTCGTTGGTAGAACAAATCTCCAATCCTTACTGGCAGCATCTACCAGTGATAAATTATCTGACACTCCATAATGCTCACACAGTATCTCGAGCAACCCGGGTTCGGAAACTAATTCAAACTCTTCTCCAAGTGTTCCCCCCTCAAATAGAGCATTTGCAGGATTCGATACTATGATATCGAAATCAGTAGCCAGGTAACGGTCATTATAGGCAAACACTTTATTGCTTCGGCTCCTATGGCACTTTACATTAAAATGGGGAACTTTATGTTTCCTGGTTCGCTTCCCTGTGCTGATTGATCCACGTACGGCGCTTTTCGTTTCAATAATTACCTGTATTCCTGTCCTCCGGTGTGTAACCCCAATATCTTGATCGGCAGTTCCTGGTTGAGGATTCAAATTCAATTTGCTAACAATCCAGGCTTGAGGATCTAACAGGCGTTGCAAAGTAAATACTGCGTCATATTCAGCAGCTTTACCGCGCAGCATTGGAATGACCTTTTGGTCGTTGAGAATTGGTAAAAAGTCCTCAACTCTTATATTGTATTTAGTGCAATAGGCTACTACTGCTCTGCCAAGCTGTTCATAATTAATCTGGTCGGCTTCCATTATTCTGTTTCTCTTTTCTTCTTGCTTCTATCTATATCTTTGGAGGGTATTCGTTGGTCAAAATTGAAGAGTTCCTTTATTTCCACATCCAACGCTTGGGCCAATTTGAGGAGGGTTTTGAGCGTGGGAGAAGCTATGCCTGTTTCGATCTCGCTTACATAATTTACTGATAAGTTGGTCTTTTCAGCGAGTTGAGCTTGAGTAAAGTTAGCCAGATGCCTCAAGTATTTTACCTGTTTGCCCAGATACAGATGCAGTTCTGCCTCATCCATTTTGCCATTGGCCTCAAAGGAGTAGTAGTTGGGGTAAAATTATCACACTGATGGCATGAATCACACCAACCACTGGCTGGAATTTCATTTACTCTCACCATGCGATATACTTCAAACAAGTCCGTTGAGCAAACAGAAGAACAAAGGAGCAACGAAGCTATGCCTCACAACGATACATCCACCAGTGGGAGCGGGCCGCGTGTGGTTCATGCGCCGCGCGGGAAGGCTATTACATGTAAGGGGTGGCAGCAGGAGGCACCCATGCGCATGTTGATGAACAACCTCGACCCGGAGGTGGCCGAGAAACCGGATGAACTCATTGTTTACGGCGGCATTGGCAAGGCAGCGCGCAATTGGGAATGTTTCGACCGCATCATCGAGACGCTCAAACACTTAAACGAAGACGAAACCCTGCTCGTGCAATCGGGAAAGCCGGTCGGCGTGTTCAAAACCCACGCCGACGCACCGCGCGTGCTCATCGCCAATTCCAACCTCGTGCCGCATTGGGCGACCTGGGAGCATTTCCGCGAACTCGACCGCAAGGGGCTGATGATGTACGGCCAGATGACTGCTGGCTCGTGGATTTACATCGGCAGCCAGGGCATTGTGCAAGGGACGTATGAAACCTTCGCGGAAATGGGCCGCCAGCATTTCGGCGGTGATTTATCTGGTAAATGGATACTGACAGCGGGTTTAGGAGGAATGGGAGGTGCGCAGCCATTGGCTTCCACAATGGCAGGTGCCTCCATGCTTGCCGTTGAGTGCGATGCAACCCACATCCAGCGCCGCCTGGATAGCGGATACTGCGATGCAATCGCCAGTACGCTGGACGAGGCGCTCGATCAGATTCGCGAGGCGTGCAATCTGGGACAACCGCTCTCTATCGGACTGCTGGGCAACGCGGCTGAAATCTATCCCGAGCTGGTGCGCCGGGGGATTAAGCCGGATATGGTCACCGATCAAACTTCTGCGCATGATGTCCTTAATGGATATATCCCTGCCGGTTTGAGCCTTGCGGAAGCCGATGAGCTGCGCACGCGTGACGCCGAAGGCTATGTCGAGCGCGCGAAGGAATCGATTGCGAAGCAGGTGCGCGCTATGCTGGATTTCTACAAGCAGGGTATTCCAGTCGTCGATTACGGCAACAACATCCGGCAGGTGGCCTATGATGCTGGCGTGAAAGATGCGTTTGATTATCCCGGCTTTGTACCCGCTTATATTCGCCCGTTATTCTGCCGGGGCATCGGCCCGTTTCGCTGGGTGGCACTCTCCGGCGACCCGGAAGATATTTATAAAACCGATGCCAAAGTAAAGGAACTGATCCCGGATAACCCGCATTTGCACCGCTGGCTGGATATGGCGCGCCAGAAAATCCATTTCCAGGGGTTGCCTGCCCGCATCTGCTGGGTAGGGCTTGGCGAACGCGCAAGGCTGGGCCTGGCATTTAACGAAATGGTTGCCAGAGGCGAATTAAGCGCGCCGGTGGTGATTGGCCGCGACCATCTCGATTCCGGCTCCGTCGCAAGCCCCAACCGTGAAACCGAAGGGATGAAGGACGGCTCCGACGCGGTATCGGACTGGCCGCTGCTCAATGCACTGCTTAACTGCGCGAGTGGCGCGACCTGGGTAAGCCTGCATCACGGCGGCGGCGTTGGCATGGGTTTTTCGCAACATGCAGGCATGGTGATTGTTGCGGACGGCACGGAAGCAGCCGCCAAACGCTTAGAACGTGTACTCACCAATGATCCGGCCACCGGGGTCATGCGCCATGCTGACGCGGGCTACGACATCGCCATCGAATGTGCCAGGGAAAAGGGGCTGAATCTGCCGATGCTGTAGTTGAACCTTCCTTCGTTTTGGATTCGAGGGCGGCCGCAAGGTTTCCCTCTCTCTATTGTTAGGCCATGTATACAACACAATCAAAATAGGGTGCAAATAGAACACCGTAGGTGCCACGCCGCCGGTGATGGTAATATTCTGGTTCTCTCCTCTCGGTCAATTTTGAAAGAAATCTGCTTCTTCTGACAGAGCTAGCGGAATGCGATATCTTTGTCGCGCTCACGGGGGAGCTGATACCAGATATCATCGCAGGCGGCGAGCAGTTGCTCATCGAAGGTGAGATCAGCGGCGGGGAGCGATTGATCAAGCTGCTCAGCTTTGCTCGCGCCCACGATGGCTGAGGTAATGGCCGGTTGAGCCAGCACCCAGGCGAGAGCCACCTGCGCCACCGGCACCTGGCGCTCATCACACAGCTGCTTGAGCTGGTTCACGGCACGTATCTGCGCCTCCTGCCAGTAGCGAGCACGATAGAGCTGCCCGGCATTCTCAAGGGCAAAGCGTGTTCCCTCCTGGAGAGCTTGTCCGGCCTGATAGCGTCCGGTAAGCATCCCGCCTGCCAGCGGATTGTAGCTAATCACGCCGATTCCTTGATCTAGAGCCAGCGGGAACAGTTCCGCTTCAATGTGACGGAACAGGAGATTGTAGCGCGGCTGCACACAATCGAAGCGCGCCAATCCGAGTTTCTCGCTGGTCCACAACGCTTTGCTCAGCAACCAGGCGGGATAGTTGGAGCAGCCGATATAGCGCACTTTGCCACTATGAACCAGGTCATCCAGCGCCCTCAACGTCTCATCGAGCGGCGTTTCAGCATCGGGAAAATGCATCTGATACAGATCGAGATAGTCGGTCTGCAAACGGCGCAGGCTGGCCTCAACCGCCTGGAAGATGTGCTTGCGCGACCCGCCACGATCATTGGGACCGGCGCCCATCGGGAAAAAGAACTTGGTCGCCAGCACAATCTGTTCGCGGCGCCCCTTGAGCCAGTTGCCGATATATGCTTCGGTGCGGCCCATGCTCTCCAGAGAGCCGCCAAGTGGATAGGCATCAGCGGTATCAAAGAAGGTGACACCATAGTCGAACGCTTTGTCCATAATGGCGCGTGAAGTTGGTTCATCGCACTGGTTTCCAAAAGTCATCGTCCCAAGACAGATTTCCGAAACCTTTAAGCCTGTGCGTCCTAAACGCTTGATTTTCATATTTTTCTCCTCGCTCAGTGAGCTACGGAATGCAGCTAGAGAGCCCTTTTTTCGCTCAGAGACCGGTCATTCGCTCGAGATGTTCGGGGTACCGAGCCCCTTGCACCGTGATCTTTGAAATGGCACTTTTGATCTCCCGCAGATCGTCGGGCTTAAGTTCGACGGCAAGTGCGCCGATATTCTCATCCAGGCGCTCGAGCTTGCGGGAGCCCGGTATGGGAACGATCCACGGCTTCTGAGCGAGCAGCCAGGCGAGCGCGATCTGAGCCGGTGTTGCTCCCTTCTGTTCTCCGATCCTGGCAAGCAGATCAATTACCGCCCGGTTTGCTTTCCGCGCCTCCGGCGTATAGCGAGGGAGGCGGCTGCGGATATCAACACTGGCGAAGGTCGTGTTTTCGTCGATCTTTCCCGTGAGATAGCCCCTGCCCAGGGGGCTGTATGGAACGAAGCCGATACCGAGTTCCTCGCATGCAGGCAGCACTTCCTCCTCAACGGTTCTCCACCACAGCGAGTATTCGCTCTGAACTGCCGTGACTGGCTGGACCGCGTGAGCGCGACGGATCGTTTGCGCACCCGCTTCAGAAAGGCCGAAGTGTTTCACCTTCCCTTCCTCAATCAGTTCCTTCACTGCGCCGGCCACGTCTTCGATGGGCACGTCGGGGTCCACACGGTGCTGATAGAACAGATCGATGGTCTCGACCCTGAGTCGCTTGAGCGAGCCCTCGGCGCCCTGCTTGATATACTCTGGCCGCCAATCCTTGCCCATCTGCTCCCCGGTGGGACCCAATTTGAAGCCGAATTTGGTGGCGATCACCACCTGCTCGCGCAAGGGAGCAAGCGCTTCGCCCACCAGTTCTTCATTGGTGAACGGACCGTAGACCTGGGCGGTGTCGAAAAAGGTAATGCCGCGTTCGACTGCCGACCGGATCAGTGCGATCATCTCCTGCTTGTCGGGAAGCGGGCTTTCATCATGGCTCATTCTCATGCAGCCGAGCCCGATGGCCGAGACTTCCAGGTTATTGTTTCCAAGTTTGCGCTTCTGCATGTGCTGAACTCCTCTTTTTATTTGTCTTGTCTCCTGTCTTTGTGTTCCAGATCGGAACGTTCTTCCTCCACCATCAGCCCTGGTATTGTTCGTCACTGACCTGTTCCATCCAGTCGGCGGTCTTGCCGTCGAGCTGTTCCTGAATGGCGATGTGTGTCATGGCCGTGGTTGGCGCGGCACCGTGCCAATGTTTCTCACCCGGCGAGAACCAGATCACATCACCCGGATGAATGTCTTCGATCGGGCCACCCCAGCGTTGGGCACGACCACAGCCAGCCGTCACGATCAGGGTCTGGCCCAGCGGGTGGCTGTGCCATGCGGTCCGAGCGCCAGGCTCGAACGTGACGCTGGCGCCGACCGCGCGTGCCGGATCGGGTGCCTGGAACAGGGGGTCAATGCGTACAGCGCCGGTAAAGTACTCGGGCGATCCTCTGCCGGAAGGCTGTGAGCCACTTCTTTTGATGTCCATTTTCTGAATTCCTTCACTATGCCTGTAAAAGCAGAGAGGCATGTTCTCTGTCTGTTGGTAATTATAGACGCCCTGGAGTACAGGGTGGTAGAATGATTGTCGAAAATGATTGTCTGATTCTGCAAATCTTCCAGATGAGCGAAGGAATCCGATGGCCTGTGATTAGTGTGCCTGTAGCGCGAGCGCCAGCGTTTGTACGCCCGCTCGCAGCTCTTGTGGGGAGGCGCTCGCGAAACCCAACAGCAAACCGTCGCGTTGCAGCGATCGCAGGCTGAATTGTGAGATGGGTAGAATGTGCAGGCCATAGGCTGCCGCCCGCTGGGCGACTGCCTGGGCGCTCATCCCTGAAGGGAGCCAGACGACCAGGTGCATCCCTGCTTCTGGCATGGTGACATCCAGTCTCTTGCCCAGTTCCCGCGTCAGTGCGTCTACCAGGGCATTGCGGCGTTCTCTGTAGAGCTGGCGCATTCTGCGCACGTGCCGCGCGAAATACCCCTCGGCCATAAAATCGGCCAGGGCCATTTGTTCCAGCAGCGGGAGATGCACAGCGATGAGGCGCTGCGTCGCGACCAGGCCCTTGAGCAACTCAGGAGGGGCGACCAGGTAGCCCAGGCGCAAGGAGGGAAAGAGTACTTTGCTAAAGGTCCCGATATACAGCACGCGCCCGGCGCGATCCAGGCCTTGCAAGGCTTCTAAGGGCCGCCCGCTGAAGCGATACTCAGTATCATAGTCGTCCTCGACGATCCAGGCTTGTGCCTCTCTGCTCCATTCTAGCAGCGCCAGCCGCCGGCTCAGGCTCATGGTGACTCCGGTTGGAAACTGATGCGAAGGAGTGACTATTGCCAGCCGCGCCTCTGGACAAAGCTGCCGCCCGGCATCGACATCGAGGCCCTCCTCGTCAATTGGAACCGCCACGAGTTTTGCTCCGGCGGCCAGCAATGCCCCACGTGCTCCAGAATACCCGGGATCTTCGATCCAGGCCGCATCTCCTGGATCAAGCAACACGCGTGCGACCAGGTCGAGGGCGCCCTGCGCTCCGGTGGTGAGGATAATCTGTTCAGGCGAGCAGTGGACGCCGCGCGTCATGCCGATGTGCGTGGCGATAGCCTGGCGCAGAGGGGCGTAGCCTTGCACCTGCTGGTAAAATGAGACGGCTTGCAGTGACTGGCGAGCATGTCTTGCTACCAGTCTGGCCCAGATCTCATAGGGAAAGTGGGTCACATCTGGCTGACCAACGAGGAACAGGCTCGTTCCGCGACTTGCCTGATTCCCGTAGAATTCTTCTGGATACGGCATGTCGATGAGCAATTGGCCGCGCCGCGCAAGCACGGCTGGAGGCGTCCCCGGGGTACCGGTTGCGTCCAGGTCTTGCGCGTTCCTGCTCCCCTGAAACAGCTGCTCTGGCTGCAGACGTGCAACCCACGTGCCGTCTCCCACCCTGCTCTCGATATAGCCTTCCAGCAGCAACTGCTCGTAGACGAGAACGGTTGTGGTGCGTGATATTCCCAGTGAACTGGCCAGGACGCGTGTCGAGGGGAGGCGTGTCCCAGTCTCTAGTTGTCCTGCCAGAATAGAAGCTCGCAGTCGCTCGTACAGCTGCCTGTACAGGGGCGCCGGTGCGTTCTGATCGAGAATGATCTCCGGCTTCTTGAGAGGTGTCGCCCGTTTAGACATAGGCGTCTCTTTCCCCTTACAACTGCTGTACGAATCGAGATACATGCTTAATGGTCTCTCAAGTATAGCAAAAAATGGCTCTTTTCACAAGTCCAATAACAGAGTATGCTTCTAGTGGAAGTACGAGAAGCTCGTTGCGTGAGGCAGCATATTGAAGACGAAAGAGAGGCAAACCACATGAGAAAAGTTATTGTTTCCGAATTTGTGACGCTGGATGGCGTCATCGAAGATCCAGGCGGCGCTGAGGGGTTCAAACACGGCGGCTGGAGCTTTCAATTTGGGAGCGCAGAACAGCAGCAGTTTAAAGTCGAGGAACTCTTCAAGGCCGATGCGCTTCTGCTGGGTCGCCGGACCTACGAAGGATTTGCTGCTGCATGGCCGACGATGCCCGGAACAGGAGCGTATGGGGAGCGAATGAACAGCCTGCCCAAATACGTCGTATCCACGACCCTCTCGGAAATGACCTGGAATGCCGCTCTGATCACAGGCGATCTGACGGAAGAACTGCCCAGGCTGAAGCAGGAGGTCGGACAGGACATCCTGGTGTTTGGCAGTGGCCAGCTGGTCCACACGCTTCACGTGCGAGGTCTCATCGACGAATATCGACTCATGGTCTTTCCGGTGGTACTGGGAAGCGGGAAGCGTCTCTTCCCAGACGGGGACGAGAAGAAGGCGCTTAAGCTGGTCGAGAGCAAGACGTTCCCTTCAGGCGTCGTGGTGTTCACCTATCAGCCTTCCAGGGACTAGCACGGTTTCTATCGATCTCTTTGGTCTTTGCTGATCCAGCCGGCAATCGCATCGCTCTGTATACGGAACCTTCGCACTCCTAGAACGGAGGAGTATCCATGGCAACACAGAATCATCCGGGTACGCCCGTGGAGAGTGGCTATGTTCCCGTGAAGAGACCTCCTCATTAAAGACTTCACGCCGTTGGGGAGTCCAAACTGGCAAACCTTCGGTGTCCAAACGGGCTAGAATCTCCTCGAATCCTTGCCAACGAGAGGTGGGCTCAGGTACGCTTGAAGCAACCGTCGTTTGAGCGAAAGGCAGGAGAAATGCCTGGACCGAAACGCCATCGCAGAGAGCGAACGGATGAGTGGGCTTCGATTCAACAGTGGACCCTCTGGCCTGAGCAAGAATTGTATGAGCAAATCCGCCCCCTCGTCCTGTTTCATGAAACCGCAGGGGAGCGAGCCAAAGCAATCGATGTCCCTGAGCGTACACTGGCCCGCAAAGCGGATGCCTTTGAACGCGACGGGATGGCCAGTCTGTTCTCCTCAGGGGAGCAAGGTGGGGCCAGAGAAACGGGCAAGACGCTCCCATCAGAGATGTGCCAACTCATCGTGGACCTCCACGTTGAGATGCCCACTATGTCCTGGCGAGAAATCGCCGAGATTTGCTACATCCAGTACGGCAGACGCCCAGATCACAAGAGCGTCAAACACATTGCCACGAGCCCGCCCACGAAGCCCTCTCTGTCAGCCCGGCGCTACCAGCTTTGGCACCAGATCCCCGACCCGGCAGAGCGCAAGCTGGCAGCCATCCGATTACACGCGCAAGGGTGGTCGATTACGTCGATCGCCGAGTATCTCGACACCTCACGGCACACCATTTATGATACCCTCAAGCGGTGGGTGAATGAGGGGGTGGCAGGTTTAGATGCCAGGCCTAAGACCAACAAGGGGGTTCGCAAAGTCACGCTTCACGTCAGAAACGAGATCCGCAAGCTCCAGGAGAACCCGTTGCTGGGAGAGTATCGAGTCCATACCGCGCTCTTACGCGAGGGGATTGAGGTGAGTCCGGCGACCTGTGGCCGCATCATGGCTGCCAACCGACAGGTCTACGGCATCCAGAACCCCCCACACTCCGCACGCCCCAAGCTGGAGATGCCCTTCAAAGCGGTGAGGCGTCATCAGTTTTGGTCCTGTGATATCAGATATATCGAAGACCACCTGCTGCCCGACCCCAGGCCGGTCTACGTGATTAGCATTTTTGAGAACTTTTCCAGGATGGTCCTCTCTTCGACCATTTCGCCCACGCAGACCCAATGGGACTACCTCTCCGTCCTGGTGGATGCCATTCGTCGCTACGGGGTCCCAGAGGCCATTGTCACGGATGGCGGAGGGCAGTTCTCTTCGACCATGGCAAACGCCCTCTACGAGATGCTTGGCATCCGTAAGGAGCGGATCGATGCCGGGGAACCCTGGGAAAATTACGCGGAGACCCTGTTCTCGATCCAGAGGAGGCTCGCCGACCACAGCTTTTCCAACGCGCGCACCTGGCCCCAGATGCAGCAGGCCCACCGAACCTGGTGGGTGAATTACAACCGTGAGCATCATTTCGCCCATCGGACGCGCCAGGACGGGCGGCACAGCCCGGAGGCGGTGTTGCGTGGCGTGCTGGGACGGACCTACCCCGACGAGGTGCTTTCGCGCGTGCTCTATGCCACCCAATTTACCCGCTCGCTCGATGCGCGTGGGTATGTGCGCTTCAAAAACTGGCGCTTCTTTGGCGAAGACGGCCTGGCGGGGGAGCAGGTCTCCGTCTGGATATACGAAGGAACGCTCAAGATCGAATATCAGGCCACCGCGCTCTCCGAGTATGCAGTCCACTTGTCGCCCGATCGCCAGCGGATTGAAGCGGTGAAGAATCCGCGGCGCATCGAAACACATTTCCGTAGTCCACAGCTGCACTTGTGGCAGACCTCCGACACACAGTGGCTGCTCGCCTTACGACGACCAGACCCGGCACCACGCAGGAACCGGGGCAAGGTCATTGCGCTGGCATGGCAACTTCCGCTGCTCGATGCGAGCGCGACTGGATGATTGCTCTCCTGCTGTGTTACTCTCTCTTGCTCCTTTAAGCGTTGCCATAGACTCCCTGCAGACCAATTCCACCGAGCGCTAAGGACAGCTCACCTCCGTGATGGATCTCGTGTTCGAGCACATGCCAGATAATCCACTGTCGCGTCTGAGGGGGAAAGAATTGCCGCTCTTCTTCACTGAGGAAGGCCGGGGTGGGGAAAAGCTGTCCCAGATCGGCAGGAGTCCAGCGGGCAAGGGCATCGGCAATCAGGTGCCAGCTCTCCTCAAGCCCGGCGACCAGTTCAGCAGGCGTATGCACAGCTTGCTGATCTTCGTCCCAGTGGACCAGGCCGGGATCTCCTTCACCCAGCCACCGTTGGAACCAGAAGACGCGTGAGCCAATCATATGAGTGAGAACCATCCCGATTGACCAGTGATGGGGAGCGACGGGCAAGGCAAGTTGTGTGGAGGAAAGCGGCGCGGTGGTTTCGACGAGGCTGTGCTGGTAGGTCTCCCAGCCCCGGTAGAACGTCATGAGCGGGAGGGGTTGTTCCGTCATGTCTCTGCTCCTTGCTTCTGATACTGCGTGACATTCCACTTAGATTCAAGCCGAGTGGTGTCTATTCCGTTCCCGATACAGATGGTTTCTCGTGAGTGCCAACGTCCTCCACGCTGCGTCTGCGGCGCGCCCATCTCCGTAGGGATGCCATCGTGCCTCTCTCCTGCTACTTCTCTGACATCGGTGCAATGGGCTGGTTGATCTCCCAGAGGTTGCCTTCGGGATCGGCAAAGTACGCCGTGCGCAGCCCCCAGGGCTGATCGGTTGGGGGTCTGAGAAAGGTGACTCCCTTGGCCTTGAGTGTCTCGTAGGCGGCATCAACATCCTCAACACCAGCAGCCAGAAGCCCGTGCGGCCCGCCCTCGATCGAGAGCTTAAGCGCTTGCTCACTGATCATGTGAGCGGCAGCTCCTACCTCTAGCAGGAGGAAATACACGTTGTCCATATGGACAGCGACATGCTCGGGATCATACTCTGTCACCTTAAGGCCGAGCGTATCGCGATAAAACGTCTTACATGTGTCCATGTCTTTGACAAACACTACCATCGCGGCGATACTCTGAAACATGGTTTCCACCTCTTCTTTACTTGTTCGAGTTCTGCTCTCTCCGACAGAGGAGAGGCAAAAGCACGTCTGTGCTTGACCAGGAAGAGTATAGCACAAACGCGGGGACAAAACTTCTCCTATCGTGCTCTTTTTCTTCTGCGGGCCGCTCACAGAGCGATTGCCTGAAGTGTTTGTCCAGGTGGACTGCCCCCTTTTTCAGGCATCATTCGGCGCGGTTTCGTGTCACCACCGTCCTTTCAATGTACACACTCTCTACGGGATACCAGCGGCCCCAGCCCCGAATCATCACCCGCAGCCGCCCTTTCCACCGGCTGACCGCGACCACTCGCCCCCAGGAATACCTGACCTGTGTGGTCCCGTGGAAGGCTTGCTCCACAAGCGCTGCCTTGATCTGGCGCACATTGGTTGAGTCCATCGGCCACTCCTTTCGTTCGAGAGACGCCCTGTTCAGCCGCTCTCCCCAGTGGGAGGCATGGGAGCGGCTGAGTCGGATACAGTAAGCACAAAGAACCGCTCATATGGGGGTGGCGGACGGAGGAAGGTGAAGAGATCGACCAGGATGTCAGTGGCCAGTTCGACAGCACAGGCGGCATGATAGACCGTCTGAGCCGCATCATCGCTCATGATGAGTGGGTAGGACCGCAACGGCTGGCAGCAGTACGGATAGGGGTCGTTCAGGCTCGCCACTCCCGCGAGCAGGCGGTGATGATCGTTGACGATGAGCATCGGGTTGTTCTCCTACACCCTTCTCTGCGCGATCTCCCAATCGCACGTGTCAAGAAGAAGTGTAGGCAATGGTTGTCAGGATGGCAAGAGGGTTTGCCAGTTTGGACTCCCCAACGGCGTGAAGTCTTTAATGAGGAGGTCTCTGTGACGCTCGCCGACCGCGCCGGGTGGCTGGCGTCAATGATCACCGAATTTCTCGCCGCACCTATGCCAGAAACAAAGTGATGCGAGTGGGAGAGGTGAAGGCTGCAGCCGTAGAATCCACTTTCCAGGTGCCATTTTCGTTCACTAACGTAAAGTTAAGCGCTTGTGGTTGAACCGAAGCATTACCGAAGGTAAGCGTCACTCGCGCAGTGGCGCTTGTACCGTTTTGCTGCACATTAGTAAAGGTGCAGTTTTTTACGCCACCCACTTGAGATGATTGAAATTGTTGGAACTGTTGAGCGATATTTGCCTCGGTTGTCTGGCTTTGAGCGTGCGTCGATAGTTGATTAAAAAAGCCCTGCGGGTCATTGCCGGTCAGCGCCGCGCAAGCAGCCGAAAGAGTTTTTTCGGGCGTTGATTGGTTGATATAGTAGTAGCCGCCTATCGCAGCGCCGGCTAACAGCACGAGGGCAGCTATGAGGCCAATAATCAATCCTGTGCGTCGCTTTTTCTGTGCTGGCGCTGCGACAGACTGGGAGACAGGCGTGCTGTAGTGATCGCTCGTAGCTCCCTTTGGTTGCCACTCGGTCGGAGTATACACTGGTTGCGCGTTTCCATTTGCGCCTGTAGAAATGGGAGCCTGCTGCGTGTAATCTGGCGGAGCAGGTTGATCTTTCTCTGTGTCAATTGGGCGCGCGGGCTGTGCTATCACTGTCTGCGCCGGTTGAACGGGCTGCGCGGGCGCAGGATTATTTGCGGGTGGCTGCTGGTTGATTTGAGCCGGATTGGTAGGTGGAGGAGGGATGACAGGCGGTTGAGTGAGCAGTCCCATGCCAGGAAACGAATTCATGACTTTGCTGGCCTGCTCTAGCGCGTTGGCGAAAGAGCGCACGCTGGCGAAGCGCTGGTGGGGGTCTTTGGCAAGCGCGGTCATCACCACTTCTTCGACGGCGGGAGAGATGGACGGCAGCTTCTCGTGAATGGGGGGAGGAGCCTCAAAAATATGCTGGCTGGCTACCTCGCTGAAGGAGCCGTTGAAGGGACGCTCACCGGTGAGCCATTCGTAGACGACGACGCCCAGCGCGTACTGGTCGCTGGCCTGGCGCGGCTTGCCCCGCAATTGTTCGGGGGACATGTAGTAGGCCGTGCCGCCCAGGTCCTGCAAGCTTTGCTGGCGCGTGCTTTGCGCGACGAGGGCGAGGCCAAAATCGCTCAGCAGGATGTCGTCGCGCCGCCCCAGCAACATATTATCCGGCTTGATATCGCGGTGGATAAACTTCTCGTCGTGGGCGTATTGCAGCCCGTCCGTGATCTGCCTGATATGGGAAACGATGATTTCGAGCGGAACGCGGGTGTTTTTCGGGTAGCGCTGGCGCAGCGTGCCGTTGGGCGCATAGTCCATGACGAGAAACGGCATACCGTCAAACACATCGAAATCGAAGATGCGCACGATGTGAGGATGTACGAGGTTAGCAATCGTCTGAGCCTCTTTGAGAAACTGTTCCGCATCGTCCTGACCAAATTGTTCGTAGCGGACTTTGATCGCGGCCTGCGTATTCAGGCGAATATGCTCGCCCAGGTACACTTCAGCGAAGCCGCCGCGTCCCAGCAAGCGGACAAGGCGATAGTTGCCAAGTTGCTGCCCTGTATGATCTGCCATCGTCATCCTCTCCATAGTAACCGGTATCTCTTCAACCACGCAGTGTCAGGCGTGGTTGAAGTGGATTCAACTCTTCATTTGAAGCGATCATTATTGTGTCGGTGTAGCCTGCGCGGTAGATCCCACTTTCCAGGTCCCATTTTCATCCACCAGCCCGACTTTCACCGGTTTAACCAGGGGATTAAGCGCGGCATTTCCAAAAGTAAACATGACGTCGGCTGTGGCATTTGAACCGCTCTCCTGCACATTATTAAAGGTACACGTTTTAATGCCGTTGATCGGAGGTGAATTCACTGTCTGGAACTGCCGGGTTAGCTGTGCTACGCTCGTTTTGCTTTGAGCGTTGCTCGATAGCTGGTTAAAAAGACCCTGCGCGTCGCTGCTGGTATATGCCGTGCAAACAGCCGATAGTGTTTTCTCTGGCGTCGAACGAAGCACAAAGAAGTATAATGAGCCGCCGCCAACTACCAGCAGGAGCAGCACAATAATGCCGATAACCAGGCCGGTGCGGCGCCTTCTGGGCCGCGCGGCTGCTGGCGCAGTGGGTATGCCGAACTGTCCGGGCGCGCCGGGCCAGGGAGGCTGCTGTGAATAGGATGGTGTCGGGTATGCCTGTGGCGGTTGATTGTAGCCCGGCTGGTCAGCCTGAGGATAGTTCGGAGCCGCAGGCGCTGGCTGCTGGTAGCCGGAATAGGCGGGAGGCGCAGACTGCTGGTAATTCATATAGTCGGGCTGCGCTGGCTGGTTGTAGTCCGGCACTGTAGATGGGGGCGGCATAGCTACTGTTGGAGAATAGCCTGGATTGGCGTAATCGGCGGCATTGGCTCGCACCGTTGCTTCGTCGGCGCTCAGGCCGGTTATTTCGTAGGTGAAGCGCATCTCGCCGATGCGAATCACGTCGCCGGAGATAAGCAGGCGCGGCGTTTGTGCCGTCAGGCGCTGCTCATTGACGAATGTGCCATTTCTGCTGTTGGTATCAACCAGCAGGTAGCCCTGCGCGTCGGGTCGAATTTCGGCATGGTGCGAGGACGCCTGCTGGTCTTGTAACACTAGCTGGTTGTCTGGCGCGCGTCCAATAGTGAGGGCATTTGACGTTAAATCAGTGCGTTGCCCGCCGGGACTGATCAAACTTGCTTCCATAGCTGGATGACTCCTTTATTTATTCATGACAGTTTCTGGCAATAGTGTACCATGATTTTATCTGTGTGTCTGGTAAAAAGACCACACTTTCTTTGCTAAACTCTTCACAGGTCAGGCCGCTTGTATCCCGTCAATTCTCCATTCGCTATTGTTGGCGGGGTCCTGTACCAGGAGGATAATATAGGGATTGGATGGGCCTGCTGAGTTGACAAACACGATGTTGGCGCTGCCGGAATTGCCAGAAGTGTTGACCGAACTGAAGACGCAGGTGACTCCTGCAAATGTTTGCGCAAAACTAGTTTCTGGATTTGCGTTTTTCAAACCCTGCGAATACTCGTTATATGCTGTATGAGTGTCCCCGGCGCGCAGGGCGTTACAGAATATGGTCAAGGTCAACTGTGGGGAAGAGAGCAAGACGCTGATCTTCCAATCTCCGTTTGCCGAGATGAGCGAGATGATGCCTGCGAAGCTCTGGCCTCCTGAAACTAAGGTAAGGTTGTCGGTTGCGAGATTGCCTGTCACATTGGCGCTGTCGTGCGTGCAGATGGTGGTGTGGCCCACAGCCTGTTGTTTTGCTGCAAACTCCCGCTCCGACGCAGTTTTTTGCAGAGAAGAGGAGAGCAGGGAATAGGCGCTGGTGTAGTCCTGCCCTCGCAGAGCGTTGCAGTAGGCATCGATGGTTTTCTCAGGGGTAGCGCGTGTGAAATAGACGGCGGCGGCTCCGCCAGCGATACCCAGGATAACTAGAATGATGAGACCGATCCATATCCAACGCCGCCTGGAACGGCGGGGCGCGGGAGCATATCCTGGATAAGGCGTGGCATAACCAGGGTACGTTGCGCCAAAGTCAGGAGCGGACGGCATCGTCGATAGCTGCGCGTAGGATTCCGGGGAGGCATACGCGGGATCATGCTCCAGAGCCGGCGCGCCATCGGGCGCTTCAGTTATATCCGTCGCGTTTTCGGCGGCGGGTTCAGCATTTCCTTCTTCATAGGTGAAAGTGGTATCACCAATAGTGATGGCGCTGCCGGGAGTAAGCTGGTACGCTGTATTCCAATCGAGCCGCTGCGAGTTCACATAGGTGCCGTGCGTGCTTCCCAGGTCAGTAATGCTATATCTTTGACCCTCCGGGCGGATTTCGGCATGGTGCGCCGATACCTTCACATCGTCGATGACCAACTGGTTATCCGGGCTGCTGCCTATAGTGAGAACCGTCGCATCAAGCGCCGTTTTCCCCAGGGGGCCATGCAATGCTGCGTTCATAAAATCCTCCAAATTGTGCCAGGGCGGGGGCAAGCTAAGGGGGTAAACCCCGCGCCCCTACCCTATCGGGATTGTGCCAGGGCGGGGGCAAGCCCGGCCCCTACCCTACTACTGACTCTGTAAAGCGTCGATCTTCCAGGCTCCGTTTGTATCCTGAACGAGCGTCACGAGCATATTATTTGGGCCGTTCGCGGCGCCTGAGTTTGATGGAGTTGTTACAGAAAGCGTGGCTGTTGCGCTGGAACCGTTGGTAATCGCCGGAGTATGCGCGCACGCTGTGATTTTGTTTGCAACCAGAGAAGCGATCAAAAGTGATCCCGCCTGATTTTGTAATTTGGTCGATAACTGATTGGTAGCAAGCTGTCCGTTGCCTGTTAAAATTGCGTTGCAAAATGTATCGAGTGTCTTATCAGGTGTTGAACGAGACGCGATCAGAGAGATAAGCGAGAAAATGATGATAATAGCCAGCATTACGCCCAGCGCCAGGGAGAGCCGGCGGCGATCTTGCTGCCACAATTGCTGCTGAGGCGGGTAGGTTGTGATGCCGTCTGGCACCCAGGGCTGCGATGTATAGGGTGGTTGCCCGGGTTGCGATTGTGGCAGCAGCGAGCGCAGCGAGGCAATGCTGATCTTTGGAGAGGCCGCGGGTTGAGCAGCATCCAGGGATTTGTTGAACCACCCGGTGTCCTGGTCAGCTATGTCGATGGGCGGCGCGTTTTCCCTGCCTATCCCCCCTGTCCCCACCGGGCTTCCGACACCCACGCCGAGGAGACCGGTTGGGATGGCGGCGGAGTTTTGGAATACTTCAAAAGTGATGCTGGTATCGCCAATTTGAATGACATCGCCCGGCAGCAGAGGTCGCGTCTTGTTTGGCTGAAGCCAGCGACCGTTAACGATGGTGCCATATTCGCTTCCCAGGTCGATAATAGCATATCCCAACCCATCGGGGCGTACCAGCGCATGATGAGCAGCGGTTCTGAGGTCGGCAATGACCAACGAATTATCGGCATCGCATCCGATAGTTACTTCGCTCGAACCTAGCAGTGTCCGCCCCGCTGGCCCCGTTAGCACTGCTTCCATAGGTTACCTCCTACGATTTCCATTTGCCGCTAGTGGACCGCAATGGGCGAAAAGGATGTTATGCGATCAGGCGAACCTGTGAGGATAGCTTGCATATCATTCTCCTTATTTTTAAGAAGGAAACGTGGCAGTGAGCGATTGAGTTTAAGCGCATTCTAGCATACATCTGTACCAGTGTCGAATCCAGGGTAGGGGCCGGGCTTGCCCCCGCCCTGGACGCTTGCCTTCAAAGGCAATTCATGCAATAATTGGTGGGAACTTTGTCTATCTCTCCTAATTTTTTTATACGCGTACCTGAAAGGCGGCAGATATTGAACGAGAAGAGTGAAACTGCGCACCAATCAGATTGCATTATTAGCACCAGCAGATTGACCAAAGCATTCGGCAAGCTCGTGGCTGTTAATGATTTACATCTTGAAGTAATGCAGGGCGATGTGTTCGGTTTTCTTGGCCCCAATGGTTCTGGCAAGACGACGACGATTCGTATGTTGCTCGGCTTGATTCGCCCAACGGCGGGGCGAGTGGTGATGTTTGGTATGGATACTACCTATCAGTTGCCCGCCATTCTCCAGCGTGTGGGGGCTATTGTGGAAACACCGGTTTTCTATCCCTATCTTTCTGGCATCGACAACCTGTTGGCGGTGGCCGCGGCCTCCGGTATGCGGTCTGGCAAGGCCAATCGTCGCCGCGGGGAAGAGGTGCTTGAACTGGTCGAACTGCGTATACAGGCGAAAATGGCGTATCGCAAATATTCGCTGGGCATGAAACAGCGCCTGGGCATTGCCGCGGCGCTCTTGACCGACCCTGAACTGGTGATGCTGGACGAACCAACCAATGGCCTTGATCCGTCGGGCATGTTTGAGATTCGCCAGCTCATCCACAGATTAGCTGAGTTGGGCAAGACTATTTTCCTTTCGAGCCACCTGTTAAATGAAGTGCAGCAGGTCTGTAATCGCGTCGCCATTCTCCAGCGCGGCAACCTCATCAAGCAGGGCAACGTCGGCGAACTGCTGCGCGGAAACGAGCAGGTGCTGGTGCGCTTGAATGCCCCGGAGGAGACGCAGGCGGCGCTGGCGACGCTGCGCGGGGCCAGGGAGCGCGGCGCCGACTGGATCAGCAATGTTGTGGTGGAACCGAACCGGCAAGGGCAGCCAACGCTGCGTATCGACGCGCCCAAAGCTCGTTCAGCAGAGATCAATGCGCTGCTCGCCAGCGATAATTTGTTTGCCGCCGAACTCCATCCCTACGAGGGCAGCCTGGAAGAGATATTCTTGCAGTTGACAACTCCGAACACCAACGGCGGCAGGCGCGGTATGGCCGGTTTTGCCAGTGGAGGGCAAGAGCCTTATGCATTTCACCCGTATAACAATGCCGCGCCTGTTCTGCCGAATATGCCGGAGAGGGCCGGTGAAGGGAGGGTGGATTTACCATGAACGTTTCGCCTCAAATATTCGCCAGTACAGAGCGCAGCGCATCGGTTGTCATGGGACGACAGGACTACCTCTCCGTTGTGCTGCGCCTGATCGGCATGGAACTGTATAAGCTGCGCCGCCGCGCAATGTCGAAGGTGCTTGGCATCATTGCCATTGTGCTTGCTGTGCTGCCGTTTGCGCTGGTCGCTTTTGGCACGTTTGCCACAGCCAACGCGCCCGCCGGAAGCTTCGCTCCATCGTGCCAGTCCATCGGACCGAACGGCCAACCGCAGCAAGGTCCGCCTCCAAGCTGCCCGACGCCCTCGCCCGCTCAGGTGGCGCAGGAACGCCAGTCGATCGTGCAAAATACATCTGCTCCCCTGCGCCTGCCTGATGCGTTGAACGTTGCCGTGCAATACGGGCTGATTGTGGGCATCGTGCTGCTGGTGATCCTGGTCGGCACCATCGCCGGGGGAGAATATGCCACAGGCACCATCCGGCTGCTCTTCATCCGCGGTCCCACACGCACGCAATTCCTCATTGCCAAGCTAGGGGCCTCTTTCGTCGTCATTTTCATTGGTATGTTGGTGATGACTGCGCTGGGGGTACTGACCGGGCAGTTGTTTAATCCGGTGAGCGGAGTCGCGCAAAGCGGAGCTTTTTGGAGCGGGGCCTGGATTGGTCACGCGCTGCTCTACCTGTTCATTGCTATGCTCAACTGGTTTATGTTCGCCGTCATCGCCATCTTTTTCGCCACCCTGGGGCGCTCGACGGCTGCAGGAGTGGTCGCGGGTATAAGCTGGCTGTTTGTAGAACCAATCCTGGGGAGCGTGCTGACTCTCCTGGGCAATGTGAGCAAGGGCGCGCTTGGCGATTTCCTGAAAGCCATTCCCAATTATTTCATCGGGACGAATTTTAGCGCGTTGCTTACCGATCAGTGGCAATACCTGTCATTGAACAGCTCTTCCACACCCGCTGTGTCTGTTGTTCATGCTGTAATCGTGTTGCTCGTTTACTTCGCCTTCTTCATCGGCCTGACATGGTGGATAAATAAGAGGCGCGATGTTACCAACTGATGTTGCCCGGCTATGTTGAATGCAACTACCATCAAAGAATACGCATACTCGCTCGGCTTCGATATTGCGCGCATTACCAGCGCCGAAGCCTTTCCAGAGGCCGAGCGTGTGCTGCAAGAGCGCATCGCGCAGGGGTTAATGGATGGGTTGCCCTGGTTCACCGCCGAACGCGCCTCCGTCTCCTGCCACCCCGACGCGCTCTTGCAGCAGGCGCAATCGATCATCACGCTGGCGATGTTCTATCTCACGCAGCAGCCTGATGAGCCGGACGATGGTGTCCCGCGCGGGCGTATTTCGCGCTATGCCTGGGGCGACGACTATCACGAGATCATCAAGCCCAGGCTCCAACAGTTCGCGGCCTGGCTGCGCGATTATGCGCGCGACGAAGTGCCGGAGGTTGAGACGCGCCTGTTCGTGGACACCGGGCGTATGGTTGACCGCGCCGTTGCGCAGCGAGCGGGTTTAGGCTGGTATGGCAAGAATACCAATATTCTAACCAAAGGTTGGGGTTCCTGGGTCTTCCTGGCCGAGATCGTCACCAATCTTCCTTTAGGCGGGGATGGCGGCCAGCTATACGATACGCCTTCAAAAGCGAGTTGTGGCGCTTGCGATATCTGCCTGCGCGCCTGCCCGACGGCGGCGTTGCCCGCGCCCTATGTGCTGGACAATACACGCTGCATCTCGTTCTTGACCATCGAATTGCGCGGCAGCATCCCACTCGAACTGCGGCCATTGATGGGCAATCTGATCTTCGGCTGCGACATCTGCCAGCAAGTTTGCCCGGTCAACATCGTGGCCGAACGGCGACTCGGCCTGCGCAGCGATGGCAAGGTCAGCAGCGCGTCATCGCAACCCATCCATTTCCACCCGCGCCGCGAATTTCGCCCGCGTCCCGCAACCGGCAGCAGCCCCGAACTGATCCCCCTGCTCTCCCTGACCGAAGAACAGTTCCGCGAACGCTTCCGCGGAAGTCCCATCAAACGCGCCAAACGGCGCGGCCTGCTGCGCAATGTGTGTGTTGCGCTCGGCAACACCGGCGATCCCCAGGCTGTACCGGCGTTGATTGGCGCATTACATGATGTGGAAGCCCTGGTGCGTGGTCACGCGGCGTGGGCGCTGGGGAGGATTGGGGGAGAGGAGGCAAAGCAGGCGTTGGAGGAGGCGTTGAGAGAGGAGCAAGATGAGGAGGTGCGGAAGGAGATCGAGTGTGCGCTGGGATAGGCCTGTTTGCTATTAAGCTATCTCCTCGTCCGTTTCGCTTTTCTCTGTTTCATCTGACTCAGCGAGTTCTTCGGCAATAGCAATGGCTCTAGAGGGGTCTTTGATATATTGTTCTACCCACTCTTTATTCAAACGGAGGCTTCTTTCTGCGGAAGTTTCTTTTCTGGTTCTAGTAGTTCCCGTTCTGAGTGTAGCCACTACTCCTGCTTGAGGTTCTGAGACAGGCTGTTCACCACGATTCTTGGCTTCTTGTACCCATTCTTTAACCAGTTGTGGTAGTCTCTCTTGTACCTCTCGACCAAAAAGCACTTCATCAACGTAACCCATATGAAGAAGATCGATGATGCGGCAAAGATAGGATTTTCCCTTGTACCACCACGTATTATGACCGTCAACCATAAAATAGTGCTTCACATTGAAGCTTGTGTTCCTATGAAGTTCATCAAGTTCCATTCCATCTATCTGCGACTCATAAACGCTATCGGCTATCCGGCTCCCAAAATTCTCCTCAGAATAGTAGTACTCTTTGATCTCCCAGATAGCTATGGGATTTATTACTCCGGTGAACGCTCCATCTACCCTGCGAGAAAGAGTGCGAAGTGGCATACTATCATGTGTAAAAGTAGTTAAGCGCTGTGGATTATAATCACACCTGAAACCCTCGGTATTCATTTCGATGAGAATATTTATAATATTTGTGAAGAACGCCGGGCCTGCTTTGTCCTTTGATTGTTTATTACGAGGAGTATCGCTTTTGAAGCCCATCTTTTGATAATAGTTCAAGAACAAAGAGACATAGATACTGGCCGCCTCTTCTACCCGCATAAGGTTGGCCTCCACAGTATTATTTAGCACATCGGCTCTGTATTGGAAGTAATCGAGCAGGTCTTTGCCCAGGGCAGTCAGTGTGCCATTCTCATCAATGATATGCTTAAAAGTCAAACCGACTATAGGTAACTTTGCCTTAATTTCTTCAATGCCTGGTACCTTTATTTGTTCGCCTTTAGAATAGTTTACAAGCTGGCTTATAGATTTGACGTTTGCCCAAAAAATAGGGTCTTTATGCAGAAACCTCATCTCTGGTTTCATCTAAGCGAATCCTCGAACCTTCCTACAAACTCTTGTAAAGAAATGCCTACAGCCCTACAAACCTGGCGAAGCTCCAAAAGGTCTAAGCGACGTTCCCCAGTCTCGTACTTACTGACAAAGGACTGAGAACGACCCAGGCGTTCGGCCAAATCGCTTTGACGTAATCCGGCTTCCTCTCTGATCTGGCGAAATAGTATTAACAATTTTTCCTGATCTGAAGTGTAGATACTCTTGTTCATGCGATTACTATAGAGGAGGTTAAGTGATATTCCAAAACGGAATATTGTATCTAGTTTTCTGTCAGGTTTTCAGGTACTATATGGTTTGTAAGATATGTTGCAGAACATGGTATGCAACATCACAGCATTAGATTGGTATGAGGACGTATTTTATGCAATTTCAGTTGTTTAATGAGGCTGATATTGAAGAAACTCCTGGTGAGTTTCAGACGGCACATGAAGAGAAAGCAAAAGAGGCCGCACAATTCAAGAGATTTATCTTAGAAGATGTGGAGTTAAGGAGAACTGCTCCCTTAGCTGATTTGGTAAAGCAGCAAGCTTTATTCGATAAAATTGGGGAGATTGCCGAAACAGAGGAAAACGATGATGAAGGAGACTCAAAAGGGCAGTTGTTGAAGTGGATAGGGAATAAACGACGCTTTGCTGAAGAGATCGTTTCCTACTTTCCTAAAGACTATAGCACGTATTTTGAACCTTTTTTGGGAAGCGGCGCGGTATGGGCAGCGCTCGCTCCTAAAGTAGCACATGCATCTGATATTTTCATACCCCTGATAGAAATCTGGCGCACACTGCAAAGTAACCCTGAAATGTTGAAACGCTGGTATATAGACCGGTGGAATTTAATGATGGGTGGAAATAAGGTAGAGGTGTACGAAAATATAAAGGCGTCATATAATGCTCGCCCAAATGCCGCCGATTTACTCTTTCTTTCCCGCTCTTGTTATGGCGGGGTGGTGCGCTTTCGTAAAAAAGATGGTTACATGTCTACGCCCTGTGGGCCTCACAAGCCGATGCTACCCGAAACCTTCATCCACATAGTTGATGTATGGAGCCAGATTACAGCAGGTACCACTTTTGCCTGTATGGATTATACCCAGGCTATGAGCATGGCGCGAGAAGGAGATTTGATTTACTGCGACCCTCCTTATACCTGTAGTCAGCGAATTTTGTATGGAGCGCAGTCGTTTAACCTCAGAGAGTTGTTTGCGGAGATACGAAAATGTAAAGGTCGCGGTGTACGAATAGCATTGAGTATCGATGGAACAAAAAAATCAGGCAACACGGTATGTAAAGTGCCAATTCCAGAGGGACTCTTTGAGCGGGAAATCCTGGTAAACTGTGGCGGCTCGATGTTAAAGCGGTTTCAGATGGATGGTAGAACAATGGAAGAAGAATTTGTGGCTGATAGGCTTCTACTCACATACTAGCATTCCATCATCAAATGAGACGTTACCTTGCAGCAAAGTGATAGGACGATGGTGTCGCGGTCGCCCTATTCTCGCTTAAACAAATCTCGTAGCGCTTTCACCCCGGGTTCCTCACCCCATGCATGCGATTTCCACTCAGCAGACCTCTTTGTAATCGCTTGCTTCCTACTACTGCAATATAGCTCACAAAGGCCAGGAGGCTGATGCAGACACTACTGGGGTAGTTTGTATAGAAACCGATGGTGATGCCGGACCAGGTCACAATCACGGCGATTCCGGCGGCGAGGGCCAGGGCTGCGAAGGGATGGGTGGTGACTTGATGCGCGATTGCAGCGGGTAAGAGCAGCAGCGCGAACACCAGCAGAGCGCCTACTACCAGAGTCGCTTCGCTCACGGTTATTGCCAGCAGCACCATGAAGAAGAGGCCAAGTGCGCGCACAGGCACGCCGCGCGCTGCCGCCACGTCCGGGTCCAGCGAGGCGAAAAGCAGTGGGCGTGTGATAGCAGCGAGGGCGAGGACCGTCAACCCGCTGATGAGGGCAATGATGTGTAACTGGTCGGTGGAGATACCCAGGATATCGCCGAACAGTACCTTCACTCCTGAGAAGCCCGTGCCGGCACCGCTAACATGCGCATTGAACAGGCTGAGGAAGAGCGCTCCTAGCCCCAGCACCCAGGCGAGCACAGTGCCGATAGCCACGTCGCGCCCGCGCAGGCGCTCGCCAAGGCCCCCCATCGCCAATGCTACCACGACGGTAGTGACCAGCAGACTCGCGAGCGGGTTGATGCCCAGCGCCGCGCCACCCACCGCTCCAGTAAAGGCCACATCTGATAGCGATTCGCCAGCGAAGGCCTGGTGGCGTAGCACTACAAAGTAGCCGATCAGCCCGGCCACCACGCTCAAGATGGTGCCAGCAAGAAAGGCCTGCTGCATGAAGCCGTAGTGAAGCATAGCTTGAATGTCCTGCCAGAGGTTCAAGGTGAAAGGGGGTAGCACTCCCGCCATAACGACGCTCATGCTGCACCTCCAATGCTCGAATCGCCTGGCGACGCGAGCCACCGCTGCCTCACGCGGTTGAGTACGAACCGTCCGCTTCGCACGAGGACATAGGTGCCAAAAGCGAAGGTCGTGATGAAAAAGCCAACGGGATAAGGTGTGAAGTAGCCCACGGCCAGCCCTATCCAGGTGAAAATGAGGGACAACAGGACCGCAACCGCAGCGGCTACTAACGGGCGGGTGGTGACGTACTGAGCAATAGCGGCGGGCGTGACCAGCAGTGCGAAGATGAGCAGCACTCCCACGACCTGCACCGCCACAGCAACTACCAGTGCCAGCAGTACGAGATAAACAAAGCCGAGTGTGCGCACCGGCACGCCCCGCGCTGCTGCCACATCGGGATCGATAGAGGCAAAGAAGAGTGGCCGGGCAATCAAGACGAACGCTCCTACCAGCACGAGCGTCGAGCAGGCAATGATGACCACGTCTCCATCGCTGATGCCCAGAGGGTTGCCGAACAGCACATCGTATACATTGGCGGCGTATTCCGACGTCGCCAGGGCAATAAAGAGAAAACCGAGGGCCAGCGAAGCAGTGAATACGGCGCCCACCGCGACATCGCTCTGGCGGTTGTTTTCCGCCAGGTTGAGCGTCTGGATGCCGACGGCTGCGAGCACTCCCGCGACAAAAAGACCTGCGATGGAGGGGATGCCGAAGAGAACCGCTCCTGTCGCCCCCGCGAAGCCAACGTTAGCCAGGCTATGACCCGCGAAGCTCTGGCTGCGCAGCACCATGAAATAGCCCATGAAGCCAGCGATGACGGCCACCAGTGTTCCCGCAAGGTAGGCGTTCTGCATGAAATGATAGTGGAGCAGAATCTGGATATCCGCCACCAGGTCCCATGATGGCGACAGGGTGTCAGCGAAGGCGATGGGCATGGTAGCTCACCTCCTCTTCCGTTTGCCCTACCACCACGATGCGCCCGTCGCTCGTCCTGAGTACTTCGATGGGTGTCGTGTAGAGGCGAGAAAGCGTCTCGGTGGTAATCACCTCTTCCGGTGTTCCGATCGCGACCTGGCCCTGCGCAATATAGACCACGCGATCGATAGCGGGCAGGATGGGATTGATATCATGGGCTACCAGCAGTACCGCTGCCCCCGTTTCCCGGCTGATCTGCTGGATGACGCCCGCCACACCCTGCTGGTTGCGCAGGTCGAGGCTATCCAGAGGTTCGTCCAGCGCCAGGATGCGCGGGCGCGTTACGAGCGCTTGAGCAATGAGCAAGCGCTGCTGCTCGCCGCCCGAAAGTTCCCCGATGGGCCGGTCAGCATATGCTTCTGCCCCTACGAGATCGATGGCCTCCTGGACGCGGCGTCTGGCCTCGCGCGCCTTGCCACGTTGGAGGAAAGGCAGGGGCAAGCCCCAGTCCCTTCCGTCCAGTCCGAGCCGCACAATGCTGCGCCCGCGAACACGCACATCGGCATCAAAATGCCGTCGTTGTGGCACGTAGCCAATGGCGGCGTTACCCCGCCGCGCCGGGTGGCCCAGCACGGAGATCGTCCCGTGAGAGAGCGGGATCAGCCCGAGAATCGCTTTGAGTAAGGTAGATTTACCCGCCCCATTAGGCCCCAGGATGGCGAGAAATTCCCCTGGCTGGACGGAGAGCTGCACCTCCTGCCAGATAGTGCGCCCACCCAGGGCCACGGCTGCATCCTCCACCTGGATGACCGGCGAAAGGGCAGGAGTGATAGGCGCAGCTGAAGCGGTAGGTGATAGATCGGTCATCACAGTGTCAACTCCTTAATAAGAGGGCAAGCAGTAGCCTGCCCCCACTGATTACTTGCCCGTGGCCTGCGCCAGGGCGCTTTGAATGCCTTGTAACTGGGCCGATTGCCAATCCTGGAAGGAAGCAGTGGCCGGAGTCAGCGTCTCGGTGATGGTTGCCACCGGGATATTTTTAGCCTTCGCCAGGTTGATGAGCGCCTGGATATTGTTCGGGGTGTTCTGCGAGTTGTAGATCAATACCTTGATCTGCTTCTGGTTGATCTGTTGCTCGACGGTGGCTTCATCCGCCGCTGAGATATCCTGCCCCTCTGAGACCGCCTTGAGGTAGGAATAGGGCGTGATGAGG
>Ga0207416_1001514_pt1 | contig 30128 bp, 28 predicted proteins | sample PaiPotPPM11metaG_FD_184107 | JGI IMG/M metagenome (GOLD analysis project Ga0207416, IMG submission 184107) | Iron sulfur acid spring bacterial and archeal communities from Banff, Canada, to study Microbial Dark Matter (Phase II) - Paint Pots PPM... ... | reverse complement strand
GCGGGTCCCGGCCCAGCGGCGCTGCTGATCCGGCGTCCCGAACCGGGCCAGCGCGCCGGCGCCCAGCACGGCCGAGGCGAGGTACGGCACGGGCGCCACCGCGCGCCCGACCTCGATCAGCACCGAGCACTGCTCCAGCAGCCCGAGCCCGGCCCCGCCCAGCGACTCGGGCAGCGCGGCGGCCAGGACGCCGGCCCGGCCCAGGTCGGCCCACAACCCGGCATCGAACCGGTCCCCGCGGGCCTCGACGTCGCGCAGCCGCTCGGGCGTAGCCCGGTCGGCCAGGATCGTCCGGCTCAGGGCAGCCAGTTCGCGCTGGGATTCGTTCTCAGAAAAGTCCATGGGGCTCCCCGGTGATCAGCGGTTCGCGGCCGGCAGCCCGAGCCCCGCGGCGGCGATGATGTCGCGCTGCACCTCGTTCGTCCCGCCGCCGAAGGTCAGGATCAGGGCCGCGCGGTGCATGCGCTCGATCCGGCCGGACACCGCGGCGCCGGGCGAGCCCTCCCGGACATCGGCGTGCGCCCCGAGCACCTCCATCAGCAGCCGGTACGCCTCGGTGGCGAGTTCGGTGCCGTAGACCTTCGTCGCCGAGGCCGTCGCGGGGCCGAGGCCGCGGCCGTCCCCCCTCGCGCGGGCGGCGTCGGCCTCGGCCGCGATCCGCCAGTTGACCAGCTTGAGGAACTCGGCCTTGGCGTGCACCCGGGCCAGGTTGAGCTGGACCCATTCCTGGTCGATCACGCGCTGGCCGCTGGCCAGCTTGGTGGCGGCGGCCCAGTCGCGGACCTCGGCCAGCGCCGAGCGGACCGGCGCCGACGAGGTCAGCGCGACCCGCTCGTGGTTGAGCTGGTTGGTGATCAGCGACCAGCCCCGGTTCTCTTCGCCGACCAGGGCGGAGGCGGGCACGCGCACGTCGGAGTAGTAGGTGGCGCTGGTCGTGGGGCCGGCCATCGTGTGCACCGGCGTCCAGGAGAACCCGGTCGTGCCGGTCGGCACGATCAGGATCGACAGGCCCTTATGCCGGGGCGCCTGCGGGTCGGTCCGGCAGGCGAGCCACACGTAGTCCGCGTACTGGATCAGGCTCGTCCACATCTTCTGCCCGTTGATCACGTATTCCTCGCCGTCGCGGACCGCGCGGGTGCGCAGCGAGGCGAGGTCGGTGCCCGCCTCCGGCTCGGAGTAGCCGATCGAGAAGTGGATCTCGCCCGCCGCGATCCGGGGCAGGTAGCGCGCCTTCTGCTCGGGCGTGCCGAACCGCATGATCGTCGGGCCCACGGTGTTGATGGTCAGGAACGGCACGGGGACCCCGGCGACCGCCGCCTCGTCGGTGAAGATGAGCTGGTCGAGGACGGAGCCGCCGCGCCCGCCGTATTCCGCGGGCCAGCCGAGGGCCAGCCAGCCGTCCCGGCCGAGCTGGCGGACGACCTCGCGGTGGGCCTGGCCGTCGCCGTAGTCGCCGGCCGGGTCGGCCAGCCCGGCCCGTCGCTCGGGGGTCATCAGGCCGGCGAAGTAGCCGCGCAGCTCCCGCCGGAGCGCCTCCTGCCCGGGCGTGTAGGCCAGGTCCAAATCCGCCCTCCGCGGTCGGCAAATAGAACGTGTTCCACCAAGCGTAACCGAGCGCACCGCCGGAGCCCTGGCCCGTACCCGCACGAGCTATACATATAGAACGTGTTCTATTTGACGTAGCCGGGAGGGCACGATGGCCGAGGCGTTCCTGGTCGACGCGGTGCGGACGCCGGTCGGGCGGCGCGGCGGCGGCCTGGCCGGCGCGCATCCCGCCGACCTGGGCGGGCACGCGATCCGGGCGCTGCTGGAGCGCGCGGGCACCGACCCGCTGGCCGTGGACGACGTGGTGTTCGGCTGCGTGGACACGGTCGGCCCGCAGGCGGGGGACATCGCGCGGACCGCCTGGCTCGCGGCCGGCCTGCCCGAGGAAGTGCCGGGCGTGACCGTAGACCGCCAGTGCGGCTCGGCCCAGCAGGCGGTGCACTTCGCCGCACAGGCCGTGCTGAGCGACACCGCGGACCTGGTCGTCGCGGGCGGGGTGCAGAACATGAGCCAGATCCCGATCGCGGCGGCCATGCGCGCGGGCGAGGCGTTCGGCTTCGACGACCCGTTCGGCGGCTCGGCCGGCTGGCGGGCCCGGTACGGCACCCAGGAGATCTCCCAGTTCCGCGCGGCGGACATGATCGCGGCCCGGTGGGGGATCAGCCGGGCCGAGATGGAGGCGTACGCGCTGGCCAGTCACCAGCGCGCGCTGGCCGCGATCGACGCGGGGACGTTCGAGGCCGAGATCGTGCCCTACGGCGCGGTGACGACCGACGAGTGCCCGCGGCGGGACACCTCGGCCGCGAAGATGGCCGGGCTGGCGCCGCTGCGGCCGGGCGGCCTGACCACCGCCGCGCTGTCCAGCCAGGTCGCCGACGCCGCGGCCGCGCTGCTGATCGCCTCGGCCCGGGCCGTTCGAGAGCACAGGCTGCGCCCGCGCGCCCGGATCTGCCACCTCAGCGCGCGCGGCGACGACCCGGTCCTGATGCTCACCGCGCCGATCGCGGCCACCGCGCACGCCCTGCGGCGCTGCGGCCTCACCCTGGACCAGATCGACCTGGTGGAGATCAACGAGGCCTTCGCCAGCGTGGTCCTGGCCTGGCTGCGGGACACCGGGGCGGACCCGGACCGGGTCAACCCCTGCGGCGGGGCGATCGCGCTCGGCCACCCGCTCGGCGCGACCGGCGCCCGGCTGATGACCACGCTGCTGCACGCACTGGAGCGCACCGGCGGACGGTACGGGCTGCAGACGATGTGCGAGGGCGGCGGCCAGGCCAACGTGACGATCATCGAGCGCCTGTGACGGACCGGGTCCCGGCCGCAGCGCGGCCGGGACCCGGGCACCGGTGAGGCGGGGGACCGGCCTAGTGGACCGAGACCGGGATCCGCACGTGGCGGAACACGTTGGTCCGCAGGCCGTGGACGTGGACCGGGCGGCTCAGCCAGATCCCGTAGAAGTTGCGGGAGATGAGGTTGCGCGCGATGATCACGCGCACCCGCGTCCCGCCGGAGAACACCAGCACCCCCGTGGTCCGCAGGTCCTTCGGCGACGCCGGGGAGTCCAGCGGGTCGCCGCGCAGGTTGTTGCGGCCGATCCGGTTGCCGATGATCGTGTTACCGCTCAGGTCCTCATGCTGGCCCGGGCGGATCGTGTGCGCGTGCATGGTCACGCCGGACAGGCCGTTGAACGCGATGTAGTTGCCGGTGACCAGGTTGTCGTAGGACGCGGTGCCGGCCGTGGCGTTGGCGAACAGCACCCCGGCGCCCCCGCCCCGCAGCCCGTTGTAGGTCACGATGTTGTGCCGGATCACGTTGTCGTACACGCCCGCGACCCGGGGCTGCCGCTGGCCGCGGGAGTTCAGGGCATTGGGATTGTGGCCCGGAACGGTGATCCCGCAGTCCGAGCTGTTATGCGTGACAATGTCGTCCGCGACCAGGTTGTTGTGCGTGGGCCCGGTGTCATCGCTCATCAGCACGCCGCCGGAGTTGTCGGCGATGTAGTCGTCGGTGATTTGCGAGTAAGCGACCGCGGTGAAGTGCACGCCCTCGCCGCAGTCCCCGGGGGCCTGCCCCATGGCCGCGCATTCGAAATAGCTCGAAGCGGGCGGTACGCCGCCGCCGAGGTCGTTATGCACCACGGCGTTGTGGGTGATCGAGATGCCGCTCAGCACCTGCCGCAACCCGGCGGCCAGCACGCCCTCGCCCTGGGCGCCCGTGACCTTGAAGCCGCTGAGGCCAATCCGGGAGTAGAGCAGCACCACCGCGGCGTAGATGGTCTGCCGCCCGAGTCCCGGGATCGTGAGCTTCAGCCCGGGCCGCACCCCGGCCTCGTCGATCGTCGCGTGCAGTCCCACCAGGGACAGCGGCTTGCTCACCACGACCTGCTCACGGTAGGTCCCCGGGCACACGAACACCTTGTCTCCCGGGTGCGCGGCGTTGACCGCGGACTGGATGGTCCGGAAGCGGGCCGAACGGCAGGACCGGTTCGGGTTGTACGGCCGCGCGTTCCGGGCGACGTACAGGGTGTGCGGGTGGCCGCCGTTCCACGCCGGGGCGGCGGCCGCCGCCCCGGCCTGCGTCAGCGCGGCGGCGGCCATCAAGGCCGCCGACGCCGCGCCCGCTATGCGGATAACTCGCATGGATTTCAAGTATTCCTCCCCGAAAAATACTGACACCGGGTTACATTGGCCCGGATAATGAATTCCTCTCGGGCCGAGAGGCATCTGTGTGTGACATTACGGCATTCGGAGCGACTGATTCGGCTCGACACACCAAATGATCACGGCGGTCACCAGCCAAAACCCTAACTAATGGGCGCCGGAGTTTCTATTGCCTTGAGAATGGCCGGGCAGCGCGGCGGGCACGCGCCGGGGCGGTAGCGGCATTCTGGCGGCGCCGCGTCGTTCGGTGTACGCTCCCGCCAAGTAGAACATGTTCTATTTGCCGGGAGTGTGGCGATGGTTGCCTCGATCAAGCCGCATCGCGACGCGATCGGCCTCAGTGACGGCCTGCTGCTTACCGCCAGTCCGGCATCGGCCGGGAGGGCGGCCGCCCGGCCATCGAGGCCTACACCGAGCTCAAGACCGTCCTGCTCCCGTTTACCGACCAGATGATGTAGGGCCCGCACCGGAGGCGCCCGGTGGCCTCGACCGCGGCCGCGATCAGCCCGTCCCGGGCCTCCCCGGCCGGAAGAAGGAGTGGTCGTGGCCATCACCATGACAGCAGCGGGCCGCGTGACCGAGGTCCTGATCGACACCCCGCCGGTCAACGCGCTGACCGTGCGCGACTGGTTCGACCTGGCCGACGCGCTCACCGCGGCCGGGACTGACCCGCGGACCGCGGTCGTGATCCTGCTCGCCGCCGGGCGGGGCTTCTGCGCGGGCGTGGACATCAAGGAACTGCAGCGCGACGGCCCCCCGGCGGTCATCGGCTGCAACCGCGGCTGCGCCGCGGCGTTCGCGGCCGCCTACGACTGCGCGGTCCCGGTGATCGCGGCGGTGCACGGGCACTGCCTGGGCGGCGGGATCGGGCTGGCCGGGAACGCCGACCTGGTCGTGGCCGACGAGACGGCCACGTTCGGCCTGCCCGAGGTCGACCGGGGGGCGCTCGGCGCGGCCACGCACCTGTCCCGGCTGGTGCCGGCCCAGCTCATGCGGCACATGGTCTACACCTGCCAGCCCGTGTCCGCCCGCGAGCTCTACCGGCACGGCTCGGTCTACCGGGTCGTGCCCCCCGGGGAGGCGCACCCGGCCGCGCGCGCCGTCGCCGCGGACATCGCGGCCAAGGACCCGCACGTCATCCGGCTGGCCAAGGAGTCGCTGAACGGCATCGACCCGGTCGACGTCAAGCGCGGCTACCGGTTCGAGCAGGGCTTCACGTTCGAGCTCAACCTGGGCGGCGCCGGCGACCGGGCCCGGGACGAGTTCATCGGCCGGAGCGGCGCGGGTGACAAAGACATTTCCCGGGAACGGGAGTAGCGGGCGTGGACAAGCGCATGACCCTCGACGAGGCCGTGGCGGAGATCCGCGACGGCATGACCGTCGGCATCGGCGGGTGGGGCTCGCGGCGCAAGCCCATGGCGCTGGTGCGGGCGCTGGCCCGCTCGGCGGTGCGGGAGCTGACCGTCGTGTCCTACGGCGGCCCCGACGTCGGGCTACTGGTCGCGGCGGGCAAGGTCAAGCGCGTGGTCTGCGGTTTCGTCACGCTGGACTCGATCCCGCTCGAGCCGCACTTCCGGCGGGCCCGGCGCGACGGCCTGATCGAGCTGACCGAGCTGGACGAGGGGATGCTGCGGGCCGGGCTCTCGGCCGCGGCGCAGCGGCTGCCGTTCCTGCCGATCCGGGCCGGGCTGGCCTCCGACGTGCTCCGGGTCAATCCCGGGTTGCGCTGCGTCACCTCGCCGTACGGCGACGGCGAGGAACTCGTGGCCATGCCCGCCCTGACCCTCGACGTGGCGCTGGTCCACCTGAACCGGGCCGACGCGCGCGGGAACGCGCAGTACCTCGGGCCCGATCCCTACTTCGACGACCTGTTCTGCCTCGCGGCCCGGCGCCGGCTGGTCTCCTGCGAACGGATCGTGCCCACCGCCGGGCTCGCCGCCGGGGGCCCGGTGCAGAGCCTGCTGCTGAACCGGGCCATGGTCGACGGCGTGGTCGAGACCCCGCGCGGGGCGCACTTCACCAGCTGCGTGCCCGACTACGGCCGGGACGAGGCGTTCCAGAGGCGTTACGCGGAGAGCGCGGCGTCCGGCGAGTCCTGGGCGCGGTTCCGCGGCCGGTTCCTGGACGGCGACGAGGCCGGGTACCTCGCGCAGGTCGACGCGCTGGAAGACGGCCGGTGAACCGCGCCACGCGCGCCGAGATCTGCGTGGCGGCCTGCGCGGACGCGTGGGCCGGCGACGGGGAGATCCTGGCCAGCCCCATGGGGCTGGTGCCCACGCTCGGCGCCCGGCTGGCCCGGCTGACCACGGCGCCCGGCCTGCTGCTGACCGACGGCGAGGCGTACCTGCTCGCGGGCGGGGCCGGCGACGGGACAGAGGTCGAGGGCTGGCTGCCGTTCGGCCGGGTGTTCGACCTGGTGGCCAACGGGCGGCGCCACGTGATGATGGGGGTCAGTCAGGTGGACTCGTTCGGAAATCAGAACATCTCCTGCATCGGGGACTGGGCCCGACCGCGGTCGCAGCTGCTCGGCGTGCGCGGCGCGCCCGGGAACACGGTGAACCATGCGACGAGCTACTGGGTGCGCGAGCATTCGCCCCGGGTCTTCGTGCCGAGCGTGGACATGGTCTGCGGGGTGGGCCATGATCACGCCGCGCGCGGGCCTGCGTCGGCCCGCCGGTTCCACGACCTGCGGCTGGTGATCACCGACCTGGCCGTGCTGGATTTCCGGACGCCGGACGGTTCGATGCGCCTGCGGTCGGTGCATCCCGGGGTCGCAGCGGATGAGGTGACCGAGCGGACCGGGTTCGCGCTGGCCGCCGCGGACCCGGTGCCGCAGACGCGCGTGCCGGGGGAGCGGGAGCTGAGGCTGATCCGCGAGGTGCTCGACCCGGGGAATCGCCGGGACGCGGAGGTGGGGCCCCGTGGTGGAGGGCCCCGTGGTGGAGGGCCCCGTGGTGGAGGGCACAGCGGTGGATAGGCCCGTGGCGGCGGCTGACCCGCTGCGGACGCCGCTGACCGAGCTGACCGGCGTGCGGTGGCCGGTGGTGCAGACCGGCATGGGCTGGGTGGCCGGCCCGCGCCTGGTGAGCGCCGTGGCCGAGGCAGGCGCGCTGGGCATCCTGGCCTCGGCCACGATGACGCTGGCCGAGCTGCGGCGCGCCGTGGCCGAGGTTAAAGAGCGGACCGGGCAGCCGTTCGGGGTGAACCTCCGGGCCGACGCGCCGGACGCCGCCGAGCGGATCGACCTGATCATCTCCGAACGAGTCAAGGTGGCGTCGTTCGCGCTGGCGCCCGCCGAGAAGCTGATCCGCCGGCTCACCGGCGCGGGCGTGGTGGTGATCCCCTCAGTGGGCGCCCGGCGGCACGCCGAGAAGGTCGCCGCCTGGGGCGCCGACGCGGTGATCGTGCAGGGCGGCGAGGGCGGCGGTCACACCGGGTCGGTGCCCACGTCCGTGCTGCTGCCGCAGGTGGCCGACGCGGTCGGCATCCCGGTGGTCGGCGCGGGCGGGTTCGCCGACGGCCGGGGCCTGGTCGCGGCGCTGGCCTACGGCGCGGCCGGGATCGCCATGGGCACCCGGTTCCTGCTCACCAGCGACAGCCCGGTGCCGGACGCGGTCAAGCAGGTCTACCTGGCCAGCGGGGTCGCCGACACCGTGGTCACGACCCAGGTCGACGGCGTGCCGCACCGGGTGCTGCGGACCGCGTTCGTGCAGCGGCTCGAGGCGGCGGCCAGGTGGCAGCGCCTGGCCCGTTCGGCTCGCAGCGCCAGCGCGCTGCGCCGGCTCAGCGGCGCCACCTGGCGTTCGATGATCGGGGAGGGCCGGGCCATGCGCGGGCGGCGCGAGCTGACCTGGAGCCAGCTCCTCATGGCGGCCAACACCCCGATGCTGCTGCGCGCCGCGATGGTCGAAGGCCGCGCCGACCTCGGGGTCATGTCCGCCGGCCAGGTGGTCGGGCGGATCGAGGACCTGCCCACCGCGCGAGAGGTCATCGAGGGCGTGGTCCGCGAGGCCCGCGAGGTCCTGGCCCGCCTCGGCGCGGGTTAAGCCCGCCGGGGGCGGCCGGGTCAGGGCCAGCGAGCGGTCCCGCGCCGCCGGCCACGGTCGTCGCGGCCAGCGCGATCCGGTGGTCCTTGGTCCACGGCGGTCCCAGTGTGGCCCGCGGGCCGTGGAGCACATCGCCGGCTCGCGCCCCGAGGATCCGGGCCGCCTGCGCCTCGACGTCCCGGGCGTCGAAGAGGTGCACCTCCCAGCCGCGCGCGTGCGCGCACTCGGCGAGCACCTGGCAGTACATGACCGAGTCGGCCCGGGACTCATACGGCGGGCGGCGCTGCAGCGCGATGTCGTCGGGGAAGTCGAGCGGCCAGGCCCGCAGCGACACCGAGACGACCGGTGCGGGCAGCGAGGCCGCGAGCTGATCCAGCGACGCCGAGGTCGCCCGCATCGCCGACGCCCGGGCCTGCGCGACCATCCGCGCGGCGGCGTCGTCGCCCAGAGGCCCGGCTTCGTGTTCGATCGGCGCGGCCGGGGTACCGGGTTCGATCAGCTCGATCCGCCGGCGATCCACGACCTGGTGCCCGGCCGATGCCGTGACCGCCACGGCCCACCCGAGATGATGAGCGATCCCCACCCGCACGCCCACGAGTATCCCGCGTCAGCGGGAAACTCATCGATCCGCCAGCGCGCAAATCCGGTCGCTGGTCTCGTCGTTCTTCTGGGCGCGTCCGAACGGGGGCGTGCGAGGGTACTGTGACCGCCCGGGGAGCGGACGCGAAGGGGCGCAAGGTGGGCGTGGCCAAGCGAGGCGAGGAAGCCGGGCGCGGCGCGCCCGCCCGCCCTGATGAGACTCGCCCGGAAGCTCGCCCGGGGGACTGGCCCGGGGTGGGGGATTTCGATGCCCTGGTCCGCCAGTACCGGCGCGAGCTGCACCTGCACTGCTACCGGATGCTCGGGTCCTTCGACGAGGCGGAAGATCATGTGCAGGAGGTTTTCCTGCGGGCCTGGCGGTCCCGGGAAGGCTTCCAGGGCCAGTCGAGCCCGCGTACCTGGCTGTACCGGGTCGCCACCAACGCCTGCCTGGACACGCTGCGCCGTGATGCCCGGCGGTCCGTGCCCGTGCGGTCCGGCGCGCCAGCCGGGGCCGGGCCATCGGTTGTCGCGCTGCCGTGGGTGCAGCCGTATCCGGACGCGCTGCTGGACGAGATGGCCGCCGACCAGCCAGACCCGGAGGCGGTGGCGGTGAGCCGGGAGACGATCTCGCTGGCTTTCCTGGCCGCGATTCAGTTGCTGCCACCGCGCCAGCGGGCCGTGCTGATCCTGCGCGACGTGGTCAGCTTGCCCGCCGCCGAGGTTTCCGGGCTGCTCGAGATGACCGTCCCGGCGGTTAACAGCGCGCTCCAGCGCGCCCGCACCACACTGCGCGATCAGTGGCCGCAGGGGCGGCTGGGCTGGGCCCCGCCCGCCGAGCCCGATCCCGGGCAGCGCCGCCTGCTGGAGCGTTTCATCGCCGCGCATGAACAAGCCGACCCCGAGGCGCTGATCGCCCTGCTCGGCGAGGAGATACGGCTGGCCATCTCCCAGGTCGGGGAGTGGAACGGCCGCCAGACCGTGAGCGACGCGCTACGGGACGGCATGAACACCCCGGGCCAGTGGCGGATGCTCCCGATCATGGCCAATGGCCAGCCGGGCGCGGCCGGGTACGTCCGCCGTCCCGGCCAGGCGGCGTACTTCCCGTTCGTGCTCTGCGTATTGCATTTTGAAGACGGCCGCCTGACCGAGGTCGCCGCCTTCGAGCAGCCAGCGATGTTCCCCGTGTTCGGCCTGCCCGCCAGCCTGTGACCACCGGGCCGTCACCGGCCTCGCGGCACGGGCTTCAGGCCCGGGAGGCTCTGGCCCGGGATGAGTGGCGCACGAGCGTGAGCACCATGCTGAGGCTCAGCACCACCAGCGCGGCCTCGACGAACAGCGACACCGTGCCCACCCAGTAACCCCAGTTGCCGACGTCACCGGGATCGCCCGGTACGCCGACCGTGCGCGAGGCGATGTAAGCGATGAACGGCCCGGTGCCAAGCAGGACGGCGGCGGCCCAGCCGAGCCAGGACGGCCCGAGCCACCCCGGCCGGGGCAGCAACAGCGCCACCGCGGTCAGCACGCCGCTGACCTCGATCGCCCGGTAGCCCCACCCGATCCAGTCCGGCATGGCCAGCGCGGTCACGCCGCCCTGGTCGGCGACGTGGACGCCCGCGACGGCGACCGCCAGCAGAGCGCCCACGAGCCGAACCGCGATCTCCGGCGCTGCAGGCCCGGGCGTTCCCGCCCCTGCTGTGACCGTCCGGCTGGCTACTGTCCCCTGTGCCACGACTAATCCCCGCTTCCCGTTACGGCATCTCGTGGCCCACCGCACTCCAGCACGGCGCGAGGTTCCCGGCAGTTCGGCATCGGGCGTGTGACCGTGGTCACAAGAAGCGACCTGGGGGACGCGCGCGGGACAGCGTGTCGATCGCCACGGTGACGATCGTCGTGTCGAACACCGGTGCCCGGCTCTTGACAGGTTAGTTTGGAAAGGTTACTAACTGATTGTCGCCGGGCGCCCGTCGGCTGGTGCAGAATCTGGCGCCGAACTTCGGTCCGCGGCGTCTGCCAGCCCGCACGGAGCTACGTCGAGGAGGAAGAGCGTGAAACCTGGCCGTCGTCTTGCGGTCGCCCTGGCCACCGCCGCGGTCCTCTGGCCGCTCGCCGTAACCGTCGCCCCAGCGACGGCCGCGTCCCACCGCGGGCTGCCCGCGCAGGTGTACGCGCCGTACTACGAGACCTACCTGGCGCCGCACACCCCGAGCGTCTCCGCGACCGCGCGGGCGTCCGGAGCGCGGTACCTGACGCTGGCGTTCCTCCAGTCGGCTGGCAAGCACTCTTGCTCGATCAACTGGAACGGGAACTCGTCGCAGCCGCTGAACTACTACGCCCAGGACATCGCCCGGCTGCGCGCCGCCGGAGGCGACGTGATCCCCTCGTTCGGCGGATACAGCGCGGACCAGGGCGGCACCGAGATCGCGGACTCGTGCCGGAGCGTCAGCCGGATCGCTGCCGTCTACGAGCTAGTCATCCGGACGCTCCATGTCACCCGGCTGGACATGGACGTCGAGGCCAACTCGCTGACCAACACCGCCGGGATCAACCGCCGCAACGAGGCGATCGCGCTCACCGAGCGGTGGGCCGCCGCGCATTGCATCCCGCTGCAGGTTCAGTACACGCTCCCCGTGGAGCCCAGCGGGCTCGGCACCGAGACGGGCGTGCTGCGCAACGCGATCGCCAGGGGCGCCCGCGTGACCAGCGTCAACATCATGGTCTTCGACTACTACCTGCCCGGCGAGCGCCTGCAGAACATGGGCGCCGACGCGATCAGCGCGGCCGCGAGCACGCACCGCGAACTCGCAGCGCTGTACCCGGCCTGGTCGGCGGCGCGGTTGTGGAACATGCTCGGCATGACCCTGCTGCCCGGCATAGACGACTACCCGAATCTCGACGAGGTGACCTCGCTTCAGAACACTCAACTGATGCTGCGCTTCGCCCAGGTGCACCACCTGAACTTCCTGTCGATCTGGGCCATCCAGCGCGACAACGGCGGCTGCCCTGGCGCCCACGACAGCAACACGTGCTCCGGCATCAAGCAGCACACCTGGGCCTTCAGCCACCTCCTGGAACACTTCACCGGCTGAGGGCGGTCAGGGTTTGAGCACGACCTTGCCGGTGTTCTGGCGTTCCAGGAGCCGGCGGTGAGCCGTCGCTGCTTCAGCAAAGGGGTAGGTCGCGTCGATGAGCGGCTTGACGCGGCCCTGGTCCCACAGGGCGAGAACGGCCTGGAGTTCTTCGCGCAGGACAGCGACCTGCTCCCACAGGTGGCCGATGTTGACGCCGCTGACGGTCCGGTTGTGGTTCATCAGCCCGAGCGGCGTCAGCAGCGGTATGCCCGCCACCTGGGAGACCAGGCGGGCCGGGCGGCGCCGCGGCCCGCTGGCCAGGTTGGCGAACCCGTAGGCCACCAGCCGGCCGCACGGGCGGAGCAGTTTGAGCCCTTTGCGCCAGTCATGGCCGCCGAGCGGGTCCAGCACCATGTCCACGCCCTCGCCCGCGGTCAGCCGGCGGACCTCGGCGGCGTAGTCGGTGGCGTGGTAGTCGATGGGGTGCGCGCACCCTTCGGCCCGGAGGACGTCGTGCTTGGCGGCCGAGGCCGTGCCGAAGACTTCCAGATCGTCCACGGTGCGGCATAGTTGCAGCACCGCCGTCCCGACCCCGCCGGCGGCCATATGCACCAGGACCCGCTCGCCGGGCCGGACGTTCGCGACGCGGAACAGCATGTGGTAGGCGGTGAGGTAGTTGACCGGTATCGCGGCGGCTTCCTCGAAGCTCATCGCATCCGGCATCGCCAGCACCTGCCCGGCGGGCACGCACACCACATCCGCGTGCCCGCCGAAACGCGTCAGGGCCAGCACCCGCTGGCCTGCCGCGTGGCCTTGGGTGTTCTCGCCGGCCGCGTCGATCACCCCGGCCACCTCATAGCCGACGACGCATGGCGGCTTGGGCGCATCGGGATAGAGCCCCTGCGCGGCCATCACCTCCGCGAAGTTCAGGCCAGCCGCGCGGACACGAATGCGGACCTGGCCCGGGCCGGGCTCAGGATCGGCCGTTTCCCGCACCTCCAGGGCCCCGGGCCCGCCAGGCCTCGTGATCCAGACCGCTCGCATCGCCACCTCCTCCGCAGCAGACACCGCACAACGGCTCACAGTCCGTTCCGCCCGGCGACGATCGCATTAATCCTCTCAAACCCAGCCCGGCAAAAGACCGCCATCTCCGCGGGGCCGATCGCGCTGTCGGCTGCCGGTATGCTCGGCCACCGGCGGGCCGGGTCGGCGGAGGGAGTGCGCTGGCATGTTGCCAGGAAAACGTGCGCTGGTCACGGGCGGCACCCGCGGACTGGGGGCGGCGATCGCGGCCGCGCTGCGCCGCGAGGGCGCAGATGTCGTCGTGGCCGCTCGATCTGCGCCCGAGGGGTCGCACGACCGCTATGTGGCCGCAGACCTCACCACACCCGAAGGAATCGACTTTCTGGCGCACCGCGTCATCGACGAGCTCGGGGGCCTGGACATCCTCGTGTCAAACGCTGGCGGGCAGACCCGCCGACCGCAGGGGATCATGGCCTTCACCGACGCGGACTGGGACCGCGACATGGCGATCAACCTGTACGCGGCCGTGCGACTCGACCGGGCCCTCGTGCCGCACATGATCGCCTGTGGCGGAGGAAGCATCATTCACGTGAGTTCGCTCGCTGCCAGCGTGCCGCGGCCGGCTTCCATCGCCTACAGCGCGTCGAAGGCAGCGCTGAACTCCTACAGCAAGGGCCTGGCGAACGAACTCGCCGGGCACGGCATACGGGTCAACACGGTCTCACCCGGCCTCATCCGCACGCCGGCGACCGATGTCGTCGCGCACGAGCGCGGCGTCGAGCCCGAAGCGTTCGTCGCTCAGACAGTCCAGGCCATGCAGATCCCGCTCGGCCGGGCCGGGACACCCGAGGAGCTGGCCGCGCTGGTCGTCTTCCTCGTCTCGCCGCAGGCGTCCTACCTGACTGGCGGCCTGTACCCGGTTGACGGCGGCTCCACCCAGTACCGGTAAGCCGACGCGCCGCCCGGCAGCGAGGTCGTCCCGGGAGCCATCCTGGTGATGGTCCGTCCACCGGAATAGATTCTGGTCAATGGCCCATCGACTCGAATGGCAACGCCAAGATCAAAGCGCCGTAGACTGCCCCGGGGTGGGTAGATGCTGTGGCTGATCCCGACGAGGGCGTGGCGGCTGACGGGACGATTCGGACGGGCGCGCATCGCGACCGGGTACCTGCGGCTTTCGAGGCTGTCCTGACTGATGCGGTCGCATTGGTGGGCGAGTCCGGGGCATCGCTCTATGTCTACGGATCCGTCGCTAACGGCAGCGCGCGTCCGCGTTCGTCGGACGTAGACCTGCTGTCGGTCGGTCTCCGGGATGCCGCCATCCTCGGGCGGCGCCTGTCTGCGCGGTACGCCGGCCGATGCCGGGGCGTGGAAGTCGTCGCGACCACCGCTGCAGACTTCGCCGGCGACGCCGACGCGGCTTACGGCTACCGGGTGTTCCTTCGCCACTACTGCGTCCACCTCGCGGGCCCCGATCCAGCGGTGGCGCTGTCGGCCTTTCCCGCGGACGCCCGGGCTGCTCGCGGTTTCAACGGCGACCTGGGCCAGCATGCCCGGCAATGGCGGCAGGACCTGGAGTCCGGGCAGGTGGCTGCGGACCTGCTTGGTGTCCGGGCCGCCCGTAAGACGCTCCTGGCGGTGGCCGGGCTGGTCAGCGTCAGCGACCAGACCTGGACGACCAGTCGTTCCCGTGCTGTGCAGCGCTGGAGTGAACTCGAGCCCAGCCTAGCCTCCCAACTAGGCCGACTGCACGCCTGGGCCGAGAGGGGAAGTCGTCCCTCGGCCGAGGAAGTCCAGAGCGCTCTCGCCGGCGACGGGATTGTCTCTGCGATCGTGGAGCGCTTCGCCAGCCTGATCGGGCTCTGGACAGACGAAGCCGAAGATCAGTAGTACGCGCTAGCTCCGGCGGTCCATGTCGGCGAGATGCGGGGCAGCTCAGTTTTCGCGGTGGTGTCTGGCGCGCGCGAGCAGATCAGCGATGTGCTGCGCCGAATGGCCCAACTACGCGATGCAGTTCGGCGAGAACGGCCAATTCGGCACTCATCCGGGCGGGGCCGTGACCAGGCTATGCTCGGCGGCGATCCTGGCCGTGCCTTCCGGATCGATGTGAAGCCCGTACGTGGAGTTGAGCGCACCGATCGCCTCCGGGCTGGCTTGCCCGGAGCTAATCAGCGCCGCCAGCTCGACGAAGAACTGATCGAACCCGGCCGGAGAGATGATCTCCAGCAGTCGCGCCGGGCCATCGGTGGCGTTCCAGAACGTGTGCCAGACGTCACGAGGCTTATAGACCAGGTCACCAGGCTCAGCAAAGACGATGTTGCCGCCCTGCCAGAAGCCCCACCGGCCCTCCAGAATGAACGAGTACTCGTCCTCGCGGGTATGCAGGTGCAGCGGCGCGGCCATGCCGCGCGCGACTATGGGGTGCTCGACAAGAGAGAACCGGCCCTCCGAGGGGCCGCCGTCGAGGATAAACCGGGCGCCGACCACTCCCAGGCTGCCCGTGGTCGAGTCCGCCTCTCGTACAACCGGAGCGCTCAAACTGACGTTCATGAAAGTCATAGATCCTCCGGCCGGTCTCGGCGCCGCCCAAGATCGTCATGGCTCCGGCTGCGGCGTCCGGGACGTTTCCGCGGAGACGTCTTGTGCAGGAATTCACAAGCCGTCTCCGCGGAAACGCGCCCTCACGCCGCTACGGGCGCGCTCCAAGGTTAGGCCACGGTCCAGGTAATGGGCAGCGAGCGAAGGTTGTGTATGGCCATCCCGGGCTTGAATCTGAGGTCAGCGGGCGGCACGGCCAGCGCGAGTCCTGGCAGCCGGGTGACTAGCCCGCGCAGCGCCTCCTGAAGTTCCACCCGGGCCAGCTGGGCGCCGAGGCAGTGGTGCGCGCCGCTGCCGAATCCCAGATGGCTGGCTGGTGCACGGCTGATGTCGAACCGGTCCGGCTCGCTGAACACCGACGGGTCACGGTTGGCCGCCATGGTCATCGGCAGGACAACCTCGCCTGCCGGGATCGTCACACCGCCCAGCTCTACGTCCTCGGTGGTGACCCGCGCCAGCGGCAGAACACCGATCCTGACATAGCGCACCAGTTCCTCCACGGCACCGGGAATCAGCCGGGGATCCGCGCGCAGCCTGGCCATCTGGGCCGGGTGATCCAGCAGAGCCAGCAGCGAGAGGCTGATATGGTGGGCGGTAGTCTCGTAGCCGGCGACGAGAATGGTGCAGGCCAGGTTGGTGAGTTCGGCCTCGGACAAGCGGTCGCCGGAGTCGCGCGCCGCGATGAGGGCACTTAGCAGATCATCGTCGGGCCGTGTGCGCCTGATCGTTATCAGTTCCGCGAAGTACTCGTACGTCTCGGCGAGCGCGGTCAGTATCTCGCCGGAGTCCCGCTCCCAGTCACCTATCAGCGTGGCCGACCAGGTGCGGAACTTGTCCATATCGGCGGTGGGCACGCCGAGCAGCTCGCAGATCACCCGCACCGGCAGCGGTCCGGAGAAACTCGTCATCAGGTCGGCCGGCTGGGGCCGGGTGATGAACCCGCCGATGAGCCCATCGACGATGGCGGCCACCCGCGGCCGCATCGCCTCCACCCGCCGGGCGGTGAATGCGCTGGCGACCAGCTTGCGCAGCCTGGTGTGCTCGGGCGGGTCCATCCCGATGATGGAGTCCGCGGCGGAGAGCTCGAACCCTTGCCGCGAGCGGCCGGGCGCGGCCGCCAGCGCCCGGGAGAAGCGCGGGTTGATCAGGACCTGCCGGACCTGCTCGTAACCGCCGACCAGCCAGGCCGTGCTGCCGTCCGGCAGCTCGCCTTGGGCCACCGGGCAGATCTTGAGCTGCGCGAAGACTTCCGGCGCCGGGTCGGCCGGCGACACCGGAGCAGGCGGGGGGAACTTGATCCGGCCCTCAGCGGTCACGCGATCCCTCCTCACGCGTGTTGGCGGCCAAGCTTGATCTGCTCGCCACCGCCACGATGACAGCTGCACCGAACAGGAGCGAGCGCTGCATGGCAGATCCTCCCGAACGCTTGATCACCGGGTTTGCAGCGACCGCGCGATGGCGGGCAGGGCCCGATTTCGCCGACCGTGCGGGAATACTCTGGCTGCCGGCTTTAACAGGCCGCTAAAATTCGATCATCGGCGGGGATTCCGGGAACAATCGAAAATGGACACAGTGACGGAGTTTTGCCTGCTGGGGCCGCTGCTGGTGCGGCAGGGCGGTGTAACGCTGCCGGTGGCGGGGAAGCAGCGGGCGGTGCTGGCGGCGCTGTTGCTGTGCGCGGACCAGACGGTGTCATTCGATGAGCTGACCGAGGTCCTGTGGGGATCGGCGCCGCCGCCGTCGGCCCGGGTGGCGGTGCAGAATCACGTGATGCGGCTGCGCAAGGCGCTCGGCGACGGCGGGCGGATCCGCACCCAGCCATACGGCTACGAGATCCGTGTGGACGACAGCGAACTGGATGTGTCCCGGTTCGAGGCGCACCTGGGCGCCGCGCGGGCGGCTGCCCGGGACGGCCTGTGGGACGCCGCCGTCGGGCAGGCGCGGGCGGGTCTGGGACTGTGGCGGGGCGAGCCGCTGGCCGACGTGGAGTCCGACCTGCTGGCGACCCGCGACGTCCCGCGGCTGGCGGAACTGCGGCTGCAGGCCGTGGAGGTGCGTGTTGACGCGGATCTGCACCTGGGGCGGCACACGGAGCTGATCACTGAACTGCAGCGCCTGGCCGCGGCTCACCCGATGCGGGAACGCCTGCACGGCCTGCTGATGCTGGCGCTGTACCGGGACGGGCGGCAGGCCGAGGCGCTGGCGGCCTACACCCGCGCCCGGCAGATCCTCGTTGACGAGCTCGGGACCGAACCAGGTGCCGGGCTGCGGGGGCTGCAGCAGCAGATCCTCAACGGCGACCCGGCCGTGGATCAACCGGTATCGCCGCGCGGCGCCGGTGCTTCCCCGGTGCCGCCGGTGCCGCGGCAGCTGCCCGTGGCGGTTTCCGGGTTCACCGGGCGTGCCGCCGAGCTGGCGGCGCTGACCAGGATGCTGGAGGAGGTGAGCGCGGAGAGCCCGGGGACAGTGGTGATCTCGGCGATCGGCGGGGCTGCGGGGGTGGGCAAGACGGCGCTGGCGCTGCGCTGGGCGCACCAGGTCGCAGGCCAGTTCGCCGACGGGCAGCTGTATGCGAACCTGCGCGGGTTTGACCGCTCCAGCGTTCCGATGCCGGCGGCGGAGGTGGTGCGCGGGTTCCTGGATGCTCTGGGCGTGCCGCCCGATCGCATGCCGGAGCAGCCGGAGGCGCGGGCGGGGTTGTATCGCAGCCTGCTGGCCGACCGGGCCATGCTGATCGTGCTGGACAATGCCCGCGATGAGGAGCAGGTCCGGCCGCTGCTGCCGGCCAGCCCGGCCAGCCTGGTCATCGTCACCAGCCGCAACCAGCTGGCTGGGCTGGCCGCCGCGGACCGGGCCCGGCTACTGTCCCTGGATGTTCTGAGCCAAGACGAGGCCGTGCACCTGCTGACCGCCCGGATCGGTGCGGCCCGGGCGGCCGTCGAGCCCGCCGCGGTCGGCCAGATCGCTTCCTTGTGCGGGCGGCTGCCGCTGGCGCTAGCGGTAACCGCGGCCCGCGCCGAATCACGGCCGGGATTCCCGCTGGCCGCCTTGGCCACCGAGCTGGGCGACCGGGCCGGGCGGCTGGATGCCCTGGATGCTGGCGACCCGGGCTCAAGCGTCCGGGCGGTGTTCTCCTGGTCCTACCGGCAGCTCAGCGCCGAGGGGGCGCGGATGTTCCGGCTGCTGGGCCTGCACCCCGGCCCGGACATCTCCGTCCCCGCCGCCAGCCTCGCCGCAATAGCTCAGGCCGATGCCCGCCGCCTGCTACGCGAGCTGACCCGGGCGCACCTGGCCGCTGAGCACGTCCCGGGCCGGTATGCGCTGCACGATCTGCTGCGCGCCTACGCCTCCGATCAGGCCCGCCAAACCGACAGCGAGCCCGAACGCGCTGCCGCGGCCGGCCGGGTGCTGGACCACTATCTGCACACCGCCCGCGACGGCGCCGCCATGGTGCTTCCATCGTTGGGGCCGGTCCCGCTGGCCCCGCCGAGCCCGGGCACCGCCCCCGAGCACTTCACCGGGCGCACGAGCAGGCCCTGGCCTGGTTCGAGGCCGAGTATCACGTCTTGCTCGCCGCCATGACGCTTGGCGTGGACTCCGGGCTGGCAATCCACGCTTGGCAGATCCCCTTCGTCACGCACCCCATCCTGGCCACACAGGGGCACAATGCTGAGTGGGCCGCGATCAAGCGCATGCATATGGCCGCCGCGGTCCGCGATGATGCCGTGATGGTGGCCAGCGGTGCCCGCGATCACCCTGGCACGCTGGGTGACTACCAGTGGGTCCCGGAGTACTACGCCAGCAGCCTCAAGCTCTACCAGCAGCTCGGCAACCGCCGCGGCCAGGCCCTGTCCCTGTACAGCCTGGCCCTGATCGCCGAATACCAGGGCCGGTACGCCGAGGCACTCAGCTACGCTGAGCAGTCCGCCAGCCTGTGCCGCGACATCGGCGACAAGGCAGGCGAGACCGAACTGCTCAGCACGGCTGGCTGGTACCACGCGCTCCTGGGGGACTACCACAAAGCCCGCCAGTTCTGCCGCCAGGCGCTCGCCCTCAACACCGACTACGGCAGCCGCCACCTGGAGGGCGACATCTGGAACAGCCTCGGCTACGCCGAATACCATGCCGGCGACCTCGGCGAGGCGGCTGCCTGTTACCAGCGCGCGCTGCGCATCTTCCGGGCCGTCGGCGACCGCTGGGGAGAAGCCGATACCCTCACCAACCTCGGCGACACACGCCGCGCCGTGGGTGAGTTGCTGGCGGCCCGGGAAGCCTGGCAGCAGGCACTCGCCATCCTCGACGATCGCCAGCACCCCGACGCCGCCAAGGTCCGCGCCAAACTCGCCAGCATGGTCTCTTAGCTATTGATTTACCCTGTTCCTCCCCCGCGCCGGTTAAGCCCCGTGAATGATCCGGGTTAACCAGCGATGATCAAGTTTTAATTGCCTGTTAGCCGCGCATGCAATCATCACCAAGCGGCGAAACTGCCGATGAGGCGCACGGCAGGAGCCGCTGATCCGATGATAGAACCCGACAACGATCGGAGAAGATGCATGAAACTCAATCTGCTCAGTGCGTCGACGCTCGCGCTTGGGCTTGCGCTTGCAGGAGCGCCAACGGCAAGCGCGCAAACCGCATTTGTGCCGCCAGAAAACATATACTTGGCCACCACCATCGACGGCACGCCGTTCTGCCTTGCCGTCAACATCGCCCACGGGGGAAACGCCTACATTACGGCTGACACGAGCGCGTGCACCCCGATCAGCTTCCCGGTTTCAGTCTCGGTAAACAATAAGAACTGGTGGGAGGTGGAAATGAGTAACGACCTCTGCCTCAACTGGTCCACTGACATCTTGGTCTATTCTGACTACTGCGTAGGGGATGACAATGAGCTGTGGTATAACCACGATCCCGGTAAGCTCATCAACCTAGAAGGAAATATCTGGGAGGAGACAGACGCCTATCTCCAGCCTTGTTATAACGAACAACTTATCAACGGCGTATTCGCATATTATCTCTGCGCAGAGGGCGGGACTGCCGTTAGCGGATTCCGAGGGTGGTCTGAGCAGCCCGATCCCTGATATGCGGCGGACACGATCGGGCGCCTCAGCGACTCGGACCTGGCATGCGGATCCGGAGGCAGCAGTCGCGAGCCCGCTGGCGGGGGCCGGACTCCCGGCCCCCCGCCAGGCACGGGATCAGAACTTCGCGAGCGTGGAGATGAAGCGCGGCCCGACGGTTCCCAGCCCGGTCATGCTGTCGAAACCGGGCGTGGTGGTCAGGCTGACGTTGCGCGTCGCGCAGTTGCCGGTTTCGTCGCAGTAGGTTTCCGGGCCCTCGTAGTCGATGGCCCGCAGGCTCACGACGTAGCCGCCCGAGGCGCTGACCGAGTTCGCGTAGTCGACGCGGACCACGGCCGTTGACAGCGGGTGGGCCGGCGGCACTACGTCGTTGAACGCGGCCGGGGTCTCGGCGTACGCCTTGTAGAGAACGGGGTTGAGGAACCCGAGCGACGTGCCGGCGGCCTGGTCAGCATCTGCGATCACGCCGGCCAGCAGCGGCGAGGCCAGGCTCGTTCCGCCCTCCTTGAACTGGTCGTAGTAGGTCCCGTTGGGGAACGTCTGGGTCAGGCCGATCAGCATCCCGCTCTGCGGGTCGGCGTCCATCGAGATGTCGGGCATGACGCGGTACGGCACGGGGCCGTTGACCGCCTCATTGCGCAGCGCGAGGGCCGACGGCACGACGCTGGCCTGGTAGTAGGGCTGGGTGTAGTAGTAGCTGGTTCCGCCTGCGCCGCCGTTGTCGTAGGCCAGGGCGCCCGCCGGAGTGGTCGCGGAGCCGCAGTTCGTCGTCGTCGAATCGCACAGAACCTGCCGCGCGGTCGACCAGCCGTACTCGGCCTGGCGCGCGTTCCTGGCGCTCACCTCCAGCGTTGTCCCCCCGACGGCCGTCACGTACGGGCTGGTCGCCGGGTAGTTGGGGACGGTCAGGCCGAAGGTGGCGAAGTTGTCGCCGTAGTCGTGGCTGCAGAACAGGACGCTGACGCCGGTCGAGTCGGCGAGCATGAACGTGTCGTCGAACGCGGCCTTGGTCGCGGCGTCGGTGAACAGGTCGCCGAGGAGGTCGTCCCACGAGTTGCTCACCACCGACGCTCCGCTGGTGACCGCCGTGGTCACCGCGGCGAGCAGGCTCGAGTCCTGGCAGTCCTGCGCCCCGACGAACTCGATGGTGGCGCCGGGCGCCATGGTGTGCGAGGACTCCACGTCGAGGGCCTGCTCGGCGTACCAGCCGCTGCCGGCGCACGATGTCTGGTCGTCCACGGTGGTGGGCGGCACGTTGGCGAACTGGGACGACTGCAGCGGGTGCGCGGGGTCGTTGAGCCTGAAGTACTTCTGCGCGTCGGACAGCAGGGTCGGCGAGTCGTAGGCGTCGACGATCGCGATCGTCACCGCCTTGCCGTTGCCGCCGCAGGCGACCGAACCCGACAGGCCGTAAGCACCCCGCAGCTCAGCGGGCCGGTAGCCGCAGATGTCATAGGGCAGCGGATGGGTGTAGGGGTGGTACAGGGAACCCGAGTCGGCGGTGTCGACCTTCTGGCCCCAGTACGCCGAGCACGGCTGCGGATTGCGGAACCCCGCGGGCGGCGGCGGTTCCTGGTCGGCCTTGGCCGCCGGGGCGGCCTTCGCCTGACCCGTAACCGCCAGCCCGGTCGTGGCCAGGTACTCGTTGACGCCGACCGCACCCGAGACCACGCCGGAGAGCGACGAAGGCACCGTCAACGTGCCGTTGGCCAGCCGCACTTTCCGGCCGTTCACTGTGTAATAACCGAGTGTGACCCCGAAAGCGCGTCCCACGGCGGCCGCCGTTCCCCGGGCCGAGACGAACAGCCGGTCCCGGGCGAGCGACCCGACCGTGAAGCCTTGCTGGCGAAGCCACGACTCGGCCTTGGCCGCCTCGGCCCGGGTGGGCCCGAACCGGGACTCCCACTGCGCATCGGTCAGGTAGTGGTGGTACGCCGCCGAGCCCGGGCTCGAGACCTGCCGGACGAACGCCTGTGCGCCCGTGGCGTTCCGCAGCGATAGCAGCAGGTCGAAGGTGAACGTGCTGTTGGCCGGCACGCTGCCGGCCGGGTGCGAACGCTCCTGCGCGGGCACCAGGGAACCGCTTAAGGTCACCCGGCCTGGCCCGGGGCTGGAGGAGGCGGCAGCGGGCCCCGCCATGGCCGCGGCGAAGGATACGGCCAGCCCCAAGGACCCGATCAGGGCCCACGATCGGACAGCTTTCCTGACTTGCCTCCTACGTGAAGCTTCGTGGCGGGCGGTCCCGCTCCGTCAGGATCTGGTCGGGACACTAACGACGGAGGCTGCGCAGGACAATGGACGGCCGGGGCTAGGCTCGACGGGTGCGCTTCGCGATATCGATCCCGCAGCAGGTGGCCGACGGGGCGTTCGATCCCTCGGCCATGCGTGCCTACCTGGCCCGGGCCGAGGAACTCGGCTTCGCCAGCGCCTGGGCGCAGGAACACATCTTCGGGGCGGCCCCGGTGCTTGGCCCGGTCGAGACGCTGACCTACGCCGCCGCGCGCACCGAGCGGATGCGGCTGGGCTGCGCGGTCTTCATCACCACGCTGTACAGCCCGGTGCACCTGGCCAAGAGCCTGAGCACGCTGGACCAGCTCAGCCGCGGACGGCTGGACGTGGGCATCGGCACCGGCGGGCGGGGCCGGGCGTTCGCCGCGTTCGGGGTGGACCCGGAGACGTTCGTGGCCCGGTTCACCGAGGGGCTGCGCCTGATGCGGGCGCTGTGGTCTGAGCCCCGGGTCACCTTCGACGGGCGCTTCTGGCAGCTCACCGACGCGGCCATGGAACCCAAGCCGTTCCAGAAGCCCGGTCCGCCGGTCTGGTTCGGCGGCAACCACCCGGCCGCGCTGCGGCGCGCGGTCCGCCTCGGCGACGCTTTCATGGGCGCCGGGTCGCAAACCACCGCGCAGTTCACCGAGCAGGTGCAGACCGTGCGGGACGAACTCGCCGCCCGGGGCCGCGACCCCGCCGGGTTCCCGATCGCCAAGCGCGTCTACATCGCGGTGGACGACGACGCTGAGCGGGCCCGGTCGGACATGCGCGCCGCGCTGGACCGCCTCTACGGGCTGTCCGGCGCCCGCGACCTGACGCCGGTGTCGGTGTCCGGGCCACCGGACGCTTGCGCGGCGGGACTGCGCGAGGTGGCCGCCACGGGCGCCGAGATGATCCTGCTCAACCCGCTTTTCGACGATGCCCGGCAGATGGAACGGCTGGCGGCCGAGGTGGTGCCGCAGCTGGGTTGACGGCGGCGCGGGCGGAAATGCGGCCGGGCCTGTGCCGGTTTACGGGTATGAGATACGACTGGACCTCTAGGGGATCCCGTCGAGATCCCCGGAACGGAGTGGATCATGACTGGAGCCTCTGCCGAGCAGGCGGCGCGGCAGCCGCCCGCCCCGGCGCGCACGGCCGGGGACGTCATGGAAGCGGCGCTGTCGACGGTCAAGCCGGACGACCACGTCGCGGCCGCGGCCTACCTGATGAAGCACGCCCGCGCCTCAGCCCTGGTGATCGTGGATGACGAGGAGTCCCGGCGGCCGCTCGGCCTGATCACCGAGGCCGACATCGTCCGGGCGGTCGCGGACGGGAGAGACGTCAACGAGACCCGGATCCGTGACCTGATGACCGCCCGCCCGACCGTGATCACCGCCGGGACCAGCGTCCGCGACGCCGCCGAATCGATGATCGCCGGACATTTCCGGCACCTGCCGGTCGTCGACGACGGGGGTCTGATCGGGATCGTCGACATCAGGGACGTCTGCCGCGCCCTCCTGGACCCGCCCCTGGAGTAGCCGGTCAGGACGGCGACGGCGGTGGCGGGCAGGGGGCCGGGCTGTGCAGCTGGCCGAAACGCGAACGCTGCGAGAGCAGCTCGTGGTATTCGTCCCCGCCGCCCTTCATCCCGCTGACCAGCGGCGAATGCGCGAGCGAGAACGCCCCAGCGAACATGACCAGCAGTGACAGCGCCTCCAGCGGCCCCCACGGACCGGAGGTGCGCAGGTTGTCGCCGAACAGCCCGATGCCGATGAGGATGCTGGCCAGCGGGTCGATGAGCACGATCGTCGACTGGGACGCGACGATCGGGCCCGCGTGGAAAGCGTTCTGGGCCAGGAACACGGCGAGCGTGCCGAACCCGGCCAGGGCGTAGGTCTGCCAGTGCCGGTAAATCGAGGCCCAGTCCGTGGCCACGTAGCCGGAGACTTCCTTGGTGCAGGCGGCGGTGATCGCGAAGCTGATCGCGGCACCGGTCCCGAACATCGCGGCCCGCCACCAGCGCGGCCCGCGCAGGGCGAGGACCACGGCCACGGCGATGGCCGCCGCGCAGGCCGCGACCGTGGCCATCCACTGCCACAGCGGCGGCGACAGCGTGCCGTACTCGGGGTTGGCGAACAGCAGGAATCCCGCCAGGCCCCCCGTGACGGCCAGCGCGCCGAGCAGTTCGCGGCGGGTGATCGCGAAGCCGAACCACAGGGCCAAGATCACCACGAGGAACACCAGCTCGGTGGTCAGCACCGGCTGGACCTGGGACAACCGGCCGAAGTGCAGGGCGACGGCCTGGAGCAGGAAGGACAGGATCATCAGCGCGAACCCGAGCAGCCAGACCCGCCGGCGCAGCGCATAGGCCAGCAGGCTGAGCCGCAGCGTGGTATCCGCCGGCGCCCGCTCCACCCCCATGCGCTGGAAGACGCTCGTCAGGGCGTTGGCGAGCGCAGCGCCCAGGGCCAACACGAAGACCATCAAACCCACCCTTACCGAGTTTTACCCGGCCTTTGCCCGGACCCATGTATCCTACAAGGTCGCCTCACGGGGCCCACCTGACCAGGTGCTATTGCACCGTTTCCAGGTCCGGGCGCATCCGGCGCATCTGGGCCGCCAGCGTACCCGGGGACAGCCGCTGCGCGCCCGCGACCAGCGCCGATCTGGCCGGGGGCAACTCGACCAGCTCGCCGAACGACCCCGTGGTCTGCCAGGCGCAGACCACGATATGGGCCGGCAGCAACGCCAGCTTCGAGACGTACTCGCCGCACGCCGCGTCGCCGCCGTGCGGTCCGGGATCGACGTGGCTCCAGGTGACGGTCGCGAACTGAGAGATGGACGTGTCGGGGTGCGCGCGCAGGTTGGCGATCAGCCGCCCGGGATCGCCGAACCGGCCCGTCGCGCCGGTGAAGATGACCTCCTGGCCTCCGGCCGGGTCGGTGTAGATGGCGCTGACGCCGGCCTTGGCCCGGCCGCCGAGGAACTTCTGCATCTGGCTGGCCCGCAGCTGGGCCCGGCTGAGCTGCGGTTTGCCCACGGACCCGTTGCGATGCCAGCCGCCGGCCGTGGCGGGCGCGACGATCCGGTACGTGGCGGGGCTGCTGCTGCCGCCGAGGGCCAGCACGAGCACGACCACGATCACGACGGCGGCGGCTGCGCCGCCGCCCGCCAGCGCGATCATCCGCCGCCGGGCCCCGCCCCCGGACGCGTCCTCGCTGCTCATCGCCCGCTCCCACCTGGGGAAGTCCGGCTATTTCGGAGCATGTTAGTGCCTACGGGCCGCCCGGGCGAGGAACGGCCTCCTGCCGAAGGAGGCGCTTGAGCGGCTTGCCGGCCGGGGTGCGCGGCAGGTCAGCGCGGAACTCCACGACCCGCGGCACCTTGTAGCCGGCCAGCCGCGCGCGGCAGAAGGCCAGCACCTCGGCCTCACCGAGCGCGCGGCCGGCCCGGGTCACCAGGTAGGCCCGGCCGACCTCGCCCAGGCGGGCGTCGGGCACCCCGATCACGGCCGCCTCGGCGACGCCGTCCAGGCGGGCCAGCACCTGCTCCACCTCGGCCGGGTAGACGTTGAAGCCGCCGCAGATGTACATGTCCTTGAGCCGGTCGGTGATGGTCAGGTACCCGCGCGGGTCGAGCCGGCCTACGTCGCCGGTGTGCAGCCAGCCGCCGGCGTCGATCGCGGCCCGCGTCGCGGCCGGGTCGTCGAGATAGCCGAGCATCACGTTCGGCCCGCGCAGCAGGACCTCGCCGAGCTGGCCGGGCTCGAGCGGGCTCCCGTCCGGGCCGGCCACGCGCACCTCGAAACCGGCGACCGCGCGGCCCGAGGTCTGCGCCACGGTCTGCGGGTCGTCGCCGGGGCGGCACATGGTCGCGACCACGGCCTCGGTCAGCCCGTAGCCGGTGAGCACGGTGTCGAAGCTGAGTTCGCGCCGCATCCGCTCGACCAGCGCCACCGGGACTACCGCGGCGCCGGTGACCGCGAGCCGGAGGCTGGACAGGTCGCGGCCGCCGCGCGCCGGGTGGTCAAGGATCGTCTGGTAGATCGTCGGGGCGCCGGGGAACACGGTGATCCGCTCGGTCTCGATCAGGGCCATGGCCCGCCCGGCGTCGAACACCGCCTGCGGCACCAGCGTGGCCCCGGCGAGCAAGCAAGCCAGGATCCCGGCCTTGTAGCCGAACGTATGGAAGAACGGGTTGACCACCAGGTAACGGTCGTCGCAGGTCAGCCCCGCGCACTCGGCCCAGGCCCGCGCCACGGCCAGCGACTGGCGGTGCGCGCTCATCACGCCCTTGCTCCGCCCCGTGGTCCCCGACGTGAACATGACGTCGCTGACCTGCCCCGCCGTCACCGCCGCGGCCCGCTCATGCCCCGCCCCCGGCGCCCCCGCCTCGAGTTCAGCCCACTCCAGATGCGCCCGGGCGGGCCGGGGAACAGGCCGCGGCGCGGACTCGACGGGGATCCGGACGATCAGGCGGAGGCGGTCCAGAGCGGCGGGTGGCGGGCCGGCGGCCGCGGCGTACAGCGCGTCCCACCGGTCGGTGCCGAGGAACGGCCCGGCCACCAGCAGCGCGCGGGCGCCGCTGCGGGTGATCACGTCCAGCGCCTCCGGGCCGGTGAACCGGGTACTGACCGGGACCAGCGCCGCGCCCGCGTAGAGCGCGCCGAGCGCGCCGACCACCCAGTGGAAGGTATTCGGGGACCAGATAGCGACCCGGTCGCCGGGGGAGATGCCCTCGGCGGCGAGCGTTCCGGCCACGCGCGCGACCCGTTCGTGCAGCTCGCGGTAGCTCAGCCGGGGCCCGCCCGGCTCGGCCAGGGCGGTCGCGTCGCCGAACTCCCGGGCCGCGCGGGCCACGGCGGCCGGGATCGTGGCCTCCATCAGGCCGCCCCGCCGGGCCGGCGGCCGGCCGCGGCGGCGGCCGGGCCGGGAGGATACTGGACCGCGTGACGGCGACCCCTTCGCCCGGGCGACCCCAGCGACCTCCTCATATTCCCCCGCCGGGACGCGACCTGCTGGCCGGGAAGGTCGTGGTCATCACCGCCGCGGCCGGGACCGGCATCGGCTCGGCCACGGCCCGGCGCTGCCTGGCCGAGGGGGCCAGCGTGGCGGTCAGCGACCGGCACCAGGCCCGGCTGGCCGAGATCCACGACGAGCTGGCCGAGGCGCACCCCGACCGGGTGTGGTCGGCGGTCTGCGACGTGACCAGCGAGCGCGAGGTCGAGGCGCTGGTGGCCGGGGCCGTGCGCCGGTTCGGGCGGATCGACGTGCTGGTCAACAACGCCGGGCTCGGCGGCACCAGCTCGGTGCTGGAGATGACCGACGAGGAGTGGCTGCGGGTGCTGGACGTCACGCTGAACGGAACGTTCCGCTGCACCCGGGCCGCGCTGCGGCAGATGGTGGCGCAGGGTCACGGCGGCGCGATCGTCAACAACGCCTCGGTGCTGGGCTGGCGCGCCCAGCCGGGCCAGGCGCACTACGCCGCGGCCAAGGCCGGGGTCATGGCCCTGACCCGGTGCGCCGCGCTGGACGTGGCCGGGCACGGCATCCGGGTCAACGCGGTGGCGCCGAGCCTGGCCATGCACCCGTTCCTGGCCAAGGTCACCACCGAGGAGGTGCTCACCGACCTCGCCGCCCGGGAGGCGTTCGGGCGCGCCGCCGAGCCGTGGGAGGTGGCCAACGTGATCGTGTTCCTGGCCAGCGACTACGCCTCGTACCTGACCGGCGAGGTGGTCTCGGCGAGCAGCCAGCATCCCTGAGCCCCAGGTCAGCCCGCGGGCAGTAGCTTGGCGTGGTCCCAGGAGCTGATCCGGGTCGGCTCGACCAGGTAGCCGACCCGCTTGCGGGCGGCGTGCGCCACGTACTCCTCCAGCGCGTCCGGGCCGGCCCCGGTCTCCTCGCCTGTCCCGGCGGCGATGAGCCGGCCGATCTCGCGCACGGCGCCGGGTTCCTCGACGCACCGGGCCACCCCCCGCACCTGCACCCCGCGCAGGTCGAAGTACTGGTTCCCGGTCTCGACCAGACAGGTCAGCCGCGGGTCGCGGGCCAGGTTGCGGGCCTTCTGCGAGGCCCGGTAGGTCCAGAACGCGATCTGCCCGCCGACCAGCGCGTAGTACATCGTGACCAGGTGCGGCGTCCCGTCGGTGTTGATCGTGGCCAGCTGGACCTTGCGCGAGGCCGCGAGCAGGCCGGCCACCTCCGCCTTGGTCATCGCGACCCGGTCGCGCTGTTTCATGCCGCCCTCCCCGGCGCGCTCACGCCGGCCCGCCCGGTTCGCCGGGGCCGGGCGGGAAGCCGATCGTCTCGGTGGCCAGGGCCAGCGTGTCCTCGCAGGCGAACCCGGCGGCGGGCGGCTCGCCGGGCCGGTCGGCGAACGCCGGGCCCAGGGCCTGGTGCACGGACTCCAGCGTCCACATCCCGTCGGCCGAGCCGTGGTCGGCGGCCAGGAACGTGGCCCGGATCCGGGGTGGCTCCATCAGGGCGGCGACGCCGCCGTGCACCACGAACACCTCGCCGTTGATCCCGGTCGCGGCGGGGCTGGCCAGGTACACCACCAGCGGCGTCACGTGCTCGGCGGCCAGCGGGTCCAGTTGCCCCTCCGGCGCACCGCCCATCAGGTCCCGGGTCATGTCCGTGCGGGCCCGCGGGCAGATCGCGTTGGCCCGCACGCCGTACCGGGCGCAGCTGCGCGCGGTGACGACCGTGAGCGCGGTGATCCCGGCCTTGGCCGCCGCGTAGTTGGGCTGGCCCGCCGACCCGACCAGGAACGCCTCGGACGAGGTGTTCACGACGCGCCCGTAGACCGGGCCGCCGGCCTGCTTGCTCGCCTCCCGCCAGTGCGCGGTGGCCAGCCGCGTGGTCATGAAGTGGCCGCGCAGGTGCACCCGCAGCACGAGGTCCCACTCCTCGGGGGACATCGTGAAGATCATCCGGTCGCGGAGCAGGCCGGCGTTGTTGACCAGGATGTCCAGGGTCCCGAACGTGTCCAGCGCGGCGGCCAGCAGTCGCTCGCCGGTCGCCCACTCACCGATGTCGCCGGCGCAGACCACGGCCCGGCCGCCGGCCGCGGTGATCTCGTCGGCCACCGCGTGCACCGCGGGCCCGGGCAGGTCGTTCAGCACCAGCCGCGCCCCGGCCGCGGCCAGCGCGATCGCCTCGGCCCGGCCCAGGCCGTTCCCGGCCCCGGTCACGATCGCGGTCCTGCCGTCCAGGGCTAGCCCGGGGGGACGACCCCCCCAAACCCCCCCGCCCGTCGTCAGCTCGTCAGAAATGG
>Ga0207416_1001513_pt1 | contig 30135 bp, 25 predicted proteins | sample PaiPotPPM11metaG_FD_184107 | JGI IMG/M metagenome (GOLD analysis project Ga0207416, IMG submission 184107) | Iron sulfur acid spring bacterial and archeal communities from Banff, Canada, to study Microbial Dark Matter (Phase II) - Paint Pots PPM... ... | reverse complement strand
CGACAAAGCCGTGGAGTTCGCGCTTCGAGCGGCCGCCGGATCGGCTGGCGGCCGAGTTCAATGCTTCGGTTTCTTTCGATCAGCGCTTGGTCGAGGAGGACATTACGGGGAGCATCGCCCACGTGCGCATGCTCGGCGCGCAGCAGATCATCACAGCCGATGAATCGCAACAGATCGTGGCCGGGCTGGAGGCGATTCTCGGTGACGTGCGGGCGGGTCGCTTCCAGTTCCGCGTCGATCGCGAAGACGTCCACATGAACGTCGAGGCGGCGCTGACTGATCGCATCGGGCCGGTCGCCGGCAAGCTGCACACGGGCCGGAGTCGCAACGACCAGGTGGCCCTGGACGTTCGACTGTTCGTCAAGGCAGCCATCCGAACGGTTCACCGGGATGTGCTCGACCTGGTCGACGCCTTCCTCACTCAGGCGCGCGCGCACCAGGCCACCGTCCTGCCCGGCTACACCCACCTCCAGCGGGCACAGCCCGTGCTGTTGGCGCACCACTTCCTGGCCTACGTGGAGATGTTGCGCCGCGACGTCGATCGCCTAGACGATGCCCTCCGGCGCACCGACGTGCTGCCCCTCGGCTCGGGCGCCCTGGCCGGCACCACCTTCCCCCTCGATCGTGAGCGCGTCGCTCGCGACCTTGGCTTCGCCGCCATCAGCCGCAACAGCCTGGACGCGGTGTCGGACCGTGATTTCGCGGTTGAGTTCTTGTCGGCGTCCGGCCTGATCATGCTGCACCTCTCCCGCTGTGCCGAGGAGCTGGTGCTGTGGTCCAGTCAGGAGTTTGGCTTCGTCGTGCTGGATGATGCCTACGCCACCGGCAGCTCCATCATGCCGCAGAAGAAGAATCCGGACTCGGCGGAGCTGGTGCGCGGGAAGACCGGCCGGGTGTACGGCCACCTGATCGGGCTGCTCACGACGCTGAAAGGGTTGCCGCTCGCCTACAACAAAGATATGCAGGAGGACAAGGAGCCGCTGTTCGACACCTTCGACACCGTCCACGACGCGTTGCGTGTGATGGCGGGCGTCGTGCGGTCGCTGCAGATCCGACCCGAGCGCATGCGCCAGGCTACTCGCCAGGGCTACCTGACCGCCACCGACCTGGCCGACTATCTGGTCACCCGCGGCGTGCCGTTCCGAGAGGCGCACGGCATCGTCGGGCAGTTGGTCCGCCGGTGCGAGACGTCCGACATGAACTTGGAGGAGCTGTCCCTCGAGGAGCTACGCGCAGTCTCGCCGGCCTTCGATGCCGATGCAGCCCAGGCGCTGGACATCGATCGCTCGGTGGCGCGGCGAGACATCCCCGGCGGCACGGCGCCGTCCCGCGTGGGGGCTGCCCTTGAGGAGGCGGAGGTGTGGCTCGCAGGGCAGCGACCAGCCGGCCAGCAGGAATAGGAAGAACCTAGCGAACTATCACCTCGCCCACGGTCACGGCGTCTCCTACCACGTCCCCGTTGGACGTCAGCACCGGCAGTCGCCGCAGTGTTGCCGGCGCGTAGAAGCCCACGCGCACCTCGTAGACGCCGGACGCTGCATTGGGCAGCACGTGGACATCGTAGCGGTCGAGGAAGCTCTCGCCCGGCTGCCAGGCGCTGGTGGGGTTGAGTCCGTTGATGGGAGGGTGGTCGTCCTGTCCGCCGAGCGTCCCTTGCCGTTCCAGGTGGACGAAGGCGGTATAGTCGGTCGTCGGACGGGCAATCGCCTGCCAGCATAGCGCGACCGATAGGGCGCCGCCGTGGACGACGTTGCTCGCGCCAATCTGCGCGCCGCGCACCCGCAACTGGTCGCCGAAGCTCACATCCGGCAGCGGCGACGTGCCGGCCAGGAAGCCGGTCGGGGTCAAGAACAGACGAAACTCCACGTCTCCCGCCCGCCTGGTTGCCAGGGGTAGCGCGTGCCGATCGAGCCAGAGCTCCGCGTCGTACCTCGGGTCCCAGTCGGCGGTGCGGCGCGTCCAGAACCAGATCCGCTGGTAGCGGTCGCCGATCCGTACCATCTGTCCGTCTAGAGCTTGCGGATCGACGAGCAGGCTGGCAGGCTCCAGCAGGACCGGCAGCCCCCCGCCCAGTTGGCGTTGGTAGACCCAGCGCAGCCCGGGGTCGGGATAGTTAATGACGATGGTGTCGCCGGGCGCGCTGTCGCTCAGCAACATCTGGGCGGCCAGACGCCAGGTGGCGCCTTTGTCCTGGTGGGCATAGGTGAAGAGCGACGCCACGGCCAGGCCGCCCAGGGCGATAGCCGTGGCGGCGCCGGCGAGCCGTCCCCACCATCGGCCGGCGCCGAGCGTCGCCACGGCCACCAGCCAGGCCGGGGCGACCACCGCGGCGTAAGGTGACTGATAGGCGGGTCGCGTCAGCTCCAGGATGGCAAGAGCCGCCAGCGGCGCCGCCATCGTTGCGATGAGCAGGGCCGATGTCACGCGCCCTTGGCGCCAGGTCACGCCCAATCCCAGCAGTGGCAGCGCCATCCCCAGCACGGTCGCCGCGCCATAGAGCGATCGCGGCAGCGTCAAGCCGCCGGCCAGCGTCCGCGCCATGTCGGCGACGAGCGCAGGAAGCAATAGGGACGTGAAGGCCGGGTGGTCGGTCAGCGCCTGACGGCTGTAGTAGAGCAGCGGCGCCGCCAGCAGCACCAGGGCAGCGATACTGAGTAACCCCAACAGCAGACCGGCCCGCCTTGCCGCCTCATCGTTGGCGAGCCCCGCCCACAACAGCGCCGCACCGCCTAAGCCGGCCACCGCGAAGACGGCATAGAAGTGGGTGAGCAGGGCGCCCGCGATGCCGACGACGAATGCAATCCATGGACTTGTCGAGCGCCTGGCATCGCGCAGTATCCACAGTGCGCCGGCCAGCGCCAGCGCCAAGCAGGCCGCGAGTTGAGCGTACATGCGGGCATCTTGCGATTGCCAGATCAGCAACGGGTTGAGCGCCGCCAGCGCCGCGGCGAGCGCGGCCGCACGCCGCCCGGCGACTCGCCAGCCGGCCATCGCCAGCGCCGGAATCGCCAGGCTGCCAAACCAGACGGAGGGGGCGCGCAGCGCATAGGCCGAAGGTCCAGCGAGGCCGATGGTCCAGTGCAGGAGCGCATAGTACAGGGGTGGGTGCGGCTCGCTGTGCCCGAGGGCCTGCCAGATTGCCGGCAGCGACTGCGCGGCAAAGACGGCCGCGAAGCTCTCGTCGCCGCGCAGATCCTGCTGACCGAGGCTGTAGCAGCGCGCGCCGAAGCCCGCCAGCGTAATCGCGAGGATCCCCAGGCGCAAGAACCAGCACGACGGCAGCATGATAGCCAGCCCGCCCCCATTACGGAGCGCGGGCGTCCCGCCCGCCCCGGCTGCTCGGTCCGCCGGGGCACGCTCCGCCCGGTGGCCGAGCGGACACGGCCGCTCGATTTCGGGCGGGCGGGACGCCCGCGCTCCGCGTGCTCCTATCGGGAGCTGTCGGCGCCTTAAGGCGATGCGCATAGGGTTCCGCCCTCGGCGCGGCGTGGGTCGAGCGCGCGAGGTAGGACGAACGCTCCTGCCACGAGTAGCAACGCGATCGCTGCCGCGGCCAGCCACCAACGCCAGCCAGGCGGCTCATAGTGCAGCACGATCGTGTGCTGGCCGGCAGCGACCGGAAGCGCCATGAAGGCCAAGTCGGCCGCATACAGGCGAGCCGGTTTCCCATCCACCGTTGCCTGCCAGCCCGGTGCGAGCGGCTGGCTCAGCACGAGCATGGCGTCGTCGCTGAGCGTGACCCCGAGTCGCAGCTGCTCCGGACTCACGTCGAGCCACTGTTCGTGCTGGTCGCTTGGCAAGCCGCGGTCGGCGAACTGGATCGGTGGAGGCTGTTGCATCACCACGGCAGCTCCCGGCTGCGCCAGCGCCAGCGTCGCCTGCTCGGCCGCTGATGGCGAGGCGGCGCCAACAACGTCACGCACCGCCCAGGCCCTCGGTAAGGGATATTGCAGGCGAAAGACGCTCAGGCCGTCACCGGCGAACACCTTCTGCAGGCCCGGTCCCGGGTCTTCACGCGACACGACGTACTCGACGTTGAAGAGCAGCCAGACGCGGTAGCGATTGCTCTGGCCGGCCAGATCGGCGGCCCGGGCGAGGACGATAGGGTCGTCACCGCGCGGGAAGGAGAGATCGAGCAGCGCGCCGGCGTTGCGCGGCAGCTCGTCGTCGCGGAGCGAATCGACGCGCCAGACGCCGGCCTGGGAGTGCAGAAACGCAGCGACCGTTGGCGCTACCGGTGGCGCTGGGTCGGACGTAGTGCGGCTGAGGCTGCCGTCCGCCCCGAGCAGGTTGATGGCGGGCAGGAGGCAGAGCAGCAGCGCGGCGGCTGTCCGGTGCAACAGCCCGGCGCGGATGGCGCCAAGCGTGAGCACCGCCGCCAGGCCGAGCAACAGCGCTGCCCGTGCATTGACGGCGACGGGAGCAACGAAGCCCGGATTGGTCGCCGTCGGAGCCGCTTGTCGCAACAGCGCCGCCCCCGCCAAGGTCAGCCCGATGGTCGTCAGGCCAATGGCTATGCCAATCCAGGGCGGCGCCCGGCGGCGTGACACCGGCGAATCTGATCCGCTGCCATCCGCAGGCCTGGAGGTCTCCTCCTGCCGCTTGCCTGTTTCGCCCAGCTTCTCCTCGACACCGTGCCGCCATTGCATCATCGAGGCCGCCCCCAGACCTGCTAAACAGGCGCTGGCGAAGGCGACCAGATAGCCCGCCCGCTCCTGGTCGCGGAAGGCGTTGAAACCGGGCGCGTGTGCGAACAGCAAGGCGTAGAGCGGACCGTTCCCACCGAGTGCGACCAGCGAGGCGACCAGCCACATGACGGCCCAGCCCCAGGCCGCTCGACGCCGAAGCGCAACGAGACATAACAGGAGCGGCAGGAGTCCGATGTAGTAGCTGCGCAGGAACAGGCCGCCGGGCAGGAGGAGCTGCAAGTAGTCGCGGGGCGCGAAGCCGCCGGCGGCCGCGGCGTAAGTCAAGGAAGCGCGGTTGGTGGCCGAGAGATAGGTGAGCGTGGCCAGCAGTTGCGGTGCGCTGAGGCCCAGCGCGATCGTCCCCGTAAGCGCGAGCTGCCAAGCGGTAGGCAGCGCCTGCCGGCGCAGCGCCACCCAACGCACCAGCGCGTAGCCGGCGGAGGCGTAGCCGGCGAGGAGCGCCGTTTGCCCATGCCCCGCAAGGAGCAGCGCCGCGCCGGCCAGTCCGGCGGCGGCGAACCAGGCCGTGCCGTCGGCGGGACGCTGCGTGTGCGCCATGCCGCGTTCCAGGCAGTACAGGATCAGCGGCAGCCAGATGGAGGCCTCCAGCACCGGCAACTGCGGCAATGGATACGATGCCAGGTAGCCGCCGAAACCGAAGACGACGGCGCCGACCACGCCCCCGATTCGGCTGCCTGCGATGCGGACCACGAACAGGTAGGTAAAGATCGTGCCCAGCGCCACATCCAGGAAGGCGCGCCACTCCATGGCGACGTAGGGTAGACCCTGCCTGCCGGCGACGAGATTGACCAGCAGTCCCACCGGATAGAAGACGGCCGTCTGCGGGTCAGCCAGATGCGGCTGCCCCCCCAGGATGTAGGGATCCCACAACGGCAGTTGCCACTGCGCGAGCCGCTCGGCGGCGTAGTGCTGGAAGGGGTAGAACTGCCGGCTGAAGTCACCAGCGGCGACGTACTGGCGGACCCAGGGTCCCGGTAGCAGCATCTGGCCAAAATCGACCAGGCAGAGCAGGAGGAGGGAGAGGATAGCCAGGAGCGAGCGCCACAGACTCCAACGGCCCGGCCTGCATGCAGACATCGCTGGCGCTGCCCTCTTGTTCACATCAGCCATATCGGGCTGCTGCGCAGCGGTGGATGGAGAGGGCAAGCTCACCGCTGGTGCGCCACTCAGGGGATCTGTTCCGGCCCTTTGTCGACGTGCTCCTGGTAGAAGGCGTTGATGGCCTTGCTGTCCACCTTGTCGAGGGGGGCCGTCCAGCCCCAAGCCTGCAGCCGGATCAGGTGGTCCAGATTGGCGTATGGCGTGACGACTATCTTGCGCTCGGAGAACTTCGCGTCATTGGGAATCTGGTTGTAGATTCGGTCGAGCTGTTGCTGCAAGCCGGCGCAGGTGGTCGGGCATTGATAGAGCAGCACGATCCCCCCGTGCTCCAGGTTATGGACCCAGGTGCTGGTCGCCACCCCCTGTGGGTAGTTGCCCCAGTCGGCCGGTGAGGGATAGTGGGGACCGGAGGACGGAGGATTGTAGGCATAGGGGATCACCGTGCCCACGGGCAGGTGCTGGTTGTATCCGGACGGCGCCTGATAGACCTCGGCCAGCGCGGCCGGCTGGCCTTGTTGCGCCAGGACCACGATCAGCAGCACGACCCCCACGACGAGCACGACAATGCCGGAGCCGATCAGGGCAAAGCGTCCCCACGACGCCGACTTGCGGCGCGCGCGCGCCAGCTCCTCCTCTTGCCGCCGCTGGTCCGCTCGGCTCATCGTCGTGCCGGCATTAACGCCCGCGGCCGGCGCCGCGACCGGCGGACTCGACGTCCCCGCCCCAGCGGCGCCACTTTCGATGGCATCACCGGTCGTCGCTGGCGGCTTCCCCGCAGCCGCGCCCCGGCCCGGCACGGCAGCCTTACCCCGCGGACGCGCGGGCCGCGATCTTACTGGCATCTACTTACTTCCCAGATCCAGATATGGAGCGTCAGCAGGTGAAGCGTCGTACGCCAGGAGTATTGTACAGCAGCAGCCTGGGAAGTGTGTCCGGCAGGTGTGGTATAGTGCGGGGCGAGCGCACCTAGCCAGTGCGCAGCCCGCCCCAGTAGCTCAGCGGACCAGAGCGTCGGTCTTCGGAACCGTAGGTCGGGGGTTCGAATCCCTCCTGGGGCGCTTTCCTCCCTCTTGTAGCAACCTCGATCAAATGATCACAAGTGCCAACCGATTCGGCATCTTGCTTGCCCTGTTGCTACCACTTCTGTCGCGGTAAGGTCGGCTTCGTCGCCCCTGCTCAATGGCTGCCAGGTGGCGCGGTCGGAGGACGATGTTGCTTCCGTCTGTGGGCAAACCCTATTTGGCGGGTGGAACGGCGCCGCAAGCCAACCATCGACCGGATTGATCGGTGTGCGGACATGGATGGCGCCGGCTCGACCGGCCGTTGGAAACGGCGCCAGAGCTGGCGCAATTCCTTAACCAATTCCCGATCCGTCCACACGCCGTCTTCGAATTCGCTCAAGGAGAGCTCGACGGCGTAAACAAGATCGGCCAGTGCCGATTCGCCGGGTTCGTCTACCGCCCAACCCAGCGCGTGGACCCGAAACCATGCGCGGAACTCACCGACGGTGCAGTCGCCGGCAAGATACGATTCCAGGTGTCGACCAAGCGCGGGGAGTAACTGATCCATACATGGCCTCATCCGAACGCACCACCTTGGTGGACGCTGCCACGCTAGGGCGACTATTCAATGCGACTCGCCTGTACGAGCGCGTCATGGACGGCGAGGCACAGGAGGAGGTCCGAAGCGACTACCACCTCAGCCGGCGCCAGGCTCGCCGCGCGGGCCAACGCTATTGTACCCACAGCCGGGCCGTGATCTATCGCGATCGGCGAGGCGGGGCGCTGGCAGTGGTGCATCAGTATCTGCACCGCGATCGACTCGCTGGCAGCGGTCGCCCCGACCCCAAGTGGCTCCGTCACGAGGGGGCGGGTCTATGTCCTCGCCGAGAGATGAATCGTGCCGACCAAACGGTCAGGAGAACGGAGACGGTCTTCGGAACCGTGGGTCGGGGGTTCGAGTCCGTCCTGGGGCACCGGATTCGTCCTCGATCGCTTGGTTTCGCTCGACAGCGATGCTCACCGTTGCCGTCCGGCTAGGCCGCCCTAGCCATTTGGGAGGGGGCGGAGTGACCGCCTGGCCGCTGCCATGATCGCTGGGGCGGTCATCGACTCGATCAACTCTAGTTTCCTCAACGCAGCTCGATGGCTGATGATGTCCTGTTCCTGCAATGCCACGACGAAGGCCGGTACAGTGATAACGTCGATCCGCCGAGCCAAGGCGTAGCTGGTAGCGCGCCGCTCGTTCATCAGCAACACGGCCGAAAGGTGCTGGGCGATCGGGATGGCGGCGGCTTCGCCACGACCGAATACCGGGAGCGGGTCTGGCGCCGGCCAAGGGGGATCGCGCATCTCGCGCCGCAGGTGCCGGAACATCGTCGCATACGGGTATTCACGTCGCGGCGCTCCCATTTGCCGCGACAGGATCTCATCCTCCACCGCCCTGGGGACCATGATGTCGAAGAAGTCGAGACAGTTGCCGACCACCTCGGCGCGATGGGCGGCAATCCAGAAGGACGTCTCCAAAACACTGAGGCGGCGAACCGAGGTATCGGCGTTCACTAACCCGGTTCGGCTGCCTTTCGGGCAGCCTCGGCCAATCCGTCGTCGCCGAGCCGCACCGCCAACGCGTTTAGCTCCTCGGCGAGCGTGGAGGGGCCTTGGAGCATCACCTCTCCATGTTCGGCCATTTCCCACAGGAAGATGGCTCGCGGCAGCCCGGCGATCTCGGCCGCCTCGTAGGAATCACCGCGTTCGCGATATGCCGCGAACGCCTTCTCCAGCCGGTACTCCTGCAACCCGCGCAGCGCCGCCTCGCGCAAGGTGATGGCCTCGTCCTCGCCGATGCGCTCCGCGAACTCGTGGAGCGACGCGGCTTCTTCCTCACTCAGCCGGATAGCTCTGGTCACCATTCCCAACCTCCGCGCGGCGTTGTTGCCTCGATCGGTGTCGTAGATCCCGATCATGTTCAGACCGTATTCGTCGCACAGCTCGACCGTCGCTATTGCCTCAGTCTACCGGCCAGGTGACGCCGCGACAACCCGCGCACCGTAGCCACTCGGTCTAGAGATATGACAATATCGGTCGCCTGTGATTGATGGTCACGTTGCCGTCGGGATCATCAGCAAGGCTCGTCGATAGCAACGGGTGTGACGCATTGACCACTGACCTCTCGCCGATTTCGGCCGGTCCCACCGTGCCGTTCACCGATGGCATGTTCATTGTGGATAAGCACATTGCAGCGGGCACTTGGCGTTCACAGGGGAGCACGGGTTGTTACTGGGCACGTCTTGGTAACTTCACGCGCGGCACAGGAGGAATAATCGCCAACGATGCCACGGACAGCGTGGCGACTGTAACCGTTGATGCCGGTGATGCCGGCTTCCAAAGCAACGGATGCGGGACGTGGACGAGACTTGGATGAACCAGACAGATCGTCGCCGGTCACGCACCGGGTCCGGCCCTTGACATGATAAAATGACCTACGAATTGCGTGGCTTTTGGGATTTGCGTAGGTGAGAATTTGGCCGCCACCTATGCTCGCCCATTGGGCATCCAACTGCTCGATGCCCTCCTGGCTGAGGGAAAGCGGATTTTCACCACGGACGACGCGCGCCAGGCGGCCGCGGCACTGGGCATCAAGCCGAGTACGCTCCCCACCGCGCTCCACCAACTCTCCACAAGCGGCTGGGTGCGCAGAGTCCGCAACGGCCTCTACATGGTGGACGAGACCCGCCGGGGCGGACCGGCTCCGCACCCGTTCGCCATCGCGACGGCCCTGGTCGATCCATCCGCAATTAGTCACTGGACGGCGCTCGCCCACCACGGCCTCACCGAGCAGACGCCGCGCATCGTCACGGCGAGCACACCGAAGGATATCGTGACACCGCGCATGCGGGCGGCGGAGCATGAAGCCGCGCGCCCGGCGAGCGTCTGGGAGGTGGATGGCCTCCCTTTTCGATACTTCAGGGTGCAGCAGAGCAAGTTCTGGGGTTTTGATGAGGTCTGGGTCGACGAGTTCAGCCGCGTGCGGATCACCGACCGGGAGCGTACTGTCCTCGACGGCTTTCTCACGCCGGACGCCTTTGGCTCGCTGAGTGAAATCCTTGGCGTGCTCGACGAGCATCTTGGTGAGATTGAGATTCATCGCCTCGTCGCTTACGCCATTCGCTACGGCCAGGGCGCGACCATCAAGCGGCTCGGCTACATATTGGAGGAACTCGGCGCTTCGGCTGATGTCGTGCGACCCTTACGCGAGGCCCCGATCCGTGGCTATCGCCTGCTGGATCCCCATGGTCCCGAGTTTGGTCCCTACGTCCCCGCCTGGCACATCCGCGCCAACCTACCCCGGCGATGAGCGGCCCACCCCGGCCTCTGCTCCGCGCCGAGCTTTTCCGTATCGCTCAGCGTCACAGTGTTCCGGTCGACATCGTCGAGAAGGACTACGTGCTGAGCTATCTGTTGGCTGGGATTGCCGACGTGCCCGGGTTGCACACCCTGCGGTTCAAAGGCGGCACCGCCCTCAAGAAGATGTACTTCGGCGACTACCGGTTCTCCGAGTATCTGGACTTCAGTTCTGTCGACGTGCCGAACAGCGGCGACCTTGAGCCGCTGATCGACGCGAGTGTACGCTCGGCGCAGCGGAGGCTGTCCAGTCGTGGGCGCTTCCAAATTAGCTTGAGCCGTCACCCCGAGCACGGCCCGCACCCGACCGGGCAGGACGCCTTCCGTGTCTTGGCGGCGTTCCCCTGGCAGCGGTCTCCAATGGTGCGGGTCAAGATCGAGGTGACGCACGATGAGCCGGTCCTTCTGCTCGCGCCGGACCGGGCGCTCCATCACGGCTACGAAGAACTGGGCGAGCACCTCGACGATGTACGGCTGGCGACGTACGCCCTAGAGGAGATTGTCGCCGAGAAGCTGAGAGCACTCCTGCAAACGCAGCTTCGTTTGGCGCTCCGGGGCTGGAATCGCCCGCGCGCCCGAGACTACTACGACCTATGGCGTATCCTTGCTGGGCGCGGACAGGACCTCGACCCTTTGCTCGTCCGGCGCATCCTGCCGGAGAAGCTGGCCGCCCGCGGCGTTCGGTACAGCAGCGTGGATGATTTCTTCACGCCAGATCTCCGGAGCGAGGCACGTCGTCATTGGCGCACGAACCTGGCAATGTTCGTGCCGGCCCTGCCAGAGGTAGATACCGTTCTGGGAGAGCTCCATCCTCTTATCGCCACTCTCCTCCAAGGCAGCGGGATAAAACCGCCTCTTTGATCAGACGTCATCGTTGCCTCGCCAGCGCGACCTGGAAACGCGCTGGAATGCGCTCCGCCCGCCGGTCACTCCGCCTCCTCCGCCGCAACCTCATCGAGCAGATCGCGCAGACGGAGCTGCAGCCCAGGCAGCACGTCGCCGCCGTCCAGCGGCTCGTCCGCGGTGACGTGGCTGATCTGATTGCCTCGGTAGACCGTGGTGACCTCCGTCGCCGGGTTGATGTACCAGAGGAGCCGCACGCCGGCGCGCAGCCAATCCTCGACCTTGTCCAGCACCCGGTCGGCGCGGTCGGAGGGGGAGACGATCTCGACGACGAGATCGGGTACCGTGATGGTCGCGGCGGCGTCGAGATCCCGGGGTAGGTTGCCGCGACGGAAGAAGGCAATGTCGGCGCCGCGCGCGTCGTGCTCGCTGCCCAGGATGCGCACCATCCCCTCGCCCGAGCTTATCTTGCCTAGGCGGTGCTGGCGCACGAACGCGCGCAGCTCGGCGGCCAACGCCGTCTCCAGGAAGCCATGCCGTTGCGTCGTCACGTCCCACTCCACGATCTGCCCGTCGACCAGCTCGCGCAGCTTGCCGTCGTCAGGAAACGCCTCCAGGTCGGCGATGGTGTAGCGCCGGGCCGGCGCAGCCGTGGTGACCATTCGATCTCTCCTTCCCGATTGGGAGCGGCGACCGCATGCCGCGAGTACATGATAGGCGATGCTGGTAAGTTCCAGCGGCTGGCAGCGCCACGGCCTAACGTCGCCGTCGGTCTTCGGAACCGTAGGTCGCTGGCGCATCTCGCCCGGCCGACGCGGCATCGGCGTGAGGGGAGCTACACGTCCTAGTTGCACCTATCATGTCATGCAGGTGGCTTGTCAATAGCGATTGAGTGAGGGGAGCCATGGCCATGGTAGACAGCCCACAGGATGATGAGGAAGCGACCCTAGCGACCATCGAGGCGGTGCTCCGTGAGTACGCGCAAAGTGTGGGGGATGCGGTGGAGGTCGAGCGGCTTGGCGCTCGGTCATGGGAGGTGACGATCGGCTCCAGCGCCTTGACGGTGACGCTTGACGGCCTGGGCAAGGTCAGCGTGGACGGCGAGCTGCCAAAGGGAGTCTATCCCTCCAAGAAGCAGTTGTCCCAGACGTTGCACGACGCCATCCAGTGACGCGGGCCTGTTGGCTTACCGGATCGGCGCTCTTGTTGCCCAGTTGTTCACGCCCTCCGTCTCCGCGGCGGGTAGGGTGACGCTGAAGGTGGACCCGGTCCCTGGCGCGCTCTCCACCGCGATCTCGCCGCCGTGCAGCTCCACCAACGAACGGGTGATGGCCAGCCCTAGCCCGCTGCCGCCGGCCGCCTGTCCCACGCGGTCGCGGACTCGGAAAAATCGTGTGAAGAGCCGGGCCTGGTCCTCCGGTACCAGCCCAATGCCGGTGTCCCGCACCTCAAGGCACACCATTGCTCCTTCAGGCCGCGCCGCGATCGTAATGGCGCCATCGGCCGGCGTGTACTTGTGGGCGTTTGACACCAAGTTGATCACGATCTGCGTCAGCCGGTCCGCATCACCCCAGACCAACGGCAGCCCGTCCGGAAGGTGGAGAACGAGCCGCTGGCCTTTTCCTTCGATCTGGACCCGAAACATCGCCGCCACGTCGGCGACCACGCGGGCGAGGTCCACGGCCGATCGCTTCAGCTCGATGCTACCCGACTCGATATGGGCGAGATCAAGGAGGTCGGTGGTGAGTTCAACCAGGCGCCCGGTGTTCTTCTTGACGATGCCGAGAAACTCCTGCTGGTTGGGATCCATCTCGCCCACGTCGCCCGCGAGCAGCAGGTCGACGTAGCCACTAATCGCCGTCAGCGGGCTGCGCAGCTCGTGCGAGACGAGGGAAACCAACTCGCTCTTCAGCCGGTCCACCTCGCGCTCCCCGGTCACGTCGCGCAAAGCATACAAACGGCCGATCGGGGCGCCGGCTGCGCCTCGCACCGGCGTGGACGACATATGGAGCACCCGCGGCTGTGGCCATTCCTGGACCAGGTCCCGTGCGGACGGCTGCGCACCGGCGCCCGGCTCGTCGAGCAGCGCCGCCAATGCCGCCTGTTCCGGGAAGGCGCGCGCGAGCTTCGGACGGAGCTCGTCGAGGCGGCGGCCAAGGATCGCGCGCGGCGCGATGGCGAGCAGCTCCTCCACTCGCTGATTCGCCAGCAGCACTCGGCGGTCGGGATCGACGAAGAGCATGGCGTCGCCGGCGGCGTCGAGTACGGCGCGCAACTGGCCAAGGGCCGACTCGGTCGCCCGGTGCTGCCGCTCCAACGCCGCCTCCGCGCGCTTCCGCTCGGTGATGTCCTCGCCCATACCGATGCTGAACTGTGGGCGCCCTTCGGCATCCCGTACGAGGGTAACGACAAGATGCACCCACACCTCCTCGCCGCCCTTGCGATACAGCCGTGCCTCCATCGCGTAGTGGCCGAGCCGTCCTGCGACGAGCTCCTGGTAGCGCAGCCAGCTCGTCTGCGCATCCTCAGGATGGGACACCTCTGTGAACGGACGGCCGAGCAGCTCCTCCTCGTTGTAGTCCAGCATCCGTTGCCAGGCGGGGTTGCTCTCGGTAATGCGCCCCTCCAGATCGGCGAGCCCGATGCCGATGCCGGCGGTCGCAAAGACCGCGCGGAAACGCGCCTCGCTCTCGCGCAGTGCCGCCTCCGCTCTTCGGCGCTGCTGCAGCAGCGCCGTGCGCGTTACATCCTGCTCGGCGTAGGTCAGGTCGCGTAGTGCCGCGGCAAACCCGGCCGCTATCCCGCCGAGGAGCGCGGTCAGGCGGGGCTGCAGCGCGGCGAGCTGGGCGGCGGGCACGCCGGCTACAAGCTCCTGGGCCAGTACCTCGTGCGTGTGGCGTAGGGCCTCAGGGTGGACATAGTGGAGTTGCACGAGGGCGACGCCAATCTCCTCGGCCTGCCGGTGGTCGAACGGCTCAGCCGGTAGCAGGTCGATAAGCCGGTCCGTCAGCTCCAGCAGCCGCCCCCGCGCCTCGCGCCATTGGAGCGGGGTGAAGCTGGTCCGCTGGATGGCGCGGTGCCAGTCCTGCGCGATCTGCTCTCGTCGCACGCGGAGCGGCTCCAAAAAGGCGGCTCCGGCTAGCGGGGAGTCGACCATAAATGCTACCTCGCCGCGGCTCGCGGCCGCCCGATGCAATGTGCGCCGCCCGCGGCGGGCGCACATCGGGTCATACCCTCACTGTTTGCGCCCGACGCCAGCGTAGCCCGACGATCGGGAGGGCTGCTGCAGGAAGAGGTCGTCCGGGCTCTCTGGGTGCCAAAGCGGAAAGAAGACCACCCCGGGCTCCACGAGCTCCAGTCCATCGAAGAAACGCGCGATCTCTTGGCGTGAGCGCGTCTTCACTGGGTTGGAGGTCTGGCCGTACAGCCGCTCCAGTTGGACGTTCTGCTCCGCAGGCATGCCCTCGCTGGAGGCGTGCGAGATGACCAGATAGCTGCCGGACGGGAGGGCCTCCCGTAGCTGACGCACTAGTGCGTACGCCTCCTCGTCGTCGGTGACGAAGTGCAGGAGTGCAACCAGCAATACGGCGAGCGGCCGGTCGAAGTTCAGGAGGCGCTGGACCTCCCGATGATGCAAGATCACCTCAGGCTGGCGGACGTCCGCCTGGATGACCGTCGCGCGCGGATTGCCGCGCAGGAGAAGCTCACTGTGGGCTACCGCGATCGGGTCGATATCCACGTAGACCACGCGAGACTCCGGGGCGGCTCGCTCGGCGATCTCATGTACATTGCCGACGGTGGGGATGCCAGAGCCGAGGTCCAGGAACTGCTGCACGCCCCTCGCCGCGAGGAAGTCGACCGCCCGACGTAAGAAGGCGCGGTTGGCGTGCAGCAGTAGCGGGAAGTCGGCATACACCCGCTTGATCGCCTCGGCCGCCTGCCGATCGATTGGGAAGTTATGCGAGCCGCCCAGGAAGTAGTCATACATCCGGGCCACGCTTGGCGTCCGGAACGCAACGTCGTCCGGAGCCCAGTAGTCGCTTGCCACTCCGCCGTCGTTCCTCATCGTTAGGCCCGCGGGTCAGATTCCGCCCGGCAGTCCCTTCATTGTATCTCCCGCGACGTCCCCGTGCCCGCGACCCAATCACGGCAGGCGGTGGGCGCATCATAGCAAGACAGCGGTGTGGCGCGCTGCGTCGAGCTGTTACCGGGGCCGGGCTCGGACGTCGGTGGTGTCGCTGACGACCGCCGAACGCGACTCACCGACGAGCAACCAAACCACCTTGGCGACGAGCCAGGCAACTAGGGCATAGACGACCAGCGCGACGAGGGCATTAAACTCCAACACACTACCGCCGGCTTGCGGGGCGCCGAACAGCCCCACAAAGGGCGCCACTAATGGCGCGGTCAGCCCGTAGATGAATGTCGCGAACCCAGCCGCCGGGTTGGCGGCGAGCAGCTTCAGGACAAAGCGAATGGCAAGCAGCGCCTCTACGATCCCGAATACCAGGTAAATCGCTTGCACTAGCTTATATGAGGCGCGTCGCCGGTCGGCGTAGGGATCGTACGCTGTCGCTTGCATCTGATCGACGGCAACTGGTGGCGGCTCCTGTCGCCTCACCACCTCGGTGGCCGCGGGCCTCGTCTCCACGACTGTTCGCTCCTCTTCCATCTGTTTCCGTCATTCCTTTCCACCGTTGGCACTCTTCGGCCCGTCGCGGCACGCACGCAGCGAACGGCAATAGCCGCTCGAGCCCGGGTACCGGAGGTAGCACAGTCTGTGCCAAGAGGCTATTGGCGAGCAGACGTTCGACGCTGGATGGGCAGCGCGTGCGCGGCGATGCCTTCAGGGCGCGCCGGTGCTTCCATCGCGCAAGGCAACCGTCATGGCTCGGTAGTTGGGCTGCCACTCGATTCCCTCGCCACCGTGCAGCTCCAGCAGGACCGACGCTTCGCCGTGCTCATCCGCCCAGCGATGGGCCGTGCCCGTCAGCGGATAGGGGGCGCCCTGACCCGGCGCGTGGAATGGATAGCCGCTGGCCTGGGCCAACTGCGCGGCGAAGCCAACGGAATGCGGCTCTCCGAAGATGCCGCCCCACGGCAGGTGATAGAAGATCGACACACGCACGTGGTGCGTCTGCAGGAAATCGCGCAAGTCGCGGCTCTCCGGCTCTGAGAAGGGAGCTGGTCCCCCCGCCCCCCGGATCAGCCCAGAAGGCCCATACGCGTCGGATCGCCAGTCGCTCGTCTGCCAGTTCCTATTGAGGTCGATCCCGTCCGCGTTGGTTCGCGTCCCGTCGGTGAGACCATCGGGGTTGAGGGTCGGGATGAAGTAAGCGGTCACCGGTCCCGGTACCTCGTCCGGGTGTCGTCGGTAATAGGCAATCGCGGCGTCGATCAGGGACACGGTGGTCTGCTCAGGGGCGCCATGCGTATCGCCGACGAAGGCAACGCCCCGATCCCCCGTCCCGATCTCGGTGACGGTGATCGGGCGGCCCTGCACCGACAACCCAATGGTCTCGGTCCGGATCAGGGGGATCGCCACCACCGGCAGGCCGGTCGGATTGGCTTCCCAGGAGAAACGCTCGGTGTTGAGCCGCCCCTGAAGCCCGCTCGGGCCGTCGATCCAGGTGTGAACGCCGTCCAATCATCGACCTTGCGCCAGACCAAGAGGCCGCCCGTGGTGTGCTGCAGTCCGTCTCCATTAGCAGCGCCATGCGTCTCATTGTCCAGGCAGTCGCCCACATTGGTGGAGAGGAGGTCGTGCAGGGTCTTGAAGCCAAGGACGAATTGACACGTCGACGCTGACTGGACCACCTCCGGCGTCGAGCCGAGCAGCCAGGGCAGGAACAAGAGCACACCGAACAGCCCGCGGGCGATCATGACATGCTCCCCTGACATTGGGCAGCAGCTCCCGCCGCCCCTACGCTAAGCGAAGCTTCTCTACCTGCTGGTCGTCCAGCTCGATGCCCAGACCGGGGCGCTCCGGCGCGACGGCATAGCCCCGCTCGAACACCGGCGGCTCCGCGACGATGTCCTCGGCGAACCACAGCGGGCCCAGCGTGTCGACCGGGTAGCATAGGTTGCGAACCGCGGTCGCGACGTGGATAGCGGCGGTCGCCGCGACCGTACTCTCCAGGCCGCTGCCCATGGCGCAGCCAATGCCGGTCAACTCGAAGGATCGCATCAACTGCACCGCTTCGCGCACGCCGTGGCGGAAGACCGGGATGCTGACCGCGTCCGCCAACCGCTGGCGGAGCAGCTCAGCGGCCACAGGTCGCTCCACGTAGCCGACGTGGTACATCGCCCGCTCGCCCAGGGCGTCGGCGACGCGCCGTAGTCCTTGCAGGTCGTGGTTGGGCGCGGGCTGCTCCAGGAACTCGTAGCGAACGCCGCGGTCGCGCGCCCGTCGGAAGCGGTCGATGGAGTCGGCGGCCGGAAAGGCGCCATTATCGTCAGGCCGTAGCGGTACCTGGCCCGCCGCACGCTGCACCTCGACGAGCGCTTCGATGTCCCACGGTGTGCCCGTCTTCACCTTGACGACGTGCGTAAAGCCGCGCTCGACTGCCTCGGCGGCCTGGCGGGCCATGAGGGCAAGGTCGCGATCTGCCGGAACGTTCCAGGTGAGCGGGACGCGGTCACGCACGCGGCCGCCGAGCAACTGGTACAGGGTGAGACCCAGTATCTTGCCGGCGAGGTCGTGCAGGGCAATGTCCAGCCCGGCCACGAAGACGGAGCTCTGATCCAGGTTCGCCGCCCAGAGCCGGTCGATGAGCCGGTTGAGATCGAGCGGATCGGCGCCGGTCAGCACCGGCGCCAGCGTCGAGTCCAGGTAGCGTTTGGCCGCGTCGCCTTGCTCGGCCCTGCCACTCTTGACAATAACGTCGCCCAGGCCGACTGGCCCCTCGTCGGTGTGCAGCTTGACAAGCAGCGATCCCGAGAAGGCGTTGCCCGAGCCATGCGCGACGTAGGCGGCGCCACCGGCGTATCGGAAGGCCAGCGGCAGCCGCACGAAGACCGTCTCGACGTTGGTAATCTTCACACGCGCTTCCTTATCGTGCCCGCCGAACTACTTTAGCCTGCCAACGGCGCAAACTGGATGCACACTGGGCTGGGTACCTGGGCGACGGCTCCGGTGGGCGTCAGCGCTCCCGTCTCCTGATTGATGCGGAAGGTGACGATGGTGTCGCTGTTCTGGTTGGCCGCGAGCACGAAGGCGCCCGTCGGGTCGATGGCGAAGTTGCGAGGCGTGCGCCCGCCGGTTGGGGCGTGGCCCACGGCGGTGAGGGCGCCGGTCGTGCTGTCCACGGCGAAAATGGCGAGGCTATCGTGCCCCCGATTGGAGCCATAGACATACCTGCCGTTCGGCGCGACGTGGATGTCGGCGCAATGGCTCGTGCCCGTGAAGTCGGCCGGCAACGTGGAAAGCGTTTGCAGCTCCCGTAGCCCGCCGCTGCCGGCATCGTAGCCGAAGACGGTCACTGTCGAGCCGATCTCGTTGATGAGGTACACCAAGCGCCCGTTGGGATGGAACGCCAGGTGGCGCGGGCCGGCGCCCGGCGCCACGGACGCCGACGGCGGACTATTCGGGATCAGCTTTCCCGGCGTCGCGTCGAGCCGGTAGACAAGTACCTTGTCCAGGCCTAGGTCGGCTGCCAGGGCGTAACGGTTGCCGGGGTCCGGCGTGATGGAGTGGGCGTGCGGCCCTTGCTGGCGACGGGGATTAACGCTGGACCCTTGGTGTTGCACGAAGTCGGAGGCCGATCCTAGCCGCCCGTCTGCTTGCGTGGGGAACATGGCGACGCTGCCCGAGCCATAGTTGGCGACGAGCAAGTACGCTCCGGCGTGGTCGACGCTGACGTGGCACGGGTCGGCGCCGTTGGTGGATTGCTGGTTGAGATAGGTGAGCACTCCGGTTGCAGCGTCGACCGCGAAGGCGCTCACCCCGCCGCCGCTTTTGCCCTCGGCATCCTGGACTTCGTTCACGGCGTAAAGGAAGCGCCGCGATGGAGCCAGGGTCAGAAACGAGGGATTCACGACGCCCGGCGTCGTATGGGCATGCGTCAGGGCGCCGGTGGTTGCATCCATTCGGTAGACGTAGATGCCTTCCGACTGGGGTCGCCCCGCGCCTTGCCCTTTGGTGTAGGTCCCAACGTAGACGTTGAACGCCCCGCCGGCTTGCGCAGCCATGATACCTCTGCTCCAATCGCTGATCGGTGTTCAAGCGGCATTGCCACAAGGCGCTATTGTACGACGCTCGGCGCCGGCCGCTATCGATGGCCGGACGGGATGCGGTCGCAGCCGGCTCGCGCACGGATGTCGGCGCGGTACCGTATCCTTAGCGCTTATGAGGCGCGCAGCGAGGCGTCAGCGATGTCGGGCAGCGGAGAAAGAGAGATGTTGGCAGCATGGCCGCGATAGAACCGGGTGATCCGCGAGAATCTGATCCTGTGGCGGAGGCGACGAGCCCGCCGGCGAGGCAGCGGTGGGAATACTTCGTTGCCTGGGTGTACCGGAATGAAACCGTCCGCTCGCCCTATGGCAATCGGGGGGAGACGGCGCCTACCTGGTGTAGCGACCTGGAAGGTCAGCCGTATGTGCTGCGCGACTTCATGACCACCATGGGAGAGCAGGGGTGGGAGGCCGTGACGGCCGTGCATAGCTATACCTGGACGCTCAGTGCCCGCAGCAACGGCGCCGACACCTATCCGTCGCACATGCTCTACTTCAAACGGCCCAAGCTGTAGCGCCGACATCCGCCAGTCGATGGATCGGCGCGTGCGCGTTGCCCGCGGCGACAGGGTCCTACCCAATTGGGGACCGCCCCTTGCCAGTTCACGGAGGTTTGGTATACTATTGGTGAGGTTGTAGAGTCACGTCGGGTCGTACCCCTAACTGCAGCGAGGATCTCCCCCCTTCTCTGGTCCCAGGGCAGCGCAGACGAGTCTCCAAACCGCGTAGAGAGTTTCCTTCCTGGAGGTTCGTCCTAAAATGTCCTACGTCGATAAGACGCTCACGTGCCGTGACTGTGGGCGTCAGTTCGCGTTTACGGCCGGTGAGCAAGAGTTCTACGCTTCGCGGGGGCTCATGCACGAGCCGGGCCGGTGTCCGGAATGCCGATCCGCCCGCAAGGCTGGTGGCGGCGCCAGTGCTGGCGGCGGAGGCGGCTATGGCGATCGTGGCGGCTACAGCGACCGCGGCAGCTATGGAGACCGCGACCGCGGCGGCAACGGCGGTTATGGCTCCCGTGGCCCCCGCCAAATGTATACGGCGACCTGCTCGTCCTGTGGCCAGGAAGCGCAGGTGCCCTTCCAACCGACGAGCGGCAAGCCGGTGTACTGTAGCGATTGCTTCGCCAAGCAGCGGAGCGCTCGCTACTAGCCCATCGGCAGCTTGCCAGGCCGCGCCTCGCGGTGGTGGGGAGACGCCGCGGGGCGCTCACTTTGCTGGGGTGAGTTGAGGCGGTGGCGCGCCGCGCCAGTGGTTGGAGCCTCGCTCCAGCACGTGCCGATGCATCGTCTGATTGGGCGCCATCATGCTTTCCGGTAAGATTCTCAAGCTTCGTGGTTGGCCGGAGGGGAAGGCCATCGGCCTGGCCAAGGTCGCCGCGGACCGCCTGATGGGGACCGGCCTCACCCAAGATGAGGTGCTGTCGGCGCTTGACCGGGTGCGCGGCCAGCCAGGCGACTACCTTGCCGATCCCACTATGGCCGCGCTCGCGCGTGAGCTGCTGCACCAGCAGGAGCAGCGACAGACTGCCGAAGATGATACGTTGCGCTTCCAGCCACTGCCATACCACGTGTGGGGACGTGAGCAGGTGCAGACGGAGGCGCTGCAGCAGATGGACGCGGCGATGCGCTTGCCGGTGAGCGTGGCGGGGGCCCTCATGCCGGATGCGCACGTCGGCTACGGCCTGCCCATCGGCGGGGTACTGGCAACCCAAGGCGCGGTCATTCCCTATGCCGTGGGCGTCGACATTGCCTGTCGCATGCGCCTCTCCGTCTACCCAGTGTCACCAATCCTGCTGGCTCAGCAACGCAAGCAGTTCGAGCGCGCCTTGCTGGAAAACACCATCTTTGGCCCCGGGGGGACCTGGAAGGACAATGGCAGCGCCCGGGCGCCCGAGCATCCGGTGCTGGACGATCCAGCATGGTCGGCCACCCCGCTCCTGCGGTCGCTCCGAAGGGTGGCGGCGAATCAACTGGGCACGAGCGGCACCGGGAACCACTTCGTCGAATGGGGCGTCCTGACGATCGAGGCCAGTGATCGACAATCGCATCCGCCGATCGGCTTGGAGCCGGGGTCGTACCTGGCGCTGCTGTCACACAGCGGCTCCCGCGCCGTCGGCTTCAAGATTGCCAATCTCTATTCCAAGCTGGCCACGGAGCTCCATCCGAAGCTGGACCCTCGCGTCCGGCAGTTGGCCTGGCTGTCTCTCGCCTCAGAGGCCGGCCAGGAGTACTGGCTGTCCATGGAGCTGGCGGGCCGCTTCGCCGCTGCCAATCACGCCCTGATCCACCGCCGCGTAGCCGAAGCAGTCCACCTCAAGGAGATCCTGGCGGTGGAGAACCACCACAACTTCGCCTGGCGCGAGCGGCTGGAGTCCGGTGCGATCGCTTCCACGGGGACGGATGCAATCGTCCACCGCAAAGGCGCCACGCCCGCCGGGCGTGGCGTGCTCGGTGTCATACCCGGCTCAATGGGCGATGCTGGGTTCGTCGTTTCCGGACGTGGAGACCCGGCCTCGCTACAGTCGGCCGCGCACGGCGCCGGGCGCACGATGAGCCGCAAGGCCGCCCTGCAGAGCGTAACCAAGACGGCACGCGACACGTACCTGCGGGAGCGCGGCGTGACTCTGCTGGATGGCGGCCTCGATGAGTCGCCTCAGGCCTATAAGCGCATTGCCGACGTCATGGCCGCGCAGACTGAGTTGGTCGACGTGGTCGGCACATTCACGCCGCGGCTCGTGCGCATGGCCGCGGAGCCGGGGGACATTTAGGGACAGACCCCGCAAGTCGGGTGGTGACCGGGCCCGGCGATCGTTGAGGTTGCCGTATTCTGTCCGGGGTTCCCGGCGGGGCGGTGTAGGGGCGGGTCTCCGTGCCCGCCCTGGGTCACCGCACCAACCCCTGTTGCCTAGGGTCTGCCGCTGTTTCGTCGCCTGCCGACGGGAAGCGCCCACAGGTGAGGGCGCCAGGGCGGGCACGGAGACCCGCCCCTACACCGCCCCGCCTAACAGGTCGTGCTCGGTCGTGCATTCCTCGTTGCCGCCGGGGGTGTCGCGACCGGGATCTACTGGACGCGCCCTCAGGCAGTCGGCACTTGCCTTCGGTACCCCTCCAGCAGTGACGCCAGCGTAGTCACGAGCTTCTCCTTGAACGCGGACGTGTCAAACTGGAGTGCGTGCTGCCGAATCGCCAAGGGATCGAAGTGGAGCGTGTCCGCTCGGCGCATCGCCTCGATCAGGGCCTCGACAGTTTGCTCCTGGAAGAAGACCCCGGTGGCGTCGGCCAGGACCGTTTCCAGCGCGCCGCCGCGACCGTAGGCGATGACCGGTCGGCCGGCGGCCTGGGCCTCGAGCGGCGCGATGCCGTAGTCCTCCTCGCCGGGCCAGAGCAGGCCGCGGCATTGGGCAAATACGCGGCGTAGCTCGTCACGCGATAGCCGGCCGGTGAACTCAATCGTCGCCCCGGCCATTGCCTTCAGGCGAGGCGTTTCCGGTCCTTCGTTGGTGATCACCAGGCGGCAGCCTAGCCGGTTGCAGGCTTCGATGGCCAGGTCCATCCGCTTGTAAGCCTGGTGTCGGCCCGCGACCAGATAGAAGTCGCCGCGGCCATTACCGAGCGGCATGGCCGCCGCGTCCACCGGCGAGTGCAGGACGATGGCGTCACGCCGGTAGAACTTGCGGATGCGTCTGGCCGCGTTCTGCGAGCCGGCCAGAAAGTAGTCCACTCGCTGCGCCGCGGCATAGTCCCATAGTCTCAACGGTGTGGCGAGGGCCGACAGCGCTGCCTCCAGTCGCCGCCCAACCCGCTCGTGCGCCAGATACTCCTGGTACATCCAGAGGTAGCGGAACGGTGTGTTGCAATAGCAGACGTGGCACGTGTCCGGCCGCGTCAGCACGCCCTTCGCGAAGGTGGTCGTGCTGCTGAGCACCAGGTCGTAGCTGCGCAGGTCGAAGCGCTCGAAGGCGAGGGGAAAGAGCGGTAGCAGCTTGTAGCTGATACTTCTCTTGGGGGAGAGGCGCTGCATGAAGCTGGTGCGGACATCCATCGCGGCGAAGTGGGTCGGCATCGCCTGCCGGTCATAGACGCTGGTGAAGATCGGCGCTTCCGGGAACAGCTCGTGAAACACCTCCACCACCTGTTCGGCGCCGCCCATCTGGTTCAGGTAATCGTGGACCAGCGCGACACGAGTATTGGGCAGGGGGCCGCTCACCGCCGCGCACCTAACAGCGTCCGCTGGCGAACGGCTTCGAAGAGGAGGACGCTCGTGGCCATGGCCACGTTCAGCGACTCACCGCCGCCCGGCATAGGGATGCGTACGCGTTCCGTTACCGCTCGTTTGGCTGCTTCGCTGGCCCCGCGTGCTTCGGCGGCCACGATAAGCCCTACGGCCCCCGTCCAGTCCAGCTCCCAGAAGGGAAGCCCTCCGTGCGCGTCTGCCAGCACGATATGCTCCAGGTGACGGAGCAGATCCTGCGAGCTTCCCCAGGAAAACCCTGTCCGCAAGTATAGCCAGAAGTGCGCTCCTGCCGCTGCCCGAACGACCTTGGGGGCGAATACGTCCACCGCGCCGGCCGAGATCGACACTTCCCGAACGCCGCCGGCCCGCGCCACGCGCAAGATCGTGCCGGCGTTCCCCGGATCGGATACCTGGTCGAGGATGAGGGTGACGTCCTGGAGCGCGCCCGGCCGGCGTCGCTGCTCCGGTGGTGGCGCCGACGGCAGCGGCACCGCGAGCACCAGACCTTGGCCGTGTTGCACGTCGCTCACGGATGACAGCACGTGGCTGCTTGCCGGCTCCATCCAGTCGCAGGCTTCCTCCAAACCAGACAGTATGGCATGGGCGCTTGGGGAGTCCGGCAGCGTCGTGGCATCGTATATTGCGAGGGTTGGCCGAATGCCGGCGGCGAGCGCCTCCTCTGCCAAGCGCAGTCCTTCTACCAGGAACAGACCCGATCGCATCCGGCCGCGGCGATCGGCCAGGCTGCGCAGCAAACGAACCCGCGAGTTGGCCGTGCTGGTGATCACGAGCTAATAGCTTTCAGCCATCAGCTGTCAGCCGTCAGCTTTCAGGCGGTAATAGTCGGTTGAACGTTTGTCACAGTGTTTAGATCATGCACTGGCCAGGTCTCCAATAAGCAGGTGCGGCTCCCCTGCGCGGACTGCTCAGCCCAACGATACGGTGCTGATACCTGACGGCCGATAGCTGATAGCTAGCCCTCGGCTCGCGCCTGGTCCACGATGGCTGCGAACGCGGCCGGCTCGCGGACGGCCATGTCGGCCAGCACCTTGCGATCCAGCGAGATGGCCGCGCGATTCAGGCCATCGATCAGGCGGCTGTAGGTATAGCCGTTCAGTCGGCAAGCGGCGTTGATGCGCGCAATCCAGAGCCGGCGCATATCGTGCTTGCGGTTACGTCGGTCATCGTAGGCGTAAGCGAGCGAGCGTAGGACGGCCTCACGAGCAGGACGAAACAACCGGTGACGCGGTCCACCCTGGCCCTCGGCCATGGCCAGCAGTTTCTTGTGTCGCTTATGCGCCGGCACACCACGCTTGGAACGAGGCATTGATCGAGGTCTCCTTCTGTCAGCCTATTGGTAGGGCAGCGCTTGCCGGAGATGGCGAAGCTCGCTGTGCGGCGCCGCCTGCAGCCTGCCGAGCATGCGGAGATTCTGGTCGCTCTTGCGGCGGCGATGATTCTGCCAGGCCTTGCGGTACCGAATGATGCCGGTGCCGGTGACCTTGAAGCGCTTGCTGCTCCCCCGATGGGTCTTCATCTTTGGCATTCGCGATCGCCACCTTTCCAGCCTGCTCGCTTTTCCGGTGGCCTCGCGACTTCCGGAGTCGAAACAACAAGGAACCGCGACAGCGGCCCCGTGCAACGGCTGGGAAGTATACCACGGCCGGGCGAGTCGTCCCGCGCACCGAGGGCTAGAACATCCGGCTCAGAGGACCATTCATGGCTTTGGTGGCGAGGCCCCACCCCCGGCCCCTCCCCAGCGGAGCTGGAGAGGGGAGCACAGGACGAAGTGGGCGGTTCGTTCGTCGGTCTTCGTGGTCTCCCCTCTCCAGCTCCGCTGGGGAGGGGCCGGGGGTGGGGCCTCGCGTCAGACTTGCTGGATGCGTGCTCACGGCGTTATGATCGGGCCGTGGACGTGCCTGCCGCGATTGCCCCCATCGCCGAATTGGATGTCGGGGCAGAGCCAAGCCGCTCGTCTAGTGGCGTCTGGGTCGCGCCGGTCCTCCTCGGGCTGACGCTGTTGGTCTATCGCCGAGTCGCCTATGGCCCGGGCGTGCTGAGCGGTTACGACACCCAGACCTACTTCTTCGCCTATCGGCAGGCCGTCGCCGCTGCGCTGCGCGCCGGACGGTTCCCGCTCTGGGACGCCCACTTGTTCCTGGGCGCTCCGCTCTTTGCCAACGTTCAGGCCGCCGTGCTCTATCCGCCCAATGTCATCTTCCTAGTCTGGCCAGCGCCGGAAGCCATCTCCGCGTCGATCATCGCTCACGTCTGGTGGGCATGCTGGGGGATGGCGCTGCTGTGCCGCCGCGGCTTTGCCGTTCCGTGGCCTGCCGCGCTCGTCGGCGGCGCGATGTTCGGACTCGGCGGGTTTTTCAGCGTCCAGGCCGGCCACGTCAACCAGGTCGACGCGGCCGCCTGGTTACCCTGGCTGCTCTTCTGCCTGGACGCGGCCTGGCAGCGCCGGAGCGCCGCGCTGCTCGCCCTGTCCTCCCTGATCGTGGCCCTGCAATTCCTTGCCGGACACACGCAGGAGTCCTACTTCATCCTCGCAGTCACCGTCGCCTGGGGTGTCTGGCGTGTCCTGCAGGAGCGCCGTCATGGCGCACGAGTGGCAGCGATTCTGGCGACGGGCATTGTGGCTGTTGGCCTGGGTGGGGCGCTGGCGGCGGTACAGCTTATCCCTACCTTCGAGCTGGCCGGTCAGTCCATCCGGGCGGGCGGCCTGACGCTGGCCGAAGCGAGCTCGTTCTCACTCCGGCCCGACCAGCTCGCCGTGGAGCTGTTACCCGGCTTTGCTCGACAGCCGGATTCCAGTGAATATGTCGCCTATGTGGGCGTCTTCGGCTTGCTGTTCGCGGTCATCGGGGCGCTCTGGGGTTGGCGCCGGCCCGGCATTCGACTGCTGCTGGTCCTGCTGGCGCTCTCCCTGGCGCTCTGCTTCGGCCAATATGACCCGCTATGGCGGGCAGCGTTTCACATCGTGCCGGGGTTCTCCTCCTTTCGCGTGCCCGCTCGCTGGCTCTACGTCACCACGTTCGCGCTGGCGGGGCTCGGAGCGGTTGGCGCAGGAATTGTGCTTGAGCGGCCCACGCGACGGCGTTCCTGGCTGACGGTCCTTCTGGCCGTCGCCTTCACCGCGGCCATGTTGGCGCCGGCAGGCCGGATCGCGCTTGGTGGTTTACCACGTTGGGCGACCGCGGTCGGGTTGCCTCTGGCCTTAGCCTTCCTTGCTTGGTTGACGCCGGCTTCGACCAAGGGAGTGAGCCGGATCGCTCGCCCGACCCTGATTCTGGCCAGCCTCCTCGAGCTGGTAGTCGCCGCGAGCTGGCTGGACTTCAACAAGGTCGTTCCCGATCTGGTGTATGCCAACGAGCGCCAGACCATTGCTTTCTTGCAGGGACATCCCGATTACGGTCGGGCGCTCTCCATCGCCAGCGATAGCTTCGATCCGGGCGACGGCGACGCGCTGCGTCAAATTGCCACGCGCATCACCGGGCCGGATAGCGCCTACACGACGGTCGTGTCCACGAAATTCCAGGACATCCTGACGCCAAATCTGGCGCTCGCCTATGACGTGTCCAGCGTCGACGGCTACGACGGAGGAATCCTGCCCTTGGAGAGTTATGTTGCGCTCAAGCGGCTGTTCTTGCCGTCGTGCGGCATCTGTGGGAACAATGATGCCATCCTGCGCGAGGAGCTGACGGCGCCACCGGCGCTGCGCTGGTTGCAGTTGCTCGGGGTTGGGGCCGTTGTCAACGATCGCCTGCACGAGTTTCGCGCCGATGGCACGGCCTACGATCTGACCAACACGCTAACTGTCGCCCCCGGCAACGCGGTGCTGCTCGATCACTTCGACCCCGTGCCGGCCACGTCGATCGGGCTCATCACCGATGTAGCCGGCGCCGCGCCCACCACAGGCACACCGGTCGCGAACGTCATGATCAGCGATAGTGCGGGGGGCGACGTGACGGCGCAGCTTGTCGCCGGCAGCGACACCGCCGCGCTCAACGCACCGTCCCCCCTGCCAGGCGCAACTGCGTTGCGCGACCGGCCGTCGGGGCACGCGTACCTGGCCACGATCGCCCTGCCGGATCGGCGCTGGCTGCGCGGTGTGAGAATCCAGTCCCTGCTCTCCAGCGGTTCGCTGGAAGTTCGAGCGCTTTCGCTACGCGACGCCCTGACGAACAGCGCGGTCCCCGTAACACCATCCGCGACCGGCGACGTATCGCGCGTGCTGAGTGGTGACGTCAATCTCTACCACGTCGACGCGGCCGGTCTCCCCGTTTTTCTCGCCTATCAGGATGAAGTCGCTGTGGACGACTCGACAGCGGCCAACCTGCTCGGCAAGTCTGACTATCCGCTGACGCAGCAGGTCGTGCTGCGCTATCCGGACTTCGGACCTCGGCTCAGTCTTCCAGCGCGGGCTCTGCGCCGGTTGAACGGGATTGTCCAGGGTGAACCCCGGCTACTGCCGTCCCCGCCGAAGGCAGGCGCACAGAGCGGGTCCTACCGTGTCTCTCGTCAAGGGACGCGGCTTCAGGCCCAGGTGACCGTTGACGGTCCCGCCTACCTGGTGCTGAAGCAGGCGTGGTACCCGGGTTGGCGAGCAACCGTCGATGGAAAGCGTGTCCCGATCTTCCGAGCGGACTTGGCCTTGCAGGCCGTTCCGGTCCCCGCCGGACAACACGAGGTCGTCGTCGACTACCAGCCCGGATCGGTCATTGTCGGCACCGTCGTGTCGCTGGCGGCGGCGCTGGCCCTCATCATCCTCGTCGGCATAGGCGCTTGGCGTCGAAAAGGGCGCCGCTAAGTGGCCTGCCCATGAAGTCGGTGATAGGTCTCCCCGGCCTGCTGGATGTACCACTGGACCGATGGGAAGAAGATCGTTGTTCTATGATGGATCTGAGGAATCGCAGGTTGGGTTCGGGATGACGGCGATCAATCGGGCAGCGGCGATCATTCTGTCCATTTTCCTGTTGGCCGCCGGTCCGGCTGTGCTCGCCAGTGCGTTGTACTTGCCCGGGCCGAACGTGTTCACTGCCTACGACGGCCAGCAGTTCACATTCACGCCGCTGGTGGCTACCGACAAGATGATCGCTGGAGCGCTCGGCCTGCTCCTCTTCCTGGCCGGCCTATTTCTGCTCTCGGCGCAACTGCTTGGACCCCCGTTCCGGCAACATTTCCCCTTGCGAGCGACAGAAGCAGGCCGTGCCGTGCTCGCCCGCCAAAGCGTGGAGGAGCGTCTGGCTACGGTTCTGGGGCGTATTTCCGGCGTGCGTCGGGCAACGCTTCGGGCACGTCTACGCAGTGGCGCTGTGCTGGTTGCGGCGCACCTCACCGCCGACCCGGAAGTCGCGGTCCCCGCGGTCTGTGACGAAGCTGAGGCCCTGATCAATCATACGCTGGAGCACGATCTTGGCTTGACGCCGGGTCCGGTGTCCATCCGCGTGAAGCTGGCCGGGCAACGGGAACGTGCGGGATCGACGTCGAAAGTCTGAGCGGCACCGGGGCCTGCGCCACGCCTCCGGTATACTGACCCGGACGACGAACACGACAAGGATGCAGCAATGCCCGGCCTGCTCGGCCGCTTCAATCCGTTCCGGCGACCGCTCGAGAAGACCAGAGAGGGAATTTTCAGCCGGGTCAGTTCGCTGTTCGCCCGCTCGCGGCAGGTCGATACCGCTTTTTGGGATGACCTCGAAGAGCTGCTGATCGAGGCGGATCTGGCCGACACGGCCGACGAGGTGCTGGACGATTTGAAACGCCGCGCCCAGGAAGATCGGATGCGGTCGCCCCAGGAGGTCCAGGAAGCGTTGCGTGCGGAGTTGATCCGGCTGCTCGGCTCGTCCGGGGCGCCGCTCGCCCACGCCGACGGCCTCACGACGGTTCTGGTGGTCGGGGTCAACGGCGTCGGCAAGACGACGTTCATAGCCAAGCTGGCCCATCGTCTGGCTACCCAGGGGGAGCGCGTCCTTTTGGCCGCCGGCGATACCTTTCGGGCCGGTGCAATCGATCAGCTGCGCCGCTGGGGTGAGCGCGCCGAGGTGCCGGTCATCAGCCATCAGGCGGGCGTCGACCCTGGGGCGGTCGTTTTCGATGCGATGCACTCGGCCCTGGCGCGTGGCTGCACCTATTGCCTCATCGATACGGCCGGCCGCATCCACACCAAGCACAACCTTATGGAGGAACTCCACAAACTGGAGCGGGTGGCGCAGAAGATCGATCCCAAGGCGCCTCAGGAAACCCTCCTCGTGCTCGACGCAGTGACCGGCCAAAATGCCATTCAACAGGCCAAGAAGTTCGCCGACACCGTCAAGGTGACCGGTGTCGTAGTGACCAAGCTGGATTCATCAGCCAAAGGCGGCGCCTTGTTCGCGGTCGCCCGTGAGCTCCGTGCCCCCATCAAGTTCGTCGGTTCCGGTGAGAAGCTTGAGGACCTCCAGCCTTTCGACTCGGAGGATTTCGTGCGAGCGTTGTTCGAGAGCGAAGACACGGAGCTGGTTAGGGGTTAGGGGTTGGACCTGCGCCTGGTCGGTCTGATCGCCTGCGAGCCATGCCGCTTTCAGTGCATGACGAGGGTGCCGCGGGTGGAGCGTGACCAACCCCCAACC
>Ga0207416_1001511_pt1 | contig 30192 bp, 25 predicted proteins | sample PaiPotPPM11metaG_FD_184107 | JGI IMG/M metagenome (GOLD analysis project Ga0207416, IMG submission 184107) | Iron sulfur acid spring bacterial and archeal communities from Banff, Canada, to study Microbial Dark Matter (Phase II) - Paint Pots PPM... ... | reverse complement strand
GGGCTGGCGCTTTGCTGCGCTGTCGCAACTGCACTGCGCGGAGGCGAAACGTAAACGTAGATCACAAACCCGATGAGCACCACCGCCACGACTCCGGCGACCCAGAGAAGCGGCGCCAGGCTGCGCTGCCCCGCTGAGGCGGGGGCGGCCACGGGCAACGGCGACGATGCGGCCGACGTCCCGCTCGCGGTGTTGAATTCGGCGACGGCCTCCTCGGGATCCAGTCCCAAGAAGCGAGCGTAGGTCCGCAAGAAGCCGCGAATGTAGACCGGCGCGCCGATCGCCTTCCAGTTTTCTTCCTCGATGGCCGCAAGGTAGACCGAGCGAATGCGTAGCTGTTCGCCAACCTCTGAAAGCGTGAGGCCGCGCTCGTCGCGCGCAGCTTTAAAGCGTTCGCCCAGCCCCATCGAGCTTCTGTTAGCGGCCCTATCCTGTTATCCTGTGTCTTTAGATGATGGAAAAAACGCGCGTGATCGCCGCAATGAGCGGCGGAGTTGATTCGGCGGTGGCGGCCGGCCTGCTGGTTGAAGCGGGCTACGACGTCATTGGCGTGACGATGAAGATGTATTCGCAAACGCGCGCGCCGCACGCCCGCAGCTGCTGCGGAGTCGACGATTTTGACGACGCCCGCCGCAGCGCGGCGGCGCTGGAAATCCCGCATTACGTGCTGGATTTCGAGGAGACGTTCCGGCGCAGCGTCATCGACCGGTTCGCGGGCGAATATGCCGCCGGCCGCACGCCCAACCCATGCGTCTCTTGCAACAATTTCGTCAAACTCGGCACGCTACGAAAGTACGCCGACTCGCTCGGCGCGCAATATGTCGCTACCGGCCACTACGCGCGCATCGAACGGCGCGGTGATGGTCCGCATCTCTTTCGCGGAACGCATGCGAAAGATCAAGCGTATGCGTTAGCGCAGCTCACTGCAGAGCAACTTTCGCGTTTGTTGCTGCCGCTCGGCGAGCTCGACAAGCAATCCACGCGCGAGCATGCGCGCCGTCTCGGTCTGCCGGTGCACGACAAGGTCGAATCGCAAGATATCTGTTTTGTGGAAGGCGCCGACTATCGCGACATCGTTGCAACGCTGCGCCCTGAATCTGCGCGTGACGGTGACGTCGTAACGATCGCCGGCGAAATCGTCGGTCGCCATGCCGGTATTTCGGCCTACACGATCGGCCAACGTCAAGGCCTGCCCGCAAGCGGCGACGGTGCGCGCTATGTTACGAGGATCGATGCGGCGACGAACACGATCGTCATCGGACGCGAGGATGAGCTTGCCGTGGCCGGCTTAAGCGCGAATGAGGTTAATCTCGTTCGCCCGGAGCGATTCACACGGAACGGTACGCGAGTGCTCGCGATGACGCGCTACCGCGCGAATTTAGAGCCGGCACTGGCTACATTAGATGGCGATAGCCTGAACTTACAGTTCGAATCGCCACAAAAAGCCGTATCGCCGGGCCAACTTGTGGCACTATTCGATTTGAACGGCGACGAAGTACTAGGCGCCGCGACAATTGAGTCGACGTATTAATTTGTGTCATGGTGAGCCCACGAAGGCCGCGTAATCCAGCGCCTAAGGGCTTCCGATGCTGGATTGGATGCGAGGAATTTCGCCGCGGGGACACAGGCTTCGAAGCGAACGCTCCGCCGCCGGATCGCCGGCGCCGGCCATGTGGATATACGAGAGCATATAGGAGACACCGCCGGCTTGCGTGACCGCTAGATCGTAGGCCATCGTGAAGCCCATGAGCCCGCCGAACCGAACGTTTACGAGCGTCCCCGGAAATCCGCAAAAACTGTACGATTGCGTGGCAACGTGGTATTGCACTTGACCTTGACTCACGTCGCGCGATGGAAACGAGCGCGCGATGGTGTCGGGCGATGCGACGGAGCGGCCCTGAGTCAGTGTCAGCATCTGCATCGGCTCGGCACCCACCCACATTCCGACCATTTTGAATTGGGCTGCGGTAAACGGAAGCGGCGCCTGCCAAATGCGCTGCATTCCGCTCATCAATGAATCCCCGGAAATGCTGTTCCAACCGCTCGGTGGGGTAAAAAGAGCCTCTGCCGCAGTGACGGGAACGGAGCAAGTGAGACTCAAAGCCAGCACAGCGCCTGCACCTCGAACCGCCGACCGCCTCATATTCCAGTCCTATCCGGCCGTAGCCAGCTCGACGTCGTCGCGCAAATTCCAATACGTGTCGCGAATCACCGGTTTGAAACCGGCTTTCATGATAATCTCTTCGATATCTTTGCGCGTGGCGGCGTTCGTTGACCCCGCATCGTGCACGACTTGCTCTTCGAGGATCGTGCCGCCCATATCGTCGCAGCCGTAATAAAGGGCGACTTGCCCGATCTTCAACCCCGGCGTGAGCCACGAAGCCTGCAAGTGCGGAACGTTGTCCAAATAGAGCCGCGAGACCGCGAGCACGCGCAAATACTCTAGGCCGCTCGCCTCTTTGCCGCGCAGCGGCGTTTTCCACGGAACGTAGTACCAGGGAATAAAAGCGGTGAAGCCGCCCATTTCGTCCTGGAGATTGCGGATGACGTCGAGGTGCTCGACCCGCTCTTCGTCGGTTTCAATCGAGCCGAACATCATCGTCGCCGTCGTCGGCATTCCCAGTTTTTGCGCTTCGCGCATCACGCCGATCCACTCCTGCGGCTTTACCTTGCGCGCGCTGATGCGTTTGCGCACGCGTTCAACTAGGATCTCCGCGCCGGCACCCGGCAGCGATTTCATGCCGGCGTCTTTCAGGCGAACCAAGATATCGCGCACCGGCAGCTGCTCGACCGTCGAAAGGCCGACGACCTCCGAGACCGAGAGCGAATGCAGATCGACCTCGGGATATTCGCGCCGTACGCGCGCGAAGAGTTCTTCAAACCACGGCAGGCGCAGCTCGGGATTGACGCCGCCTTGAATCATGATTTGCGTAGCACCCTGATCGGCCGCGAACTTGACGCGCGCGAGCACATCGTCATGCGACATCGTATAGCCTTCGCCGTGCTTCTCGGGCCGAAAAAATGCGCAGAACGTGCAGTGCACGTTGCAGACGTTCGTGTAATTGATCGTCGTGTCGATGACGTAGGTGACCACGTCGTCGGGATAGAGCTGCATGCGGCGCGCGTGGGCCGCCGCGCCGAGCTCGTGAATATCGGCCTCGCGATAGAGCTGCACGCCCTCATCGAATGAAAGCCGGCTGCCCGAAGCGGCACGCTCCAGCAGGCTAGTTAGAGACACCGATCGCCTCCGGGACGACGGGCGGCAGCGTTTCGATCGCGCCAATCGCTTGCAATTCACGGCAGTATGCCGCCAGCCCGCGCTGCGCTGCGGAATGGAACGTGAAATTCAATTTCGCGTAATAGTTTTCGTAAAAGCCCGGCGGCCGTGCAATGATGGCTTGCGCGCGCGCGATCACGGCTTCCATGTTTCCGCGGGCCCAGGTATATGCGTCGGTAAGCGCGTGCATGCAGGCGCGCACGGCGCCCGCATCGCGTTCGTACACTTCGCGTCGCGCGGCCCACACGGCAAAGACAGTTTGCTCGCCGGTCCAATCGTGCCAAAGCGCTCCCAAGTCGTAGACGCGCTCGACCGGCAGCGCGAGCTGCGCATCGATGGCCGCATCACCGATCAATAAGGCCGCGTGGCCGGCGTTGGCGGCCGCGGCGGCATCGTCGCGTTCGACAAAACGCGCGTGCACGCCGTAGCGGCGCTCGAGCAGCACGCGCAGCAAATTTCGCCCGGTCGCGGATTCGGAGCTGACGGCAATCTCCGCATCGTTAAGCAGCGCCGGCGGGACGCTGGAAACCAGGACGACCGAGATCACTTCATCGCGCGCACCGATGCACAGGTCGGGCAGCAAGACGTACCGCTGGAAATCTTTTGCGTACGCGTACGCACTGATTGGGCCGACGTCGAGCCGTCCTTCCAGCATCATTTGGTTCAGCTTCGACGGGACGTCGGCGTGCAGCGTGCCGGGATAGGCGATCACACCTTCGTCGAAGGCCGCATAGACCGGCAAGTCGTTCGTGTACTTGATGCGTCCGCAGTTAAGCATATACTTCTTCGCGCGGAGCCGCGGGCGGCGTCCAGTCGTGCGGGAACGTCTCGTATGTACTGTTGCGGCGCACCGGAATGTAACCCGCTTCTTCGATCAGGCGGCGGAACTCGCGATCGTCGACGTATTGGCCCGATTGCGTGCCGGCGCTATGGTAAATCATCTCTTCATCGGTGCTGCCGTGCGTGCCGTCCATGTCGTCGGCGCCGAAGTGCAGCGCGACCTGGCAAATCTTCAAGCCTTGAATCATCCAGTAGGCTTTGATGTGATCGAAATTCTCGAGCATCAAGCGCGAGACCGCGAACATGCGCAAGTCGTCCAAGCCTGTCGTCCAACCGCAGTCACTGAGTTCATTTCCGTCAGGATGGAATGCGAGCGGGATAAAGGCGTTGTAACCCGGGGAGCACCGCTGCGATTCGCGCAGCCGGACCAAGTGGTCGACGCGATCTTCGAGCGATTCGATCTGTCCGTACAGCATCGTTGCATTGGAGGCGATGCCTTGGCGGTGCAGCTCTTCGTGAATCTCGAGCCAATTATCGGTGCCGACTTTGTTCGGGCAAATCTTGCTGCGCGTTTCCGGCGCAAAAATCTCCGCGCCGCCGCCGTTGACGTTGTCGAGCCCGGCCGATTTCAATGTCGCGATAAGTTCCGGGTACTTCATGCGGTGACGCTTGGCCATGTAATCGAGTTCGGCCGCGGTGAAGAGCGAGAGCTGCACGTGCGGCGCGCGGTCTTTGAAGCGCCGCATGAGCGGCAGCCAATAATCCAGCGAGAGTTGGCGCGGATCGTGGCCGCCTACGATGTGGATCTGGTTGAAATTGGTGCCCGTCTCAAAGGCTTTGGCCAGCACTTGATCGGCGGCCATGCGCACCACACGGTCCGCTTCCTTGAATTCGTCCACCGCAAACGAACAAAACTTGCAGCCGGCGTAACAGATGTTGGTCGAATTGACGTACCGGTTGAGAACGTAGTAGACGTTCTTGCCGCTCTTGCGTTCTTTTTGCGCCCGCGCCAAACGGCCGAGCGTATGGACGTCGCGCGTGGCGAAGAGTGCCAGCCCATCTTCAAGCGAAAGCGGGATGCCCTCTTCAATCTTTCGTTCGATGGGTTTAAGAGCCGGGTCGAACACGTGCGCCGCCATCAGCCGATGCTTCGGAATCGGCGGCAACGCCCCTGGCGAACAGCCCAATGCCGGCGAATTCCAGCACGGCCGCGCCCAGCAAGATAATCGCCAACGCAAGCATTACTCCGCCGATGACATCGGTAATGTTGTGCGCCGCGAGCTCTATGCGCGACCAGATGATGGCAAGCGTGATGAAGGTCAGCACTCCAAACAGCGTATAGCGAAGCCAAGCCGCCAACTGCGAACGCAGTGCAAGCAAGCCGCAGAGAAAATAAAATCCGGTAGAAATCGCGGCGTGTGAGCTCGGATATGAAAACGCGGTTTCGTGACGTATCAGCCAGTCGGTCCGGCGCGGGCGCGCGAAGAAATGCTGAAATTCGGTGGCCGCGCCCCAGCAGATCAAGGCGATCGCCACCGCAAACAGCGCGGGCACACGCCACTCCGGCCTGAGGATCGCCAGGACAATCAGCGCTACGTAAAGCGGGGCGAGAACATAGCCCCAGCCCATTTCCGTAAACCTCCATGCGATGGCGGTGCCATGCCCGCGCAATGCCAACGCAAAAGCCGCGAGCGCATGTGGTTCGGGATGCGTCGTCACGTAATATCCGAGCCAAAAGAACACGGCGAGCAAAATGAACGCCGCAACCACGTGCCCGATTGCGTGCCTACGTTGCGTCATCAGCACTGAAGACTCGCGCGCCGACCTTTTCGGCCACCGCCATTCCGGCCGCCACTAATGCGGCGCCAAGCAACCCGCCGCCGATTACATCGAGCAATGTTGCGCCGAAGCGGGCAAGAACGTCTGTATATCCGATCACGATTGGAAAAACAAAGCAGATAAGCAGCGCCGCCAGGCAGAGCGCGGCGGCAACCGGTTTATGAAGGGCTCGAGCCATGACAAACCACGGAACGTACGCTACAGTTCCGATCATCGACCAATTATTGCCATACGAGCGATGGAAGAAAAAACCGAAGATCGCCTGCGGTACGCCAAACAAGAAAAACATCGCGCTCACTATCAATGCGGCCGAGAAGAGAGCCCGTTCGCTCCACTGAGGACGTATGAACGCGGCCCAAATGAGTCCAATACCGGCTAGGGCGGGCACCGCGTAAGCAACTGTCTCGCCGAGCATACCGAGAATTTGGTAGGGGAGTAAATTTGTGCTGCTAGTCAGGCGATGACGGACGAAAAAATCCAACGCCGGGTAACGTATCGCTACGATTCCGACTGCGAACCAAGCGACGAACAGGGCAAGCGCGATGATAACCCAACGCGAGACTCGTACGGGCGGAAGACGAATTTCCACCCGATCGGGAACTAACGGTTCAGGATTCGGCGGCGAAGAGATCTTGCTGCCCTCGGTCACGTCCGAACCGATCGGATATGCGCTCTAGATCGTCTAAACCGAAGTTGATGCGACGCGGTTTGGTGCCTTCGTGCGGGCCCACGACCTTGAGATCCTCGAGTTGCTTCATTACCCTCACCGCGCGCGGATGGCCGATCGAGAACTGGGACTGCAGCGCCGCAGTCGACGCATAGTTGCTTTCGATGATGAATTTGGCAGCCTCGAAGCAGAGTGGATCGACCTCTTTCTTTTCTTCATCGGAGATCGGTTGAATATCTACGTCGAGCAGATTCTGCGGTCGCGCCTGTTTGGTCCAAAAATGAATCAGGCGCTGCAACTCGCCGCCGGATATGAATGCGCCTTGCGCGCGAATCGGCTTGGGCGAATCGATCGGCAAGTACAGCATGTCGCCGCGTCCGAGCAGCCGTTCGGCGCCGACCATGTCGAGAATCGTGCGCGAATCCACTTGGGACGTTACCGCGAACGCGATGCGCGAAGGGATATTTGCCTTGATCAGTCCGGTGATGACGTCGACCGACGGACGCTGCGTCGCAACGATCAAATGAATACCGGTCGCGCGCGCCAGCTGCGCCAGGCGCATAATCGTCGTTTCGACTCGCGCCGGCGCAATCAGCATCAAATCGGCAAGTTCGTCGATTATGATCACGACGTAGGGCAGATATTCATCCGGATACTTGGCATTGTACTCTTCGATTTTGCGCACGCCGGCTTTGGCAAAGCGCTCGTAGCGCGCTTCCATTTCTTTGGTCATCTCGAAGAGCGCGCCCGCTGCCATGCGCGGGTCGGTGATGACCTCCTTAATGAGATGCGGAATACCGTTGTACATCACGAGTTCGACGCGCTTGGGATCGATCATCAGGATCTGCACTTGATCCGGCGTCGCGGTTACCAGCAGCGACGCGATCACCGAATTCAAACAGACCGACTTGCCCGAACCGGTGGCGCCCGCAATCAGCATGTGCGGCATCCGCGAAAGATCTCCGAAGACGGCGCGCCCCGGCACGTCTTTGCCGAGCGCCATCCAGAGCGGCGGAACCTGTCCGCGCTGCGGCAGCGCTTCGAGAATCTCGCGAATCGAAACGATCGAAACGGTTTTGTTCGGAACCTCGATGCCGACCGCTGACTTGCCGGGAATCGGCGCTTCGATGCGGACACTCGTGGCCGCAAGTGCAAGCGCGAGATCATCCGCCAGGTTTGCGATCTTCGAAATCTTTACGCCGCGGTCGGGTTTGAGTTCGTAGCGCGTGACCGACGGGCCGCGTTCGATGTGCACGACCTTCGCGCCGACGCCGAATGAAGCCAGCGTGTCTTCGAGCACGGCCGAACGCGCGGATTCATCGACGATTTGAGCTTGGGGCGGATCGAACAGCGAAAGATCCGGCAGCTTATAATTTCGCGGCCCGGCTAGCGCTGGGGCTTCGTAAGCCTGTCCTGAGCCTGTCGAAGGGCCCTCAACTTCATCATCTTCGTCTTCATCTTCGTCTTCATCTTCGTCTTCATCTTCGTCTTCCTCCAGGTCGTCGTCATCAAGCTCTTCGTCGTCTTCTTCCTCGCCGATATCCGGGTCGCCATCGGCTTCCTCTTCCTCGTCACCATCCTCAGCTTGAGCCTGTCCTGAGCCTGGCGAAGGGTCTTCGAGCGTTTCTTCATCTTCATAATCAACGACGACGGGCGGCTGCTGTGAAAGCAGCGGCTCGACCGCTACGATCGAAGCCGCTTTTTCAGGCAAAGCAAACGCGTCGCGCAGCGTTTCGCGACCTTCGGGCAATGCCAGGCGCACCTTCGGCATGCGCAGCTTCGAAAATACAAGGACGATCCAGCCGATGATTTTTTTGACCGAGACGTCGCTAATCCAAACCGCCAGCAGAATCGCAAGCAGCCCGATAACGATGCGCGCCCCCGTGAGCCCAAGCAGCGCGTAGAGTCCGCGCCACATCTGGATTCCGACAAACCCGCCGTGCTTGGCGAGCGAGGCATCGATCAGCACGAAATAACCAAGCGCCGCGACCCCGAACGTCGCCATAATCCGCGGCAGGTTTATCTCGAGGAAAACGATCGCGCCGAAGAGCGCGATAAGAACGGGGAAAAGACCCGCAGCTGATCCAAAGAGCCAGTGGAGCCCTCGCGCGGTTGCGGCGCCGGCACTCCCGGCATGCGCGGGCGCCAAAGTAAGCGCGACCGCCAGCAGAACGGCGATGCCGATCGCCGCCATGCCGGCGATCTCGTAATTTAGTCGCGATTTCGCCGCCCGGCGGCGTACGCGTGCCATGGACCGCTTACTTCTTCATTCTAATAGGAGTTCATTTGAGCCTAAAGACCATCGCCGTTCTCGAAGGCGACCAGACCGGACAAGAGCTGCTCGGAGAAGCGTTGCGCGTTCTCGATAAGTCGGTCATCGACGTCGAGCTGGGATTCGAGCGTTTCGATCTCTCGCTCGAAAACCGGCGGGCAACGCACAACGCGATCGTGCAAGAAGCGGCCGAGGCTATGAAACGGACGCGTTACGGATTGAAAGCCGCGACTATCACCCCGGCGGAAAAGGACGACGTCGGTTCCCCCAACGCTATTCTACGTAAAGCGGTCGGCGGCAAAGTTATCGTGCGCACCGGGCGGCGTTTGCCGCGCATCCGTCCGGTCGGCGGAGTCCACGCGCCGATCTCGGTGGTGCGTATGGCTGTCGGCGATGCGTATGACGCCAAAGAGTGGCGCGAAGGCGAAGGCGCGAGCGAAGTGGCCTACCGGACGGAGTCGATCGACCGCAGCGTCTGTCACATCGTTGCCGAGTACTCGTTCGTTCATGCCGCGCGCATGCGCGCGAAAGTTTTCGGCGGCCCGAAATTCACCGTGAGTCCCGTATACGAGGGCATGTTCAAGGAAGAACTCGACGCGGCCGCCGCGCGCCATCCTGAAGTTCCGTACGACCCGCAGCTCATCGACGCGACCTACGCGCTTCTGTTGAGCACCGACGGCGAAATGCCCCTGGTCATTCCTTCGCTCAATCGCGACGGCGACTGTCTCTCGGATTTGGTCATGCAGCTGTTCGGGTCGATCGCCGGCGCCGAATCGGTCTTGCTGGCGTTTGAGGAAGGGCTAAAACCGTCGGTCGTCATGACCGAGGCTCCGCACGGCACGGCGCCGCGACTATTCGGCAAGAACGTCGCCAACCCGATGGCCATGATTCTGGCCGGCGGCGCGCTGCTTTCTTATATGGAAGACAAGCGCGCGCAAAATGCGTCGCGCGCGATCTATGAATCGTCGCTCGAAGCCGTGCACGAGGGCATCGCGACCAGCGATCTCGGGGGCCACGCCTCGACAACTGATTTCACCGACGCGGTGATCGATCGCGTGAAGCGCAAGCTCGACGTTTGGTCGAGCCTCTAACTCAACACTATGCTGCAACTCGTGGCAAAAAGACGTGTAAGCGCAATTCTACTGGCCGCCGTTTGCGGCTGTAGCCGCTCGGAACCGCCCCAAAACTACATGGCCGTAGGCGCGTTAGATATTTCTCTGTTTTCTATCAATCGCTCGCAGGGAACTGTTTTCGGCACGTACACATTGAAAAGGGCCAATGGCCACTCAATCGATCAAACAACATTTACCGTGAGCTCTCAAGGCTCGTGGCTGATTTTGTCAGCCCATGGAAGCGAATGCGCTAGGTACAAGTTTTCGTTCCAGCCTAATGAGCTTCAGCTAACCCCGCAGACCGCAGCCACGGCACGGCAGTGGCATTTCGCGGAGACCTCGCAGAACAATATATCAGCGTGGAATTCGCAGTTACGCGACATGGCGAGCGCGCCGGGCCCGTTCATAAGGTTGCCGCCGGCGGCTAGAGCGGCATTTGATAGCTACTGGCGGGGATATCCGAAACATGGATGCCCGACAGATGGTCTTTCTCACTAGGACATGTCACACCATTTCATCTTGGCGTAATATAATCACTGTATGTCCTTTCTAACGAAACTGCGTGAATTTCTGAGGTCTGGACGAAAGCGCAAGACCCGCGCGCGACCGCGTCCGGGCGCACCAAAACCTCCTGACGATACCGAAGGCTCAGCCGGCGTGGATGCAAAGTTGCATCCGCTGCCGCCGACACTTTCCGGGGCGAACGCCCGCGCCTTCCCACCCGAAGACTAGCCCGCGATCAATGCTACGCCGGCGAGCGCAAGAACAACACCGGCCTTCTGTATTGCCGCGAGCCGTTCGCCCAGAACGAAGCGCGCGAGAAAAACCGTGCTCGCGGGATACAACGACGTAAGGACCGCGGCGATCGAAAGATAGCCCGCGTACGCGGCGAGCACGTAAAAGATGTTGGCGGCCATGTCGAGCGCCCCGGCTAACACAATAACGCCAAGCGCAGCCGGTGCCGCAACCGCTATGCTGCGGCGCATAACCAAAGCGATCACTAAGAGCAGCGTGATCGAGCCGATGCGCGCGGATACGATCGGATAGAGTCCGGCATTGTGCCCGCCCAACGCTAGAAAAGTATAGAAACCGCCCAAAATAACTCCCGATGCAATCGCTTCTTTAACGCCCGCGGTTGAAAATTCAAACGTACCGTCGGCTTCCGTAGATAGCGATATGAGTACGACGGCAAGCAACGCAACGCCGATGCCGGCCAGTTTGAGGTTCGCCAAATGTTCGCCGCGCGCAGCGCCGACGATGACGGGGGTCAAAGCTGCGAGCACTGCCGTAATCGGCGACACCACACCCATCTTCCCGATCGACAGCGCGTGGTAGAGCAGCAGCAATCCCAAGCCGCCGCACATGCCGGAGATGAAACCGAACTCTAACGCTTGCGGCGTCGGCCGCGCCGGAAAGAGCGGGAGCGCTGCGAAAATCAGCACGAGCCCAACGGCTTGTGAGATCACGGTCACTGCGAACATGGGGCTGCGGCGCGTCGCGAAGCCGCCGCAAAAATCCGCTGAGCCGTAAAACACCGCGGCGAGCAAGCCTAATACGATTGCCACGATCTACCGCTGCGTCGGATCGAGCGCGTCGCGCAAGCCGTCCCCCAAGAGATTGAACCCCAGTACCATCAGAGTGATTGCGACACCCGGAAAGATCAGCGCCCACGGTGCGGAGAGCCAATAATCGCGCGCATCGTTCAGCATCGCGCCCCATTCCGGCGTCGGCGGACGCGCGCCTAATCCGAGATACGAAAGGCCGGCTGCCTCCAACTCGGCGGTGCCGATGCCGAGCATCGCCTGCACGATCAGCGGCGCGAGAATATTCGGCAGGATGTGACGCAGGAGAATGCGGGGCACACGCGCGCCGAGCGCCTTGGCTGCCTCAACATACTCGAGTTCTTTTACGGAAAGAACCGACGACCGCGCGAGCCGCGCGTATTGTGGAATGTAAACGATGCCGACCGCGATCATCAAATGATTGATGCTCGGACCCAAAATCGTCGTAATGCCAATCGCCAGAATGATCGAAGGGAACGCCAGCATCAGATCCATCACTGCCATGATGGAGCTGTCCGTGGCTTTGCCCAAGTACCCGCCGGCTACGCCGAAGAACGTGCCGATCGTAATTGCAATCCCGACCGCCAAGAACCCAATGCGGATCGAAATGCGCGATCCGTATACGATTCGCGAGAAAAGATCGCGTCCGAGTTTGTCGGTCCCGAACGGATGCGCGAGACTCGGATGCAGCGACTGATGCGCCAGATTCTGCGCCAGCGGATCCGTATGCGCGATCAGCGGGGCAAATGCAGCCGTGATAACGAGCACGCCGATCAATCCAAGACCGATCAACGCGCCCGGCGACTTTATCAGCCGCCGCCACACGTCGGCGAAATAGCCCCGCCCCGGAGCAATTTGTTCAGTAGCAGCTGCTAAACTTACATCCACAGGTTTGGACGGACTATGTTGGGCGAGCGATTAACCAAGCGCCGCAGTCCTGAGCCTAGTCGAAGGGGAGCCCGACATAGTCCGTTCAAACCTAAACTACAACGAGCCTCGGATGCATCGTATGAAACTTCGTGCGAGCCTGGTAGGCTTTGGCAATCGTCGTGATCTGCATCTCGCCCCACGCGCGGCCCATCATCGCAATCCCGGTCGGCAGATTGTGATCGCCGAAACCGTTGGGAACGCTGATCTCCGGCAGCCCCGCCAAGTTTCCGGGGCTTCCCAAACCGGTAACGCCATTGTATTTCGAAGGATAGGCCTTGTCGAATTTAATGCCGACCGGATATGAAACGGTGGTGCGCGTCGGATGCACGATCGCATCGTAACCTGCGAAGGCCTTACCGAGCGCTTCGTTCAGCAACGTGCGCCGGCGCATGCCGTCCACGTAATCGACCGCTAGCGCGTTGTAGCTCTGATAACCGCCCAGTCGATCGGCGGTCGACTGCAGCTCGCGGGCTTTGCCGCTTTCGATCAGGTCGCGAAACGCCGAAGCGCATTCGCCGTTGAAGATCGCCTCAAAGACCGAGCCGTACGGACCGCGCGGGAGCGCCACGTTCGTAACGACGTCGGCGAATTCGCGCAACACATCGAGCGACGCGATAAAGTTGTTCGCCACCGCGGGCATGATCCGCTCGGTCGAGCGCGCGAGTACGCCAATCTTCGGTTTGCGCCCGCGAATCGCTGGAAACGGCGCATTCAGCGACGTGCGGTCGGCCGGATCGTGTCCGGCGATCGCGCGCAACACCAGTTCTGAATCCCGCGCGGAGCGGCACATCGGTCCGAGTTTATCCGATGTCCACATCAACGCCATCGCGCCGTGGCGGCTCACGCGACCATAGGTCGGGCGCAATCCGGTGACGCCGCAATACGCGGCGGGCGCCATGATCGAGCCGTTCGTTTCGGACCCGATCGCAAAGCCGACCAAACCCGCTGCAACCGCGGCTCCGGGTCCGCTCGAAGATCCGCCGCTCCAGTAATCGCGGTTCCACGGCGTTCTGCCGGGGCCGGTGAACGACGCATCGGCCTCGTCGTAACCGAAGCCGCCAGCAAGCTCGACCATGGCAAGTTTGGCGAGCAGTACGGCGCCAGCGGCGCGCAGTTTCTGCACGACCGTCGCATCGTAGGCGAAGACTTGGTTGCGGTATAGCGCCGCGCCCCAGGTCGTCGGCGCGCCGGCGGCCGCGAGCAAGTCTTTCGCACCGTACGGAACGCCGTGCAGCGGGCCGCGCGATTTGCCGGCCGCAAGTTCGCGGTCGGCGTTGCGCGCTTCGCGCAGCGCGCGATCATGCATAATCGTAACGACCGCCCCGTACGTGGCGCCGTACTTCTCTAAGCGCGCCAGATAGAGCTTGGTCAGTTCGACCGAGGAAACTGTCTTTTTGGCGATCAGCGATCCGAGGGTCGTCGCATCGGAAAAGGCGAGCTGCTCTTCGGTCATGATACGATCACTTTAAAGGAAGTGGCGGGTTCGACCGAGTTCGGAATCGCCGTTCCCTTGGGGTTGATCACGCGGCCGATCTGCAAGTTTCCGTCGATGCCGTCGGCGATCGTCGCCAGCTCCGCGTCGCTTAGTTTCGGATCGAAGGCGCGCATGCGCGCCGCCAGCGCAGTTGCGGCATCGGACGGTTTCTTCGGCGCGGGTGTCGCAGTCGGCGCCGGCATCGGCGGCGTTTGCGCCGCGGCTGGAGCTGCCAAAAGAGCTCCGGCGCTAGCCGCCGCAGCGATGAATTGTTTGCGCGTTTTCAAGACGGATCATACCTCCATCACCACCGGCACGATGACCGGCCGGCGTTTATAGCGAGCCATGATGGCTTTTGCCAAGCCCTCGCGTATGTGTTCCTTCACCGTGTTCACGTCGCGAATTCCTTCGACTGAAACCTCGGCGATCAGCGCCGTCAGTTCCGCGCGCAGTTCTTCCATCACGCCGCCGGCGTCGGGCATGTAAAAGACGCCGCGCGAGATGATGTCGGGACCGGAGATGACGCGCGCCTCTTCGGTGTCGATCGCCACGACGACCATCATGAAGCCGTCGGCAGCGAGCAGTCGGCGATCGCGCAACACCGCTTCGCCGACGTCGCCGACGCCCGAACCGTCGACAAACACGTGTCCGCCATATGTCTTGCCGATCTTGTCGCCGTAGTCGTGCGTAAATTCGAGCACGTCGCCGTTTTCGACGACGAAGACGTTGCGCGCGTCCACTCCGGTCCGCTGCGCGAGCTTTCCGTGCTGCACGAGCATCCGGTATTCGCCGTGCACCGGCACGAAAAATTCGGGGCGCACCAGGTTCAGCATCAAGAGCAGCTCTTCTTGAGAACCGTGTCCGGAGACGTGCGAACGGCCGTCGGTTCCGTGGACCACGATCGCGCCGAGGCGGAAGAGATTGTTAATCGTCTTGTAGACGCCTTTTTCGTTGCCGGGAATCGGCGTCGCGCTGATCACCACCGTATCGCCCGGCACGATCTTCAGGCGGGGATGATCGCGCACCGACATGCGCGTGAGGCCGCTCATCGGTTCCCCTTGCGAACCGGTCGTCATGACGACGACTTTCTCGGGCGGGAGCTCGTCGATTTCTTCCACCTTGATCGTGCGGTCCGCCGGCACGTTCAAATAACCCAGCTCGGAGGTCAAATGCACGACGTTGGTGAGCGAGCGTCCTAGAAATGCAATCTTGCGATCGAACGTGATGGCATGTTCGACCACTTGCTGAATGCGCGGAACGTTCGACGCGAACGACGCGACGATGATCCGGCCCTTGGCGTGCGAGAAAACATTGGTGAACGCTTCGCCGACAATTCTTTCCGAGAGCGTGTGGCCGGGACGTTCGGCATTGGTGCTGTCCGAAAGCATGCAGAGCACGCCTTCGTCGCCTATGCGCGCGATCGCAGCAAAATCCGCCGGCCTGCCGTCGATCGGGGTTTGATCGAATTTGAAATCGCCGGTGTGGAAGACCGTTCCGGTTTCGGTGCGCAGCGCCAGCGCGCACGCGCCGGAAACCGAATGGGTGATGTGGATGAACTCCGTCTCGATCGATCCGTAGCGCACGCGGTCGCCTGGTTTGACCGTCACCAGCTGCGCCTCGCCGATCATTTTATGATCGCGCGCCTTGGCTTTGATGAGCGCCAGCGTTAACGCCGTGCCTACAACCGGAACGTCGAACTCGCGCAGCAGGTAAGGAATTCCGCCGATGTGATCCTCGTGGCCGTGCGTCACCAGCAGGGCGCGAAACTTCTCGCGATGTTCGCGCAAGTACGTGAAATCGTTGATGACGATGTCTACGCCGTACATCTCTTCGTCGGGGAACATCAGGCCGCAATCGACCGCCACGAGATCTTCTGCGGTCTCGATCAGCGTCATATTCCGGCCGATTTCGCCGCAGCCGCCCAGCGGAATGATTCGCAGGTAGGGTCCGGCGGGCGGCGCCGGGACTGTCAGTGCGTTTGTGTTCACCGCGTCTTTACATTCGAACCGCTGCGCGTGATTGAACCGGCGGAGGAATTCATGCTCGACCGATACCGCGCCGCGCTGGCGCTGACCTCGCTCTTGTTGCTTGCGGCAGCGTCCGGGCACCACCGCCACTCGCACGCCAAACGTCCCAGCCTCGCCCAGCCACCCGCGGGCATCGAGTTATATTCCCGGCGCGCCTTGAGGCGAGCGCGCATCATCCTTCAGCTCAAGCTGCTGGAACTGCACGAAGAGCAGCTCGATCGCGTCAAACGGGCCGTGCAGCGCCGCGTCCCGATCAACGATCTGCTGAAGGAAACTGCGTCCCCGCATCCCTGAAAGGCTGCGGTCGCCGCGGCGTGAAACAATCGGGCTGCCGACGGCGTATTGCCGGACGGCATGCTTCCGTGCTACGGGGGAGGTCGTTCATGGAGACGTCACCGGCTGTTAAAGCAAGCGGCTTGTCTACCGTTGTAAATACGGTTGCCGCACCATCCGAGGCATTCGAAACTTTGCGCGCCGCTCCGACATGGGGTTGGGCTTGCTTGATCGCGATCATTTTGTTGGCGATCGGCACGTATCTGCAAGGCCCCGCCACGCGTCACGCCGGCGTGGTGCAAACGCAGCACATGATGGCGACCAGCTCGATTTTTGCAAACCTCACGCCCGAACAGAAGCAAGCCGCCATTACCCGCGCCGGTCAAGCGTCGCCGTGGGCTTACCTCTTCATCGCGGTCACGCTTTTCCTGATTGTTCTTTTGAACACAGTGATGACGCTGATCGCAAATGCAGTTGGAAAGGGGCAAGCCGATTTTAAGCGGCTCTGGGCCGGCTCGATGAACATCGCGGTGCCGACTGTGGGTTTGGGTGCCATCGTGCTCGGGATCATCACGACTCTGCGCGGCGCCGATTCGTTCAATAGCTCGATCGACGTGGCGAGCGCGACGCCCAGTTTGGCCTACATCATGCCGCACGGCTCGCCGGGCGTTACCGTTTTCTTGGCCGGATTTAGTATCTTCACGCTTTGGGGTCTCTTCCTCAACGCGACGATGCTTCGCGTTACGGCGAAAACCAGTCCCGCCGTTGCGTACACGTTCGCTGCGCTGATTACGGTGCTTGGCGCACTGTTGGCCGCCGGACTCGTTGCGATGGCGCACAAGTCAGGATTCGCGTAAGGCACGCATGCGTTTTTGCGGACCGTCGATGGGGGCTGCTTGTCTTGTTCTCTCCCTAGCGGCGCCGGCGTCAGCCGGCGCCGCAGGCTTGAACTTGGCGCAGACGGTCCGCTACGCGATCGAACATAGTCCGCAGGTCATCAAACAGCAAGCCGTCGTGGCCCAAATGCACCAGCAATACGTCAAGCTGCATTCGGTCTCGCTGCCCAACCTGATCGGCCAGCTGCAAAACTATTCGCAAAAATCAAATAACCTACAAGGAAACTTTGCGATCGCGGGCCTTTCGCAGCAGCGCACCTTCAGCCAAAACACCGCGCAAATCGGATCGAACTACACGTTCGACACCGGCTTTCTCTCCACGCTGCAGGCCTACGCAGCGAAAGCTCAGGAAGCCGGCGCGCAAGCCGATCTGCGGCAAATTCGCGATCAACTCGCCAACACCGTCGCGGCGGACTTCTACGCAATCGCCACCAAGGATGAAACGGCGCGGCTCGCTTCTTCAGACGTGCAATACCAGCACGTGCTGCTGACCGTCGCGCAAGCGAAATCTCGCGCGGGCGTCGCAGCCGGCGTCGACGTCTTGCGCGCGCAGGCGTCGGAAGAGAAAAGCCGCTCGACGCTGGTTGCCGATCAATCGCAGGCGGCCGATGCGCGCGAAACGCTGGCGCAGTTGATCGGCGCACCGCTGGACACCGTTTTCGATATCCCGGCCGAGATCGCGCAGCCGCCCTTGCCGGCCGAATCACTCGACCGCCTCATTGCGATTGCCCAAGCCAATCGTCCCGATGTCGTCAGCGCGCAATCAACGTTAGCCGCGGCGCAACTCACGCGCAAGGGTTTCGATCGCGAGCTTTTCCCGCAGGTCCAAATGTCCGCGTTTTTCGGCAATCAGTTCTCGCCGACAAATGCCGTGCTCTTGCAGAATCAACTGAACTCGCAGTTTCCACCGGGGCAGGCGCCCATCGTGCCGCGCGGCTCGCCCGGTTTTTGGCAACTGCAGGCGATCAGCACGTTCACATTACCGCTGTGGGACTACGGCGCGCGCCGTGCCGAACGCCAAAACGACGATGCGCAAGTCGCGGCGGCGCAAAACGGCCTGGACACGGCAACCCAGCAAGTCGCGCTGGAGGTCCGGCAAGCTTACCGGGCCGCGCAAACGGCCAAAGTGCAGCTGCAATACGCCGGCGGCGAAGTGCGGGCCGCCGTTGAATCCGCGCGCGTCGCGCGGCTGCAATATGAAAACGGACTGATTGCGATCAGCGATGTGCTGCAGGCGCAGGAAGCAGCGCTCTCCTCGCAGATCGATCTCTACAACGCCCGCGTCGCATACGTCGAGGCGGTTATCAAACTGCGCGTCGCGCTCGGCATCTACGATGCACCGGGCGCGGTCGCGGGCCTCTAGCATGCACGGAGCCATTCAATGAGCAAACGAACACGCAATCTTCTCATCATCGGCGCGGCCGGCGTCTTACTGATCGTCATCGCAGTTTTGGCAGGGCGCGGGCAGCATTCGGCCGTTTCCGTTAGCGTGCTTATGGTAAAACCGTCGACGTTCAGCACCAAGCTGCCGGAAAACGGCACCGTGCAACGTCCGCGCGTCGCAACGATCCCGGCGCTTATCTCCGGAAACCTCGAGCAGATCTACGTGAGGGCCGGCGACAACGTTTCTGCCGGGCAGCTGTTGGCGACCATCGTGAATCCGCAGCTCCAAGCCAACGCGGCCGGGTCGCAAGCCGACTACAACTCCGCTGCGGCGAACATTAGCACCGCGCGCATCAACGAACAAAACGCCAAAGTCTCTTATCAAGCAGCGGTTGAGAACGCCCGGACGAACCTTGACGAAGCCCGGCGAATCTACCGCGCCGATTTGAACCTGTACAACAACAAAGCAATTCCGCGCAACCAAGTCGACGTGGACAAAGCCAAACTCGATCAGGCGCAAGTTCAATACGACCAGGCCGTTCGCCAACTGCAGCTCGGCGCCGTAACCGGCTACGGGCAAAACAGCGTCCAGTACGCGCAGGCAGCCGCCCAGAAAGCCCAGATCATCAACCAGTCCAATCAACAGCAGGTCGGGTTCACGCAAATCACCGCTCCGGTCGACGGGACCATTCAAACCGTCGCAACTCAGCCCACCGATCCGCTCACGTCCCTACGTCCGGGCGATCCGGTCGTGGCCGGACAAGCGCTGTTCACGATTGCGGCGGGCGGCGGGTTTATCGTGAAGGCCCAGGTCGACGAACAAGACATCATCAACGTACGCGACGGCCAGCGCGTCAACGTTACCGGCCAGGATTTTCCCGGCCGCACGCTGACCGGGCACGTCATTTCGATCTCGCCGGTCGCGACCAAATCCACCGACCCGTCGAGCACCGCGAGGCAAGTCGTCACGACGATCCGGCTCGACGGAGCTCCCAGCTTCTTGCGCGACGGGATGTCCGTTGACGTAGACATTCTCACCACCGACGTGAAGAACGCGCTCGTCATACCCACCGCGGCGATTAGCAAGGACGGCAAAGGCGCATACGTCTTCGTCGTACGCGGCGGCAAGCTCGCTAAAACCTACATCCGCACCGGATCGAAAAACGACACACAGACCGTTGTGAAAGCCGGCTTGGTTCGCGGTGAGCGGATCGTTTCCACGCGCGACCCGCTGTTGCACGACGGGCAAAGCGTCACGACGGCTCGGGTTGGAAAGGCTACGCCCGCGAGCTAATGTCGCGCTTTCTGGCTTACGTTCCGGAAGCGTTCGAAAGCATCTGGCGCCACCGGTCGCGATCGGCACTCTCGGCCCTCGGCATGATCATCGGCATCGCATCGGTGATCGCGGTTTTGGGTTTGAGTCAGGCCGCTTCCAACGGCATCAAACAGCAAATCGCCAGCGGCGGCGACCCCGGATTCATCATCTCAGTTGACCGAGCACAAGACAATCCCGCCGCCGCGACATTATACTACCGCGATGCGACCTTGCTCCAATCCTATGCTAGCGGCGCGGTGTCACGCGCGATTCCTCTTTACAACGGCCAGGGCAACGTGCCGCGGATCTATCGAATAACGGTCAGTGGAAAAAGCGACTTTATCGCCGTCAATACGACGCGCGAGTTGAATGCGAATAGCGGGTTCACCGTCGACTCCGGCCGTTTGATCGATCCGAACGACGTCGCTGCAGGCGCTAACGTCGCCATACTCTCACACGATGCCGCCTCAAAGCTTTTTCCGAACGGTGACATCGTTGATCGCACGATCAATATAGGTAGCCAGCGCGTAACCGTCATCGGCGTGGTCTCCCTAAAGGCGAACCTCTCCCGCAGTTTAGTCGGCGAAACGATCTGGGTTCCGTACACGACAATGCATAGAATCGCACCCGGCCCTATCGATTTCATCGAGTTTTGGCCGGTAAGCCGCACACAGAATCCGGTTGATGTGATAGCCGCAGCTAGAGCTGCAATGCGACGAATTCACCCGCTCGGCGAATACACGATCCAAGATGCAGTCGCGATAAACGCCATTTTTGTGAACGTCCTTTCATTCATCGGAGTGGGACTTACGTTTATCGGCGGAGTCGCGCTATTCGTGGCCGGCGTTGGAATCATGAACATTATGCTAGTCTCCGTGAGCGAGCGAACACGCGAGATCGGCATTCGAAAATCCATCGGCGCCAATGCGCAAGAGATTTCTATTCAGTTCCTGGTCGAAGCGACGCTGCTTTCCCTCGGCGGCGGATTGATCGGGTCACTGATCGGCGTGGTAATCGTCATGTTCATGCAGCCCGTCGTCGAGCAATACCTCGGTGCAGCCCCGGTTCCGTGGGCGTTTGTCATTAGTATCGCGGCTGGATTTTCATTGGCCGTAGGAATCGGGTTCGGATCCTATCCGGCCGCACGCGCAGGCAAGCTCGATCCAGTCGAAGCGCTGCGCGGCTGATGTTCTCCTATTTCATCGAAGCCGCTCGCGTGCTGCTAGCAAACCGCACGCGATCGATCCTCACGATTATCGGATTAGTTGTCGGCGTTGCAACGATCATTTCGGTACAAGTGGCGGCCCAGGGCATGGCCGGCGCGGTCAACGGCATCTTCAAAGGGACGAATGCAAACACGTTCATCGTCTTCCCGAAAGAGAGGCAAGGCAACAACGTACGTGCCGCTCTCACGCTAAGCGATCTCGCGCTTGTGCAGCAGAGCGTGCCCGGCGTTGTCAGCGTGATTCCATTCTCCCAGCTGCGCACGATGGTCGACGCAGGCCACAAACGCGTGCGCTTGCGGTTCGGCGGCGAATCCGATAAAAGGTTCAGCACCTCGCCGCTTGTCGCAGGGCGAACGCTAAACGCCGATGATATTGCGGCGGCGTCGGCCGTGTGCGTGATCTCGGATAATGCCTTCAGCCGGCTGTTCCCTGACGCTACATCACCCTCCGATGTGCTCGGCAGATCGGTCTACGTCGGCAGCAAACGGTATGTCATCGTAGGCGTTCAGGGAAAGGCCAAGCTCGACACGGCCGCCCTTGGCCTCGACGTTAGTAGCGATGTGGCCATTCCGTACACGACATACTACAATACCTATCAGCGCGGCAGCAGCTTTTTCGCGATCTCCGTGCTTGGCGCGCAGGGCGCAAATCTCACGTCGCTCGAGACGCAGACGCAGAAGGTTCTCTCACAAGCGCACGGGGCACAGTATCAGTATTTTGATTTCGGCTTCATCGCAAAAACTGTTGGCGGCTTCTTCAGCATCATCGGCTTAATCGTCGGAGCCGTCGGCGCGATCTCGCTCGTGGTCGCGGGGATCGGCATCATGAATATCATGCTCGTCTCGGTGACCGAACGCACGCGCGAAATCGGCGTACGCAAAGCGATCGGCGCCCGCAGCTCGCAAGTGCTGCTCCAATTTTTCGTAGAATCTCTGCTGCTTTCGGCCTTCGGATGCCTCACCGGCATGCTGATCGGCGTTGGGCTCGGCGTCATCGTGAACAAAGGTTTCATCGCGCGCATCTCAGGCGTGACGGGCGGCATACCATGGCTCGAAGTGATCGTCATCGCGGTCGGCTTTGCCACGCTCGTGACGCTCGTATTCGGAACCTATCCGGCGTATCGCGCCGCGAAGCTCGATCCGATTGAGGCGCTGCGTTATGAATAGGCCCGACAACGTCATCGACGTACAAAACGTCACGAAAACCTATGCCAGCGGCGCATTGCAAGTTCAGGCGCTGCGCGGGCTGACGTTCACAATCGCGCGCGGCGAATACGTTGCGATCATGGGCCCGTCGGGCTCAGGCAAGTCTACGCTGATGAACGTGCTGGGCTGCCTGGACCGCGCCACTAGCGGAACCTATAAGCTGGACGGCATCGACGTGTCGCAACTCGACGACAATCAACTCGCCGAAATTCGCCTAAAAAAACTCGGCTTCGTATTTCAAGGCTTCAACCTATTGGCACGAACCGACGCGCTGCGCAACGTGGCGCTGCCGCTCTTCTATGCCGGCATGCCGGGCAAGGAGCGCGAGCGGCTGGCGCTCGAGCGGCTGACGGAGGTCGGCATCGGCGATCGGGCTCGCCACAAACCCACCGAACTCTCCGGCGGCGAGCAGCAGCGAGTCGCTATCGCGCGGGCCCTGGTCAACGATCCGGCGGTGCTGCTGGCCGACGAGCCGACGGGCAACCTGGACTCCAAGACGAGCGCCGAAATTCTCGCACTTTTCGACAGGCTCAGCTCCGGCGGCCGTACCATCATCGTCGTGACGCACGACGAAGGCGTCGCTTCCCGCGCCCGGCGAATCCTTCGCATGCTGGACGGCGTTATAATCAGTGACACGCCGTCCTAGCCTCCGGCATCGTTTTAAGCAACGTTTAAGGAACATTTTACCGCCACCGGAGTAGGTAGGCGAGACCCTAGCGCTTGAGCATTGGATTAACTGCATGTTGAGAAATCGTATTTTGCCCGCGGCGATCATCGCACTGAGCGGCGCCATCGTCGGTTCTTTCCTGATGATGCTCTATGCGAGCACGCACTTCGTCGCGGTTACCGGGCCTCCGCACGATCCGCCCGCGGCTGCCGCCGCGCCGCTTTCGAACGGCGGCGAGAGCGACCAGGAACGCATTATCACGGCCGTCAAGCGCGTCAAGCCATCGGTCGTCGCCATCGACGTATCGGTCAACGGCCGCCAGTATATTCCGGTCGACCCGATCATGCAGCAATTCTTCGGGCAGCAAGGGCCCAGCGTGTTGCAACCCTACAGCGCCAAGGATTCGGGATCGGGATTTATCTACGGCTCGCAAGGTTACATCGTAACCAACGCGCACGTCGTGCGTCCGATTCCGGGGGCACAGACGACCTCGATCACCGTCGTCTTTCCGAACGGCCAGAAGGTCCCGGCTAAACTCGTCGCAGCCAACGTCGGCGCGGACCTCGCGCTACTCAAACTTACCGACACGCGCCAGCTTCCGCCCGGGCTTGCGCTCGCGGATTCGGATAAACTGCAACAGGGACAGTGGGCAATCGCGATCGGCGAACCTTACGAGTTGCAGCAAAGCGTCACCGTCGGCGTCGTTTCGGCCTTCGATCGCAGCGAGCCGATTCAAACCGAGAACGGACAAATGATGACGTTCAAAGGCTTGCTGCAAACCTCAGCGCCGATCAACTTCGGCAATTCGGGCGGCCCGCTGATCGATATGAACGGCGAAGTCATCGGAGTAAACCAGTCCACCCTGGGCGGCCGCGCGCAAGGCATCGGTTTCGCGATTCCGTCCAACACGGTCAAGCGCGTCGTCGACGCGATGATCGCGCACCCGGGCATCACGCAGCCGCCGGCGCAAGCCTTCATGGGCGTGCAGCTGCAAGGCGTGACCCCAGGATTCCGCAACCAGACGAACTATCGCGGGCAAGGCGGCGTCGCGGTCACGCAAGTGATCAGCGGCTCGCCTGCCGACAGCGCCGGCATCCAGCCGGGCGACGTGATCCTGCAGATGAACGGGAAGGCCTACACCGACGCCGGCGCGCTCTCCACGGCGATCGGAAAGCTACGCCCGGGCGACCACGTCAATATCGAAGTGTGGTCACAGGGCTCAAAACGGCTCGCTCAGATCACGCTTGGAGCGCGCCCCGACATCCAGCAGCAAGCGCCGGACCAGCAGCCCGACCAGCAACAGCCTTAGGCCGGCCCTTTTATGGGCAGGAGAATCCTGCAACCGAGCTCGCCGCCAACTTGTTTAACCTAATGGAACAGGATGGGGCCGATCGCGTACTATAATCGGAACCTCTGTTGTCCTTGTAGTCCATAAGTGGCAAGGCTCAGCGAGCGTCTACGCTCGTGCCAGCTGGTCCGGGGCTCGGAAAGGTAGATTTTATTATGGCTAAAGTGGTCGGTATCGACCTCGGCACGACCAATTCGGTCGTCGCCGTCATGGAGGGCTCGCAGCCCACAGTTATCCCGAACGCCGAAGGATCGCGTACTACGCCTTCCGTCGTGGCGTTCACAAAAACCGGCGAGCGTCTCGTCGGACAGCTCGCAAAACGGCAAGCTATCACAAACCCCGACCGCACGATCTCTTCGATCAAGCGGCATATGGGTACGGATTTCGCCGTTAAAATCGACGGCAAGGATTATACACCGCAAGAAATTTCGGCAATGATTCTACAGAAGCTCGTCAACGACGCGAGCAATTATTTGGGCGAACGCGTGACCAAAGCGGTCATCACCGTTCCCGCTTATTTCAACGACGCGCAGCGGCAAGCAACCAAAGACGCCGGCAAGATCGCCGGGCTCGATGTGTTGCGCATCATTAACGAACCCACTGCGGCGGCGCTCGCATACGGACTCGATAAAAAAGGTAACGAGACGATCCTCGTGTGGGACCTCGGCGGCGGAACGTTCGACGTTTCCGTGCTCGATGTCGGCGAAGGCGTTTTCGAAGTGAAGGCGACCAACGGCGACACGCACTTGGGCGGCGACGATTACGATCAGCGCGTCGTCGAATGGCTGGTCGGCGAATTCCGCAAGGAACAAGGCATCGATCTCATCGGCGACAAGCAGGCGATGCAGCGGCTCACCGAAGCGGCCGAAAAAGCCAAGGTCGAACTGAGCTCCGTCGTGCAGACCACGATCAATCTGCCCTTCATCACCGCAGATCAAAATGGTCCGAAGCACTTGGACTTCACGCTGACGCGCGCCAAGTTCGAAGAGCTGACCAGCGATCTGACCGATCGTTGCGTGCAGCCTTTTAAAAATGCGATCGCGGACGCGAAGCTCGACCTCTCGCGTATTAACGAAGTCATCATGGTCGGCGGCGCCACGCGCATGCCGGTCATTCAGGAACTCGTGCGCAAGCTGACCGGCAAAGATCCGAACCTGACCGTCAACCCCGACGAAGTGGTTGCGGTTGGTGCGGCAATTCAGGCCGGCGTGCTGGCGGGTGAAGTCAGCAACGTCGTATTGCTCGACGTTACGCCGCTCTCGCTGGGTCTCGAAACGCTCGGCGGCGTCATGACCAAGCTCATCGAGCGCAATACGACGATTCCAACGAAGAAGTCGCAAATCTTCACCACGGCCGACGACGGTCAAACCTCTGTTGACATTCACGTGCTGCAGGGTGAACGCCCGATGGCTGCCGACAACAAGACGATGGGACGTTTCCGACTCGAGGGAATCCCGCCGGCTCCGCGCGGCGTTCCGCAGATCGAAGTCAGCTTCAACATCGATGCCAACGGCATCGTGAATGTGGCCGCCAAAGATCTCGGAACCGGCAAAGAACAGCAGATCACGATCACTTCTTCGAGCAACCTCAGCAAAGAGGAAGTCGAACAGATGGTGCGCGACGCCGAGCTTTCGGCGGCTGCCGATCAAGCCAAACGCGAAGAGGCCGAGATCCGCAATCAGGCTTCCAGCCTGATCTATTCGACCGAGAAATCGCTCAAAGAAGTCGGCGATAAGCTCGAAGCCGGCGCGCGCGCCGAAGTCGAGACCGCACTAGCCGACCTCAAGAAGGTCAGCGAAAACGGAACGGCAGCGGAGATCAAACCCGCGGTCGACCGGCTGCAGCAGGCCAGCTATAAGATGGCTGAGCTGCTGTATCAAAAGGCCGCGCCCGAAGGGGCACCGTCCGGAAACGGCGCGTCAGGCGCGCACCCTGACGGCGAACCCGAACCTTCGAAACCGAGCGAAGACGTAATCGACGCGGAATTTAAGGAAAGCAAATAGCGAAGCTCGCCTATCATCCAACCGGCCGACGGAGTATGGTTAGTCGTCCGGTTGGACGATAGGCTCGCTACACATATTGCTTATGAGTGAAGAACAAGCACCGGTGACACAAGCCGACGTGCCGGCGTCGGACGAGATCGAAGCCTCGACGGACGAAACACCCGACCTGGAAACGCAGCTGGTGGCTGCCGTCACGCGCGCCGACGAAAACTACAATAAGTTGCTGCTCGCGATGGCAGACTTTGAAAACTACAAGAAGCGCAGTGAGCGGTACAACCGCGATGCTTCCGAGCACAAACGCCGCGATCTGTTGAAAAGCTTGCTGCCCGTGATCGACAATCTGGAGCGGGCGCTTTCGTACGATGGTGAAGAAAGCGGTCCGCTGCGCGAGGGCGTTTCCCAAACCCTCAAAGGATTCGAAGCGCTGCTCGCTGCGCAGGGCGTTAAACCCTTGAGCGTCAAGGGCAAGCCGTTCGATCCCGCGTTTGCGGAAGCCATCGCGACGCAGCCTTCGCAAGACGGCGACGACATCGTGCTCGAGGAAGCTCAAAAAGGGTACACCATCGGCGACGAGCTGTTGCGCCCCGCCAAAGTCGTCGTTTCCAAGAGTGAATGAAACAGAATTTTGGAGCGCCCTCGGGGAACATCAGGCGGAGTGCCTTGTAAATGAACTACAAGGATTATTATCAGATCCTTGGCGTTCCAAAAAACGCGGCAGAAAAAGACATAAAGTCCACTTATCGCAAGCTCGCGAAAAAATGGCACCCCGATGCCAACCCCAACAACCAAAAAGAAGCCGAAGAGAAATTCAAAGAGATCCAGGAAGCCTACGAGGTCTTAGGCGACTCGGACAAACGGCGCAAATATGACATGCTCGGAAGCAACTGGCAAGAAGCAGCGCAGCAAGCCGAGCAGCAGCGCCGCTACCGCAACGCGCAAAGCGATGCGTTTCAATACGATTTCAGCGATTTCGGAGCTGCGGGTGGCTCCGGACCGAGCGGATTCTCCGATTTCTTCGACATGTTCTTCTCCGGCATCGGCCGGCGCAGCACCGCGCAGAGCACCGGTTTTTCACAGCGCGGCCAAGATCTGGAAACGACGATCGAACTCTCGCTGCGCGACGTCTACGACGGCGGCAAGAAATCGATCTCGTTACAGCTCGAGGACGTCTGCCCGCGCTGCGGCGGAACCGGGACCGTGCGCGGAACGCTGTGTCCGCAGTGCCACGGCACCGGCAGACTGCTTACGACCAAGAAATTTGAAGTCACGATCCCGCGCGGCATCGGCGAAGGGCAGCGCATACGTTTGGCGGGACAAGGCGGCGCCGGCATCGGTGGCGGTCCGAACGGCGACCTCTTTTTGGTCGTCAAAATCAAAGACGACCCGACGTACAAACGCAAGGGTGACGATCTCTACGTCGACATGCCGGTGAGCGTTTACGATCTCGCGCTGGGCGGCGAGGTGAAGGTTCCGACGATGGGCGGACAAGTTGCGATGACGATTCCCGCCGGCACGCAAAGCAATCGCCTGTTGCGCTTGAGCGGCAAAGGCATGCCGAAAGTGCGCGACGGCGGAAGCGGCGATCAATACGTCAGGCTGATCGGCCAGTTGCCGGCCAATCTCAGCGACAAAGAGAAAAAGCTCTTCAAAGAACTCGCAGCACTGCGCAACGGCAAGAAGTAGCCCGATGTTCGGCGGGCATCTCATGTGGGGCAATATGTACGGCGAAAAGCCGAAGATGCAGTTGCGCGTCAATTGGCGCCGCATCGGCGCATTTTTCTTGCCCTACTGGCGCGAAGAAGCGACGGTCCTTTTCTGCATCGTGGTCGCGGCGCTGCTCGGACTCATTCCGGCTTACATGGTCGCGCGCATCATCGACAGCGCGATTCCGCATCGCAGCCTGCGTGAGCTCGGAATAGACGTCGCGATCATCGTGGGATCGGCTCTGGTCACGATCGCGTTCGGCGTCGTGCAAGGGTATTTGAATTCGATCGTCGGCGAAGGCATCATGCGGGACATGCGCACGAGTTTGGTTTCGCATCTTCACAAAATGCCGCTTTCGTTCTTCACCGGCACGAAAACCGGCGAGATCATGAACCGCGTCTCCAACGATGTCGACAACATCGACAACGTCGTGACCGGTACGCTCACTTCGATCGTCACCAATGTCGTCACCATCGCCACGACCGTCGTCTTCATGTTCGTCTGGAACTGGCGGCTGGCGCTGCTGTCGATCGTCATCGTTCCGCTGATGGTGCTTCCGCTCGCGCCCGTGGGACGCAGGATGTACAACGTCCGCCGCCAGACGCGCGAAAAACGCGACGAAATCGAATCGATCACGCAAGAGACGCTTTCGATTTCAGGCATTACGCTCATAAAGTCGTTCGCGCGCGAGGCATTCGAGCACACCAGGTTTTATCGCGTCGGAACCGACCTCATGCAGCTCGAGATCAAGCTCGCAATGGTCGGCCGCTGGTTCATCGCAAGCATCGGCGCGATGGTCACGATCGGCCCGGCCATCGTGTGGTTCGGCGGAGGATGGCTGGCGCTCGCGCACGCGCTCGACGTCGGCGTCGTCGTAGCGTTCGTGCAATACATTCAATTCAGGCTGTATGGTCCGGGCGCGACGTTGGCCGGAATTCAAGTGCAGATCGTCAGCGCGCTGGCGGTGTTCGAACGAATCTTCGGGTATCTCGACATGAAGCCCGAGGAATACGAACCGGCCGGTGCGAGCGCGCTCGCCACGACCCGCGGCGAGATCCGGTTCGATGACGTACGGTTTTCTTACGGCAACGACCGCACCGCGCTGCAGGGCGTTAGCTTTACGGTCGAGCCCGGCCAGGTTGCCGCTTTCGTGGGACCGTCGGGCGCCGGCAAGACGACGATTACCCAACTCGTTCCGCGTTTTTACGATCCGCAAGGCGGGCGCATACTCGTCGATGGGCACGATGTGAAATCGCTGACGCTCGAATCGCTGCGCCGCGACATCGGCATCGTTACGCAAGAGACCTATCTCTTTCACGACACGATTGCGAGCAATCTGCGCTACGCCAAGCCGGACGCCACCGATGAAGAACTGCGCACCGCGGCCCGTGCGGCCAACATCGACGATTTCGTGTCGTCCTTGCCGGAAGGCTACCAAACCGTGGTCGGGGAGCGCGGCCACAAACTTTCGGGCGGCGAACGCCAGCGCTTGGCGATCGCACGCGTGCTGTTGAAGAATCCGCGCATTTTGATCCTCGACGAAGCCACGAGTTCGCTCGATTCGCACAGCGAGGCCGCAATACAAGCCGCGCTGGTGCCGCTGATGCGCGGGCGCACGAGCTTGGTCATCGCGCACCGCCTTTCGACCATTCTTAGTGCCGACGTCATATTCGTCGTTGAGAACGGGCGCATTGTGGAAAGCGGCACGCATGCGGTGCTGCTTGCGCGCAACGGTTCGTACGCTCGCTTATACAACAGGCAGTTTCGCGACGAAACGAAGGTCGCTACCTGATGCCGCAGCTGGCGATCACCGGCCTGCGGAAATCGTTCGGACGAACCGTCGCCGTGGACGGCGTTTCGCTGACCGTCAACGGCGGAGAAATCGTGGGGCTGCTAGGACCTAATGGCGCCGGCAAGAGCACGACGTTTCTGTGCGCGGCCGGACTGCTGCGCCCCGACGCCGGTACGTTTTCTTGGGACGGGCGCGAACTCGGATCGAAGCGCGGGCAAACGATTGCGCTGATTTCAGAAACACCCGACGTGTATCCGATGCTCACCGTTTGGGAGCATCTCGTATTCGTAGCAAAGAGCTGCCGCCTGCCCGCGGGTTGGCAAACGCGCGCAAACGATCTCCTGGGGCGCTTCGACATGGGCAGCCAGCGCGACACGCTGGGCAACGCGCTTTCAAAAGGCATGCGGCAGAAAACTTTGGTCGCGGCGACCGTGCTGGCG
>Ga0207416_1001510_pt1 | contig 30198 bp, 33 predicted proteins | sample PaiPotPPM11metaG_FD_184107 | JGI IMG/M metagenome (GOLD analysis project Ga0207416, IMG submission 184107) | Iron sulfur acid spring bacterial and archeal communities from Banff, Canada, to study Microbial Dark Matter (Phase II) - Paint Pots PPM... ... | reverse complement strand
CCTCCTGCGTCCGGCCGACATCGATCATCTGGTGGGGGACTCAACGAAAGCCAGACTCGAGCTGGGATGGCGGCCCGAAGTCTCCTTTGAACATCTAGTCCAGCGCATGGTCGACGCGGATGTCGAGCGCTTGAAGCAGGCTATCGAGCGTGGAGGCACCGTGCCCGCGTATGCTCCGAGTGTCAGGATTTCCAGGTGAAGGAGATAAGGACGATGGCGACGACGAGTCGGAAGAGCCCGATCAGGTTCGGTACGGACGGATGGCGCGGCGCCATCGCGGAGGACTACACCTTTGAGAACGTTCGGGTCGTGGCACAGGCCACCGCCAACTACCTAAAAGATCGCAGGCAGGATCGAGACGGCCTCGTGGTTGGCTACGATATGCGCTTTGCCTCTGAGTTTTTTGCGGCGGCGGCAGCCGAAGTGCTCGCCGCGAACGGCATTCACGTGTGGCTCTCGTCCAGGGCCGCAGCCACGCCAGCGGTTTCCTATTCGATCTTGACGCATCGAGCGGCGGGAGCTGCGATGATAACCGCCAGCCATAACCCGTGGACAGACAACGGCTACAAGTACAAGCCAGAGTACGCCGGATCGGCCGATCCGGCAACCATCTCGGCGATAGAGGCGCAAGCGGACGCTCTGCTGGGCACCGATGCAGTCCGACGGAACTCCCTCGATCAGGCGCTTGCCGGCGAACAGGTCGAATATTTCGACCCGCAGCCCGATTACCTACGCCGGCTAGGTGAGCTGATCGACCTCGACCGCCTGCGTGGATCAAAGCTGAAGGTCGTGATCGATCCGATGTACGGGTCGGGGATGGGGTACTTTCCCGCACTTTTACAGAATGGCTCGCTGCAATTGTGGGAACTGAACAATGAGCGAAATCCGTTCTTTGGCGGAGTCAACCCGGAACCGATTGCCAGGAATCTGGGCAAGCTCATGCGTGCTGTGCCCGCCCACGCGGCAGACGCCGGCGTGGCGGTGGACGGTGATGCAGATCGGGTCGGACTGGTGGACGAGAAGGGCAATTTCATCAATCAGCTACTGGTCTACGGGCTTCTTATCATGTATCTCCTCGAGAAACGAGGCTGGCGGGGACCGATCGTCAAGTCCGTCAGTACGACGTCCATGGCCAATCGGCTGGGAGAAAAATTCGGAGTCGAGGTCATCGAAACGCCGGTGGGCTTCAAATTTATTGGTCCGGAGATGCGCGCACACGACGCCATGATCGGTGGCGAGGAGAGCGGAGGATACGCCTTCCGCGGCCACATACCGGAGCGCGACGGAACGCTGGCCGGACTCTACCTTCTCGACATGCTTCTGGCCTACGAGATGCCACTTTCGAGCATTGTGCAGCGCCTGCAAGACACGGCGGGCCCATCCTACTACGACCGGATAGATGCGCGCTTCCCTGAGGAGCGGCGCGAGGAGATCATCGGACATTTTCAGGGCGAGCATCCAACTGAGATCGCAGGCCAGCGCGTCGATCATGTTCAGACGATAGACGGATACAAATACTTTCTGGCGGATGGGAGCTGGCTCCTGGTGCGCGCATCCGGGACGGAACCACTTATCCGGTTTTACACGGAGTCGACCAGCCTGGAAATGGCCAAACGAGTGCTGCAGGCCGGCCAGCAGATGGCCGGATTGAGCTAGCGGGGCGAGTGGCGGCCCGGCCGGATGACCTGAAGGCGTGAGCTACTGGAGGGGGGCTACCGTTTCCGGGCGGGCAGGACGTGTTCAATACGGCCCCCGGATGTATGCAATGGCCGCCGGACGTACGCAAGACGCCCCTACGGATTCCATGTCACGTACAGTAGACAGCGGCAGTTATGCAGCCTCTTTTCCACGGGGGCGGAAGTACAGGCGGATAGGGGTGCCGAAGAAGCCGAACTGCTCGCGGAGACGGTTTTCGAGGAAGCGGCGATACGAGAAGTGCACCAGCTGTGGGTCGTTCACTTTGACCACAAAGGTCGGTGGGTCGATGCTTACCTGCGTGATATAGAACAGCTTCAGCAGTTTTCCGCGCGAAGATGGGGCCTGATGCTCGGCCAGGGCTTTGCGGAGCATTTCATTGAGCACAGCGGTCGGGATGCGTTTTTGCCGCTCCCTTCGAATTGATAGCGCCAGGTCCAGCACTTGCTCGATCCGCTGTCCGGTTTTGGCCGAGACAAAAACCACGGGCACGTAAGGCATGAAGGCAAGCTCGTCGCGTATGAGCCGCTCGTACTGAGACATTGTGTGGGATTCCTTTGGGACGCGGTCCCACTTGTTGACGGCCACAACCAGGCCTTTCGCCTGCTCGCTCACAAACCCGGCGACGTGAGCATCCTGAGCCGCGACCGGCTCGGTGGCGTCGACGAGGAGCACGGCCACATCGGCGCGATCAATAGCGCGCATCGCGCGCACGACGCTGTAGCGTTCGATGCCCGGGATGATCTTTCCTCGACGTCGTATTCCGGCAGTGTCGACCAGGACAATGCGTTGTCCTTTGTAGTCCATTGGCGTATCGACCGCATCGCGCGTCGTGCCGGGCGCTTCGGCAACCACCGTTCGCGGCCGGCCGAGCAAGGAGTTGACGAGTGATGATTTGCCCACGTTTGGACGTCCCACTATCGCGATTCGCACGATGTCGGCTTCTTCACTCTCCGGCTCAAGGTCCGGGAGAAGCTCATCAACGCGGTCGAGCCAGTCGCCGATGTTCAGGCCGCGCCCGGCGGAAACCGGTACGGGATCGCCCAATCCTAAAGCGTGAAACTCCAGGGCATTCAATTCCTGTCTTACGTTGTCGCTCTTATTCACTGTAAGGACGACGGGCTTTGCAGTTCGCCGGAGAAGCTGGGCGATCTCCTCGTCAACAGGAGTGACGCCGGACCTGCCGTCGACCATAAATGCGATGACGTCGGCTTCATCTATGGCCAGCTGAGCCTGCTCGAAGACGCTCTCTGAGACGTCCTCGACTGTGCCTGGAACGATGCCGCCGGTATCGACGACGGCGATCTCCCTGCCTCGCCAAACGAATTCCGCGTACAGGCGATCTCGGGTAGTGCCTGGGACGTCCTCGACGATCGCGGTGCGTGCCCCGATCAGGCGGTTGAAAAGCGTCGATTTGCCGACATTGGGCCGGCCTACCAGGGCTAGGAGTGGCTTCGGCATAGAAACAGTGTCTCCGGGGAGCGTAATGATGAAGTCGCTCCTATTGGTATGGTTGACCATGCCGTGCGCTTAGAACAAGGAAGGCCGCCGACATTCTTCTCTGGAGCAGGAGTGAAGGAATTCACCAGCCGCCGACGTGTGCAGTTCGGCGAAACAGATGCGGCGGGGATCGTTTTCTATCCGAATTTCTTTCGCTGGTTCGACGAGTCCACCCACGATTTACTGCGCGATGCAGGCTACTCTGTAGCCGCGATGATCGATCGCGGCTACGCGGTGCCGATCGTCGAGTGTCATGCCCGATTTTTGAAGCCCCTTACCTTCGAGGATGAGCTCGAGGTCAGATCACGCGTCGGTGAGATCCGGACCCGAGCATTCCGGGTCGACCATGAGATACGGCGTGCTGACGAAGTGGTATGCGAGGGTTACGAGGTGCGGATGTGGGTCCGCTTCGGTGCTCGGGGCGCCGGCGTTGTTGCCGAGCCGATTCCCGCCGAGCTGCGCCATCGCCTGGTACCAACCTGAGCCCTGCGCGCTTCCACAAACCAATTTCTGAACAGTCGATTAACTGCCGGTGAATAGGGCTCTGTAGGCGACAAGGGGTACGTACCATAGGTTGCAAGGTGCGATGCAGTGAGTACGCTTCAGATTGCCCACCCGGTGCGCGTCCTGTGGGAGGACCGCACCCTAACCGAATCTGCAGAGGCTGCGCGCCCTGACGAGCAGCTCACGCTGCTGATGGTCAGGCACGAGAGAGCTCTCTACAACTATGCAGTGACATTACTGCGGGACGAGGACGTTGCCAGGGACTGCGTTCAGGACACTTTTGTGCGTGCCTACGACCATTTGTGTACAGGTCGAAGCATCAATCGGAACTGGCTCTTCACGGTCTCCAGGAATCGAGCCATGGACGAGTTTCGCCGTAGGAGACGAGTAGAGCCGAAGCTGGACCGGCTTGAAAACACACCCGTCTTGCAATCTCTTGAGAGCGCCATCGATTTGCAGCGTATATTCGATGAACTCTCGACGACGGACCGCGAGGTGCTATTTCTTCACGCGGTGGCGGGATTCCGCACGGAGGAGATTGGTGAGATGCTGAGACTGCGCGGAAGCGCAGTGCGGCAACGGTTGTACCGGGCAAGGGAACACTTTCGGCAGCTCTATTCGGAAGCTCTGTAGGTCGGGGTTCTCAGATACTGCAGGCGAAGGCGTCCGTGTGCCCCTTGAAGATGCGGTCGGTGCGGAGGTGCCCGCTCCTGAAGCAGATGCTCTAACCGGCCGAAGCACCCACGCCTGCCGGCTACGTAGTATGAAAGGGGACTCACCGACTGCCGGCAAGAAGGAGTAGCAGCTATGGCGCGCGGAACCCTATCAGCATACGAGCTCGAGCGCCGGAATTATCGACTGGAAGTGCCGGAGTACTTCAACTTCGCCCGGGACGTACTCTCGCGCTGGGCACGCGATCCTGCAAGGAGCGCGCTCATCTGGGCGGACGAACGCGGTCATCGTCAGGAGCTAAGCTTCCGCCAGGTGGCGCAGCGGTCGTCGAAGCTGGCCGATGGCCTTGCTCGGCTCGGCATCAAGAAAGGGGATCGCGTGCTCGCGATCATCCCTCCGGAGCCCGCCTGGTGGGAGGTCTTCATGGCGCTGTTCAGGCTCGGTGCCATTGTCGCTCCCGGCACGTCTCAGCTCACGGCGCGCGACATTCAGTACCGGCTGGATCTGGCTGAGGCGTCGACTATTATCGCGGACGAATCGGCGGCAGCTAGAACCGATGAGTCGCCGGGCGAGCGCCCGGCACTTCGCATCGTCGTCGGCGAGCGCGAAGGTTGGCATTCGTACCGGGAAGTGCTGACTTCCGGATCGGAAGGCTTCGAGGGTGTGAAGACCCGATCCGATGATCCGGCGATCCTGTACTTCACCTCCGGGACGACCGGATATCCGAAGATGGTGCTGCATACGCACGCTTCGTACCCGATAGGACATACGGTCACCGGAAAATTTTGGCTCGATTTGACACCCAATGACCTACATTGGAATTTATCCGACACAGGATGGGCAAAGGCAGCATGGAGCAGCCTTTTTGGGCCCTGGAGCATGGGTTCGGCGGTCTTTGTCTACCGACAGTACGGTAAGCCTGATCCGGTGAAGATTCTTTCGCAGTTTGCCGAGCACAGAATTACCTCCTTCTGCGCGGCGCCCACCATGTATCGAATGCTTGTCCAGACCGACCTGACGAAGTACGACTACGACAGCCTGCGTAGTTGCGTTGCCGCAGGAGAGCCCCTCAATCCTGAGGTCATCGACACGTGGCGGCGAGCGACCGGACTCACGATTCGGGACGGGTACGGACAGACCGAGACCGTCGTTTTGGTGGCCAACTTCCCGGGTCTCGACGTCAGGCCGGGATCGATGGGCAAGCCATCTCCGGGCTATACGATCGACGTGGTCGGAGACCATGGCGAAACGCTCCCGCCAAATAAAGAGGGAGATATCGCGGTACGTGTCAGGCCCGAGCGGCCGGTCGGGATGTTCCGGGAATACTGGCAAAATGCAGAGGCGACGCATGGGGCTTTTCGAGGCGACTGGTATATAACCGGTGACCGAGCATTCCGGGATGAAGATGGGTATTTCTGGTTCGTGGGGCGGTCGGACGATGTAATTATCAGCGCAGCGTATCGAATCGGCCCATTCGAAGTGGAGAGTGCGCTGGTCGAGCATCCGGCTGTGGCCGAGGCAGCCGTGGTCGGCAAGCCCGATGCCGAACGAGGAGAGATCGTCAAGGCCTTCGTTACGCTGGCCCCCGGCTATGAGGGCTCCGAGGCACTGGCGAGAGAGCTGCAGGACCACGTCAAGAACGTGACGGCTCCATACAAATATCCGCGTGAGATCGAATTCGTGGAAGAATTACCGAAGACTATAAGCGGCAAGATCCGCCGTGTCGAGCTGCGCGAACAGGAGCGACAGCGGGCCGGCTAGGCTTCCCACTCGTCAACTGATTTGACCACCGTTTCGAGAAAAGTTTGCGCCAAGTCCTCGATCTGGTCGATCACCTCAACGATAGGCTCGCCTTCGGTAATGTCCTCGCCTTCGTCTTCCAGATACCGGAAGGTGTCGGCGAGCATGTTTCGGATATCCCGCAGTCGGTTATACGCGTCAAGGTAGGGGCCGCTCAGCCCCGGGGTATCGTGGATACTTTCCATCTCACACTTGCTGCAGATGGGTGGAAAGCCACGCCAGCGCTGCTGACCCAGCGGCCCGCCGCAAATGTCGCAGGTGAATTGCTGTCCGTCGGTCAATGCGCCACCTGAAATGAAGCTTGTTATCGCTTTAGCCTACACGCTCGGAGGCGGTAGGTCCAGGATCAGGGTCTGCCATGGAAACGTTGATCATTGCCTGCTTCAGATAGGTCCCCACGGCTTCAGCCACGATTTTGCCGGCACGCATGATTCGAGCTTCAGTGGAAACTAAACGCCGCGTGTCGCGTGACACCCATGCCTCGACATCGAGTATGTCAGCCGGCAGGACTGCTGCACGGTATCGGACTTCCATCTTGGCCGTCACACCCTGCTGACCATTGAAGAAGAGGGTGTAGGCCATCGCTTCGTCGAGTATGGCGGCAAGAACGCCTCCGTGCACCACCGCTTGCCAGCCTTCATGCCAGGTTCCGGGAATGAAGCGGCTCGAGACAATGCCGTCGCGTTGCTCGAAGCGCATTTGGAGTCCGAGTGGGTTAATCTTGCTGCATACGAAACAGTGATTTGACGGTGCGTCAATGATCTTCCGCAGCAGCTGTTCGACGTTGGAGTCGAGCATGACGGTGTCAGTTTAGGTGCAGGCAAGCGCTCGCTCCAACTATTGGCCCCGCTCGGAACAGTGTGGTACATTCTCACGTCCAAGGAGGTTCGAATGTTTCGTCGTTGCTCTCTGTGCGCAGTGTTTGCCACGTTGCTGTTGTCGAGCGGGTGCGGCAGCCAATCATCTACTGCCACGGTAAACGCGCCGCTCGGCGCCAAATCGCTTTCGTCCATCGCGCCACCGGCGTTCATTCCGGGTCCGCTGATCGGAGAGTCCACGCCGCGAGCGAGGGCGCTTCGAAGGCCACTGGCCGTCATCATCGAGAACTACGATCCCTACTCGAGGCCACAAGCCGGCCTGACCCCTGCCAGCCTGGTTATCGAGACCCTCGCCGAGGGCGGCATCACGCGCTTTATGGCCGTGTACCTAGAAAACGACGCACCGAACGTGGGTCCAATTCGCAGCACCCGGATGTACTTTGACTATTTGGCGGGCGGGCTTCACGCCATTCTCGCCCACGTCGGTGGGAACGACGATGCGCAGGCGCACCTGTGGCAGATGAGGCGCGCCGTCTTCAACATCGATGAGGCGCGGTGGGAGAACCCGAACACTTTCTATCCCACGGGTACCGACCTCTTCTGGCGCAGCCGTGACCGCGAGATCCCGCATAACATGTATGCCAGCACGTCCAAGCTGCGCGCGTATGCCGATAGGAACCGGCAGGATTGGGCGTACGAGCAGGCGTATCTTCTCCACAAGGTGGGAGAGCCACTCGCCCACCGAGGGCATTCTGGATCGGTGTCGATCTCTTTCGTTGATCCGCTTGCACCGCAGCCGAATCCCGGCTATGCGGTTCAGTACCGGTATGATCGCCGCAGCAACACCTACGAGCGCTTCATGGGCGGTTCACCACACGTCGACGCCAACACCGGAAAAGCACTGTGGCCTTCGAACATTGTCGTGATGCGCACTCCACCGGCAGTTGCCGACCCCAATGCCGGCAACTGCCCCTGCAGTGCGGGCAGCATCCTTATACCCAACCTGGGGTCGGGATCTGCCTGGTACTTCCGCGACGGAAAGGTACTCTCCGGCGAGTGGCAGCAGAAGGACCAATTTGCCCCGTTACGGTTTTTCGACCGACGCGGCCACCAGGTGGCATTCAACCCAGGTCAGACCTGGATCGAGGTCGTGCCGGCCGGCTCAGCTGTCTCATGGTCTTTTCGCTGAAACGGCTGGGCGGAGCGCTTGGAATTTTCCTGCTTTTAATCGCGCCCCAGTCGGTGCGGGCCTTGGGCGGCATAGGTATTGGCTCACTGCGGGTTATGGCGAGCGAGAGGGCTTACGCGAAACCGCGTTTCTCGTCGCATGACCGGGCGTTTGTGCCGGTGCTCATCTATCACCATGTCAAGTGGCTGAAGCCGACTGACAATGCAATCGAGCGCGGTCTTACCGTTTTGCCGAGCGAGCTCTCGGCGCAGCTCAATTTTCTGGTCAAGAACCACTATCACCCAATTAGCGCCGCAGCGCTTGTTCGCTATCTGCACTCCGGTGGGAAACTACCATCGGATCCGGTGGTGCTTTCGTTTGACGACGGATACGTCGACATGTTCGGAACGGTCTATAGCCTGCTTCGCAAGATGCACATGACCGCTACGTTTTTCATCGTGCCTGGCTTCCTCGGCACGCCGCGCTACCTGAGCTGGAAGCAGGTCGAGCAGATGGCAGGCACGGGAATGGATATCGAGGCGCACTCCATGACGCATCCGGACCTGACGACAGTGCCGAGTGCGCAACAATGGACCGAAGTAGCGCAGTCCAGACACGAGCTCGAACAGAGAGTGCACCGGGCAGTGCGCATCTTCGCCTACCCTTACGGTGCGTACAACGCATCGGTGGTGCGTGCGGTAGCGAAGGCCGGGTATTGGGGTGCATTCACCACACATGAGGGCTGGTGGGAGAATCGCAACGAGCTCCTGACGCTTTCCAGGCTGTACGTGGACATCGACGACTCGCCACAGATTTTCGCCGGCCGGCTACGCGCTGATCCTGCGGTGTTGGCGGCGGATCCGACGTAGCCTCGTGAGCGTCTCGCGCAAGTCACGGCGCCGCAGGGAACGGCAGCGCGCAAAGAAAGCGTCGACCGTTCGCCGGCTAAGCGTGCCTGTCCGACTTGCCGTGATCGCGGGTGGAGTCGGGTTGGTCGCGGCTGGAGTGCTGTTGCTGGCTGCAGGGAGCCGGCAAAATGCCAGCCGTCTCGGGCGCGTGGCGGGAATACTGATCTTGTTGGGCGTGGTTGGAATAGCAGCCGGTGCGATTGGACGGATATAGAGCGACGGACTACAGGCGCTCGATCACCGGGATGCCCAGGACGTTGCAGGCGTTGGCAAGGGCGTCGCGCACCGTTCGGACGAGCAAAAGGCGCGCATCACGTAACGCAACGGACTCGGCATTGAGCACGGGGCAGTCACGGTAGAACTGGCTGAAGATCGTCGCAAGGTCGAACGCGAACTCGGCAACCAGATTGAGAGCCAGAGTTCTCGACGCATCGGCGACGACGGAAGGGTACAAAGCCAGATGGAAGGCAAGACGCTTCTCCTGTTCGTGCTGCAGGAGCGAGGAGTCAGCATTGTCGATAGTCTCCGGTTGCGCGCCGTGTTCCGTTACAGCTTTTCGGAGAATGGCAAACATGCGTACCAACGCATATTGCACGTAAAGGCCGGTGTTCCCGTCATAGCTGACCACATCGGCAACGTTGAATACGATGTCTCGAAGCGGATTGTACTGGACCATGAAGTAGCGAAGCGCTCCGATGCCGACTGCCTCGGCGATGCGCTCCATTTCCGCGTCCCCTAGCTCCTGACTCCGCTTCTCCTTCACGCGCTCGAACGCCACGCGTATTGCTTCGTCGATCACGGTGTCACCTGCAACCGCGGTGCCCCTGCGACCGCTTATCCTGCCCTCGGCGGTGCTGACCAATCCGTAGGCGAGATGAATGAGATTGCCGGCTGCCTCCTCGAATCCGGCTGCGCGCAACCCGTCCTTGACCGCATCTTGCGCCTGCGACTGGTTGACGGCGATCACGTTGATCACCCTGTCTGGTGTGTGGCGCGTCCGCTCGTCGCCGTGCAGCGCAGTGGACCACAGGACCCGCCCGCCGGACTGCTCCGGTCCGCTGTATTGAACGTAGTGCAGTGGATTGGGGAGTAAACCGAATTTCCACAGGTGGTAGGCAATGTCCTTACCGAGGTAGGTCGGTATCCCGCTCGAGCGGATGAGTACCTCACGCTTCGGCTCTCCGTCCTGAGATCCCTTTCCCGTCTCAATGACCAACGCGCCGTGGTAACGGCCGTCCTGGGCCCAATAAACGTGAGGCGAATCCTCCAGACGTCTCATGGCCTCCGCCAACACGTTGGAGCGCACCAAATGGCTCTCCCAAATGAGAAGGTCGTAGGCTACACCGAGCCGAGCTGCGGTTTGGAGCTGCGCATTCAGAATCTGCTCGAGAAGCGGGTAGTATTCCCCTTCTTCGAGCGCGTGCATGACCTGCATGACCTTCTTTTGAAGGCGACCGATATTTTCCAGGCGCGCGTTGATGCGTTCGCTCTCCTCCTGCATCGCATCGTGATCTCCGGCTTCGAGAGGCGTGCTCTGGAGCTCCTCGAGTCGCGCTCTCAGAGCTCTCTCAGCTCCGAGCTCGGCCGCGATCTTGACATAGGAGCGGCCAACATAGTGGTCGAATTTCTCGCCGGGGCGCTGTACCTCGGGAAAATCCTCAAATCCAAGCACGGCCTGCGCCGCCTGAAGGCCGGTGTCGTCAACATAATTTTGAACCTCGACGTCGTGGCCGGCCAGATGGAGGAGGCGACTCAAGACGTCCCCCAGGATCGCGTTGCGGACGTGGCCAATGTGCCATTCCTTATTCGGATTGACCGAGGTGTGCTCGACCACGGCGTGCACGAGCTCGACGTTTGGTCTGCGTCCGTAGCACTCGCCGGCATCGCGAATGGATTGCACGACGTGTGGCACAAACGTCTCGTAATTGAGGTGAAAGTTGATATAGCCGTTTCCGGCCGGATCGACGCTTTCGATGAAACGAAAACTGTCGAGCTGGAACTTCCCGGCAATATCCTGCGCTATTTGCTGCGGCGACTGTCGGCGTTCACGAGCGAGCCGGAAGGCAGCGTTCGTCGCGCGCTCTCCAAACTCTCGCTCGGGCGGAGTATTGAGCTGAACGCTCTCGGTATCGACGCCTGCGGACTCTAAAAATTGCAGGATTTCGCGATCAAAGTCGGCGAGGGGATCGAAGGTCACGGAAAGAAAGGTCCGGGGATGAGGATGGCACAGTATAGCTGGTCCAATTACCGAGGCTTCCTCGATGGGCGACAAACCCCGTCTGGAAGCCAAGATGCGCGGGGATCGATGCCTGTGTACGACCCCCGCGCTGCAAAACACCGCTACGCCCCAGCCCCCGCGTAGAGCTGGTCGAGTCGCTCCGCTGTCAACGGACTTGGCGGGTACACATTTAGCCTGACCACGCCGTCGGGCGCGAAGGCTCTACGCATCACGGTGCGTCTGAGCATCGGAGGGCGATACTCCCCACTGCGGCAGACAACGATCAATATTCGATAGCCCACGAGCTGGGCGCTCGACGTCCTGGGCATCAGCCGGTGAGCATCGCTCGCATAGCCCTGCCCACCGTCTGCGCCAGCAGTTTATACCCTGCATCGTTTGGGCGGACGCCGTCCATCTCTCCGTTCGGCCAGCGATAGAGCGACTCGAACGGACGGACGGCCGTGAACGCCGCATGGGCGTCCACGAGCGCCGTCGTCGAGCGTGCGATCTCCCGTAGGCCTGCATTGGCGCTCGCTACCTCGGCGCTCGCACCCGGTCAATCAGCGCGTGAATGGCTTCAGGGCGCTCGTAGGCGTCCATGTCCCGCCTCCATCAGCAATTGAGGCAGCAAGGGGCGTGTCATAGGTACAGGAGATTCGCTGGAATCAGCGCGGAATGGTCCAGAAGTACTCCCAGGCACCGTGCATTCTCTTCCTTCGGGCCGGAGACATCGCAGGCGGAAGGGTGATAATGGGACATCGCGGCGTCCGGGACGGATAGGAGTTGGCACGTTTGCCGGCCCTGTCTACGCACCTCCTGGCTGCCCACCCACTGGAGGCTTTGCTTATGTCGACGAGCGATGGGGTGATGGACACCTACGTTGCCCTGTGGAACGCGACTGACGAGGCGGAGCGGCGCCGGCTCGCGGAGCAAGCGCTGACCGAGGACGGGCTCATCATCTACCCTGGTGTCGAAGCCCGCGGCTGGGATGACATCGTGGCGGCTATCGGTGGCGTCCATCAGCAGGTGCCCGGCGCGCGCTTTGTTTCGACCAGCGGGATTGAGCAGCACCATGGCTGGCTCCGTGCCACCTGGCGCATGGTCCAGCCCGATGGGACCGTACTACTCGACGGCGAGGATGTCGGCGAGCTGGCGGAAGATGGCCGATTTCTCCGGGTGATCGGCTTTCATGACCCCTTGCCTCGACTCAGCTAGACCAACCCGTCACGCTCCCCCTCGATCCTTCCGCATTGGAAGCACCACAGGTCCGGAAATACCGTCGTACGGTCTCGACGCTGCGGTGCCCGGTCTGTCGCATGATCGAGCGCTCGGGTGCACCGCTTGCCGCGGCAGCAGTCGCTGGGCCTGCTCGCAGTGAGTGGCCTCCGTGGAGGATGCCCGCACCAACTCCGGGACTCGCCAATGACTACTGCTCGGCGGGCACCAGGGTGAACGCCAACCTGTAGGTTGGGTGGTTGTACTCCGTCACCGCGACTACCGCCTCCAGCTGCCCGACATCGGCCGGATTGGTGAGGCGAAACGGAGCATACTCGTCGTTCCCGACCTCCGAGCCTGCCTGAAGTGCAGCCGTCGCCAGAGGTGTCGCGCCCTTGCGGATAGTGACGGTCCCGGGCACGAATGTGAGGAAGGGGCCGGCAGGTTCGTCGATCTCCCCATAGCCAGTAACGCGAAACTCTTCGCCGAGCCGCACCTCCGTGGTCGGCACCCACGCACCGTTCTGGATATGGAGGATCTGGATATTCCCCAACCGCGCCATAAACGGGAACGCCTGGACTGTCAAGCTCGCCGCTGTGCCAACAGCGCGACCGCCAACCAGCGCGCGTGCGTCAATGGTGACGGCCGCCGGTTGTGGGTAAGGGTTGACGAAGTGAAACATCGCGGCGTACCAGCCACGCGACCCTGTCTTGCCGGTTACCTCCTGCGGCGGTTCATTGCTCGGGGTTGCCCGCACGTCAACCGATGTACGTGGCCGCGTGTGGACCCACACGGTTGCATTGGAGTTCTCCGGAACTGGTTGGCTTGGCACGACAAGATCGATCGCCGCAAAGGCAATTCGATACGCCCCCTCCACCGAGCGTGCCGGGTTGTCATCGAGGCTCACGTGGACGATTGCGACCCGGCTATGACGGCCCAGGGTATTGGCGGGCTGCACGAAGGTAAAGCGCAGTCGGCCCCTAGCGCTCGACGATCTGTGCTGCGCAATCGTGGCTCCGTTCGGCATTATGACCGACAGCGTGAGCGCCCGGTGCGGCGCCGTGCTGATGGTGAAAGTCTGTTTCTCGCCCGGCCGGATGAGCGGATGCGCAATGGCGAGCGACAGGCGAGGCGCGTCAGCGGCCACCGCCGCCGGCACCCAGACCACGATCACAAGCAATATCAGGACTGGGACGAGCCGGACAATCGATGGCATTGATTCTCCTTCGTGGTGAATCTCGTTCTAGTTGCTGTTTCGATCCACGGAATCTGGATCGGGTCGGACTTGAGGGAGAGGTGCCACTTGACGAGCTTCCGACGTTCTTCTTCGTCTTCGAGCGCCCGGACTATGCGCGCCTTCTTTGACCAGCAATCAGACTCGACCTGGTCCAGCGCCTGCAGGAGCGTTTCGAGGTCATGATAGCCCTTCTCGTCGCGCTGCTTGGGGTACTTCGCTGCCATCTCGGTCAAGTATTTTCCCACGGTCTCTCGATGCAGCCCCAGCTCCCGTACAACCACGGCGTGTGAGCTACTGCCTCGCATCCTGCACGTTGACGTTATCGATGGATCGGGGATCCAGCTCAAGACTCCTGGTGTTCCGACCGCCGCTCGAATTGATGCCGCCTTCGAGGAGTTCGCAGCGGGTAACATCCCATTGGACGAGTACTACGAGCGGGCCAGCCGCTGGCTTCCAGTGCGGCCTGGTCGGACAGCGATGATTCGACAGCACTCGGCTCAGACTAGGTCGATCGCGACGCTCCTGAACTCAGTCGTGAAATGGACAATGTGCGGCTAAGCCTTTGCCGCGTCTCTCAGCCGGACGGTGGAGTTCGGCGGGATCACGCTGTGCTCCCTGCACCCAGCCGAGGACTTCTGCGGGACTATGCCTACTGTCCTGTCCATCACGGTGTGCCCAATGGATCTGGTAGTTGTAGTCGGCCACGAACCGGTCATGGGTAGCGACGAGGTCGGTCCAGGTCTCGGCCTGAGCGACGTGCCAATCGGCCATGCGTCGCTGCACATTAAAGTGGGTTTCGATGTACGACTGCCACGCCTGCTTCTTGTCGATTTGCTCCTTGCGGATGCCAAGGGCCGCGTAAATCCGCATGGCTTCCTTGGCTTTGAAGATCCCAGCGCCATCACTGACCAACGCCTCAGGAGTGCCATGCTGGCGGATCGCTGCGTAGAGGACCATGAGGTAGACCGTCAGGTCCTGAGTCCGGGAGACCGCGCTGGCCAGGATGGCGCGGCTGAAGTTCTCCAGGATCGAGATCACGTAGATCATCCCGCCACCGGTATACCAGGTTCTGACGAGGGCTGCTATGTATGGCTCATCACCGACGATCCACGCGTCGTGGCTGGATGCGTGCCGCCGGTCACGGTCAGCTCTCCGTCGCGGAGGGGCTCCTGGCATGCGGCACAGACGGTGACCGGGTGGAAGTCGGCACCACAGGTGTGCTGGAAGATCACGGGTTCGGCGCCGGGGTTACAGTAGCGGTCGCCCCACTCCTTCAGGGCTAGCAGGATCGGCTGGAGGTCCATACCGGAGTCGGTGAGCAGGTACTCGTAGCGCGGTGGGCGCTCGGAGTACAGGCGGCGCGTGATGATGCGGTTCTGTTCGAGCTTGCGCAGCCGTGAGGTCAGCACGTCGCGTGGCGCGCCAGTGCGGGCCGCGATGTCCTGGAAGCGGGTGTGGCCATAGTGCATCTCGCGTATCACGAGAAGCGCGTAGCGGTCCCCGACGATCGAGAGGGCGTCGGCGACAGAACATACCCTGCGGGAAGGTTTGCTTTTTGAACTCACTGTGCTAGTCTAAGCCAAGACCTAGGTTTGATTTCCATACTGACGCGCCGCCGACAGTCACGGTGAGCCAAGGAGATAGCGATGCGTGCGATCCAGTACGACCGGTTCGGCGGTTACGACGTGCTCGATCTGGTCGAGGTCCCGACACCGATGGCGAGGCGGAAACCGTGACCTCCGAAGACACTGCGCAAGCCCCAGCTGATCTCACGATCGAGGTCTACACGAGCCCGACCCGAACGTTCGTGAGCGCCGTCACGCCCCAAGGGCCGGGTGACGAGGCGACCTGGTCCCCAACGTCGGCCACGCTGATCTACGGCGACCGCGACGCGATCCTCGTCGACACGCCGGCCACCTATGACCAGGTGGACGCTCTGGCCGACTGGATCGACACGAAGGGGCGGCGGCTGTCGCGCATCTACATCACCCACGGCCATGGCGACCACTGGCTCGGTCTGGCCCGACTGATCCAGCGCTTTCCGGGAGCGAAGGGCCTGGCGACGGCTGAGGTTCTCGCCCAGGCGGCTGACCCCGGCATGGCCGGGTACTGAGAAGCGATCTTCCCCGGTGAGGTTCCTGCCGCCGCGGAGAAGGTGTTGCCGCAACTCTTGACCACCGACACGATCGACCTGGAAGGCAACGAGCTGCGGGTCATCCGGATCGGTCGGGCCGATACCGCGGAATCTACCGTCCTCTATGTTCCGTCGCTGGGCATTCCTCGAGATCAGCCATCGCGCGGAAGGACAGCTAGGGGCCTGAGTTCGAAGTCGTTGACGCTTCGCTTACGTGAGGATCTGGTCGGCGGTCTTGGCCCAGACGAAGGGGTGGGCCCGGTCGTCATTCCAGTTGTCGATGAAGGCGCGGATCTTGGCGTTGAGTTCCTTGACGGAGCGGAACGTGCCCCGGCGGATGGGCGAGTCATCAAACGGTCTTATTCGGTGCCGACCCACTAGCTCAGGCCTATTCGGCCACGGGTATGCAAGCTATATGGATACCATCATGTGGCGACTGCGACTCGTTTGCCCGAAACTCCCGCAACGGAGGGGATGGGCAGCGGTCTTTCAAGACTGACAACTGATTGTTCGACGTCGGGCGCAATTCCCGACCCTGGAGGTGTCACCAGGAAATGCCGTTCCCCCTCGGTTGCAACTGGTTCTCAAGACGGAGAAGCGGGGAGCAATGCGGATCAAGGCCGAACTCGACGACCCCACATCTGCTAGCAGGGTGCTATGGTCAGCGCAAGCGAAGGTCCATCAGAACCGTCGTCATGATGAACAGGCCCACGCGAGTTTCTGGGCCTGGACCAAAAGGTCAAGGATCGGGGCCTGCATCTTCGCCAGTGACTGGTCGACACTCCCACCAAACCCGGCGGACAGGATCGACCTTCGGCACCGCAAAACGAACAATCGGAACGAGATAACCACGGGATGGGCTCTCGAGGGTAGACCGCCTGCAACAGCGGATCTATCGAGCCTCCTGTCGTGGCAACGTCCAGGCCTGGGAGAGCACGTAGGGGCGGGTAGCCGATGATTGGTCCCTCCCCCGCTACCCGCCCCTGCTGCACTGATCACGTGCTTGAGTGGCACCGCTGGATATATATCGCGCTATTGGCCTTGAACACGTCCCCTGCGGGTGTTTTATGCCGTTCCGAGGGCGTTTACCACGTCCCCGAACAAGTTGTCCAGGTACGGGCCAACCAACAAGATGATGGCGATCGCAACGATCGAGATGAGTGCGGCCAGAAGCGCGTACTCAATCATGTCCTGTCCCTCTTCTCGGTTGAAGAGGTGGTGAACGGTAGAGGTGAGCCAGGCTCGCTGCGCTACCACAAAATTTGTCACATCAGCTCTCGCTTTATTGAGGCTCTCGCAGGTTCGCAACACGACGCCCCGTGTACGCAACCGCGACTCTGGCGCCAGCGTACTGCATGCGAGGCATGACGACTATGGGTCGAAGTAGGAAATATTGTGTCGCAAGAGGTACTCCTTTGATCGATCGTGGAACGGGGTACGAGGGCCGGTCACTTACAGCTGGTACAATCGCTCTAATCTGCTCGCTGGAGGGCTCTGTGCTCCTGTCCGATAAGCGCATTTTGGAAGAGATTGATCGGGGCAATATCGTCATCAATCCGTTCGAACCACACCAGCTTGGAACGAACTCGTATGACTGCCGGCTGGGAGAGTGGTACTTCGAACCGACGAAATTCATGGAGATCGTCGATTTTACCGATCAGGAGCAGGCGCGGGCATTTTGGGGTGAGCCTATCCGGGCCGAGCACAAGATCGTCGTAAAGCCGGGATCGACCATTCTGGCCCACACGCAAGAGGTGATCGGAGGCCGAAATGGTATCACGACCCAGATGCACGCGCGCAGCAGCATCGGGCGCTCCGGCCTCTCGGTCTGCAAGTGCGCGGGGGTGGGCGACGTGGGATATATCGCCCGCTGGACGATGGAGATCAGCAACCACACCACGTGTACGATTGTCATTCCCATCGGCCTCCGAATCTGCCAGATCAAATTTGACTGGGTCGGCGCGACGCTCAAGGAGTATGAGGGAAAGTACGGTCGCGAGGATGAATGGTCGCCCTACGACATGCTTCCTCGTCTCTATGCGGACTGGGACCTTGAACATATTCAAGTGAAACCGGCGACTTCGCCGTGAGCGTCGTCGGGCAAGATCCAACTCCGGGTGTCTGTGTACGGCACCCAAGGAGACAAACCGCACTGCGGTGCGGCAAGTGCGGTGATTTCATCTGTACCAAGTGCGTCGTCCAGACGCCCGTTGGCGCGCGGTGCCGCAGCTGCGCCCAGCTCAAGCGCCTCCCGCAATTTGAGGTGGGGCTGGTGCTGGCAGCTCGATCCACGATCGCGGGATTTCTGGTCAGCGTGGTGATGTGGCTTTTCACCGGCTACGTGGCGTACCTGCGTTTCTTCCTCAGCATTTTGGTTGGAGTCGCCGTGGGTGAGGTTATGAGCCGGCTGGCACGCAGGCGGACGAGCCGCACGCTGGAGACGCTGGCTGTTGCCAGTGTAGTGTTGGGCCTCGTCATCTCGGACGTTTTTCGCTGGCGGGACAATCTTCAGCTGCTCTGGACGGGTCTACGCGACGATCCATCATTCGCGCTCACATTCCTGATTCCTGCCGCTATCGCGTCATACGTGGCGGTGATCAAATTACGATGACGGCACGTTGCTATACTGAGATTGCCGGCCCCGAGCCGGCATTTTGCATATCAGGAGCGAATTGATGTGCGCCCTTCGCGCCGTCCTCTTTGATTTCGGCCATACGCTGGCCGATTTCCGGTTTGCTCAGGAGAACCTCCTGACCTGCTACCAAGAAGTCCGCGCCATACTGGTGGCGCGTGCCTATGTTGAGGTGCCCGAGGCCTCGGCGCTGATGGACGACGTTTCTCGACAGGTAGCGTCAAAGATCATCACGTCCTACGAAAATCAGGAACTGCAGGAGCTCGACTTGATCAGCCTGTTCGATCATGCTCTCAGAGGCGTCGGCATGCAGCTTTCCCGCGAGCTGCTGCGGCAGGTCGCGGAAATGGAGCACCGGGCTCTCATCGCCAATATCGCGGCACCCGAGGAAAATCTCGAGGTGCTGCGCGAGCTGAAACAACACGGCCTGAAGCTCGGGCTGGTCTCCAACGCGACGCTCCTCGCCGAGCTGATGCATCAGGACATTGAGCGCTTCGGCATCGCGGCATATATGGACAAGGCGGTCTTTTCGTCGGAGGTCGGCGTTCGCAAGCCTCATCCCGCCATATTCAGGACGGTTCTGGAGGGTGTGGCCGTAGCTCCGGAAGAGGCTGTGTTTGTCGGCGACCGGCTGCACGATGATATCGGCGGTGCCAAACAGCTGGGAATGAAGGGTGTGCTCACACGGCAGTATCGAAGTGAGGAGATTGAAGCAGGCAAGGTGCAGCCGGATCACGTGATCGACCGGCTGCCGGAATTGGTGCCCTATGTGATCGGACTCATGGTGCGGGAAGTGGCGTGAGCCGGCAGGCAGATCGCTCACCCCTGAGAGCAGGCTACAGGGTGTGGGTGGCGAGCAGGACGAGCAGAAGCGCGATCAGAACGATCGCGACGATTGCGGCGATCACCACGGGCCAGCGGATGCCGGTCGCGGTATGCGCAGCTCGCTGCTCGACGACTGATTGCTGCGTCTCGACGTCCAGCTTGCGCGCGCACTCCGAGCAGAAGGTCGCATCGGGTGGATTCTCCGTTCCACAGGCTTGACATGTGACCATCATCGTCCTCCCAACAGGGGGTCAAGGAGACAAACGACCATTTGGCCGTTTCGCTAGAATGATGTGAATTTGACCGATTGAGGGTGGCGTGCACGGACTGGTCGAAGGCGAGAAGACGCGGCTCCGGCCCGCGGTCTGGGGATTTAGCGACCACGAGCTGAGCCGCCGTTACCGCTGGAGCCAGGACGAGCAGCTGCAATATTGGAGCGGGAGCATTCCAGGTGGCCGCACCTTTACTCAGTTTAGGGAAACGGTGGGGCAGCGGGACTGGCCGGCTGACGGTCGCCGCATCAGCTATGCCATCTTGACGAAAGCCAATGAGCTGATCGGCATGGTGAGCTGTTATAACATCGATCGCAAGCACAGCTCGGGTGAGATAGGTGTCTACCTCGGAGAGCAGAATACGTGGGGCCAGGGCTACGGCACGGATGCCCTCATCGCCTTCCTGCGCCACGTGTTCTTTTCACTCGCTTTCTCCTCGGTGTACCTCCATACTTACGAGTCCAACGTTCGAGCGCGACGCAGTTACGCGCGAGTAGGTTTCCAGGTGCAGGATACGCGTCGCCGCTACTCTCCGCGCCTCGGGTATCACAACGAGATCCGTATGATCATTACCCGCGAGATGTTTGCGGACTCGCACGGGTTGAAGGAGACAGCGGCCACCGGCTGAATCCACTACTGCAGGAATCAATCGGCCCAACTTCAGAATGGGAGGTGAGCGTGGCGCGGCAGATTGATCGTGTTGCCCTTTACTTGCAGGACAAGCACCCGATCCGCGAGGGCATGGAGTACGTGCGCTATGCGGAGGAGCACGGGTTCGAGGCGGTCTGGCAGGCGGAGTCTCGGCTGGTTCGGGACGCTATTGTGCCGATGGCTGCGTTCGCCGCGGTGACCGATCGGATCCATGTGGGAAGCGGCGTCATCAACAATTGGACTCGCAACGCGGCGGTGGTCGCTGCCACCTTTTCCACGCTGGACGACCTGGCGCCGGGCCGCATCCTCTGTGGCATCGGAGCATGGTGGGAACCACTTGCCTCCAAAGTCGGAGTGGACCGTCGCAAGCCCCTCAAGGCGATGCGCGAGATTGTGGAGGTCATCCGCCGCCTGCTGGCCATGGAAACGGTCAGCTTTGAGGGCGAATTCATTCACCTCTCGGATGTCGAGATCGACATCGTGCACGGAGATCGGAGCCCCAAGAAGGTGCCTATCTACATCGGCGCAACCGGCGACCAGATGCTCGAGCTGGGAGGCGAAATCGCAGACGGAGTTCTGCTGAACTACCTGGTGTCGCCACAGTACAACCAGCGCGCGCTGGAGCACATCGAGCGAGGCGCACAAAGGAGCGGCCGGAGGCTAGAGGATGTTGACCGACCGCAGCTGGTGGTCGTGTCCATGGATCCGGACCGCGACAAAGCGCTCGACAATGCCCGGGAGCTGGTCACACAGTACCTGGGCCAGCAGCCGCACATTATGAAGGCGAGCGGCGTCAGCCAAGACGTGCTGGACGAGATTCAGCGTGTTCTGACCTGGCCGGCCACCGAGGAGCAAATTCGCCGGGCGATGAAGCTCGTGCCCGACGAGGTGGTGCAGCTGATCACGGCGTCGGGAACGCCGGAGGAAGTGCGGGCGAAGGTCCAGGAGTATATAGACAACGGATGCTCATGCCCGGTGCTCTACCCGCTGGGAGACGACGTGCGCCTGATGATTGATGCCTTCGCCCGAGCCTGAAGCGCATCGTCTGGCGTTCATAGGAGGCACCGGTCCGGAGGGCCGTGGGTTAGCCCTCCGGCTGGCAGCTCTAGGGTACAGCGTTGTGATCGGATCACGGTCACATGAGCGAGCAGTTGAGGCGGCAGGCGAGCTCCGTGCAGCACTTGGTGAGGGCGACGTGCAGGGACTCACAAATAAGAGGGCGGTAGCAGAAGCAGACAGAATTTTTATAACCATTCCGTACTCTGGAATGCGGACGACGCTGCCTCCACTGGCGGAAGGCTGTCGCGGGAAAATCGTGGTCAGCACGATCGCCCCGGTCGAGTTTCGAGAAGGACGGCCCGTTGCGCTGCGGGTGGAGTCAGGGTCAGCGGCGCAGGAAGTGCAAAGCTTGTTGCCCGCGTCTCGCGTGGTCAGCGCATTTCAAGTGATCGACGCTCTCGCGCTGCGGGATCTTGAGGCGCCGCTCGACACCGACGTGATTGTCTGTTCGGACGACGTCGAGGCGCGCCGGGAGATTGTGCGCCTAGCCAATCAAATTCCCGGAGTACGAGCGCTCAGCGGTGGCCGACTCGCGACTTCCCGTCATGTAGAAGAGATAACCGCGTTGCTGATCACGTTGAATCGCATCTACAAGGCCCATACCGGCATTCGAATAACGGGGATCGAGCGTTGAGCTTCGCGCAGGGTGTATGTGGATCAGAGGCCAAAAGTGTGCCGGAGGTATGCGCGGTTGACGCGAGCGCTCTCCAGAGGCGTCTTTTTCGTGGTGTCCTGTTCGACGATGATCCAGCCGGAATAGTGCCGCGCTTCCAGCGCTTCGAAGAAGCGCGGGAAGTCCATGCCTCCGGTTCCGAACTCCGTGAAGATCCCGAGTCGGAGCGCTTGGTGGAATCCCAGCGATTCGCGGCGGCATCGGTCCAGGGTGTCCAGGTCAACGTCCTTGAGGTGGACGTACCCAACTCGGTCACCGTATCGTTCCATGACCCGCATGATGTGTCCACCGCCAAACAGCATGTGGCCGACGTCGAAGCAGAGGCCGACACGCTCCGGGTCTGTCAGATCGAGTAGGCGGCTCAGCTCCAGTTCGGTCTCGACGTAGGTGCCGACATGGTTATGGAAGACGATGCGGACGCCAAGGGGTGCGCACAGATCGGCCACGGTCTCCAGCCCTCTGGCCAGGCGTTGCCATGATGCATCGTCCAGTCCGTCCTCTGCGCGCACTCGTCCGGCGAGCTCAAGGCGACGCTCGTCGCCGGTGTCGGCGATAATGAGCACGTCACTTCCCAGGGCCTGCACGTAGGCAGCTCGGTCCTGCGCTCTTTTGTTCTCGGACGACTCCATTCCGGCATCGCGAAGGTTGAGAGCGTGGAAGGTGGAGGCGGGCCGGAGTCCGCGCGCCTGGAGGTCGCGCTTCGCCTGGAGTGGATCTTCGGGAAAGTGACTGCTGAACTCGGTTGCCGTGTAGCCTGCTTCTGCCATCTCGTCGAGCATCTGCAGGTACGGCGTCCAGGCGCGGTAGTCGGGTACGTCCTCATTGTTCCAGTTCACCGGAGCAGTGCCGATGGCTACATTCAGCATTACGGCTCAATCTCGACCCGGCGATTCTCGCGGTTGCTCCGAGTGGCGGCATCTGCCACCTGGATGGCTTTCAGTCCGTCCGAGGCGTTGGGTGAAGGCTCTGCTCCCGTTTGCAGTGCGTGGACGAACGCTTGCAGCTCCGTGCGATACGCGTCGCGAAACCGCTCCAAGAATTGGTGGTGGCGCTCGCTGATGATCCCTCGTTCGACATATAAGTGAGTCGGAACCTTCGCGTCGAGCTCGGTCACCACTCTACCTCGGGATCCGCACACTTCGGCTCGGATCTCATAGCCCCAGGGGGCACGCCAGCTGTTCTGGACCACGCCCAGACCTCCTCTTCGGAAATATAACGTCGCCACGCCATAGTCGACGTCGTCGAATTCGGCAAGGCGCGGCTCGACCATGACGGCGCCATCTGCGCGAACTGCTGCGATTTCATCATTCATCAGGAAGCGGGCTGCATCGAAGTCGTGGACACCCAGATCCCAGAATAATCCGCCACTGGTCCGGAGGTACTCGACGGGGGGTATGTGGTCGGCGCTAATGCCGCGAAAGAGCTCGGGTTCTCCTATCGCTCCCTCGGTGATGAGCTCTTTGGCGCGTGCATAGCCTGAATCGAAGCGGCGCTGGAAGCCTATCTGGAACGGAACGCCGGCCCGCGTGACCGCCCGGACGGCGTTCGCCGCGTTGATCACCGAGTCTGCGAGAGGTTTTTCGCAGAATATCGGCAATCTCTTGCCGGCCACCGTCGTGACGTGTTCGTGGTGGACGCTGGAGGAGGACGCGATGAGCACCGCTTCGACCTGGGGCCTGGCAATCAGATCCTCGACCGAGGCGGTGAGGGGACAGGGCGCGCTGTTTTGCGCTTCGAGCTGCTTCAAATGCTCCGGATCCACCGCCGCTGCCACCAGGCGCGCGCCGGGAATCGATCCACGGAGGTGCTCGGCGTGGAGCATCCCCATCCGGCCCAATCCGACAACGCCGAATCCGATGTCAGACATTGTCAGTAGTACAGGCGCTGTTTCTGCTTCGCCTCCTGATACGAGCGAAACGAGGCCTGTACGCCCTTTTCGCCCGATACCTCTGCGACCGGGACGTCCCACCAGCCCTCGAAAGACGGTACCTTGGCATTGACGTCTACCGGCACGTAGATGAGGACAGTCTGCCGGTCCTGGGCGGCACGTTCCAATGCGGTCTGCAGCGCATTCCTGGTGTCGGCGCGATAGATCTGCGCGCCGAGGCTCTCGGCATTCTTGACAAAATCGACCGGCATGTACGGACCCTCCAGACGGCCGCTGCGCTCGTCGCGGTAGCGTAGCTCGTTGCCGAAGGCCGGAGAGCCGGCTGCCTCCTGAAGGCCGCGAATGCACTGAAAGCCGTGATTGTCGATCAGGACGATGGTAAGCTTGTATCCCTCCTGCAGGGACGTGACGATCTCATTGCTCAGCATCAGATAACTTCCGTCGCCCACCATGACGTAGACTTCACGGGCAGGATCCGCCATCTTTACTCCGAGGCCTCCGGCGATTTCGTATCCCATGCAGGAATAGCCGTATTCGAGGTGGTAGCCCTTCGGGTCTTCAGTGCGCCACAGCTTGAGCAAATCTCCAGGAAGGCTGCCGGCCGCGCACACCACGACATCTTCCGGCCGGCTAAATGCGTTGACGATACCAATGACGTTGGCCTGCGTCAGTGGTCCGCCTCGCGAGCTATCGCGTTGCCGATCGACCGCATCGTCCCACTCGCTCTTGAGATCGTGGACCTGGCGCTCGTATTCGGGGCCGGTTCGGTAATTCGACTTCATTAGCGCCTGAGTGAGGGCGTCTACCGTCGCATGAGCATCGCCAATAAGTGGCAGCGCTCCCATTTTAGACGCATCCATCGAAACGAGGTTGATGCTGATAAAGCACACATTGGGATTCTGGAATGCGCTACGCGAGGCGGTGGTGAAATCGGTCATGCGTGTGCCGACGGTGATGACGAGGTCGGACTGCGCTGCCAGCCGGTTTGCCGCGAGTCCGCCGTTTGCGCCAAGGGGGCCAACCTGCCAGGGGCTGTCCCAGGCTAATGAGCCCTTCCCGGCCTGCGTTTCACACACCGGGATGCCACACGTTCGGGCCAGCCGGTCGAGCGCGCCTGATGCCTCCGCATAGATCACGCCGCCGCCGGCAATGATGAGGGGGCACTTCGCCTCTCCGATCATCCGGACAGCTTCCGTCAGCTCGCTTTGCGGCGGCACGGGCCGTGTGATGCGGTGAACTCGCCTTTCGAAGAAATTGTTTGGGAATTCGAATGCCTCGGCCTGGACGTCCTCAGGCAAACAGACGGTAACTGCGCCGGTTTCTGCCTGATCGGTCAGGACTCGTACTGCCTCGGGCAAGCTGGAGAGGATTTGCTCGGGCCGGTTGATTCGGTCCCAGTACTTAGAAACCGGTCGGAAGCAATCGTTGACGCTGACGTCTTGACTTCCCGGATATTCGAGCTGCTGGAGAACCGGATGCGGCCTGCGGTTGGCGAAGATGTCGCCAGGCATCAAGAGGACGGGCAGGCGGTTGATGGTGGCACCCGCCGCGCCGGTGAGCATGTTGGTGGCGCCGGGACCTATGGAGGATGTGCACGCAAAGGTCTGCAGGCGATTCTTGACCTTGGCGTAGGCGGCGGCCGTATGGACCATCGCCTGTTCATTTCGCGGTTGGTAATAGCGCAGATCCTGGCTGAACTCTTCCAGCGCCTGACCCAGGCCGGTGACGTTGCCGTGTCCGAAGATGCCGAAAATTCCGGCGAAGAACCGGTGCTCCTGGCCGTCTCGCTGCACGTGCTGCTGCGCGAGGAAGCGCGTAATCGCCTGGGCAGTCGTCAGCCGTGTCGTCTCCATTGCCGTCCTCCTCATCTTTCACTCACGCGATCGGTGCCGCGCATCAGCTAAGATCCGTAAGGCTTCCATGACTCGGCGACCCACTCGTGATCGGGGTCATCGGTAAACCGCCACTCGCGTATCGGGCCCGCCATCACGTTGAGATAGTAGAGATCGTATCCTGGGGCGATGACGACTGGATGGTACCCCCTGGGAACCATCACCAGGGTGCCGTCTTGAATGACTACAGCCTCGTCCAGGTCTCCATCGCGGGTGTAGATACGCTGGAACCCGAATCCGCTGGACGGTTGAATCCGATGGTAGTAGGTTTCCTCGAGGTATGTTTCGTCGGGTGGATTGTTGGTGTCGTGCTTGTGCGGCGGGTAGCTTGACCAGTTGCCGTTGGGCGTGATGACCTCGACAAGAAATAGGTGCTCGGCAGGTCGATCGGCTTCCAGCACGTGGCGGATGCGGCGCTGGGCGTTTCCCTTGCCGCGCATCTCCTCTCCAATGTCAGCCGGGGTGATGAGGCAGGGATCCGCGCCTCGCTCGGCTTTTGCTCCGGCGCGTGCGACCTCGCAGTCTGTCTCGGCGGCGAGCTCGAACCGGGTGTGTGCAGGGAGGTAGACGACAAAAGGCTTTCCCTGAAAGACGTCTTCACGGTCGCCGATGCGCTCCCAGGCATCGGCCGCGGTCCGCACGGTGATCTTACCGCTGAGGACGACAAGACCAACCTCCTCGTCGCCGGTGTTGTCCTCAAGTGCCTGTCCGTGCGCCAGTCTCCAAACTTGAAAGCTCACGTATTCCCATCCGGCGTCCTGTCTGGTGACGTTCAGTAGGGTAGCATCGGCCGACGGGTGGTCCGTCGGACGTGCGAGAATTGTCGATTTCACCTGGCGCACCTTTCCTTTCGTATTGCTTTCCGTCGGGTCATGGTTGTGCCATTGTCTCTGTACTTATCGTACTGAACACAGTGCATGAATAGGCGGAGGTGGCGTGGCGGGCGGGCAGGAGCCGGCCCCTACGTTAGGCATTCGCCGGCGGGAACGATAGTCACGGATACGTCGTCTGGAACAGCGTGGTACGCGATCGTCAGGTGAGAACAGCGGAACAAGCTGTTAGAGAATAAGCTTGTGATGTCGATCGGTTTGGTGGGCCGTATTCGCTACTATGACGGTGAAATCGAGTGTCTGTTTTCATGGGGTGATCTCAGATGGTTGTAGGCGCACAGGAGCTTACGGAGAAGGCTCAGGAGATCCGACGGCTGGTGATTCAGGCCGTGCACCACGCAGGGGCGGGACACATCGGCGGACCGCTGTCCGCGGCGGATGTGCTCGCCGCACTGTACTTTCGCGTTCTACGGATCGATCCCGACCGGCCCCAGTGGGAAGATCGCGATCGATTCATCCTCTCTAAAGGTCACTCGGCGATCGGCTGGTACGCAACTCTGGCGCTCCGCGGCTACTTCCCGGTGGATGAGCTCTGGACGTTCGACGCCATCGACTCCCGGCTGCAGGGCCATCCGGACATGACGGCGACGCCAGGCGTGGATATGTCGACCGGAAGCCTCGGGCAGGGCTTATCGGCGGGACTCGGGATGGCTTTGGGAGCCAAACTTGCCGTCAAGGACTTTCACACCTGGGTCATGATCGGAGATGGCGAGCTACACGAGGGGCAGATGTGGGAGGCGATCCAGACGGCACCGCGCTTCAGGCTCGGGAACCTCAGTGCCATCCTGGATCACAATAAGCTGTCGCAATTCGGCTGGACCTATTCCCCTGAAGGCTACGGGGGAGTGCAACGTGAAGCGCCCATCCAGAATCCTGCCATCAAGCTGGCAGACTTCGGTTGGAACGTGATCGAGATCAACGGTCACGATATCGACGAGATCCTTGCGGCGTGCCAGTCGGCGAGGCAGGCAATCGATGTGCCGACCGCAATCGTCGCGCATACGGTGAAGGGAAAGGGCGTTTCCTTCATGGAAGGCCATTATGCCTGGCACTCGAAGCCCATCACAGATGAAGACCTTCGCAATGCCCTGGCAGAGCTAGACGGGTCCCAAGAAGGCGCGTCGGGATGATGTCGGCTACGCGAATGGATCCTGCCATGCGTGACGTTTGGGCCGAAACGCTCTGCGAGATCATGGAACACGATCCCCGTGTGCTCGTGCTCGACGGCGATCTGGCCAACTCGACGAAGGCCGAGAAGGTAGCTCAGCGCTTCCCCGAACGCTTCTTTGAGATGGGCATCGCGGAGCAGAATATGGCCGGCACGGCGGCCGGGCTGGCGACCGTCGGTTTCATTCCGTGGCTGAGCTCGTTTGCCGTCTTCCTGGCGGAACGCGATCTGGACCAGGTTCGCATGACCATCGCGCAGACCAAGCTCCCGGTCAAGCTGGGGGCGGCGTACAGCGGATTGCTGACCGGCTATACCGGTAAGACCCACCAGTCGGTGGAGGACATCGCCATCATGCGGTGCATGCCAAATATGACGGTAATTGCTCCGGCAGACGCAGAGGAATGCCGGCAGGCAATGAGGATTTCCACCGATCTCTCGGGGCCCGTGTACTTTCGCTTGACGCGTGATCCCAGCCCGGCCGTCTTCGAGCCGAGCTATCGTTTCAAGCTGGGGAAAGGGGTGCTGCTGCGGGAAGGAGGGGACGTGGCTGTGCTCTCGACCGGCGTGCAGACCACGCGAGTACTCGAGGCGGCGGACTTGCTCGAACAGGAAGGTATTCAAGCTACCGTCCTTCATTTGCCAACAATCAAGCCGCTTGATGCCCCTGCGATTCTCGAGGCGGCGGAGCGGACGGGCGCGGTGGTGACGGCGGAGGACCACTCGATCCTGGGCGGACTGGGCGGCGCTGTGGCGGAGGTCCTGTCCGAGCGGCGGCCGACGCGTATGCGGCGGGTAGGAATCCGAGACTCGTTTGGAGAGTCTGCGCCAAACGACGCGCTGCTCGAGAAATATGGTCTCAACGCCAGGCACGTCGCGACGGCCTGCCGCGAGCTCCTGGCGGACCTACGGTCATCTGTCTGAGGAGGGCATGAACGTGCCGGCAGACGTGGTCACCGAAGCGGAGAGCCACCGATGACGCTACAGGTAGGAGTGGCCGGCGCGGGCGTCATGGGCCGGCGGCATGCTCAGAACGTCGCGGCGCTCTGGCCGCGTGCTCGCCTGGTGGCGGTGGCCGACGTACGGGTGGAAGCGGCGCAGTCGGTGGCGCAGGAGCTGGAGTGCGACTGGCATTCTGATGCACATGAGATGCTGGCACGGCCGGACATTCAGGCAGTTGTGATCGTAACGGTGGCCAGCACCCATGCGCCACTGGCAGTAGCCGCTGCGGAACACGGGAAGGACATTCTGGTGGAGAAGCCGCTGGCTCTGAGCCTGGAGGATGGCCGCGCGGCCATTGACGCGGCGGATCGTGCCGGCGTGCGGCTGCAAGTTGGCTTTATGCGACGGTATGACCCGGCCTTTCGCGAGGCGTATGACGCCATCGAGCGAGGAGAGCTGGGCAAGCCTGTTCTTTTCACGGCCATCAGCCGCGACGCGCAGTCGCCGCCGCGCAGTTATTTCGCCGGAGGCGGCGCCGGTGGCTTGTTTCTCGACGCCGGGGTTCACGACTTCGACATTGCTCGCTGGCTCATGCGAGATGAGGTGATACGGGTATCCGCTACGGGGGCGCTGGTTGCGCGCCACGATCTGGCCGACGTGCAGCCGGTCGACGTGGCTCTCGCCACACTCACGTTTACCGGTGGCGCCGTGGGGACCATCCAGCTCTATCGACATTCGCTCTATGGCTACGACATTCGCACCGAGGTAGTCGGCACCGAAGGCACCGCGATGGTAGGAGATCACCGCTGGCGCGCGGTGCAACTGTTCGGCCCAGATAGCATCCGGCGCACCATGCAGCATCACTGGTTGGATCGCTTCAAGGAGGCGTATGCGCTGGAAATGGCCGACTGGGTAGAGCGCATGCGGACGGATCAGCCACCGGCGGTAACCGGCGAGGATGGAATCCGCGCGGTCGCGGCCGCACTGGCGGCCGAGGAGTCCCGGAGGACGGGCCAACCTGTATCGCTCTGAGTGCCTGGCTCGCTAAGTCGATGCGAGCGATGAGGTCTTGCTACACCCACTACACTGCTGACCGCGTCAGTTTCTCTCATTCGCGTGCGTGCTGCAGTAGAAGTTAAAGTTAACATCAAGGCGACGACGAAATATGGCTCTGGTAGACGAGCTGACAATCGGTGAGGTGGCCCGGCGCGCGAGTATTCGCCCGTCGGCTATCCGCTACTACGAACAAGTAGGTCTCCTGCCGGTCCCTCGACGAAAAAGCGGTCAGCGCCGATTTGATCCAAGCATCTTGCATCGATTGGCTCTGATTCACTTCGCGCAGCAGGCCGGATTCACCGTTACCGAGATCCAGACCCTCTTTGAGGGATTCGCAGAGGAAGCCACCGCGTCGGTGCGATGGCAAGTCCTCGCCCGCCGAAA